>Ga0163144_10005247_pt1 | contig 28836 bp, 25 predicted proteins | sample OliLak19BULKMAT1_FD_123175 | JGI IMG/M metagenome (GOLD analysis project Ga0163144, IMG submission 123175) | Freshwater microbial mat bacterial communities from Lake Vanda, McMurdo Dry Valleys, Antarctica - Oligotrophic Lake LV.19.BULKMAT1 | ecosystem: Environmental > Aquatic > Freshwater >...
GCTGGGTGTGATGCTGGCGATCCTGGGCGCTGTCATCACTTTCAAGGCCACGGTCGTCGAGACGGTCGATGGAGACAAGATCGGCAGTTGGGCCTGGAAACCACTGTTCTTCATCATTGCGGCCAACCTGATGTTCGGGCTATTGCTCGGTGGCCTGCCGAGCATCAAGTTCCCGGCTTTTGGACTGATAGCTGCCATTTATGCATTAGCCTTTATCGCCGCCAATGCCGGTGAGGAATTCAAGTTCAAGGAGGTCGCGATTCTGGCCACCGTGCTGGCGATCATCAGTTATCTGGCGTTCATTGTGCTGCTCAAACTGCAGTTTCCGGTGTGGCCGGCTTTTATCACTGGTTAAGGGCAACACCATGGATTTGATTGCAAACTTGTCGCTTGGTTTTGGCGTGGCTTTCACGCCCGTTAACCTGATGTATGCCTTCATCGGTTGCCTGCTCGGTACCCTCATCGGTGTGCTGCCCGGTATCGGACCGCTGGCGACGATTGCCATGCTGCTACCGGCCACCTATGCCTTGCCACCAGTGTCAGCCCTGATCATGTTGGCTGGTATTTATTACGGTGCCCAATACGGCGGGTCGACGACCGCCATCCTGGTCAACCTGCCGGGGGAATCGTCCTCGGTGGTGACGGTCATCGACGGTTACCAGATGGCGCGCCAGGGACGAGCCGGGCCGGCGCTGGCGGCGGCCGGACTGGGTTCTTTTTTTGCGGGATGTGTCGGCACGCTGATCCTGGCAGCGTTTGCGGTGCCCTTGACCGAGGTCGCATTCAAATTCGGTCCGGCCGAGTACTTTTCGCTGATGATCCTGGGCCTGATTGGTGCCGTAGTGCTGGCATCGGGCTCCTTGCTCAAGGCGGTCGGCATGATCCTGCTGGGCTTGCTGCTGGGGCTGGTCGGCACCGACGTCAATTCCGGGGTGGCACGATTCAGTATGGATATTCCCGAACTGACCGACGGTATCGGTTTTATCGTGATCGGTATGGGGCTGTTCGGTTATGGTGAAATCATCAGCAACCTGGGGAAACATGAAAGTGAACGCAAGGTGTTCACTGCCAATGTGACGGGTCTGTTGCCCACCATGAAGGACTTCAAACGCCTGGTGCCGGCCGTGCTGCGTGGGACCGCGCTTGGTTCAATGCTGGGTATCCTGCCGGGCGGTGGCGCGGTGATGGCGGCATTTGCCGCCTACACGATCGAGAAGAAGACCAAGCTGCAGGCAGGCGAGGTCCCGTTTGGCAAGGGCAACATCCGTGGTGTCGCAGCGCCTGAGGCCGCGAACAATGCGGCTTCGCAAACCTCTTTCATTCCGCTGCTGACGCTGGGTATTCCACCGAATGCCGTGATGGCGCTGATGGTCGGCGCCATGACCATCCACAACATCCAGCCCGGACCACAGGTGATGACCAGCAACCCGGAGTTGTTCTGGGGCCTGATCGCATCCATGTGGATTGGTAACGCGATGCTGATCGTGTTGAACCTGCCGCTGATCGGCATCTGGATCAAGCTGCTGACCGTTCCCTACCGCTGGTTGTACCCGGCCATCGTGCTGTTTTGCGCCATCGGTGTGTATTCGACCAACAACAACACTTTCGACATCTGGATGGTCGCCATTTTCGGCGTGATCGGTTACCTATTCATCAAACTGGGAGCCGAACCGGCGCCGCTGCTGTTGGGCTTCATTCTGGGGCCAATGATGGAAGAGAATCTGCGCCGGGCATTGCTGTTGTCACGGGGCGACTGGTCGGTGTTTCTGACGCGCGGTTTGTCGGCCAGCCTGCTGGCGGTTGCGGCGCTGCTGCTGGTGATTGTGCTACTGCCCGCAGTCAAGAGGAAACGCGAGGAAACCTTCGTCGAAGACTGATACCCGGGCAGCGCGGTTGACTATGGGAAACGGCACCTGAGGGTGCCGTTTCACTTGGGCTGGGTCGGCGCCAGCAGCTCAGGGAGTCTTCTTGGCTGGCGCGGCTGCGGCCGGTTTCGTTCGTGCAGCGGGTTTGGCAGCTGCCGGCGCCGCCTTGGCAGCTGGCGGCGCCGGCTTGGCGTTGGCAGCAGCAGTGGCGGCAGTGCGACGCTGTTCTTCCGCGGCGATTTGCTCCATCCGCTGTGGCACCGTGATCGCTGCCTTTCCGGTCAGTGCGTCGAGCCGGTTGCCCATGGCCAGTTCCACCTGGTCCATGCGAAGCTGGGCTGGCGGATGGGTGCTGATGGACAAGGAAAAGACCGGGTTGTCCGGCGTGGCAGTGCGCAATTGTTGCAGTACGGCGACCAGGCCATAGGGATCAAAACCGGCGCTTGCCGACAAGGCTACGCCGAGGCGGTCTGCTTCGAACTCATCCTCCTGGTCGAGGCCTTTGGCGTACAGGGTGCGCCCCAGCGAAAGCAGCTGCGCCGACAGCGCGCCGCCCAGGTTGTTGTTGAGTTGTGAGCCGATCAGCTGGGTCAGCGCCCCGGCGCGCGCCGTCTTGCGCATCGCCTTGAGATGGTGCCGCTGCACCACATGGGTGATTTCGTGCGCCAGGATGCCGGCCAATTCCGATTCGTCGGCTACCCGGTCGACCAAGCCCTTGGTAACGAAGATAAAACCACCGGGCGCGGCAAAGGCATTGAATCCGTTGTCGTCGAGCACTGCAAATGTCCAGGGCAATTCGGGCCGTGACGACTGCAGGCTGATCCAGCGCCCGAGCTGGTTGACGTAGCGTTGCAGTGCGAGGTCCGGATGGAGCGGCTTGCTGCCCAGCAATATAGCCGCCAGTTGGCGGCCAATTTCCAGCTCTTTCGGCTCGTCGATCTGTTCGGTGGATTGCGACAACAGGCTGAACAGGTCGGTCACCTGTCCGGCATTGGCCAGACCCTTGCCGACGGTATTGCCACTGAGCGCATTGCCCAGCAACCCGGCGGGCAAGGCGGGTTGGTTCGGTGGTACCGGGACAGGGGCCGCATTTTGACCGGGCCGCACCAGTTGCTGGAAAATGTTCAAGGCTTTGGCGGCGTCCTGGCTCTGCGCGATGGCGGGGCCACTGCCGACGGCGACGGCCAGTACGGCGGCGCGTAGCAAGCGGTGGGTCGGCCAACTGGGTTGTGATGGAGCACGGGTTTTCATCGGTCGGTTCCTCCGCTGGTGGAGCCACTGGTGCCAGCCGGGCCTGGCCCGGCACTGGCCCGGGTGGGCAGTGCTGGAGCCGGCAGTGTTACCACCGTCTGCGCGGTCAGGGCCGCACTGCTGGCAAACAAGCGCGCCTGCGCCGCGTCCTGGCGCATGCCTTCTGCCCGCGCAACCGCCTCCAGGTTCGGTTGGGCGTTTGCAATATCCTCGGCGCCCAGGCCCCGGATGCCCACCGTTGCAGTGCCGGTTGTGACACCGGCCTGGGCATTGCCCTTGCCGAAAAAGCTGGTGATACCGCGCAGAGCGCCGGTGGTGGCGCTGCCGCCCTGCGCCGTTGGCGGCATGCCGGCATCGAACATGTGGACCCAGCCGCTGGCACCCTGGGCGGTACGCACTTCGATCCATGGCCCCTGGCGTTGGCCCAGGCGCGTAACCTGCGTTTGCAGCGGCAACGCAGCCACGCTGCGTGCCGTTTCGCTGGGTCCGTCGCGCAATTCGCTGGCGCGTTTGATGGTCAGGGTGTCGGTCTGCGCATGGGCCGAGGCTGCAAGCAGCAGCGACAACAGCAGCGGGGTGGATTTGGCAAGTGTCGGTTGGGTCATTGCGGAGCTCCGGGTCGACTGGATTATTCTCTCAAACGGCGCCGTGTCTCAGTCAGGGCCGTCGAGCACGGACTGGCGCAACCGGCTCGGAGCGAGTGCCCCGGCCGAGTCCAGTATCGGATAGGCAATTGAGCAGATGTGCGAGTTGATGCGTTTGAGGTCGCTGATCAAGTCCAGGTGCAGGGAACTGGTTTCGATGCTCTGCACGGTGTTGACCGCCAGGCGCCCAAGGTGGGTCGAAGCATATTCGCGTTCCAGATCGCGGAAGCGGGTCTTCTCTTCGAGCAGTTTCTGCGCATCGCGCACGTTGCCGTGCAAAAAGACACTCATCCCCAGGCGCAGGTTGTCTACCAGGCGCGCATGCAGGTCACTGATCTCGGCGGTTCCGGCATCGGAAAACTCGCGTCCGGGATTGATCTTCTTGTCTTCAATGTCGATCAGCACGCGCTCGACAATATCTGCGATCTGTTCCATATTGATGGTGAAACTGATGATGTCGGTCCAGCGCCTACCTTCAGATTCGCTCAGGGCCTCGCGTGAGATCTTGGTCAGGTAGTACTTGATGTCGGAGTACAACTCATCGACCGTGTCGTCCATCTTGCGCAGGTCTTGCGACAACTTGCGATCGTTGAATTTGATCACCCGCAACATGCCTGTCAGCATTTGTTCTACGACATCGGCCTGGTGCATGGATTCGCGTACCGCACAGGAAATTGCCAGCGAAGGTGTGGCCAGTGCGCTCGCATCAAGGTGGCGCTGGCGGCCTGCCATGGTGCCACGCTCTGGTTTGGGGAGCATCTTTTCCACCAGCCGCGCCACTACCTGGGTAATTCCGATGAATACCAATCCCACCATCAGGTTGAAGCACAGGTGAGACACCACCACCAGGGTTGCGGCATCCGGGAACCAGCCGCGCATGTTTTGGAGCCAGGGCGCGATGAAAGGCGCAGCGATTGCGATCCCAATGATCTTGAACACCAGATTGCCAAGGGGAACCTGGCGCGTCTCGACCTTGGCGTTGAGGGTAGTGAGCACCGCCAGCAGACCGCTGCCCAGGTTGGCACCAAGGACCAGGCCCAATCCCACGTCGATCGGCAAGACGGCTGTGCTCACGAGGGTCGCGGTCAGCAAGACAATGGCGAGACTGGAATAGGAAACCACCGCCAACACTGCCCCGACGACGATTTCCAGCAGCAAGTCGCTGCTCAGCGAAGCCAGCAAGGCCTTGACCGCCGGGGCTTTGGTCAGTACCGTGGCCGATACCGATACCAGGCTGAGCGCCAGCAGCATCAAGCCCAGCCCGATCAGGATGCGGCCAACGCGGCCCACCGTAGTCGACTGGCGCGCAAGGAAAAGTACGACGCCGACCAGTATGAAAAGCGGTGACAGCCAGGAAAGATCGCGCGAGAACACCACGGCCATCAGACTGGTTCCAATGTCCGCGCCGAGCATCACGGCCAGCGCGGACGGCAAAGTCATCAGACCCTGACCAACAAACGACGCGACGATCAGCGCCGTTGCCGTGCTCGATTGCACCAGGGCTGTCACGCCCAACCCGGACACCACTGCCTTGACGCGGTTGCTGGTACTCTTGGCCAACACATTGCGCAGACTGGCGCCCAGAACACGCAGAATGCCGGTGCGCACCAGTTGCGTGCCCCAAACCAGAAGGGCGATTGCAGCCAGCAAATTGAGCAGATGGGTCATCTGGGCCTGTTGGCGCTATGGGAGGGTTCACGCCCAGGCCGCGCAGCCCGCCGGGCCAGGCTCGAGTGAGGCCGTGCGCCTTGGGCGCATAACGAACGAGCAACAACCCCGTGTGCAGCGCCCGGCCCGGGCACTTCGGGTGAACCCATAAAACAAACGCCCTCGGCGTTGCGAAGACTCAGCTTGGCCGACGCAAAGCTTTCGCTTTGCGCCTTGAGGGCCTTCGTTTTACCGGTCACGTGAGTCCTCCATTAGCGTTAACAGGCCCCGGCCTGTTAACGGGCGCGCCGGACGCGCAGCAACTCGTCCAGAATCATCGCCACAGCCCCGATGGTAATCGCGCTGTCGGCAATGTTGAAGGAGGGGAAGTACCAGCCCCCCCAGTGCAATTGCAGGAAGTCGACCACATGCCCATGGGCCATGCGGTCAACCACGTTGCCGACGGCCCCGCCCAGGATGCAGGCCATTGCAAACGAGAACAGGCGTTGCCCGGAGTGCGACTTCAGCATCCACACGATGAACACCGCCGCTGCAATGCCGATGGCGGTGAAAAACCAGCGTTGCCATCCCGAAGCTCCAGCCAGGAAAGAGAAAGCAGCGCCGGCGTTGTGCACCCGTACCAGGTTGAAGAAACTGGTCACGACCATACTGTCCCCGAGGCGGAAGTAACCCATCACCATTACCTTGGTGAACTGGTCGGCGATACAGATCAGCAGTGCCAGGCCCAGCCATGGAAACATGCCGCTGCTGCTGGACGCGGCGGTTTTTGCCATCACGCAAACAGCCGGTTTTCACCCGGGCCGGACAGGTTGCTGGTGCAGCGCGCGCAAATGCCAGGATGCCCGGCATCATGGCCCACATCGTCCCGGTAGTGCCAGCAGCGCTCACACTTCGGCGCAACGCAAGCGCTGACCTGGACCGCGAGTGTTGCGGCCGGTCTCAGGTCGGCGCGCGAAGTGATGAAGACGAACTTGAGGTCGTCGTGCAGCGATGCCAGTGAGGAGAAGTCCTGCACTGGCAGCTCGAGCGCCAGATTGACCTGCAAGGAAGATCCGATCTGTCCGGTAGCTCGCAGGTTTTCGATATCTTTGTTCACGAGTTCGCGGATTTCCCGGATGCGCCTCCATTTTTCCAGCAGGGCTTGATCGGGCGGCACCAGTTGGGCATAGGTTTCCTGAAAGATCGTCTCCGAGTTGCCACACAGTGCCCAGGCCTCTTCAGCCGTAAAACTCAGGAAGGGCGCCATCCAGCGCAGCATGGCCTGGGTGATATGCCACAAGGTGGTTTGCGCACTGCGCCGTGCGGCCGAAGCGGGGGCCGATGTGTACAGCCGGTCCTTCAGGATGTCGAGGTAAAAGGCGCCCAGGTCTTCGCTGCAGTAGATCTGCAGCTTTGCCACCACCGGATGGAACTCGTAGACCTTGTAGTGCGCCAGTATCTCGGCTTGAAGCTGTGCCATGCGCGCCAGTGCGTACCGGTCGATCTCCAGCAGGGCGGCGTCTGCAACGCGGTCCCGGGCCGGGTCAAAGTCACTGGTATTGGCGAGCAGGAATTTGAGTGTGTTGCGAATGCGGCGGTAAGTGTCGACCACCCGCGCCAGGATCTTGTCATCACCGGCAATGTCACCCGAGTAATCGCTCGCCGCCACCCACAGGCGGATGATCTCCGCGCCAAGCTTGCGCGAGGTTTCCTGTGGATCAACGCCATTGCCCATGCTCTTGCTCATCTTGCGGCCCTGGCTATCGACCGTGAAGCCGTGGGTGAGCAGTCCGCGGTAGGGCGCGCGACCATTCATGGCGCATGAGGTCAACAAGGAAGAGTGGAACCAGCCACGGTGCTGGTCATGGCCTTCCAGGTACAGGTCGGCCTCGGGCCCGTCGGCATGGGCGCTGCCGGGGTGTGAGCCCTTCAAGACGGTGGTGTGCGTGGTTCCGCTGTCGAACCAGACTTCCAGGATGTCGTTGCTCTTGCTGTAGAGGGCCGCGTCGGCGGCCCCGATGATGGACTCTGGTGTGGCCTTGCTCCATGCCTCGATGCCGCCGACCTGCACCATGTCGGCCGCAAGGTCCAGGATCTCCATGGTGCGCGGGTGCAATTCACCTGAGTCATGGTGTATGAAGAAGGGAAGCGGCACGCCCCAACTGCGCTGGCGGCTGATGCACCAGTCGGGTCGGCCCGCGATCATGTCACGCAGGCGCGCCTTGCCGTTCTCCGGATAAAAGGCGGTTAGCTCGATTGCGCCGAGCGCCAGCTGGCGCAGTGTCCCGGGCGCCTTGTCGCTGGTGAAGACACCCTCACCCTCGTCCATGCGGATGAACCACTGCGCGGCGGCGCGGTAAATCACCGGTGTCTTGTGGCGCCAGCAATGCGGATAACTGTGGGTGATGGTGGTCGTCGCAAACAGACGGTCAGCCCCGGACAAAGCCTCGATGATGGGTGCGCAGGCCTTCCAGATGTTCATCCCGCCGAACAGGGGCAGCTCGGCGGCGTACTGGCCGTTGCCTTGCACCGGGTTCAGGATGTCGGCCAGTGCCAGGCCATGGCCCACACAACTGTTGAAGTCCTCGACGCCGTAGGCTGGCGAGGAGTGCACCAGACCCGTCCCGTCATCGGCGGTTGCGTAGTCGGCCAGGTACACGGGCGACACGCGGTCGTAACCCCGGTCGGCGCCGGCCAGCGGATGTCGAAAGTTGATCCCCGCCAGGGCTTTGCCGGGCGCGGTGGCGACGACGCTGCCGGTCAACTGGTAGCGCTCCAGGCATTGCGCAACCAGACTCGCCGCCAGGACCAGCAGGCCGCGTCTGGTGTCGACCAGGGCGTACTCCAGCTCCGGGTTAAGGTTGAGCGCCTGATTCGCCGGAATCGTCCACGCGGTCGTCGTCCAGACCACGGCCAGTGCTGGTTTGTCCAGCTTCGGCAGTCCGAATGCGGCTGCCAACCGTGCAGGCTCGTCGCACAAGAAGCCGGTATCGAGGGTCTGGGACTTCTTGTCGGCGTATTCGATCTCGAATTCGGCGAGGGACGAACCGCAGTCGAAACACCAGTAGACCGGTTTGAGGCCGCGGTACACGAAACCACGCTCGACGACGCGTTTGAAAGCGCGGATTTCGTCCGCTTCGTTGCGAAAGTCCATGGTCCGGTAGGGGTGGTCCCAATCTCCGAGCACGCCCAGGCGTTTGAACTCGGCCATCTGAATGGCGATCTGCTCGGTGGCGAAGGCCCGGCTCTTGGCCTGCATCTCGTCACGCGGAAGATTGCGGCCGAACTTCTTTTCGATGGCGTTTTCAATTGGCAGGCCATGGCAGTCCCACCCCGGGATGTATTGCGCATCGAATCCTTCGAGTTGCCGCTCCTTGACGATCATGTCCTTGAGGATCTTGTTCACGGCATGCCCCATGTGGATCTGGCCGTTTGCATAGGGTGGTCCATCGTGCAGGATGAACTTTGGCGCACCGGCGCGTGCCACGCGCAGCTTTTTGTAAATGCCATTGTCATCCCAGGCTTTTGCCCAAGCTGGCTCGCGTTTGGGCAGATCGCCGCGCATCGGGAATGCGGTCTCTGGCAGGTTCAGGGTTTTTCGGTAGTCGGTCTTGTCTGTCATGGCAATCCTGGGTCCCGGCGCTGGCAGCTGCACCAGCGCGAAAACGGAATATCCGTTGGTGGCCGTTCGCTGTGACCACCAAGAGACGAGGGGGTGTGCGGGCGAAAAGCCGTTTGCTCGGGCAGCGCCAAGCTGCCCGGCGAGACTCTTCGCCTGCTAAATTCGATCTCGCGTGGTTTGCCGGTGGGTTTCGGCGTGCCTGGAGGCAAGAAAGGCCCGCGCGTCTTCGCAATCCCGGGTGATGCCTTGCCTGAGCGCGTTCAGATCGGAGTACTTCAATTCGTCGTGCAGTTTGTGCAGCAGTTCCACTCTGACGATTTTACCGTAGCCGCCATCGCTGCCCAGCGGGGCCGGCCAGTCCAGGCAATGGGTCTCCAGCAATACCCTGCCGCCGTTGACGTCGTTCGGATGGAGCGAAGGTCGAACGCCCAGGTTGGCCACACCGGGCAGCGGCTGCGGAGCGAGTCCGTGCACGAGGACGACAAATATGCCGCTGGCCGCCGGTTTCCAGTGTGCAAAGCGCAGGTTGATGGTGCGAAAACCCAACTCCCGTCCGAGCTTGCGACCGTGCACAACGTGGCCGGAGATGCGATACGGCCGTCCCAGCAGCCGCGCCGCATCGGCCATGCGTCCCTCGGACAGCGCATTGCGCACCGCGGAACTCGACACGCGCAGGCCATGCACCTCATAACTGTTCATGCGCGCCACGTCAAACCCATGATTGCCGCCCGCCGCGTCGAGCAGGGCATAGTCGCCCGCGCGGAGCGCGCCGAAGCGAAAGTCGTCGCCCACCAGCACGTAACGTACGCCCAGACCGCGCACCAGTACCGTTTCGACAAAGTCTTTTGCCGACTGGTTCGCCAGGGCCGCAGTGAATGGAAGGACTATGGCCTGGTCGACTGCGCACTGTGCAAGGTCAAGGAGTTTGTCGCGCAGGGTGCCGATGCGCGCCGGCGCGAGTTGCTGTTGGCCACTGCGCGCCGCGAAATAGTCGCGGGGGTGGGGCTCGAATGTCAACACACAGCTTGGTACGCCGCGTTGCGCTGCTTCGCTGCGCAACAAGGCCAGCATTGCCTGGTGGCCACGGTGCACGCCATCGAAATTGCCGATCGTGACGGCGCAGTCCGGTGCCAAGCCAGCGTGGTGGAAGCCGCGAAATACTTTCATGCCGATGATCCTAGAAACCGCAGTTGTCCGCATTCTTGCGCTGGATACGCCCTATTAACTCCAGCTTTCGTGCGCACCAGCAAGGCCACCTCAATGGTGACAACGCTACGCACCCGACTGAGCCGCGCTGGCGCATGCCAGCGGCGTTGCTTCTCCTTGCGCTCAGGAGCCCGCGGCGTCGTCGACCTTGCAGGCCGCACTCAAGCCAGAGGCTTGCCTTCTTCACGCTGTCCAGGTGTGCGCGGGCACACTTGGAGCCGCAGTGCTCGCCTTGCCAGCGCACCCCATCGCAGCCCACTCGGGCGCGTCCAACTGCGGTTTCCAGGATGATCGGGACATGGTGGTTCGCCTATGCCAGCGGGCTGCGGCCATGTCCGTGTATTGGAGAACGGTTATATTGTGGCGTACGAAGCCAAGCTTGGCTCGCACGTATTCGGCGGGCCGTGCGGGGCAGTCGAACCAGACGATTGCATTTCGCACCAAAGGTTCATTGCAGTGATTCGGGAGGCGGATTTTGAAGGTGTTAAAGCTGTCAGCCCAAGGACTGCCACAGTCCTGGATCTCCCTGCAACAGGCCGTAATCCATTACGCCGCGGGAGAGGTGCGCTGGGAGTCAGGTGGTGAGGTGGCGGTGTTTCATGGTGGTCACAACGCGGTGACCGGCCAGCAGTCGATCATCACCGTGAACAGCATCATCGGGACCAAGGGTGTCCCCAACATCAATCCGTTCAGCCTCAAGCCCGGATTGACCAACACCAAGCTGTTTGCGCGTGACCGCAACGTCTGCGCCTACTGCGGTGACCATTTTCATGAAGAAAACCTTACGCGCGAGCACATCATCCCGTTTGCCCAGCAGGGGATCGACAACTGGATGAATGTCGTGACGGCATGCCGTCCGTGCAACCACCGCAAGAGCAGCCGCACCCCGGAGCAGGCCCATATGCCCTTGTTGTATGCACCCTATGTGCCGAGCCTGTGGGAGGATTTCATCCTGCGCAACCGCCGGATTCTGGCCGACCAGATGGAGTTCCTGATGACCCATCTGCCCAAGTCTTCACGACTGATGGCGTGATGGCGGCCGGTCTGGTTGCCACCAGTAGATAGGTGTGCATCGGTCCCTTGCCGCGGATGTCGATTTCGCCTCGGCTTTCGAATTCAAACTCGCCGCCCAGCTGCCGGTAGACATCTTCGCTCACCTGCACCCTTCCAGGTATGCCAGTGGACTCCATGCGACTCGCAACATTGACTGCGTCGCCCCATACGTCGTACAGAAACCGCTTCAGACCAATCACGCCGGCCACCGTCGGCCCTACGTGCACCCCACAGCGGATCGCCAGGTTGAACTGGCGGCGCCGGTTGTAGTTTTCGACCGCGACCAGGAACTCCGTCGCCAGTCGGACCACCCCGCGCAAGTTGCGTTTGCCGACCACCATGTAGGCGTCGCCAATCGTCTTGATCTTTTCCACGCCGTACTGGTCCACCAACTGGTCGAATTCTGAGAACAACTCGTTGAGCACTTGCACGACCTCGTCAGGCGCCCGTGTGGCAGAAAAACGCGTGAATCCGGCAATGTCGACAAACAGCACGGCCATTTCCGGGAACTTCTCTGCCTTGACCACATTGTTGTTCTTGAGTTCATCGGCGATCGACACCGGCAAGGCGTTGTACAGGACACGGTCGGCGCGGGCCCGCTCGAACTCGACCAGACGCTTTTCCCGAAACAGCGCCAGATTCAGTCGCAGCACAAAACTGTCGAGCAGCAGGGCAACGATGGCCAGTGCCACCAGGTTGATCGCGGCACCGCTGGTGTGAAACGTGTCGCGGGAATCAAAGTAGAACACTGCCACGGCGATGGCGATCGTGCTGCCGACAATCAGTCCTTTGCGCAACTGGCCGCTGTGGCAGAACACACACACCATGGTCAGCAGGAAGATCGCATACGTGGACAGGTCTCCGTTGAGCATCCAGGAGATGAACGCAAACCATGAAAACAGCACGGCGCAAGTGACGAAAAACGCCTTCAGGATGCGTGAACGCGATGCGTGGCTGGTGCCAAATTGGCGCGCAACCAGAAAACTGGCAAAGCCCGTTGCTGCACTGATGTGCCATAACACCAGGTAAAAGTGCTGAGGGTCGCCACCCCATATTCCGGCAGCGTGTAAGGCCGGATCCACCAGCAGCAGCATTACCACGACAACCGCCAGACCGACGCGGCACATCGGCGCGAGCATGGAGAAGGAGTTGGCGGTCAACCACTGGTCGAACGCGGCCTGTTCCGCCGGCTCGGGAGCAGCGCCCTTGAACCACAGCCGGTATTCCATCTGTTGTTCCCCACGCGTTGTTGCGGAAAAACTGCCGCAGCACTTTCCCCCGTTTGCAGTCTAGCAGCCTGTCGGCCTTGGGTTGGACCCGCGCCGGGACGAGTTGCGCCGCCAAGTCAGGCTGCCAGCCGCTTTCGGAATGGATTCAGGCGCGGTTTGCCGACGCCCGTGGTTTGTGCGCGCTGGCTGCCAGACGCTGCTGGGTGCTCTCCCATTCCCGGCCGCCCGACACCGCACCGCCGTGGTGACATGTCGAACGCGCGCAGGGCGACACCCTGCGCGGCGACGCGCCCGGCACCGCACCGCCGTGATGACGTGGTGACATGTCGAACGCGCGCAGGGCGGCACCCTGCGCGGCGACGACGCAGGGATAATTTGGATAGCCATGCAAAACATCGTCATTCTCATTTCGGGCGGCGGCTCCAACATGGTGGCCATTGTCAACGCCGCACAGCGCGATGACTGGGAGGGCAGCTACCAGGCCCGGGTGGCTGCAGTCATCAGTAACCGCGCGGATGCACCTGGGGTGCCGTTGGCGCGCAGTAAAGGCATTGCCGCCGAAGTCGTTGAACACCGTCTTTTCGCAAGCCGGTCGTTGTTCGAAGCCCAATTGGCCGCGACGATTGACCGGCATGCCAGCTCCAGGCAGCCAGTCCTGCTGCTGCTGGCGGGGTTCATGCGAATCCTCTCAACGGAGTTCGTGCTGCGGTACGAGGGACGGATCGTGAACATCCATCCTTCCTTGTTGCCGGCGTTTGCGGGTCTGCATACCCATCGCCGCGCGCTGGAGGCAGGCTGCAAGGTGGCTGGCGCTACAGTGCATCTGGTCACAGCGGCGCTTGATTGTGGCCCCATCCTCGCTCAGGCTGCCGTTCCAGTCCTGGCCGACGATACCGAGGAATCCCTGGCGGCCAGGGTTTTGACGCAGGAACACCGGATCTACCCGCATGCGATTGCGCAACTGCTGCGGCGACAGTGCGCGTGGGACAATCCTGAAAATGCATCCAAAGGCTCTGCTTGAACTGTGTACCGAACTGGTCGGATTGACGCTGCGCTTCGAGCACCCGACGGATGCGACGGTGGCGCGGTTTTTCCGTGAGCACAAGGGCCTCGGGCCCCGTGAGCGCCATACCTTGACCGAGACCGTGTATGCGGTGTTGCGCAAGAAGCTCTTCTTTGAACACCTTGCGCCCTCGGGCAGCGGGGCAAGAGCACGCCGACTGGCGATCCTGGGTTTTGCCGCACCGCGCGACTTTCTGGTGGCGGCATTGACGGAGCAGGAGTTCAAGTGGTTGGGCCAGTGTGATCAGGTGCAGGTGCGCGATCTGATGGAGCGCCATCGGCACAACCTGCCGGAATGGTTGGTGGCGCCGCTGAAAGATCAGTTGCAAAGCGGCTTTTGGCCGTTGGTGGAAAGCCTTGGCGTTGGCGCCGGGCTGGACCTGCGCGTCAACACCTTGAAGGCCAAACGTGCGCAGGTGCAGGCCGAACTGAGCGCGGGCGGTGTGCCCTGCCAGCCGACGCCGTATTCCCCCTGGGGCTTGCGCCTGACGGGCAAGCCGGCGTTGACCCGGCTGGAAATATTTCAGCGCGGCGACATCGAGATCCAGGACGAAGGTTCGCAGTTGCTGGCGCTGCTGCTCGACGCGCGGCGCGGGGAAATGGTGGTGGACTTTTGCGCTGGAGCGGGGGGCAAGACCCTGGCAATTGGGGCCAGCATGCGCAACACCGGGCGCTTGTACGCGTTTGATACGTCGGCGCATCGGCTCGACGCGATCAAGCCGCGATTGGCCCGCAGTGGGCTGTCCAATGTGCACCCGGCGGCGCTCGCGCATGAACGTGACGACCGTGTCAAGCGGCTGTCCGGCAAGATCGACCGGGTACTGGTCGACGCACCCTGCTCGGGTTTGGGAACCCTGCGCCGTAATCCAGACCTCAAGTGGCGCCACGATCTAAAGGACATCGAAGCCATGGCCGCGTCCCAGGCTGCGATTTTGCAGAGTGCGGCGCGGCTCCTCAAACCGGGCGGTCGGCTTGTGTACGCCACTTGCAGCATGTTGCGCCAGGAAAATGAAAGTGTGGCCGAGGCATTTGGGGCCGCGAATGCGAACTTTGTACCGCAGGATGCTGTGCAGGTGCTGGCCGATCTGGGCGTCGAATCGTCCGAATTGCTCTGCACAAGAGCCTGCGCCGGGTATGGATATTTGCGCTTGTGGCCTCATTTACATGGCACGGACGCGTTTTTCGCTGCAATTTGGCAGCGAAAGTAAGCTGATCTTTGAAAGACTCATTCTTTTGTGGGTAAAGTAATTACGATTGGCCAGACTAGCCATATTCGCCTACCATTGAATGGGTTGGGTTCGTGCGTGCGAGCCTTGGCCCTGCCATAACTTTTCCTGGACCTCACTCTTATATGTTGTTACCCGACTGGGCAGTGCTCAACTCCGCCATTGACTGGCTTGCGCATGGATTCTGGGATTTGGCCTGGTGGCAGGTGGTTTTGTTCGCCTTGTTCACCACGCACATCACGATTGCCAGTGTCACGATTTATCTGCATCGGCACCAGGCGCACCGAGCGCTGGACTTGCACCCGATTCCGGCTCATTTTTTCCGTTTCTGGCTCTGGATCGGTACCGGGCAGGTGACCAGGGAATGGGTATCGATTCACCGCAAACACCATGCCAAATGTGAAACGGCAGACGACCCGCACAGCCCGGTGGCCCATGGCATCAAGAAGGTGTTTTGGCAAGGTGCCGAGTTGTACCGCGCCGAATCCAAGAATCAGGACACCCTGACTCGTTATAGCCAAGGCTGCCCGAACGACTGGCTGGAACGCAATGTGTATTCCCGCTACAGCTGGCAGGGTGTGGGCTTGATGATGATTGTGGACCTGGCGTTGTTCGGAGCTTTGGGTTTGGCGGTGTGGGCAGTGCAGATGGCCTGGATTCCGTTGATGGCGGCAGGTGTGGTGAATGGAGTCGGCCACTATTGGGGCTATCGCAACTTCGAAGCGCCCGATGCCAGTACCAATATCGTGCCTTGGGGTGTGCTGATTGGCGGCGAGGAGTTGCACAACAACCACCATACCTATCCAACCTCAGCCAAGTTTTCTGTGAAACCGTATGAGTTTGACATCGGCTGGGTTTACATCAGTCTGATGCAGAAACTTGGCTTGGCCCGTGTCAAGAAGACTCCGCCGCGTCTGCAGCTCGGCGATATCCGACCGGTCGCCGACGAGAAGACGCTTGAGGCCTTGATAGCCTACCGGTACGAAATGATGGCAGGTTACGCGAAAGACTTGCGGTGTGCCTGTCAGGCGGAGATCGCCGCGATCCAGGCCAAACGCGGCGACGTGGCCTTGCTGGTGGCTGCCAAGCGCTGGCTGCACCGCGATGCCGACAAGGTTCCGGCCGATGCCGCGCGCACCCTGGAGCAGGCCCGTGCCGCCCACCCGGTACTGGACAAGATGGTGACAATGCGCGAGGAGTTGCGCCAGTTGTGGCTCAACACGTCGTTCTCGCGCGCGCAACTCGCGGCCGACCTGCAAAACTGGTGCCATCGTGCCGAAGACAGCGGAATCGCCGCGCTGCGGGACTTCTCCATGCGCCTGCGGGCTGCACGCGCGTAACGCTGACGGGCGGGCAGCCCGGGTTGCGAAAAAGCCGGTCGTTGACCGGTTTTTTGCTGCAAGCTGGCACCTGCATCGCGCGGTGGCGATACGCACAAAAAAGCCCGGTCAAACCGGGCTTTCCTGCGTTAACGTGAAACAACTTTCATGCTGCGGGGTCCTGCGAGGACATCGCGAAAGTTAGCGCGATGGAGCCCGATGACAGACTACTTCAGTTTGATTTCCTTGTAGTCGACGTGTTTGCGGGCTTTCGGGTCGAACTTCTTGATCAGCATTTTTTCCGGCATGGTTTTCTTGTTCTTGCTGGTGGTGTAGAAGTGACCGGTCCCAGCGGTCGATTGCAGCTTGATTTTTTCGCGAGCGCCTTTGGATGCCATGGTGTGTTCCTTTCGATTCCGGTCTCAGGCCTGGCCGCGCGCGCGCAGGTCCGCCAGCACCGACTCGATGCCATTCTTGTCGATCAGGCGCAGCGCGGCGCTTGACACCCGAAGCCGGACCCAGCGATTCTCCGCCTCAACCCAGAACCTGCGGTATTGCAGGTTGGGCAGAAAACGCCTTTTGGTTTTGTTGTTGGCGTGGGAAACATTGTTTCCGACCATCGGGCCTTTGCCCGTCACTTGACATACGCGTGCCATAAGGACACTCCATCTTGAACCGCAGCGCGCCGCGGGTCCGTTAACGGCTCTCGCCGCACCTCGCCATTGCGGTCAATGGCGGTAACTTGATTTCACCCAGTTCACCGGCAGGGCCGGGAAATTTTAGTAAAGCCTTGGAGTATAACGGGTTCTTTTCTCCAAGGAGGCCGGGCAACGCTGCTTGTTGTCAACCCTGCTCCAGGAAGCGTTGTGCGTCGAGTGCCGCCATGCAACCGGTGCCCGCGCTGGTGATGGCCTGGCGGTACACGTGGTCCTGGACGTCGCCAGCCGCAAACACGCCAGGAACACTGGTCATGGTTGCAAACCCCTTCAAGCCGGATTGCGTCACGATGTATCCCCCAACCATTTCCAGTTGTCCCTGAAAGATGTCGGTGTTGGGCGAGTGCCCGATCGCAATGAAGCAGCCCTTGAGGACCACGTCATGCAAGGCGCCGTCGCGCGTGCTTTTCAGGCGAATGCCAGTCACACCAGTGGCGTCGCCCAGAACCTCCTGGAGCGTCTGGAAGGTCTTCAGTTCGATCTTGCCGGCCGCCACCTTGTCCATCAGCTTGTCGACCAGGATGGCCTCGGCCTTGAACTTGTCGCGCCTGTGCACGAGATAGACCTTGCTGGCGATATTCGACAAATACAAGGCCTCTTCGACCGCCGTATTGCCGCCGCCGACCACGCAGCAGACCTGGTCCCGGTAAAAAAATCCGTCACAGGTGGCGCAGCCAGAGACGCCGCGGCCCATGAAGGCGGTCTCGGATGGCAAGCCCAGATACTTGGCCGACGCCCCGGTCGCCACCACCAGCGAGTCACAGGTATAGGTGAAGCTGTCGCCCTTGAGCGTGAATGGGCGGCGACCAAGATCGACCGCGTTCACATGGTCGAACACGATCTCCGTATTGAAGCGTTGGGCGTGTTCCAGAAAACGCTGCATCAGCTCCGGACCCTGTACACCGTGTACGTCCGCTGGCCAGTTGTCGACATCGGTAGTGGTCATCAATTGCCCACCCTGGGCGATTCCGGTCACCAATACCGGTTTGAGGTTGGCGCGTGCCGCGTACACCGCAGCGGTGTATCCGGCCGGTCCGGAGCCGAGAATCAGCACGCGAGCGTGTTTGTTGTTGGTCATGGGTGAGGCGAAATTGCGGAAGTCCGCTTGGCAGAGGTTACAGTTTGGGGTAAACGCGAAGAGTCACCGGACGGTGCTTCGTTCACAATACCCGTGCACAGTGCGCCCGCCCATTGTAAGAAGCGTTTCTGCGTCCCAACGGAAGGATTGTCGGATGTCCATGTTGACCAACCTAGACCTGATACGGCGCGTCCCGTTGTTTGCAATGCTGACCCAGGCCCAGGCCGAGTCGCTCGCCGGAGCGGTTGGCAAGAAGCGCTTCAAGCGCGGCGAGCACATCGTCGAGCAGGGCAAGCAGTACGGATCGTTGTTCATCATTCTTGCCGGTCGCGCGCGCGTCGTGGTAACCGACCGGCGTGACCGTGAGGTGATTCTGGCCACCATGCACCCGGGGGACTACGTCGGCGAAATGAGCCTGATCGACCACGAGCCGCACTCGGCCACGGTCGAAGCCGAGGTGCAGACCGACGCACTGGTGCTCGGTGGTGCAGATTTCACGCGTTGCTTGCTCGAAAATACCTCCACCATGACGGCGGTCATGAAGGGACTTGTGCAGCGCTTGCGTGCCGCAGACCGCAAGATCGAGTCGCTGGCCTTGATGAACGTGTACGGCCGGGTCGCCAATGTCCTGCTCGACAGCGCCATCCCGAATGCCGAAGGCGTGCGTCTGATCCGGGATAAGATCTCGCGCCAGGACATTGCCAAAATGGTTGGTGCGTCGCGTGAGATGGTCAGCCGCGTGATGAAGGATTTCGAGGAGCAGGGTTTCATCGAGACCCGTGAGGACGGCAGCCTGATTGTGAAAGAGCGTCGCCTCAAGCAGCGCTAAGAGGCTGTCGGGCTTTGGGTTGGGCTCGCGCCGTGCGCGAACGATTGGGGGGCAGGTCATCCCTGCCTTTAGCATCTCCGGGCCCGCGTGCGGTAAGCTCACAGTTACTGGATCGATGCATGACTTACTCGCTTGACTCGTTGAGCTCTGCCGCCCGGCCGGACCCGGACCTGCGGAATTCCGGTTTTGGTCGATTTACCTCCGAACTATCGTTGGTCGGGGCATTTGCCTTACTTGCGTTTTGGCTGCTGGCAATGGTTGGGTACTCCCCGCTGGATGCTGCCTGGTCTACCTCAGGTGACGGGGCTGCCCTGCGCAACCGCTTGGGTCGCCTGGGAGCGTTTACTGCGGATGCCAGCTACTACGCTTTCGGGTTCTCGGTTTGGTGGTGTTTTGTCGCAGCGCTGCGTGCCTGGTTGGCGGCGCTCGCTCTGTGGCTCAGGCAGGGTGGCCCGGTAGCGCGTGTTGCCCCGGAAACATCAACTGCGGCGCAGTGGTTGCAAGGGCGGACCGCCCGCTGGTTGGGATTGGGGCTGTTGCTGGCTTCCAGTTGTGTTCTGGAGTGGTCGCGTCTGTACAGTTTCGAACCACGATTGCCGGGAACAGGCGGTGGCGTCCTGGGTGCCATGCTGGGTCCGCTGGCAATGCAGTGGATCGGTTTCACCGGGTCGGGGCTGGTGGCGATCGCATCCGGGTTGGCGGGGGCGGCGCTTGCCTTGCAGTTCTCCTGGGGTGGCGTCGCCGAACGCATTGGCGCAGCCGTCCATAGCCGCTTCGAGTCGAGCCGCAAAAAGCGCGAAATAGTCGAAGACATTGCCCTGGGTCAGCAGGCTGCCCGTGAGCGCGAAGAAGTGGTATCCGGTGAAAGGGTGGAGAACCGCGGGCACCACGTGGCTCCGGTCCTGGTCGAGCCGGTCATACTCGACGTGCCCAAGAGCGAGCGGGTTGCCAAGGAGCGCCAGAAACCCCTCTTTTCGGACATGCTCGACAGCAAACTGCCACAGGTGGATCTGCTCGACGGTGCGCAGTCCCGCCAGGAGACCGTGTCTGCCGAAACACTCGATATGACCAGTCGCATGATCGAGAAGAAGCTCAAGGATTTTGGCGTCGAGGTGTGGGTGATCCTGGCATTGCCGGGCCCAGTCGTGACACGCTATGAAATCGAGCCGGCGGTCGGCGTCAAGGGATCTCAGATTGTCGGACTGGCAAAAGACCTGGCGCGCAGCCTGAGTTTGACGTCGATCCGGGTCGTCGAGACCATACCCGGCAAGAATTACATGGCACTCGAATTGCCCAATGCGAAACGTCAGTCCATCAAGTTGTCGGAAATTCTGGGCTCCAAGGTTTACAACGAGGCCAAGTCGTTGCTCACGATGGGTTTGGGCAAGGACATCGTTGGTAACCCGGTGGTCGCCGACCTGGCCAGAATGCCGCATGTGCTGGTGGCTGGTACGACCGGTTCGGGGAAGTCGGTTGGTATCAACGCGATGATCCTGAGTCTGCTGTACAAGGCGGACGCGCGCGACGTGCGTTTGCTGATGATTGACCCCAAGATGCTCGAAATGTCGGTCTACGAAGGCATCCCGCATTTGCTGGCGCCGGTGGTGACGGACATGCGCCAGGCGGCGCATGGGCTGACCTGGTGTGTGGCCGAGATGGAGCGCCGTTACAAACTGATGAGCAGGCTGGGTGTACGCAATCTGAGCGGCTACAACACCAAAATCGACGAGGCCAGGGCACGCGGCGAGTCGATCGGCAATCCATTCAGCTTGACCCCCGAGCAGCCCGAACCGCTGGACCGGCTGCCCCATATCGTGGTGGTGATCGACGAACTCGCTGACCTGATGATGGTGGTCGGCAAGAAGATCGAGGAATTGATCGCGCGCCTGGCACAAAAAGCGCGCGCTGCCGGCATCCACCTGATCCTGGCGACACAGCGGCCCAGTGTGGATGTGATAACAGGGCTGATCAAGGCCAATATTCCGACGCGCATCGCTTTCCAGGTCAGCAGCAAGATCGATAGCCGCACCATCCTTGACCAGATGGGTGCCGAGGCCCTGCTCGGGATGGGTGACATGTTGTACATGCCCAGTGGAACCGGTTTGCCGATTCGGGTGCACGGTGCATTTGTGAGCGACGAAGAGGTGCACCGGGTGGTGAGCTACCTCAAGACGCAGGGACAGCCGAACTACATCGAAGGTGTGCTGGAGGGCGGGACGGTGGATGGCGAAGGCGAACCAGGCGCCGATGGTGGCACCGGCGCTGGAGAAAAGGATCCCATGTACGACCAGGCAGTTGAGGTGGTGCTGAAGAACCGCAAACCGAGCATCTCTTTGGTGCAACGGCATCTCAAGATCGGATACAACCGCGCGGCTCGGCTGGTCGAGGACATGGAAAAGGCCGGCCTCGTCAGCGCCATGAGCGGCAGTGGCCAGCGGGAAATCCTGGTTCCGGCGCGCGCGGAATGACCATGCATTACCAATTTCTTGCTGTTGTGCTGCTCTCGCTTGTAGCGCCGGTCGTCCATGCGGATGCAGTTGCCACGCTGGAACAATTCGTGCGCCAAGTCACAAGTGCGCGCGCCGAGTTCTCTCAAACCGTGACTGCGCCAACCCGCGACGGGCAGGCCGCACGGAGCAAGACTTCCAGCGGCACCTTCGAGTTAGCGCGGCCGAACCGGTTCCGGTTTGTGTACCGCAAGCCCTTCGACCAGACCATCGTGGCAGACGGACAGACCCTGTGGTTGTTTGATGCCGATCTGAACCAGGTGACGGCGCGCAAGCAGGCACAGGTGCTCGGTTCCACCCCGGCCGCCTTGATTGCCGCCGCCCCCGACTTGCGCGCCGTGCGGGCCGAGTTTGTGCTCGAGGCGGGTGCCGACAAGGACGGTTTGCAATGGGTCGTGGCTACGCCGCGTGTGAAGGATGGACAGCTCCAGTCCGTTCGAGTCGGATTGCGCCAGGGCGCGTCCGTGCCCAGTCTGGCAGCACTGGAAATCGTCGACAGTTTTGGTCAGCGATCCATGCTCACATTTTCGGCTTTCGAAATCAATCCGGTGCTGGGGCCAGCCACTTTTGTGTTCAAGCCGCCTGCTGGCGCCGATCTGATCCGTCAGTAGCGCCGCAACCATGGTGCCGGCCAGATCCCATGTTCCATTGGCTGAGCGCCTGCGACCGCAGCGGCTCGACGAGGTAATCGGTCAGCAACACCTGGTGGGGAACGGTCAGGCGCTGCGCTCTGCCTTCGAATCGGGTGTGCCTCACAGTTGCATCCTGTGGGGGCCACCGGGCACCGGCAAGACCACGATCGCGCGCTTGATGGCGCAAGCGTTCGACGCCCGGTTTCTTTCCATCAGCGCAGTGTTGGGTGGAGTCAAGGACATTCGCGAAGCCGTTGAGCAGGCCGGGGTGGCGGCCGCGCAGGGGCGACAGACCATCGTGTTTGTCGACGAGGTGCATCGTTTCAACAAGAGCCAGCAAGACGCCTTTCTTCCCCATGTGGAGAGCGGACTGTTTACATTTGTCGGGGCGACGACGGAGAACCCTTCGTTCGAGGTCAACTCTGCATTGCTGTCGCGCGCAACCGTCTATGTGTTGCAGCCGCTTTCAACTGCAGATCTGGAACAGATTGTTGCCAAGGCACTTGCGCTGGGCGCCATTGCGCCAATGGAGCCTGCTGCGGCGCAACGTCTGGTGGCGTACGCCGACGGTGACGCGCGCCGACTCCTGAACACGCTGGAGACGCTGTCCGTGGCCGCTGGATCGGCGCAATTGGCTGTCATGACAGATGCCTGGCTGCTGCAAATGCTGGGCGAAGGCCTGCGCCGCTACGACAAGGGCGGCGACCAGTTCTATGACTCCATCAGTGCGCTGCACAAGTCGGTGCGCGGGTCGGATCCGGACGCCGCACTGTATTGGTTCGTGCGTATGCTCGACGGCGGTGCTGACCCGCGTTATCTGGCGCGCCGGCTGCTGCGCATGGCCAGCGAAGATGTCGGGCTGGCAGACCCGCGCGCCTTGCGTCTGGCGCTGGATGCCGCCGAGGTCTATGAACGCCTGGGTACCCCCGAGGGCGAGTTGGCGCTAGGGGAATGTGTGGTGTATCTTGCAATGGCGCCAAAGTCGAATGCGGTTTACAAGGCCTACACCGAGGCGCGCGCGCTGGTACGCAAGGAGGGCTCGCGACCGGTGCCACTGCACCTGCGCAACGCGCCCACGGCACTCCTCAAAAGCCTGGACCATGGGCGGGACTACCGCTACGCGCATGACGAACCCGACGGTTTTGCGGCGGGCGTGGGCTATTGGCCTGATGGTATGCCGGCGCGGGAGTTTTACCGCCCCGTCGAGCGTGGGCTGGAGATCCGGATCGCCGAAAAATTGCGTGACCTCAAGCGGCGAAACCGGCAGGCCGACTGATCGACTCTGGCGCGATCCTTGCTGCGTCCGCTGAGAATAGCCAGAGGGTAAACCCCCGGAGCAGGTTGGCAGAACCCGGGTTCTGCGTCAGTAGAATTGGTTAGCCAAGTCGTATGCGGTAAATCCCCGAACGCGGTACTGCAAAGCCGGGCTGGGTGCCACAAGCCCGGAATACTGCGGCCCACCACACGAGAATAATCGGAGCGCTTCGATATGGACATTTTCCTCCAGCAGATCATCAACGGGCTGGTGCTTGGCAGTGTCTATGCTCTGGTGGCACTGGGCTACACAATGGTGTACGGCATCATCCAGCTGATCAATTTCGCGCATGGCGAGGTGCTTATGTTTGGTGCATTGACGGCGTGGACGGTGGCCGGGATACTTCAGCCCGCCTATCCGGGAATGCCCGACTGGATCGTGCTGATCATCGCCGCCATTGTGGCGTGCACGGTGGCGGCGGCGCTGAACTTCGGCATCGAGAAGATTGCCTATCGGCCGTTGCGCAATGCGCCACGACTGGCTCCATTGATCACCGCCATCGGCATGTCGTTGCTGTTGCAGACCGTGGCGATGATCATGTGGAAACCCAATCCCAAGGCGTTTCCCAGCCTGCTGCCCATCACCCCGTTCGAGATCGGTGGCGCCGTGATTTCGCCGACCGATCTTCTCATTCTGTGCTTGACAGCCGTCCTGCTGGTGGCATTGATGTGGTTGGTGAACTACACATCCCTTGGACGAGCGATGCGGGCCACAGCGGAAAACCCGCGCGTCGCGGGCCTGATGGGCGTCAAGCCTGACGTGGTGATATCTGCCACCTTCGTGATTGGAGCAGTACTGGCGGCGATCGCTGGCATCATGTTGGCGATGAAGTACGGCACGGTGCAGCACTCCATGGGTTTCCTGCCGGGGCTCAAGGCGTTCACCGCGGCGGTGTTTGGCGGCATCGGCAACCTTGCGGGTGCAGTTGTGGGCGGGATCTTGCTCGGCTTGATCGAGGCGCTCGGCTCGGGCTACATCGGCGTCCTGACCGGCGGCGTGTTGGGCAGCCATTACTCCGAGATCTTTGCCTTCATCGTGTTGATCGTCATCCTGACTTTGCGGCCTTCCGGGTTGCTGGGTGAACGTGTGGCGGACCGCGCCTGAGGAGACACAATATGAACGCCAGAAAGATTGTTTTCTATTTCGCCATCGCTGTGGCGCTGATTGTTTTGCCCATGTTTTTGCAGGTGTTCGGCAACGCCTGGGTTCGTATTGCCGACACGGCGTTGTTGTACGTGCTGCTGGCCATTGGACTCAACATCGTCGTCGGCTACGCTGGCCTGTTGGACTTGGGCTACGTGGCTTTCTTTGCGGTCGGAGCCTACCTGTACGCGCTGCTGGCATCGCCGCATCTGAGCGAGACCTTCCCGGTCTTTGCGGCCATGTTTCCCAATGGACTGCACACCCCGATATGGATGGTGATCCCGATTGCCGCCGGGGTTGCAGGATTGTTCGGCATACTGCTTGGCGCGCCTACGCTCAAGCTGCGTGGCGACTATCTGGCCATTGTCACGCTCGGCTTTGGCGAGATCGTTCGCGTGTTCCTCAACAACCTGGACCATCCGGTCAACATCACGAATGGTCCCAAGGGTTTGAGCCAGATCGACCCGCTTTCGTTTTTCGGCGTCTCGCTTGGCAAGCCGTTCTCGTTTGGTGGCTACCAGATCAGCTCGGTGATGATGTATTACTACCTTTTTCTGGTATGTGTGCTGGTCAGCATTGTCATCAGCCACCGGTTGGCAGAGTCGCGCGTGGGGCGGGCATGGATGGCCATCCGGGAAGACGAAATCGCAGCCAAGGCCATGGGCATCAATACGCGCAACCTCAAGTTGCTGGCTTTCGGCGTGGGGGCGTCGTTTGGCGGCGTCAGTGGTGCGTTGTTCGCATCGTTCCAGGGCTTTGTGTCGCCGGAGTCCTTCACGCTGATGGAGTCAATCATGATCGTCGCGATGGTGGTGCTCGGCGGCCTCGGACACCTGCCGGGCGTGGTCCTGGGCGCCTTGTTGCTGGCCGCACTGCCCGAGGTATTGCGTTACGTCGCTGCTCCGCTGCAACATCTGACGGGTGGGAGGCTGGACGCCTCGATCCTGCGCCAATTGCTGATTGCGTTGGCGATGATCGTGGTGATGTTGTTGCGCCCGCGCGGCTTGTGGCCGACGCCGGAGCACGGTAAGTCGTTGCAGACCAATACCTGAGGAGGCGGCAATGACCGACACGATTCTCAAGGTTGCTGGAATTTCCAAGCGTTTCGGCGGCCTGCAGGCGCTCAGTGACGTCGGGATCACGATCGAACGCGGCCAGGTCTACGGTTTGATCGGTCCCAACGGAGCCGGCAAAACCACTTTCTTCAATGTGATCACGGGTTTGTACACCGCCGACAGCGGCAGCTTTGAGTTGGCGGGCAAGCCTTACAAACCGACGGCAGTGCATGAAGTTGCCAAGGCCGGCATTGCCCGTACGTTCCAGAACATTCGCCTGTTCCAGGAAATGACCGCATTGGAAAACGTCATGGTCGGGCGCCATATCAGGACGAACTCGGGACTGCTCGGTGCAATATTCCGTACGCCGGGATTCCGTGCCGAAGAAGCTGCAATTGCCAAGCGTGCGCATGAACTGCTGGACTATGTCGGTATCGGCAAGTTTGCCGACTACCGGGCGCGTACCCTCAGTTATGGTGACCAGCGCCGTCTCGAGATCGCGCGCGCCTTGGCGACGGACCCGCAGTTGATTGCCCTGGACGAACCTGCCGCCGGCATGAACGCTACAGAGAAGGTGCAACTGCGCAGCCTCATCGACCAGATCCGCAAGGACCAGCGAACTATTTTGCTGATCGAGCACGATGTCAAGCTGGTGATGGGTTTGTGTGACCGCGTCACCGTGCTCGACTACGGCAAGCAGATCGCCGAAGGCCTGCCGACGGACGTACAGAAAAACGAAAAAGTGATCGAAGCCTATCTGGGCACGGGAGGACACTGACATGGCTGCCACATTGCTCAAGGTCACTGGACTCAAGGTCGCCTATGGTGGCATTCAGGCGGTCAAGGGGGTTGATTTTGAAGTGCGCGACGGCGAGCTCGTGACCCTGATCGGCTCCAATGGTGCGGGCAAGACGACGACGATGAAGGCCATCACTGGAACCTTGTTGATGAATGCCGGCGATATCGAATACATGGGCAGGAGCATCAAGGGGCAGGGCCCCTGGGACCTCGTCAAACAGGGTCTTGCGATGGTCCCCGAGGGCCGCGGTGTTTTTGCCCGCATGACCATCACCGAGAACTTGCAGATGGGCGCCTACGTGCGCCGTGACAAGGCCAATATCGCAGCCGACGCCGAAAAGGTCTTTACGATTTTCCCGCGCCTGCGCGAGCGCAAGGACCAACTGGCTGGCACCATGTCTGGCGGCGAGCAACAGATGCTGGCAATGGGCCGCGCACTTATGAGTCGGCCCAAGGTGTTGTTGATGGACGAGCCGTCGATGGGCCTGTCGCCGATCATGGTCGACAAGATTTTCGAAGTGGTGCGTGACGTCGCTGCGCAAGGCGTGACGATTTTGCTGGTGGAGCAAAACGCGAGTCGCGCGCTAAGCGTCGCCAACAGAGCCTACGTGATGGAGTCCGGCCTGATCACGATGCAGGGTGACGCCAAGGAACTGCTCAAGGACCCGAAGGTACGGGCGGCCTACCTGGGCGAATAGCTTTGTCGGCGGGTTGCGCCGTGTTGCGCCGTCAGCGCGACGGAGCATCTGCACGGTGTGCCGCAATCAGGTGCCCGGCAATCGACAGCCCCAATGGCGGGACCAGTGGAAACGGGTCTTGAGGGCCAACCCATCTGGCTTCTTCAATTTCACTGGCATCCACTACGATGTCGCCGCTGGTGTACTCCGCTGTGAACGCAACCATCAGCGAATGCGGGAACGGCCACGGCTGGCTGCCGAAGTAGCGCAGGTTCGCAACCCGCAGGCCCACTTCTTCCATCACCTCGCGGTGGATGGCGTCCTCGATGGATTCTCCAGCTTCCAGAAAACCGGCCAGCGCAGTGAAATAACCGGTCGGCGAGTGGGTGTGGCGCGCCAAAAGCAAAGAGTCTCCCTTTTTGACCAGCACCATCATTGCCGGTGAAATGCGTGGGTAGGCTGCATGGCTACATGCCGGGCAGCGCAGGCAACGTTCGCCATCGACTTGCACGGTGGCAGTTGCGCAGGCGCCGCAGTACCGGTGGGTACGTGCCCATTCGGCGATCTGGTAGGCCCGGCCTGCCACGGCCAGCAGCGTGTCATCAAAGGCGCCAAACAAGGAGCGCAGCCGACGGAAGGCGAAACCTTCCAACTGCGACTGCGGCGTGCCCAGCCATGTGGTCTGGCAGTAGCGGCCGTTCAGCAAGCCGACCGGCAGGCAGTGCTCTGGAGCGATGCGCAGGTGCGCCAGCGTCAGGTTGTCTGGCAGCGACAGGTCACCGTTGGCAACCAGCAAGGCATCACCGCGAAACACCAGATTGATCGGTGCCGTGTCCGGGTGCGCGACCAGGAGCGAGACGAAATTGGAGGGGGTGCGTAACATGACTCGAACGGGAGATTCGATCATCGCACCAAATCGGGCGTTGTCGGCCCGGCGCCGGGCGCGGCCCGCTGCGGCCTCGCTCCGACGAAGACAGGACGATGATCAGGCTGGCTTGCGCGCGCGTGCCCGCTTGAACGGCGTGACGCGTTTCACGGCGGCCACTTTGACTGCGGCTTTCCTTCCGGCAATCTGGTTGACCAGTCGGCCCGAGCGCTGCTCGATCGAACTGGCGAATTTTTGTACAGCATCCACCGCTGGTACTGCGGCTACTGCAACAGTCTGCAAGGTGGTCAAGCCGGTTTTTTTCTCCAACTGACTGGCGTTGGCGGCGACTTGTTGCACGCCCTTGGCAGCCAGTTCGACCGCCTTGCTGACCAAGGCGTCGGCACCGTTGGTGGTCAGACTGATGCCACGCGCGTAATAACCACTCAAGGTCTTCTGCGCGGACAGGGCGTTTACGCGAACTTCCGCGCTGAGCCTGGAACGGGTTTTTTCGAGAGCCCGTTCCCAGCGCTGGTCCATGAATCCGATGACGCGTTCTCCACCAACGCGGTAGGCCTTGATGACGTTTTTGGCGGTATTGCCGTAGGATTCGATGAGGTCAGTGGTGGCGGCGGCAAGGTTGCGGTTGGGCATGGAGTGTTCTTGGAGAGTGGGGGGAGTGATCACTTTGACCGTTGCATGTGGCGCTGGTCAAGGGCTGATGCGGATTGTCCGTATCCCCCATAGTGACCGCACCCTAAACCGGCCGCATTTCCTAGAGCGTGCAGCCTAGGTTCGATCAGACCAGGGCGCTGTCCGCCATCATTGCGTTTACGCCTGCCGACGCGGAATTGGCCAGGTCAGCGGCCGTCGCCTGCCGCTGCGGTGAAGCCGTGGCGGCACCGATCGCTGCAGTCGAATCGAAGCCCAGCATCGCGACCAGGTAGACCGCGTGTTTGCCACCCATGCCCATGAAATCACCATTGGTCACTTCGTAACTGCACAGCCCCGGGATGGTTTAGGCCAGTGGCAGGTGGGTCTTGAAGCAATACGCGTCAAACGCAGCGGGGTCCGCCGGTTGTTGGTAGATCGCAAAC
>Ga0163144_10005248_pt1 | contig 28826 bp, 28 predicted proteins | sample OliLak19BULKMAT1_FD_123175 | JGI IMG/M metagenome (GOLD analysis project Ga0163144, IMG submission 123175) | Freshwater microbial mat bacterial communities from Lake Vanda, McMurdo Dry Valleys, Antarctica - Oligotrophic Lake LV.19.BULKMAT1 | ecosystem: Environmental > Aquatic > Freshwater >...
GCCGACGTCGACACCGATCAGATCATCCCGGCGCGGTTCCTCAAGACCACGACCAAGGACGACCTCGGCGCGGCGCTGTTCGCCGACTGGCGCGGCCGCCCCGGGTTCGCGCTCGACGACCCTCGCCACGCGGGCGCCGGGATCCTCGTCGCGGGCGCGAACTTCGGCTGCGGCAGCTCGCGCGAGCACGCGGCGTGGGCGCTGGTCGCCGGAGGGTTCACCGCGGTGATCGCGCCGAGCTTCGCCGACATCTTCCGCGGCAACGCGCTCGGCCACGGCCTCGTGCCCGCGGCGATCGCGCCGTCGGCGCACGCCGCGCTGGTCGCCGCGGTGACCGAGGCTCCCACCCTGCTCGTCACCGTGGACCTCGAGGCCTGCGAGGTCCGCTGGGCCGGCGCCGGCGCCGGCTTCCCGGTCGACGCGTTCGCCCGCCGCTGCCTGCTCGACGGCGTCGACGAGCTCGGCTTCCTGCTCGCGATGGACGCGCAGATCGCGGCGCACGAGAGGAAGACGCCATGATCCACGTCGCGCTCCTGCCTGGCGACGGCATCGGCCCCGAGGTGGTCGACGAGGCGCGCAAGTGTCTCGAGATCGCGGTCGCGCGCGCCGGGCGCACGATCAAGCTCACCGAGGGTCACATCGGCGGCCGCGCGATCGACCTCACCGGCACCGCGCTGCCGCCGGCGACGGTCGAGCTGGTCGGCCACAGCGCCGCGGTGTTGCTCGGCGCGGTCGGCGGTCCGAAGTGGGACGACCCGCAGGCCAAGGTCCGCCCCGAGCAAGGCCTGCTCGGGCTCCGCAAGACCATGGAGGTGTGGGCCAACCTCCGGCCGGTGAAGCCGTTCGCCGCGCTCGCCGACGCGACGCCGCTCAAGCCCGAGCGCCTCGCCGGCGTCGATCTCCTCGTGATCCGCGAGCTCACCGGCGGCCTGTACTTCGGCGAGCCCAAGTCGCGCACCGCGACGCGCGCGGTCGACACGCTGGTCTACACCGACGTCGAGATCCGGCGCGTCGTCCAGCTCGCGTTTCGCCTGTCCGCCGCGCGCCGTAAGAAGGTCACCTCGATCGACAAGGCCAACGTCCTCGAGTCGTCGCGGCTGTGGCGCCAGCTCGCCACCGAGATCAGCCTCGACCACCCCGAGATCGCGATCGACCACCAGCTCGTCGACTCGGCCGCGATGCGGCTGATCACGCACCCCGCGAGCTTCGACGTGATCGTCACCGAGAACATGTTCGGCGACATCCTCACCGACGAGGCCGCGGTGCTCGCCGGCTCGCTCGGCCTGCTCCCCAGCGCCAGCCTCGGCGACGGACCGCGCGGCCTGTACGAGCCGATCCACGGCTCGGCGCCGGACATCGCCGGCCAGGGCAAGGCCAACCCGATCGGCACGATCCTGTCGTGCGCGATGATGCTGCGCCACTCGCTCGAGCTGCCGCGCCAGGCCGACGACCTCGAGGCCGCGGTCACCCGCGCGATCGACGACGGCTGCCGCACCGCGGATCTCGGTGGCGGCATGTCGACCACGGCGATGGGCGCCGCGATCCGGGAGCGGATGGCGTAGGCTCGGGCGATGCGCACCCGCCTCGCCGCCGCCCTCGCCACGCTCGCGCTGACCGCCACCGCGCACGCCGACGTGCCCACGCCGGCGCCGGAGCCGCTGCCGCGCGTGTCGATCACGTTCTCGCCGATCCACCTCGTGCTGCCGGTGCTGGAGGTGACCACCGAGGTGCGGATCGCGCCGCCGGCGTCGGTCGCGGTGATCCTCGGCGCCGGGCGGGTGACCGCCGACGGCGCGGACGAGGCCGCCACCGTCACCGAGCTCGGCATCCAGGGCCGCTATTACCCGATCGGGCGGCGCAGGCACCGGATGCAGGTCGGCGCGGAGCTGCTCTACATCCACGGCGAGGGCACCAGCGGCGGCGCCACCGCCACGGCGGACGGCGTCGCGATCGGCCCGTTCGTCGGGTACAAGTTCACCGCGGGCATCGGCTTCACGTTCGACGCCCAGCTGGGCTTCCAGCGGGTCGGCATCGGCGCGAGCAGCAGCGACGGCCAGACCGCCGAGGACAAGGACTGGATCCCGCTGATCAACCTCAACGTGGGCTGGTCGTTCTGATGCCGACCTGTCGAGGATGCCAGAACGAGGTGGACGCGCTCGTGACCATCGCGATCGATGGCAAGAAGCAGAAGCGGTGCGAAGACTGCGCCGACCGCGCTCGCGAGGAGGGTGAGGTCGCTCGCGAGAGCGAGTCGGTGATCCAGGGGATGCTGGGCTTCAAGGGCCGGCGCTGAGCCTGAGCTAGAAGCTGCCCTTGACCGCGACGCCACGGCCGCCGTGCTGCATCGCCACCGGGACGATCGTCACGTCGTCGTCGCTCGTCACGATCGTGCGCGGCGTCAGGAAGCCGTAGACGATGGTCGCGACGCCGAGCGCCTGGAACACGCCGTCCGCGCCGATCAGGATCTTCGCCGTGGTGCTGTTGTCGCAGTCCTGCTCGAGGATGCCGCCGCAGTCGTCGTCGCGCTCCGAGAGGGCGAGCCACGGGCCCACCAGCGGCACGTAGAGGCGCTCGTCCGCGGTGTTGTCGCTGACGCCCGCGCCGATCACGGCGCCGCCGTAGGCCAGGCCGAACAGCACCGCGCCCGACGCGATCATCGGGGTGTTGAGGGTGGTCGTGGTGTCGACCTCGTCCGCGCGCGCGGCGGTCGGGGCGAACAGGAGGGCGCCGGCGAGGCCGGCGGCGGCGATGCGCGAGAGGGTGTTCATGATTTACTCCTTTGCACCCCCTCCATTGCATCGCCCATGCCTCCGTAGATCCTCGGGATCACGGCCGGTTCGTGGGCGGGAGCGCGCGCCGGGCGCGGTCGCTACGAGGCGGCGAGCATCGCGCAGAACCGCTGCAGCGGCTCGCGGCGCTCGGGCGGCACGTAGTCGAGGTTGATCTGGTGATCCGTCACCTCGTGGAAGCACCGGTCGGCGCCGAGGATCTCGCGCTCGGCGCTCCTGATCTCGCTCGCGTCGACGTCGGCCAGGTTCGCGGCCACCCGGTTGGCCTCGAGCTCGAGGCCCTGGCCGACGAAGAACCCGCCGAGGTTGAGCTTCGCCTTGACGGCCATCGAGTGGACGTCGGTGCCCGTGCGATGCGGCAACGCCAGCACCTGCTCGAGCAGATCCGAGGCCGCCACGCTCTGGGCCTCGTACGCGCGCCGCACCACGTACCCGAGCTCGAACACCGCGAGCTGCGGCGCGAAGCTCAGCCCCACGCTGCGCGCCATCCCCGCGTAGTAGACGAAGTGCCGGCCGATCTCGCGCAGCCGCGCCGGGTGGTTGGTGAGATCGCGCGCCAGCGTCCGGTACTGGTGGAACACGTCGTAGACGGCGTGGACGTTGCGCGCCTTGATCGCCTCGCGCAGGAAGTTGTTGAAGTAGCGGATCGTCAGGCGCAGCAGCTGATCGTCGTTGCGCGCCGCCGCGGCGAGCGCGACCTCGCGGTTCGCGTCGCTGACCGCGGAGATGACGTCCGAGGCCTTGGCCAGCGCCTGCTGGTACGCGAGCGACATCTGGGTCAGGCACTTCATCCCGAACCAGGTCCGGTTGTCGCCGAGCATGTCCAGCGCCTCGGTGGAGGCCCCGGCGAAGTCGATGCGATCGACCACGAACCACGCCTCGGGCATCCTCGCCTTGCGGACCGCGTAGTGATCGAGGAGCTCCTTGAGCGCCCACACGCCCTCGCGCGCGACGCCGCGGTCGGCGCGCTCCAGCGACTTGAGGATGATCGTCCCGATCTGATCGATCCGCTCGGCGGCGGCCTCCTGCGCCGCGATCGGCTCGCGCTTGCCCCTCGCCACCTGATCGACGATGCGCTCGATCTCGCGCTCGAGCCGGTCGATCACCCGCGACGGATCGAGGAACCGCACGACGTAGAAGAAGTACGGGATCAGGATCGCCCACCCGGCGAGCGCCGTGTACACCGAGATCCGGATCGCCCACATCGGCGCGAACTCGGGGCCGATGATCCAGGCGACCCACAGCGCGTGGGCCGCGCCGAACGCCATGAACACCAGCACGACGCGGTTGATCGTGTCGCGGAGGAACACGTCGATCAGCTTCGGCGTGTGCATGTTCGCGGTCAGCGGGATCGCGAGGCCGATCGTCGCCAGCAGCATCGCGAGCACGTTGTTGTACGCGCGCGCCATGGGCGACAGGATGTCGACCAGCTTGGCGTTGTGGTTGACGCCCTCCCAGCTCATCGCGTCGGCGCCGGGCTCGCCGAGCCGACGCCACTCGAGGAACAGCTCGAGGCCGAACAGCGACGCGAACGCCACGAACGCGAGCGCGAGCGAGATCAGGAACGAGCGACGCATTGCCTCACGCCAGGATCACGCGAGGACGCCACGCAGCGCGACGGCGATCAGCTCGTTGACCACCTCTTCGACCGGCGGCGGCGTGTCGGTGGTGACCACGTACTCGATCATCCCGCGCACCGTGCCGAGCAGCGCGGCGGCCGCGATCTCGGCGTTGCACGGACGGACGAGCTGGATCGACTGGCCGAGCACGAGGGCCTGCTTGATCAGCGCGTGCGCCTCGTCGAAGAACGCGCCCAGCCGGGCGCTGGCCTCGGCCTCGGGCGCGCGCGCGCCGGTGAGCAAGATCGTCGCGAGCAGGCGATCGCCGAGGACGTAGTCGAGCAGGCGGACGAGGCCGTCGCGGAGCTGGACCTGCGGCGGCGCGGCGGCGGGATCGTCGAGCTCGATGCGCGTGAACCGCGCGCGCAGCTCGCGCATCGCGGAGTCGAGCAGCGCGTCGAACACCGTCGCCTTGCTCTGGAAGTAGAGATAGAACGTGCCGCGCGCGATCCCGGCCTTCTCGATGATCGCGTTGATCGAGGCCTCGTGGTAGCCGGCCTCGGAGAACACCTGCTTGGCGGCCTCGAGGATCTGCGAGCGACGCTCGGCGCGCGCGAGCGAGGCGCGGCCGTCTTCCGGACCCGGCGGCACGGGCGTCGGCGGGCGCGAGCTCATCCGCCCCGCCGCGACTGGTACGCCATGATCGCCTTTTCGATCGACGTGTACACGCGGCGGTACCCGACGCGGTGCTCGACGACGCGGCCCTCCAGGGCGTGCTTGGCGACCTCGTCCTCGACCGAGCGCGCGAACGACGGCGAGTCGACGTACAGGTTGATCTCGTCGTAGACGCCGTGCGAGAGCGGCGTGAAGTTCGCCGAGCCGACGTCGACCCAGCGGTGGTCGATCACGACGACCTTGGAGTGGACCATCCGCGGCAACAGCACGATCGTCAGGTTCTCCGGCGCGCCGGTGGTTTTCAGCAGCGCGTCGCAGGTCGCGCGGTTGACGTTGCCGATGACGTCGGCGTGCCACGCGGTCACCAGCGTGACCTCGACGCCGCGCTGGACCGCGCGGGCGAGCGCTCGGGTGAAGCGGCGGTCGCCCATGTACGCCATCTCGACGGTGAGGCTTTCGCGAGCCGCGTCGATCAGCGCGAGGCGGTGGGTCGCCATCGGGCAGGTCTTCTTGCGGTGAACCTGGCGGCTGTGGACCAGGAAGTCGATCCCGCGCGACGGATCGAACTCGTCGCCGCCGGCCATCCGCTCGCGCAGGCGCGCGACGTGCTCCGGCCCGTCGAGCTCGATCATCATGTCGACCCAGTCGTCGGTGTGGTTGTCACCGATGCCCATCGAGCCGAGGATCATCGTGGCGTCGTCGAACGTGTAGACCTTCGAGTGATCGAACCGCTTCTTGCGGTGCTCCACCTTGATGTTGCGGTGACTGAGCACGGCCTCGGCGATCGGGTTCGGTCGCTGCTTGAACGGGCCCGGCGCGTGGTAGACCCGGCCGAGAAACCACGCCTGGAACCCGCGCACGGGGTCGACGCGCTTGTGGAAGAAGCTCTGCTTGTTGCCGCCGGTGTACTCGTAGACCGCGGCAATCTTGTCCTTGTGGATCGTCACCTGGACGCCGCGGTCGGCGGCGTCGAGCAGCGCGGTGCCGAGCGCGTTGCCCGAGGCGTCATCGCGCCACAGGAACGCGCGGATCTCCACCGTGGCCGTCGCACGGGTGATCCGGTCGATGATCGCGGGGAACGAGACCTCGCCGGTGCCCAGGACCCGGGGGTTGTGCTCGTCCCCGGCGCGGGCCGGCCCGGAGGCGGCCTCCAGATCGTAGACCACCGCCGGGAGTGCGGCGGCCGCGGCCGCGGCGGCCTTGCGTCCGCCGGGGATCAGCCCCGCCAGGACGCGAGGCCAGGGCCTCGGGCGGGGTGCCTTGCGACGTTGGGCCATTCGAGACTAGGCCTTCACGCCGTCGGCGCCGACTTCCCAGGTCATTCCCGAGTACAGGAGCTTCTCGAGGTCACCGGGGCCGGACTTGGCGATCGCGTCACGGACCTGGGCCGCGGCCATCGCCTCGTACGTCGGCTTGTCCTCGATGTGGAGGATGCCGACCGGCATGGGGAACTGCGGGTGCATCATGCCGGCGATCAGCTGGGCATACGCCTTGGCGCCGCGCTCCTTGTGGACCAGGAGATGACTCTCGGGGCACTGGCCCGGGCCGTCGCCGACCTCGACCAGCTCAACCTCGAGGTCAGCACGCATCCGCACGCCGCGCGAGCCGCCGGGTCCGAAGCGCAGCGGCTGGCCGTCGACCAGCTTGATCTGCTTGCCCTCGGGGTCGTCCTGGACCTCCTCCCAGATGCCGTCGTTGAAGACCGGGCAGTTCTGCAGGAGCTCGATGAAGACGGCGCCCTTGTGCTTGTAGGCGCGCTCGAGGATCGTGGCCATCAGCTTGGCGTCGGTGTCGACGACCCGGGCCAGGAACGTGGCGCCGGCGGCGATCGCGATCGACAAGGGATTCAGCGGGTGATCGATCGAGCCGTTCGGCGTCGACGCCGCGCGCGTGCCCACCGCCGACGTCGGCGAGTACTGGCCCTTGGTCAGCCCGTAGATCTGGTTGTTGAACAGCAGGATCTTGAGGTCCACGTTGCGGCGCAGCGCGTGGATGAGGTGGTTGCCGCCGATGCTGAGGCCGTCGCCGTCGCCGGTGATCACCCACACGTCGAGATCGGGGCGCGTGACCTTGAGGCCGGTGGCCACCGCCGGCGCGCGGCCGTGAATCGAGTGGAATCCGTACGTGTTCATGTAGTACGGGAACCGGCTCGAGCAGCCGATGCCGGAGACGAACACGGTGCTCTCGCGCTTGCAGCCGAGGTGGGCGAGCGTGCGCTGCACGGTGGCGAGGATGGCGTAGTCGCCACACCCCGGGCACCAGCGGACGTCCTGGTCGGACTCGAAGTCCTTCTTGCTCAGCTTGACCGGCTTCTTCGCTGCTTCGCTCATACCATCGCTCCTGTTGCGGCAGTGATCTCGACGTCGCCGGCCGAGGCCGCGCGGCCGCCGAGCAGCCCATCGATCGCGTCGACGACCTCCTTCACCTTGAAGGGCTGGCCCATGACCTTGTTGAGGCCCACCGCGTCGAGCGCGTAGCGCGCGCGCAGGATGGTGAGCAGCTGGCCCATGTTGAGCTCGGCGACCAGGACCTGGCGGAAGCGCCGGACCAGGCGGTCGAGCCCGGGCTCGATCGGGGACAGCCAGCGCAGGTGCACGTGGCTGACCTTCTTGCCCTGGTGGCGCAGCGCCTCGGTGGCCGCGCGCAGCGCGCCGTAGGTGCCGCCCCAGCCGACCACCAAGACGTCGCCCTCGTCGTCGCCGCGGAGATCGATCTCGCCGAACTCCTGGGTCACGCGCTGGATCTTCTCGGCGCGGATCTTGGTCTGGCGCTGGTGGTTCTCCGGGTCGTAGCTGATGTTGCCGGTCAGCGAGTCCTTCTCGATGCCGCCGATGCGGTGCTCGAGGCCGGGCGTGCCCGGCACCACCCACGCTCGGCCGAGCGTCTCGGGGTTGCGCTGGTAGACGAAGTAGCCCTCGGGATCGGTGCGATGCCCGGTCGGGATCGGCTTGAGCGCGCGCAGATCGGGCAGCGGCCACGGCTCGGAGCCGTTGGCCAGGTAGCCGTCGCTGAGCAGGATCACTGGCACCATGTACTTGACCGCGACCCGCATCGCCTCGACGGCGCAGTAGAACGAGTCGCCCGGCGTCTTGCACGCGATCACCGGCACCGGCGCCTCGCCGTTGCGGCCGAACACCGCCTGGAACAGGTCCGACTGCTCGGTCTTGGTGGGCAGGCCGGTCGACGGCCCGCCGCGCTGCACGTTGACGATGACCAGCGGCAGCTCGGTCATGATGCCGAGGCCGATGCCCTCGCCCTTGAGCGCGATGCCCGGACCGCTCGACGCGGTGACGGCGATCGAGCCGCCGTAGGCCGCGCCGAGCGCGGCGCCGATCGCCGCGATCTCGTCCTCGGCCTGGAAGGTCATGCAGCCGAAGTTCTTGTACTTGGCGAGCGTGTGGAGAATCGTCGACGCGGGCGTGATCGGGTAGCCGCTGTAGAACAGCGGCTTGCCGGCGAGGTGCGCGCCGGTGAGCAGGCCGAGCGACAGCGCCTCGCCGCCGGTGATGTTGCGGTACACGCCGGGCGTGAACTTGGCAGCGGGCACCTTGTAGACGGTCTGAAAGACCTCGGCGGTCTCGCCGTAGTGGTAGCCGGCCTTGAAGACCTTGACGTTGGCGTCCCCGAGGTCGGGCTTCTTGGCGAACTGCTGCACGATCCGGCGGATCTCGTTCTCCGGCTCGCGGCCGTACATCCAGAACACCAGGCCGAGCGCGAAGAAGTTCTTGGCGCGGCCCTTCTCTTTGTTCGACAGCGGCGAGCCATCGAGCGCGGTCATCGTCAGGTGCGAGATGTCGACGGTGTGGACCTTGTACTTGTCCAGCGAGCCGTCCTCGAGTGGGTTGGTCTTGTAGCCGGCCTTGGTCAGGTTGGCGTCGACGAAGGTGCCGCTGTTGACGATCAGCGTGCCCAGCTCGATCAGATCCTTGATGTTGGTCTTGAGCGACGCCGGGTTCATCACCACGAGGACGTCCGGCGCGTCGCCCGGCGTGTAGATCTCGGTGGACGAGAAGTGGAGCTGGAACCCGGACACGCCGGCGAGGCTGCCGGCGGGCGCGCGGATCTCGGCCGGGAAGTCCGGAAAGGTCGCGATGTCGTTGCCGGCCTCGGCGGCGGCCTTGGTGAACTCGGTGCCGGTCAGCTGCATGCCATCGCCGGAATCGCCGGCGAAACGGATCACGACGCGCTCGAGCTTGGTGTCGAGCTGAGAATCTCTGGTGGACATCGCGGGCACGTCACGACTTCAGGGGAGACGAGCCGAGCGGCCACACCTCACGGCCGTCAACGAAGACCACAGACACCATGTGCGGCTCCAGAGTCATCCTTCGCCCACGTTCTGGAGACAGCCGGTCCTCGGGCCAGATCTCGCGAACACGGTGAAAGACCAACTGTCCCCTTTCGACGCCCCCGAAGCTCATGCCACCGAAGCCAACGCGCGCCCTCCCCCCGGTGTCTTCCGCGAACACGATCTGATCGGTCGGGAGAGGCACTTTCCTGCGATCTGCGAAGACGACGAATGTCCCCGGTGGACCGTTCTGGACAATGGGAAGCTTCGGGACGAAGTCCGGCTCGCGGTAGACCTGCGTCTCCGGGACGAACTCGATCAGTAGTGGACACTCGGTCATGCACTCTCCGGTTCACGGTGAGAAGGATGCCTCCAAGCCCGGAGTCGTCCAGAGCGGCGGCAAGGTCCGCCAGCACCGTCACCGGATCGACGAAGCGGTAGCCAGGAGAAGACCACCTGCGGAAGATCGTTCATGACAGCCACCTTGTTACGCCGGTCCACTGGGCGTCCGGGTCTTCAGGCTGTCGACGGCATGGACCGGTGCCATGCCCCCCTTCATCAGGTGGGCGATCGCGCCGTACACCATGCGCTGGCTCTCCAGCATGCTCTTGCCGGCGAAGGCAGTCGACGTCACCTCGATGCTGAAGTGCCCGCCTCCGCCATTCACGTCGGCCTGGGAATCGGGGATCTGCCGCTCGATGGCTTCGCGGAGCGCATCGACGACGGAGCCTTGGAAATCGGTCGGATGGGACGACATGCTTGTCTCCTTCGTGCCTCAGTAACGCGGCACCGAGGGGTCGATGCTCTGCGACCACGCCTCGATTCCGCCCTTGAGATTGTAGACACTGCGGAAGCCTTCGCCGAGCAGTTGCTGAGCAGCTTCCTGGCTGCGGATTCCATGGTGGCAATGGAACGCGATAGGGGTGCCGCGATCGAGCCCCAACAAGTACGCTTGGCCGGCTGCATCGAGAGGGCGCGCGACAGCAATGCTGGCGACCGCGCGCTCGTCTTCGGGCCTCACGTCGAAGAGGCTGATCTCCTGTCGATCGAGCATTGACTTGAGCTCGGGCGCGCTCAACTGCTTCACCTTCGCTGGCTCGTTCGGGTTCTTGATCGTGAAGCCGCCGCTGGGCCCGTCTGTGAAGTCGATGCTCACGTCGTCGGCCCGGCCTGCGCTGGAGCGACCGATCAGCAGGGTCAGCCCGCCAACCCGGACCTCGATGTCGCCCGACGCGCGCGGTCCGAAGAAGATCTCGTGGTGAAACTCGGGATCGATCTCGAGGCGTAGCGAATCTCCACCCGCCTCTACTGCGGCTGCCTCGAACGCCTTGATGGCCGTCTCGCTCATCGTGATCGCCGGCGTCTTTGGCTCCGTGACCTTCACGCCAAGGAGCTTCTGGAGCTCTCCGGTCGCGTTCATCTCGCGAACGATGTCGCAACCTCCGACGAATGTCCCATCGACGTACAGTTGGGGGATCGTCGGCCACTCGGAGAACTGCTTGATCCCATCTCGGATCTCGGGCGAGCGGACCACATCGACCGTTTCGTAGCTCGGAAGGAGGGCGTCGAGGATCTGCACGACCTGGGAAGAGAACCCGCACTGCGGCATTCGGCGACTTCCCTTCATGAAGACGACTACCCGGTTCGTGGTCACAAGGTCGGAGATCTGCTTTCGGAGAGATTCACTCAGTGCCATGGAGTTTCCTTTCTAGCCTGTCCTGTTAACGCCACTGCTCGACGGGCGTTGCCGCTCATCGCGGTTCCTCGAAGTTGTATGCAGGGAGCGTGGTGAGCCGGATGTCCTCGACTGGGCCACCCACGGTGAAGTGATAGAGGCTCTGCCACTCCCGCGACGTGATCCCGAAGGCCTCATGGACGGGGTCGTCGAAGTAGCAGCCGATCCCGGTCGAGCGAATGCCCGTCTCCTCGGCCTCGAGGTAGAGCACCTGGCCCACCATGCCGGCCTCCCAGAACAGGTTCCGGTAGAACGCGGCGCCGTACGTGCTCAGGCTGTCCATGTAATCCGCGATCATCCCCAGACTGAAAGCTCCATCGCCGGCGATGTCCTGGCCGCACGAGACGGTGGCGGCGAGCGGCCGACAGTCCCCTTCCTGGAGCAGATACAGTGGGAGCCCCGGCGGGCAAGAGGGCAGGCGCTCCCAGCGAAACTCCCGCCGCATCACCTCCTTGAGGTCCGCGAGCTTGTCGGGATCTCGCACGAGTGCGTAGAGGCCCCGGGGGACGCCCTCGACGCGGTGGACGAAGAGGCCGAGGTGGACGCGCGGCCGCCATGGGATCGCATCCCAGGGCATCGACCGCCCGTCGCGCGTCGGCATCAACCGAGCGAGCATGCGGAAGAACGCTTCCTGCGAGATCGCCGTTGAGCCATCCATCGCCACTGCGCTTCGGCGGCCAAGGATTGCCTTCTCCGCGGTGAGCAGACCCTGGCGGACGGGGATCCCGAAGAGCTCCTCCTCCGTGGGGAACTCGGAGAAGTCTTCCGTGATCGGCGCGCATTCGGTGCGTCGCGTGGCCCGCGCAACCTCGTCGATCACGGGCCACTCGTCGCCATGCTCGGGGCTCAGCGTGTTGGCCCTGCCGCACCATCGTGCACCGATGCTGCCTGCCGTCACGCCGTTGAGAACGCGCGGAGACGCCGATGGAAGACCGGTTGTGACCAGTGCGAGAAGCTCGGGCTCCTCACGCTCTGCCGTCCCGTAGTCGTTACCGCGGCTGAGCCCGAAGAGACTCGCGATGGCGCTGTCGCTGATCCAATCGAAGAGCACCAAGCCCCAGCCAAGAGCGGCCGCCGCAATGCGCAGTGTTGCAAGGGCATGCCCAGCATCGTGCTGGCAATATCGGAACGCGCGCTCACCGTACTTCCAGGCTTCCCGCCAATGGACCGACGAGAGACCCACGAAGAAGGAACCCTCGGGAAACGGCGCGCGGAGCTCGCTCCACGCGTTCGTGTCGAGGATCGCCCGCCGTTCGAGAGCGTGCTCCTTGGGCGCGTAGTGGTACACGGCGGGCGCGGCGCCGAGCCGCTCGATCGCCGGTAGAACTGCATACCCCTCGGTCGGATGGAGATTCCCGCTCGAGGGGTTCGAGCGGAGGGACCAGGTCGTTTCATGGAAGCGTTTCCACGCCGTCACCGACAGCGCGTACCGAAAGAACAGAGAGATCGACTCCAGCGAGAGCGGCTCCGCTGGTTGGGCCCTGAGCACGTGGAGCTGCCAGTAAGGAAGCGGGCGGCCGGGCTCGGGGAGCGGGAGCCGAACCAGATCCGCGCCTTGATAGCGCCGGAACGGATCGGGCTGCGTGGCCCAGTCCATGGCGCCGCGCGAGGCGGCGTACCTGTGAAAATGGTGCTTCGTCCGTTCATGGTAGGCAACGACCATCTCTTCGGGAGAGGCAGCTGCGTCGAGCCGACCCGCCGGCGGTGCGGGCGCACCAGTTGAAACGAGCGGAAGGCGATACGACGTCATCGAACCTCCGCCGTGCGCTGGTAGCACGCGATGGACCGGTTCACATCTCTGTCGCTCTTCCGCCTCAAAACATCCCGAGCTCGAGCCGCGCGGCCTCGGACATGCGGCTCTTGTCCCACGGCGGATCCCAGATGATCTCGACGTCCACCTCGACGACGTCGGGCACCTCCTGGACCCTGGCGCGCGCGTCTTCCTTGAGCACGTCGCCCATCCCGCAGCCCGGTGCCGTCATCGACATCTTGATCTCGACCCGGTGACCGCCGCCGTCGATCGGGTGGGCTTGGCACGCGTACACCAGCCCCAGGTCCACGACGTTGACGGGGATCTCGGGGTCGAAGACGGTCTTGAGCTGATCGATCACGAGCTGGACGTCGAACACCCCCGTGACCTCGGGCAAGGAACTCACGGGCTTGACTTCAAAGCCGAGGGCGTCGGCATCGTGGGGCGCGATCCGCGCGAGGTAGCCGGCCTCGGTCTTGACCGTGAAGCTGCCGCCCAGCGCTTGCGTGAGCACGACACGCTCACCTTGCGAAAGCAGCACGTTCTCCCCGCTCGGGATGAGCGTCGCCTGGCAATCCCGCTCGAGCTCGATCTGCTTCTGATGCCCTGGCTGCTTCTGGCGCCCTGGCTTGTTCGGGTTGTCGCTTGCGCTGCGAGGCATCTCCAGAATCGCGGGGACGCCGGTGAGCAGTTGCGTCCGAATCGCTGCGCCGATGGCTGGTTTCAGTCCAGACCACGAGGTGCCCGGCTCCCTCCCGACCGTCACGACACTCTCAGCAATGAGGACGCTCTGCACACCGGTGAGCGCGAACAGTCGTTCGACGAGGGGTGACCCAGCGGCCCGCTCCTTGCTGTCGAAGAAGAAGGTGCCGCCAGGATGCACCATCCGGCTCACCGCGAACTTACACGTGTCAGGGTCGGCGAGCGAAGTCTCGGCGCGGATCGCGATCGCCGGATCGACCGGCAGAAGATCAGACATCTTCGGCGCCTTGGGCCGCGGCCCGGTCGCCGCCGAGAGCTCGCAGAGGCTCGAACGAGTGGCCCCCGTCGAGTCGACCAGCCAGCTCCCTGGCGATCGCGAGATAGGCTTCGGCTGCCTGCGACTTCGGCTGCTCGAGCACGATCGGCCGCCCTTCGTCCCCGGACCTCACGATGTCGGCGTCGAGCGGGATCGCACCGAGGAACGGGACGCCGAGTTGCCGACTCATCCGCTCGCCGCCACCGAGGCGAAAGACGTCCGTGTCTTGTCCGCAATGCCGGCACGTGAACGTGCTCATGTTCTCGACGATGCCGAGAAGGGGCACCTGCACCATCTCGAGCATTCGCAACGCTCGGCGGGCGATCTCGAGGCTGACGTCCTGCGGCGTCGTCACGATGATCGCGCCGGACACGGAGAAGTTCCGCGCGAGCGTCAACCGTGTGTCGCCGGTAGCGGGTGGGAGGTCGACGATCAGGTAGTCCAGATTCCCCCACTGCACCGAAGCCATGAACATGTTCTGGTACGTGCTCACGATCGGCGCGCGCAGGATGGCCGGATCATCGTTCTTGGTGAGCATGCCCCTCGAGATCACCTTCAGGTTGTGGCGATCCGCGGGGATGATCTTGCGATGCCCGGTCACTTCGAGCGGCTGACCGGTGGACAGGCCGAGCATACCGGTGATGCTCGGCCCGAGGACGTCCGCGTCCACGAGCCCGGTCCGGCCCCCGATCTGCTGGAGCGCACATGCGAGATTCACGCTGACCGTGGAGTTCCCGACACCCTCTTTGCCACTTCCAACCGCGATGACGTGACGAATCCCCGGGAGTCTCTGCTGACGGCCGGCCCGCAACGACGGCGCCAACGGGCGCTGGTGCTTGTCAGCGTTGCCGATCGCCGGATCGACCGGCAGCTCCTCAGACATCTTCGGCGACCTCGACCGCTCCACGTTCGTCGAGAGCTCGCAGGTGCTCGAACGAGTAGATCCCGGTGCTATGGCCGTCGTTCCAGGTGAACTGGACGGCATAGTGGCCCACGCTCGTGATCGTCCGGGGCGTCACGTCCGGTCGGACGCTCTTGGGATCCAGGAGCGGCCGTCCGCTCATCTCCTCCAAGCACATGGCGCAGCGGCAGGCCAGCCGAAGATCCCGGACATCGAAGTCCGTCTGGTGCCCGTCCTCCCAGAGCACCGACAGGGTTCGCGCGTCGCGACGGCGGAATCCGATCGCGGTGGTTCGAGAGCCTGCCGGCCTGGCGCCGCGCTCCACCCACGCAGGCTCGCCTTCGCCGGTGTCCCAGTTCCACTGGAAGGGCTTCAGCGCGGCCGTGGGGTGTCCCTCGAGTCGCCCGGCGATCTCCGTGGCGATCGCGAGGTAGGCTTCGGCCGCGACCGAGCGCGGCTTGTCGAGCACGATCGGACGTCCTTCGTCGCCGCAGGTCACGATCTCGGGGTCCAGAGGAATCGCACCCAGGAAGGGAACGCCGAGCTCGCGGCTCATGCGTTCGCCGCCACCGTGACGGAAGATGTCCGTGGCCTTCCCGCAGTGCGGGCACGTGAAGGTGCTCATGTTCTCGATGATGCCGAGGATGGGGACGTGGACCGTCTCGAACATGCGCAGGCCGCGGCGCGCGATCTTGAGGCTGACATCCTGCGGCGTCGTCACGATGACCGCGCCGGAGAGCGGAATGCTCTGCGCCAGCGTCAGCTGCGTGTCGCCGGTGCCCGGCGGAAGATCGAGAATCAAGTAGTCGAGCTTCCCCCACTGGACGTCGCTGATGAACGAGCGCAAGTACTTGCTCACCATCGGTCCGCGCAGGATGGCCGGGGTGTCGTCCCCGGTGAGCATCCCCATCGAGATGACCTTCAGGTTGTTGCGCTCCGCCGGCACCATCTTCTGCTTGTCCGGGGTCATCTCGGGCGGCCGTCCGGTCGGGAGACCCAGCATGCCGGGGATGGTCGGCCCGTAGATGTCGGCGTCGACAAGCCCGATCCAGCCTCCGATCTGCTGGAGCGCGTACGCCAGATTGACGCTGACCGTGGACTTGCCGACGCCGCCCTTGCCACTGCCCACCGCGATCACGTGGCGGATCCCCGGCAGCTGCTCTCGGCCCGACGGCTGACCAGACGCCGGATGGTGGTGGCCGTGTTGGGAGTCGGTGTTCGGCATGAGTTGATCTACACTCCGAGGAACAGGCGGTTCGCGAAGTTGGGTGCAAGGTCGGTGGCCAAGATCTTCTTCGCCGCAGCGTCGACGTCGTAGCTGACCCGCTTGAACTCGAAGGTCTTGGCCTCGGTGTCGTAGATCGTGTAGCTGGCTCGCGGGTCGTAGTCGCGCGGCTGGCCTACCGAGCCGACACTGACGATGTAGCGGTGGTCAGGACGGATCGTGAACTTGGTGGCCACCACCTCGAAGACGTCGGACTCGGTCAGCGCGTAGGCCTTGCAGAGGTGGGAGTGTCCGATGAAGGTGACGGTCCCCAGCCGGTCCCAGATCTCCAGACAGCGCGCCGCTTGCTCGATCGAGAAGATGTACTCGAACTCCTCGATGTCGATCGGCGAGCCGTGGCAGAAGTAGAGCTCGCCCTCGCGAACCTCATAGGGCAACCCCTGCAGCCACCGTAGATTCTCCTCGGTCACCTCGGCGGCGTGCTTGTTGAGCGCGTGGCGGGCCGCGTCGTAGTAGTAGGAATAGTCCATGCGCCCGGCGACGGCGGCGTCGTGGTTGCCGAGGATCGTGAACGCCGCCGTTCGCCGGATGAGGTCGCAGCACTGGTTGGGAGAGGCGCCGTAGCCGACGGTGTCGCCGATGCAAACGTAGCGATCGATCCGTTCGGACTCGAACGCCGCGAGGACCGTCGTGAGCGCCTCGATGTTGGCGTGCGTGTCCGAAAAGATCCCGTACCGCATCTGGCGTTCAGCCCCTTCCCCGGATGGGCTTGCCGTGGGAGTCGCGAGACCGCTGCGGACGTGGGTGCTGGTCGGCAGCTGGGAGCTCCTCACGATGCGGCACACCTTCGAGGAGCTCCTTCAGCGCCGCCGCATGGCTCCGCAAGTGTTGCAGCGCCGCGGCCTCGATCTGCCGGATCCTCTCTCTCGAGAGTCCGAGCTCCCCCAGCTGCGCCTGTGGCGGCTGGTCGTCATGTTCGTCATTCGCGCCAATTCCATACCGGAGCCGCAGCACGTGGACCCAGAGCGGCTCGAGTCCGTCGAGCGCTCGTCGAACACGATCGGTCAGTTGTTGCCGCATGACCGCCTCGAACGGGGGCGCCGTGTCGTCAGCGAGGAACTCTTCGAGCGTCGCGTCGCCGTCTCCGAGCGGGACGTTGATCGAGATCGTGTCGCCGAGTTCGAGCAGCTGAGAGACCTTCGAGAGCTTCATTCGTGCCCGCCCAGCGAGCTCGTCGGGTGACGGCAGCGCGTCGCCGTCCTGGAACGCTTCGGTCGCCGCCCGACGAAGCCGAGACAGGTCTTGACCAAGGTGTGCCGGAAGCCGAATCGTGCGACCCAGATCGGCGATCGCGCGCTGGATGTCCGCACGAATCCACCAGGCCGCGTACGTGGAGAACTGGACGCCCTGATGGCGGTCGAATTTCTCGACGGCACGCATGAGGCCGATGTTGCCCGCCTGGATGACGTCCAGGAAGTCGAGCCCACGATCGCGGAGCTTCTTGGCGATCCAGACCACCAGACGCAAGTTGGCCTTGACGAGTTCGTCCTTCGCATCCGCTGCTCGGCGCGCCGCCACCTGGACTTGCTCGAACGTTCGCTTCAGCTCATCGAGGCGCCGGCCCGCTGCTCGTTCGATCCGATGAAGTCGTGCTCGGGCTCTGCCGGTGGTGGTTCGGTCGAGCTCCTCGGCTTCCCGCGTGAGCGAAGCGAGCCGCGCGATCATCCGCCTCACGTGTTCAACGGCAAGGCGCGTCTCGGCTAGCACGTCGGTCATCAGTTTCCAGAGCGCATCGAGCTCCTGGTGGAGTTGCGCTGCCCGGCTCTCCGACACCCGCGGTGACAGCAACTCCATTCTTCGGGATGCACACGCTGCCTCGAGCTTGCCCAGGTCGCTGAACCAGAGACGAAGTCGGTCGTGGGCTTGCTGTCTGGTGGCGACGGTCTTCGGCACGGCGCCGATGACGATTGCCCATGGTGACACCGAACCGTCGTCGAGCTGTCGAGACAGATCTGCGAGCTCGCTGCCCAAGACCGCCGAACGAAGCAGGGCGCAGACCACGTCGTGCTCGGATTGTTCGATCCTGCGGGCCAGCTCGGCGGTTTGCTCCCGGCTGGGAACCGGGATTCTGCCCACAGTCCTGAAGTAGGCTGTCGCCCCATCAGGATCGGCGAGTCGGACATCGCGGTTCAGAGGCTGCACCTTCGGTCGGCGCGGTTTCGGCTCCACCACGGGGCGCGCCAGCCGCGCCAGGGCACGCTCCGCACCTGGCGAAGGAACCAGTTGCTCCACCGGAATGCGATCGCGTGTCCCGATCTGCTTCAGCATCGCGCGGTAGATGAAGCCCCGCGTTCGCTGTTTGTGGCCACCGAGGATCGGCTGGACCGTGTGGTGGGTGGTGCGGTAGCCCATCCGACGAGCGGACCTCGCCACCCGCATGGACAGCTGGCGCATGGTTGTCTCGGGATGCTCCTGGAGGTAGGCCCTTGCGAGGGTCGCGATCGGTGCGGCCTTGACCCAGCACAGGTCGAGTTGCCGGACGGGTCTGTCGACGGTTGCCGCGACCTCGGTCGCCACATCGCGAACGTCCGACAGGCTCTCCCGCAGCATGCCCTCGAGCTCGACGACATACACGTGCCGAACGAGCTTGAACCAGCCGTCCACAGCCTTCTGAATCTGTAGCAGTGAACGGTCGACCCCGCGGTGTCGCAGCCGCTCACGGAGGATGACCGACAGGTGCCTCGATGACGGTTGATGGTTGTGGAGCTTCCAGGTGGTTGCCAGGTTCACCAGACGCTCGGCCGGTTCCAGCGCCCGGTCCTCGATGTACGCGTCAAGGTCGTGCTGACGTTCGTTCCAGAGCGCCAGAGCTTCCGCCTCGGTAGCGATCCCGTGAGCTGCGAGGAGCGACAACAAGACGTCGTGGATCTCTCGACGAGCGAGCGGTCGTCGGCCTGCAAGGATGACCTGAACCGGGTCCGCGTGAAGCCGAACACCCTCGCTGGCGAGTCGCTGCGTAAGGGTCATCGCAAGGGAGCGTCTCGTCTGCGTCGGATTGAACAACAGCCAGAGCTGACCGAGGGGGACGATCCGGGTCGCGGACAGATACACGAACTTGCGCTCCTCACGATCGACCCGCAGACCGGCGCCTCGCAGAGCCTGGTCGATCTCGAGATCGGTCTGGAGGCCGGTGGCCCGTGACAGGACCTGTCGCATTGCACCCTCGACTTCCGGACAGACCGAGGCAATGCTACCCGCCAGATGTAGTCGTAGCGTTCGGACGTGGTAGTCGACGCCGATCGTCTCGAGGTGCGCCTTGAGCTCGATTGCAAGGGCCTCTCGAGAGCCACTCTGGTGCTGGAGCACCAGCGCTCCCATCGCACGGAACAACGCCCCTGGCCTCCGTTCAAGCGAGCCATGGGAGAGCATCGGCATCCGCGCTAGCCCCTCGGCTCGCGAACTGGGAGCAGATCGGGATCCCAGCCCGCGAGCCCGCCGGAGAGACTTCGAGCACCTGGGAAGCCGTACGCACGAAAGTACGACGCCTTGTCGAGGCTGCGTCGCCCATCGTTCGAGTAGAAGACCAGGCAGGTTTCCTTGGACCAGGTGTCGAGGATCTCGAACGTCAACGCGACGTCGACAAGTCGTGAGCCGGGAAGACTGCCAGCCTCAAATTCCTCGCGGGTTCGCACATCGAGGAGCGTGAGCGGCTCGCCTGCGTCGCGCGCCGCCCTGAGCTCCATCGCCGAGAGGTGAAGCGACTTGAAGACGTCGGCGCTCCCTCGGATGACGTGCGCGATCTCGACCACGCTGTCCTGGATGCCGAAGTTGCGGCGAACCTCCCCCAGCGTCTCGGTCAGCTTGTAGCCGCAGCTGTCGCAGCCACCGATGTGGTACCGCTGGAACAGGCCTACCTTCGCCGACGGATAGGCGTGATGGATGTCGTGCATCGTGGTGCTGGCAACGATCTCGATCGACGTCATCTCTTCCTCCTCAAAACATTCCGAGCTCGAGACGCGCAGCCTCGGACATGCGGCTCTTGTCCCACGGCGGATCCCAGACGATCTCGACGTCCACCTCGACGACGTCGGGTAGCTCCTGGACCCTGGCGCGCGCGTCTTCCTTGAGCACGTCGCCCATCCCGCAGCCCGGCGCCGTCATGGACATCTTGATCTCGACCCGGTGGCCGCCGCCCTCGATCGGGTGGGCGTCGCACGCGTACACCAGCCCCAGGTCCACGACGTTGACGGGGATCTCCGGGTCGAAGACGGTCTTGAGCTGGTCGATCACGAGCTGCACGTCGAACACGCCCGCGCCCTCGGGCAAGTAGCTGACGGGCTTCACTTCAAAGCCGAGGGCGTCGGCATCTTGGGGCGCGATCCGCGCGAGGTGGCCGGCTTCGGTCTTGACCGTGAAGCTGCCGCCCAGCGCCTGCGTGAGAACAACGCGCTCACCTTGCGAAAGGTGCACGTTGTCCCCGCTCGGGATGAGCATCGCCTCGCAATCCCGCTTGAGCTCGATCTGCTTCTGGCGCCCCGGCTTGTTCGGGTTGTCGAACGTGAAGCCAGCGCCCCTCGGCCCGTCGACGTAGTCGATGGAAACACCGTCCGCTCGCGCCGCGCTCGAGGGATCGAGCAAGATCGTGATCCCATCGCAATCGACCGCGATGTCGCTGTCCGTCTTGGCCTCGAAGAACAGGTCGGCTTCGAAACGCGCGCTGATGGTGAGCCTCAGCGAATCTCCACCGGCGTCCTCGCCCGCGTCGACCAGTGCAGCCTGAAACGCCTTCCTGGCTGCGTCGCTCATTCGGATGGCAGGGGTGCTCATCGGCGTTACTCCGTTGCGACCTGTTCGCCCTGGGCTTCGAGCGCGCTGCGCAGCGTGTGCCACGCGAGGGTGGCGCACTTGACGCGCATCGGGAATTCCCAGACGCCGGACAGGGCCGCGAGCTTGCCCACATCCTCGGGCTTGACCTCCCCGCTCGGACCGTCGGTCAAGAGGGCGTGGACCCGTCCGAACAGCGCCAGCGCCTCCTCTTGCTTCTTGCCCTTGAGCGCCGCCGTCATGAGCGAAGCCGAGGCCTTCGAGATGGCGCATCCGGAGCCCTGGAATCCGATGTCCTCGATGACTCCGTCCTCGAGCCTCACGTAGAGCGTGAGCTGATCGCCGCAGAGCGGATTGAAGCCTTCGGCGGTGCGGGTCGCGCCCTCGACCTTGCGGAAGTTGCGCGGGTGCTTGGCGTGGTCGATGACCACTTCCTGATAGAGGTCGGCAAGCTCGCCGTTCATCGGAAGACCTCCCGGACCTTGCCGAGGCCCGCCACCAGCGCGTCGATGTCTTCGCGCCTGCTGTAGCAAGCGAGCGACGCCCGCGCCGTGGCGGCGACCCCGAGCCGACTCATCAGGGGCTCGGCGCAGTGGTGCCCGGTGCGGATCGCGACTCCCTCGCGGTCGAGGATGGTTCCGACGTCGTGCGGGTGAACGTCGTCGAGCACGAAGGAGATGACACTCGCCTTGTCGCGCGCGGTCCCCACGAGGCGAAGGCCCGGGACTTCCGAGAGCGCGCGGATGCCGTAGCCAAGGAGGTCATGCTCGTGGGCGACCAGGGCGTCGTGGTCCAGTCCGGCGAGGAAGTCGACGGCCGCGGCCAGGCCGACGGCGCCCACCATGTTGGGCGTGCCCGCTTCGAACCGATTCGGTGGCTTGTTGTAGACGGTCTTCGCGAAGCTGACCGACAGGATCATGTCGCCGCCCCCTTGATAGGGAGGCATCTCCTCGAGGAGCTCGCGCCTGCCGTACAGAACGCCGATGCCGGTGGGGCCGTACATCTTGTGGCCGGAGATCGCGTAGAAGTCGCAACCCAGCGCCTGCACGTCAACCTTGAGATGGGGCGCGGCCTGTGCGCCATCGACCAGGACCTTCACGCCTCGCGCGTGCGCCATCTCGACGATGCGCCGGATCGGGTTGACCGTGCCGAGCACGTTCGAGACGTGCGTGACGGCCACGAGCTTGGTCCACGGCGAAATGAGCTTGTCGAGCTCCTCGAGCACGAGCTCGCCGGCATCGTTGATGGGCGCGACGCGAAGATGTGCGCGCTTCTCCTCGCAGAGCATCTGCCAGGGCACGATGTTCGAGTGATGCTCCATCGCGGTGACGAGCACCTCGTCCCCCTCGCCGACGTGCGTCTTGCCATAGGTCTGGGCGACGAGGTTCACCGCTTCGGTGGTGCCGCGAACGAAGATGACCTCATCGGCGTGCTCGGCGCCCAGGAACCGCTGAAGCTTGGCGCGCGCGCCCTCGTACGCCTCGGTCGCCCGTTCGGCGAGGAAGTGGACGCCTCGATGAACGTTGGCGTTGTCCTTGAAGAAGAAACGCGACATTGCATCGACGACGCTCTGCGGCTTCTGGCTCGTCGCAGCGCTGTCGAGGTAGATGAGCGGCTTGCCGTAGACCCTCTCGCTGAGGATCGGGAACTCCTGACGCAGGCGCTCGACGTCGAAGCTCGCCGGTCCGCTCCGACCTGCCTGGAGGTCGACGGCCCTCGGGCTCGTCGCAGAGCTGGTCTGGACCGTGGTCATGCCGCCATGTCCCCGCCGTGCGTCCCCAGCCTCCAAGCGACGAGCTTTTCCACATACGCTCGGAGCAGCTCCACGCGGATGAATCCCAGCATCTCGGCGGCGAACGCATGGGTGAGCAGGCCCCGCGCGGCCGCCTCGGGGAGGCCGCGCGAACGGAGGTAGAACACGGCGTCCTGGTCGAGCTGGCCGACCGCGGCGCCGTGCGCGCACTTCACATCATCGGCGAAGATCTCGAGTCGCGGTCGTGTGTCGACCTGCGCTGATTCCGACAACATCAAATTCTTGTTCGTCTGGCTCGCGTCCGTCTTCATCGCACCCGGGCGCACGACGATCCGGCCGTCGAAGACACCGCGGCCCTGCCCAGCGACAACTCCCTTGTAGAGCTCGCGACTCGTGCAGTGGGGCGCGGTGTGGTCGATCGTCGTCGGATTGTCGTGGTGCTGCTCGCCTCGGGGCATGTAGAGACCATTCAAGACGACCTCTGCTCCGGGAGCCTCGAGCGCGACCTTCACCTCGTGCCGAGCGATCGATGATCCGAGCGCCACCGAGTGCGCCGACAACCGGCTGTCTCGCCCCTGCCGAACGCTGAGGAGCGCGACGTGGAACGCGGTCTCCGTCTCGTTCTGGACCTTGTAGTGCTCGACTGCCGCTCCCTCGTCGAGGACCACCTCCGTGACCGCGTTGGTGAGGTAGACGTCGCCCAGGATGCCAGCGTAGGTTTCGATGATCGTCGCCCGACTTCCGGCTCCCGCGAGCACCAGCGATCGCGGGTGCGACACATGAGGGGTGACGCCCGTGTCCGAGAGGAACACGAGATGGATGGGCGCTTCGAGCGTCGTGTTCGCGGCGATCCGCACGAACGCTCCATCCTCGCCGAGCGCCGCGTTGAGCGCCGTGAACGCATGGGGATCTTCCCGGAACGGACGCGACAGGATGGATTCGAGCGCCTCGCCCTCGGCGGCGAGCACCGACGCCAGGCTGGCGACCTGCACGCCGTTGGGAAGTTCCCTCAGTGACGAGAGCTCCGGGGCGAAATAGCCGTTGACGAAGACGAGCCGGGGGCCACCGAAGTCGCCCGCGAGCTGGTCAACGGCCGCGGTCGACAACCGGCGACTCGTACCTGGTTCGGCGGGTTCGAACGGGATCTCCAAGATGGGCGCGATCCTCGTGTACTTCCAGGCCTCGTCCTTCGCGGTCGGGAAGCCACGCTTGGACACCCACTGAAAGGCCGAGCGGCGGAGCCCCTGGAGCCAGCCGGGATGGTGGCCGTTGCCGGCGTCATTCGCCGCCTGCAGGCGCGAGATGGCCTGAGGAAACGCCATCCGGGCGCCGAAGGCGACCGCGCGACCATGACCCGCGCCGCTCATCGCGCGATCCCGACTGGCCGGGGCGTGGCTGCAACCGGGGGCGGTTCGAAGGCCGCGTAGCCGTGCTTCTCGAGCTCGCGCGCCAGATCCTTGTCGCCGGACTGCACGATCCGACCATTCGCAAGCACGTGGACGTGATCCGGGACGATGTAGTCGAGGAGCCGCTGGTAGTGCGTGATGACCACCATCGCCCGGTCCTTGCCTCGGAGCGCGTTCACGCCGGAGGCGACGATCCGGAGCGCGTCGATGTCGAGGCCCGAGTCGGTCTCGTCGAGAATCGCCAGCCTCGGCTCCAGAATCGCCATCTGGAAGATCTCGTTCCGCTTCTTCTCGCCACCGGAGAAGCCTTCGTTGACGGACCGGCTCATGAAGCTCTGGTCCATCTCGACGAGCTTCATCCGCTCCTTGGCGAGCGCGAGGAAATCCATCGCGTCGAGCTCTTCGAGCCCGCGCTGCCTGCGAACCGCATTGAGTGCGGTCCGCAAAAAATAGAGATTCCCGACGCCGGGGATCTCGACCGGGTACTGAAAGGCGAGAAACACCCCGGCGACCGCCCGCTCCTCCGGCAACAAGGCGAGCAGATCCTTGCCGTCGTAGAGGACCTCGCCGGTGACCTGGTAGGCGTCGCGGCCAGCGAGCACCTGGGCGAGCGTGCTCTTACCCGAGCCGTTCGGTCCCATGATCGCGTGCACCTCGCCCGCGTTGACGCGGAGATCGATGCCGCGCAGGACGTCTCGACCCTCAACCTTGGCGTGCAAATTCTTGATCTCAAGCATGTCAGCCCACACTCCCTTCCAGGCTGACGCCCAGAAGCTTCTGCGCCTCGACCGCAAACTCCATCGGCAACTCCTTGAACACCTCGCGGCAGAAGCCGTTCACGATCATCGAGACCGCGTCCTCTGCCCGAATGCCCCGTTGCCGGCAGTAGAAGAGCTGGTCCTCGCTGATCTTCGAGGTCGACGCCTCGTGCTCGACCTGAGCGGTCGCGTTCTTCACCTCGACGTACGGGAACGTGTGCGCTCCGCATTCGCTGCCAAGAAGCAGGGAGTCGCACTGCGTGTGGTTGCGCGCTCCGGTTGCGCCTTTGAGGACCTTCACGAGCCCTCGATACGTGTTCTGTCCGCGGCCGGCTGAGATCCCCTTCGAGAGGATCGTGCTCCGCGTGTTCTTCCCGATGTGGATCATCTTCGTGCCGGTGTCGGCCTGCTGTCGGTTGGTCGTTAGCGCGACCGAGTAGAACTCGCCGACCGAGCCGTCGCCCTGCAGGATCACGCTCGGGTACTTCCAGGTGATGGCGGAGCCGGTCTCGACCTGGGTCCAGGAGATCTTCGAGTTCGCGCCGGCGCACTTGCCGCGCTTGGTGACGAAGTTGTAGATCCCGCCGCGTCCCTCGGCGTCCCCCGGGTACCAGTTCTGCACGGTGGAGTACTTGATCTGCGCGCCCTCGAGCGCGACCAGCTCGACCACCGCGGCGTGGAGCTGGTTCTTGTCTCGCATCGGGGCCGTGCAGCCCTCGAGGTAGCTCACGTACGCGCCCTCTTCGGCGATGATGAGGGTCCGCTCGAACTGGCCGGTGTCGGCGGCGTTGATGCGGAAGTAGGTGGACAGCTCCATCGGGCAACGCACGCCCTTGGGCACGAAGCAGAACGATCCATCGGTGAAGGCGGCGGAGTTGAGCGTCGCGAAGAAGTTGTCGGTGTACGGGACGACGGAGCCGAGGTACTTGCGCACCAGCTCCGGGTGTTCCAGCACCGCCTCGGAGAACGAGCAGAAGATGACGCCGACGTCGGCGAGCTTCTTCTTGAACGTCGTCGCGACCGAGACGGAGTCGACGATCGCGTCCACCGCGACGCCGGTCAGACGCTCCTGCTCGGCGAGCGAGATGCCGAGCTTGTTGAACATGGTCGTGATCTCGGGATCGACTTCATCGAGGCTCTTCGGCCCAGGCTTCTTGGGCTTGGGGGCCGCGTAGTAGATGATGTCCTGGTAGTCGATAGGCCCGTAGTGGACGTTTGCCCACGTCGGCTCTGCCTCCGACTTCGCCAGGGTCACCCAGTGCCGGTAGGCCTTCAGCCGCCAGGCCAGCATCCACGGCGGCTCGTTCTTCTTGCTCGAGATGAGCCGAATGACGTCCTCATTCAGGCCGCGCGGCACCACGTCCATCTCGAGGTCAGTGACGAACCCGTACTTGTACTCCCGGCTCGCGAGCTCCTGGATTTCGTTCTGAGTGTCGGTCATCGGGCGCTCCTGCTCTGGCAGCCCGCGACCTGCGAAACGACCGAGCGCAGGGGGCGAAGCGTGGCCTTGCCATGAACGGGGTCGGGCGCGATCTCGTAACGTGGCATGGAGGCGTCGACGTCGAGCGACCACGCGTCGATGCCGCCGGTCATCGACCGCACCTGGGAGAATCCGTGCCCTGCGAGGTAGGTCGCGGCGTCGAGGCTCCGCCGCCCGCGGTGGCAGTAGAAGACGATGGCCGTGTGCTTGCGCCACTGCATCATTTCCTTGGCCAGATCCTCGGAGATGAGGGTCGCGCCCGGGATCCGAGCCAGCTCCCACTCTTCGGGAGTCCGAACGTCGACCAGACGGGGTGGCGACTTGCTTCGCAGAGCGACGGCGACGTCTTCGGGGCTCACCTGGATGCGCCCGTCGATCTGCTCGGCGTGCTCGATGGAGGCGAGGACTTCGTCGATGTCATGGAGGTTGTGGCGTTGCGCCACTTCTTCGAGGATGTGGTCGGGCTCGTACCCGCAGCTGTGACATCCGCCGATGTGGTAGCGGCGGAACAAGGCCCGCTGCGCGCTCGGGTAGGCGTCCAGCACCTCCTGCATCGTGCTGCGCTTCGTGATCGTCATCTTCGCGGTGCCTGTCATTGGCTTCACCTTGTTCAGCCGCCCGGGACTCGTTCTACAAATACGAAAGTACCTTCTTGTACTATATTAGAAAAGCACTTTCTTTCTAAATGTCTAGTCAGCGCACTCGCCGCCGCCCGCCGTTTCTGGTCGGGGCGCTTCGGTCCCGGCGAGGCCTACGAAGTTTTCCGCGTCCGCCATCTCACGGCCCACGGTCACGGGGTCGACGAATCGGTAGCGGCGCCAGGCGAAGACCACCCGCTGGAACAGCGACAGATGCGACATCACCGCCACCGCCCAGACCCCAAAGAGGGCCGGCCGCGAGTCGTGGGTCAAGGCGGTGACAAGGAAGCCGATGCCGAAGTAGATCAGGAACTCGACCGAGCCGAACACGCCGACCAGATCGATCGGGTGCCCGATCTTGCCCTCGGTGCGGACCACATCCTGTTGCGACTCGGCGTAGATCGACAGCTTCGCGATGACGTTACACAGCGAGCCGGTCACGCCGAAGCCGAGCACGATGAGGACGTGCGGATGGTCGTTGGCCAGCTGCAAGCAGCCACCGGCGTAGATGATGCCGAGCACCCAGCGATCGGTGATGTCGTCGATGACCGCGCCGAACGTCGAGCGCTGGTTGCGCGCGCGTGCGACGAAGCCGTCGATGTTGTCCATGACGCCGCGCGCGAGCAGAAGGGCGAGGCCAATCCACCACTGGCCGTACAGGAAGGACGCCGCGCAGAGCAGGCCGACGACGGCACCGAGCAGGGTCCAATGGTTGGCGTGCATCGGCAGCTTGGCGACGCTCGAGACCAGTGGGTAGAGGACTCGATCGAGGTGTTTCCTGAACGCGAAGAGGTTCATGATGGGCCCGGGATCGATCGGCCCCGCGCCACCGCGGCCGCGTACGCGGTCCGCTCCTCGCCGGTGAGCGACGTCCACGAGATCGCCGAGTAGATCGTCATGATCAGGAAGATCACGTCGAACAGGTACGCGCGATAGAACAGCAGGCTGATCGACGTCGCGACGAAGAACAGGCTCAGCAGCGCTTTCACCCACCAGAAGTGGCGGCGGGTGATGCGATGGCTCGGGAACGGCAGGTAGGTCAGCGTCGCGACCGCGAGCCCGGGGATGAACACGACGCCGACCCACCAGCCGCCGGGCACGGCGGGCGCGGCGGCGGCGTTGCAGTAGCCGATCGCCCAGAACCCGAGGACGGTGCGCGGCAGGCCCGCCCACACGCCCTGGTACTCGACGGGGGCGACGATGTTTCGGGCGTGGCGGATCGACACCGCGAGCACCATCGACATCGACAGCGCGATCGCCAGGATCTCGTCCCACGGGTGCTCGAGCAGGCCTGCGTCCTTGTAGACGGTGTAGACGATCGCCGCCGGCGCGATGACGTGCGCGGTGTGGTCGGCGATCGTGTCGAACTCGCCGCCGAACTCGTTCGCCGTGCCCAGCCACCGCGCGACCCGCCCGTCGAGCGCGTCGCCGAACATGAACCCGAGCAGCACCGCGACGCCGGCCTCGAACGGCCGGCCCTCGACGCACAGGGCGATCGCGACGACGCCTCCGAGCAGGTTGATGGACGTGAAGACGTCCTTGATCCCGAACATCGATCGCGCGCGCTCGGACCGCTCGGGCGCCATCCCGCTCGGGAAGAACATTGGTTAGGAAATCTCTCTCTTTCGTATATTTGTCAAGCATCCAATTTTCTAAATTGCTTTATCGGAGCCGGCTTTGTACGCTCTGAAAATGAACTCCGACGCCCCCGGCACTGGACGGGACCGCGTTCTGCTTGTCCTGAAGACCAAGGGACCGCAGACCTCAGCGGGCATCGCCAAGCGGCTTGGCGTCACCACGACCGCCGTGCGCCAGCACCTCACTGTCCTGGAGGCAGAGAAGCTCGTCGACTATTCCGAGGACCGCCGCAAGGTCGGCCGCCCCGCTCGCCTCTGGCGGCTTGCGCCCGACGCCTATGACCGGTTCCCTGACACCCATGCCGAGCTCGCCGTCGGGATGCTCCAGGCGATCCAGACCGCCTTTGGTGAGGAAGGCCTCGAGCGTCTGACCGAGGAGAGAACGCGGCAGCA
>Ga0163144_10005252_pt1 | contig 28814 bp, 27 predicted proteins | sample OliLak19BULKMAT1_FD_123175 | JGI IMG/M metagenome (GOLD analysis project Ga0163144, IMG submission 123175) | Freshwater microbial mat bacterial communities from Lake Vanda, McMurdo Dry Valleys, Antarctica - Oligotrophic Lake LV.19.BULKMAT1 | ecosystem: Environmental > Aquatic > Freshwater >...
CTGCTGACGGGCTCAAGGATACCCTTCCAAAACTCCTCCCGACCGATTCCGGCCGGAGTGACGGGCCCTATCCCGGTGATCTTTACTCTCCGGCGCTTCATCCCTGCGGGGCCGCGGGGAACACGAGTTTAATGGTCGTCCCTTTACCAAGGGTCGACTCCAATGTGAACGTGGCCCCATGCGTCCCCGCAAGATGACGGCAAATACTCAACCCCAGGCCCGTGCCGCTCGCCTTACTGCTAAACCCGCCGTGCAATGCCCGCTTCACCCGGTCCGCATCCATACCCGCTCCGTTGTCGGCGATCGCCATCTCAAGATGCTCTCCCCGACGGACAAAAGACACATTTATCCGGCTCGCCCCCGCCTCGAGCGAGTTCTTGAACAGATTCTGGAAAACCCGCATCAGTTCGAATTTCGAACCGCGAACCCACGCTTCCGTCAGCCCAGAACATTGGATCGCCCCATTGCCAAAGAAAATGACCTGACGCACCTCCAGCCCGATCTGCACGAGATCGACCGGTACAAACTCCGCCGCCTGCTTCGACGCGAGCCGCCAGTTTTCCGAGAGGTGATGGCAGTACTCCGCCGCTTTTTCCACCATTAACGAATACTCCGTCAACTTTTTCGCCGTCTCGGGGTCCCGCTGCGACAACAGCCGCGCTTCCTCAGCGACCAAGGCTGCATATCCAATCACAACCGTCAGAGGATTGTTCAAATCGTGGACCAATTCCACGGAGGCCCGCGCCTGCCAAACTTGGGGTTCGCTCTGCTCAATCTCCCGCTTGAGCGCAGTATTTAAATTGTGCACGTCGGCCGCCGCCTGTGCCTGCGCACGTCGCTCGCGGGTACCCTGAGCCTGTTTTCGAACTGCCTCGATCAATTCGGGGATGTCAGGCGGTTTCCGAAGATACTGGTTTGCGCCCGCCACCATCGCCTGCTGCGCGGTTAGCAGCGTGCCATACCCGGTGAGCATGATAACCGAGATATGCGCATCGATTTTCCGAAGCTCTTCCAGGGCGCGAATTCCATCCATCTCCGGCATGCGTATATCCATGACTACAGCTACGTAAGAACGGGACTGCAGCTTCGAGAGCGCCTCCTTGGCCCGCTCAGCTGTGTCCACGGAAAACTCGGCGGAGAGACTGAACGCTATGGACTCGCGGGGGCCGTATTCATCATCAACCACGAGAACGGCGGGCTTGACCGCTGGGGCGGGAGACGAAAGAGCCGGAGGATTCTCGGTCAACATGCGAGCATGGGTCTTTTTGAGGGCAGGCCAGAACGGTAGCGGAAACCGGACAGCGCCACGGTCATTACATACCTAAATTTGAGGTGTCAAGGCGCGCATCGAGGATTGCTCTGGCTCCTGGTGCCCCTTAGTTTGTTTACGTGAATTTAACCTCCGTCGCTCTCTTGGCGTCGCTGCTTTCCGGAACGTTGGTCTGGCTCCTTTTCCGCTCGCGCGAGGCGACCCTGGCCGAGCGGATTAGCGCCCGAGATACGGAAGCGGAGAAGGCCGCCGTGGCCATCGAGGAATTGCGGGCGGTTAACGCCCGACTCCTCGCGGAAACATCTCAATTATCGACCCAGCTTGGCGCCGAACAAGCCGCACACGACCGACTCACCCATGAGTTCAAAGCGCTTTCGGCCGATGCATTACGCTCTAATCGAAGCGATTTCCTGGATCAGGCGAAGCAAGCGTTCGCGCAGCTCCATCAACAATCGGCGGGAGAACTGGAACAGCGTAAACAGGCGGTGGAAGCCCTGGTAAAACCCATCCGAGATTCACTCGAAAAAGTAGACTCCAAAATAAATGAGATCGAAAAGGCGCGAGCAGGCGCCTATGGCGCTCTGGGAGAACAATTGAAGGCCCTCAGCTTTGCCCAGCTCCAGCTGCAAACCGAAGCGGCGCGTCTCTCAACCGCCCTTCGTTCCACAACCTACGCGGGAAGCTGGGGAGAGCTGCAACTACGGCGGGTCGTGGAGATGGCCGAAATGCTGCCCTATTGTGATTTCAGTGAACAAGAGTCGTCCGGCAACCTTCGCGCCGACCTCGTCGTGAGGCTGCCCGGAGGACAGCGAATCGTGGTCGACGCCAAAGCGCCGCTTGAATCCTTCCGCGCCGCCGGAGAGACCACCGACGAAAACATCCGAATGGCGCGGATGGTCGATCACGCCCAACGCGTGCGGAGCCATATCGACACCCTTGGCGCCAAAAACTACTGGGAGCAATTTCAGCCGGCACCGGAGTTCGTGGTTATGTTTTTACCCGGCGACCATCTTCTCTCAGCTGCGCTCCAAACGGACAATCTGCTCCTGGATCGGGCCCTTAGTCGCCGTGTTTTATTGGCGACGCCGACCACCCTCATCGCCCTGCTCAAAGCAGCGGCATATGGATGGCGACAGGAGTCCATTTCGAAGAACGCGGAAGAAATCAGCACGTTGGGCCGTGCGCTTTACGATCGGATCGCGCTGTTTGCGGATAACCTGGAGAAGATCGGTCGCGGGCTCGATACGGCGGTCAAAGGCTACAACACCGCCGTGGGATCCTTCGAAGGCATGCTCCTTCCCGGCGCCCGAAGACTGGCAGAGCTTGGCGCGCGCGGAGCAAAAGACCTCAACGGTCCTGAGCCGGTCGACACCACGCCGCGGGTTATCACGAAGCGGAGTTGATCGCCCCACCCTCACGGAATATTTTAAAATGAATTCCACCCTCGTCATCAGCCACGGTCGAAAACGGGCAACCGGAAACCTATGAGCACCTTCACGCTGGCGGCTGCCTTCTTCCTGCTGTTCACCGCCGCCGGTGTAATTTGGCTGAACCCACGTCGTTTTTCCAACCAGGCTTTCTCGCTGGTATCGATAATCCTGGCCGCATGGCTGGGATGCGTCTACCAGGCAATGGAAGCAGGCGCCATCATCGCCAAAGGAGGAGAGGCAAATCTGGTCTATTGGCTGAGGAATATTAATCTAGTAGCAGCATTTCTCCCTGGGGTTATCTGGTTGCAAACCACGGCGATAATCGAATCTGAAAAGCCGACCAGAAAGATATTCGCGAGAATGATACCTTGGTCCGCCCTGACTATAATGCTTTGCGCCCTCACATTCCAAGAGACATTTTTGGTCGAAAGTACCGGCGACCGGTTAACACGCGGGGCAGCTTATATAACGTACATTACAATTGCAACTATCTCAATCTCCTACTGCCTGTATCAATCTTATTATAAACTACATACTCTCAAAGGCATCAGGCGAACAGAACTCCAATTCCTCAGTTTTTCAATTGGAACAGCAGCACTTATGTTGGCCCTATTCAATACTATCGGAAACATATTCGATATACGCACCCTAAACCGATCAAGCATCGTTATTGTTTTTGCTGCTTATGTTCTAATTGCCTGCGCTCTGATTTTCCATCGGGTTTTCAATGCCCGTCAGATTTTTGCTTTTCTGGTTCAAAAGACGATTCTCGCAGGCCTCTTGTGCTTTGGAATCATTTATCTTCCGGCTGTCGTGATGCCGGCCCTAACAAATCCTTCGGCTCAAGTATTCAGTATTTTGGCATCCACCGCGGGGGTTATTTGGCTAAACCGGCGTTCACAGAGACTATTGGGAATAGATGGCGATCAAATGATCGCTGACATGCGCCGATCGTTGATCGACCTCTCGCTCGAAGAGGCTAATACTGAAAAACGCCGACTCGCCTGCGAAAGGATGCTCGTAGAACACTTTTCTGCCAGCGAGATCATCGTCCATTCGCAGGACAAGAGTGCGCGCAGCCGCAGACCGCTGGCCTTGCCTAAATTCAGCGCGGCCTACCACTGTCTCGCCAAGACCAGCTGGGCCACGCCCGAGTCTCTCCAGCGACAGCGGTCATCCCCTGCCTCACAAGAGCTCCGGGACTTTTTGGCGGCTCAATCGCTCGGCGTAATGGTGGCGGTGCCGCGCGGCAGCCTAAACCCGTCCTTGATCGTTGCCCTCGGGATCAAGACCAACGACGCACCGTTTACTTATCCCGAAGTCCTGAGGTTGCAAAACATCGCCGAGCTTATGGACAATATGCTGACCCGCTCGCAGCTCAGCACTCAGGCCGCTCTACAGGCAAAAATGGAGCACCTGGCCATGATGTCCCGGGGTCTCGCCCATGACCTGAAGAATCTCATCACTCCTATTTCGTCCTACCTTGTACATACGAAAGCCCGTCATCAGTTCGGCACCCTGGAAGCGGGCGTCCATGAATCGGCGCAGCGTTCCGTAAACGTGATGAACGAATATGTTCGGGAAGCACTGTTGTTCTCTGAAAACATGGCCTTAACCTATGAGTCCGTGCATATCGGCCGCATTTTCGCGGACGTGCGGGCGATCACGTCGAGCCGAGGGGAGCAGGCCGGCGTGAGGGTTGAGACCGTCATCACCGCGATCGAGTTCGTTCAGGCGGATGGGGTGCTTCTGCAACGGATGCTGGCAAATTTAGTCACGAACGCCATCGATGCGTCTCCTCGCGGATCCGAGGTGACGGTTCACATCAGACCAAGTTCAATCGGTTGGATCCGGCTCCAGGTAATCGACCACGGCTGCGGGATCCCCGCCGAGCACATGGAACGTATCTTCGACCCCTACTTCACCACGAAGGAATTTGGCGAAACCATGCGCGGATTCGGACTGGGCCTGACTATCACCCAAAAGATCGTCCAGCTTCACCAAGGTAAAATCAGCGTGCAGAGTATTCCAGGTCGTGGAGCCACCATCACGATTGATTTGCCCGACTCACCTCGCGGAATGACCACCGCCAGTCGAAGCGAAGATTTGGCCCCAGCCCTCAACGTTCATAACAACGCACACTATGAGTCGTGACCCCATCGACGCAATGACCCCCCGAATCCTGGTGGTGGATGACGAAAAGCAGGTTCATGCCTCGGTTCGTCTCAGACTCGGTCGGGAGTACGATCTCGTCTTTATAACTGAAGGCACCGTCGCGCTCGAGCGACTCAAGGAGGAACGCTTCGACCTTTGTATCGCCGATATTCACATGCCCGGAATGGACGGATTGCGCTTCGTCGAGTTGGCGCAGGAATTGGATCCAGCCCTCGGTTTTGTAATCCTGAGTGCATTTGGATCGGATGAGAACCTTCGGCGCGCAATTCCGCTTCGGGTCTTCGACTTTATCGCCAAGCCACTGCCGGAGCGACTCGGGTTTGAGGCGCGAATCCCCGACTGGGTCAACCGAACCCGCCTCCAGCGGCGGGACAGCGGTCTGGCCACAAATGCCCATTCCATCGCCGCTGACCTTGCCTCGGCCCAGCTGGCCCACGAAGTCGAACTTGTGGCTTCCGAAACCGCCCGTGATGCGTTGCTGCAGACCGCCAATCTTCTAACCACGATTCACGCCCATCTCATCACAGCTCTATCCTTGTTCTCCACCCGTTCGAAAGCCGAGCCGGGGCATGCGCACTTGCAACGAAATTTGGATGAAGCTCGCAAGACCGCCGACGCTGCCATGACCGTGGCCGAGGGCTTCTTCGACTCAGCGTACGGCAGCCGGGACCATTCCCCGGCACTGGTGAATTCAGGCATTGCCCTGGCGGTCGATATCGCTCGACGCATGAACCGCGCCGATGAACAAAACAAGGCAGTCGATTTCCAACCCGTTGACGAGTTGATCACTGTGCGGGGCATCTCAGGCATCGAGTTTCTCCTGATGATGGTTCCAAGCATCGGTGTCGCGCTCGCCTGCGCGTTCCCGAACTCGACCGTGGGTGTCCGAGGACAATATCTAACCCGCCTCGACGCCGCTCCCCGGGACGCAAAGACGAAGGACTTTCTTTGGATGAACCGTCGCCACGCCGTGATCAGCCAGCCCGGAGTGCTTATCACGGTCACGGCCGTGGCGCCTGCTTTCTCGAGAGCCGACGCCGAAGCTTGGACAAAAAGCACCTATGCCCCACTCGCCACCGTGACGGCAAGGGGCCTCGTTGGTGGTCTCCAGAAATGCCGTGGGCTCCTCGGCTTGGCTGTCGTACCGTCGGCCGACGAGTTCCGACTCGTGCTCGCGCTACCGGTTTGAGCCGACATTTTCCCCTGGAAACCGCCGCGTGATCGCGATCATTTCCACGGCACCCCAGGAACGCGCTGCACTGCAGGCCCTCTGCAAGGACCATCGTTGGCCCGTGGTCGGCTGTGATTCGGTCCGCGCCTTCAAACGTCTCCTCGCGAAATCGACCCCAAAAGTAGTGCTAACCCGAGGACACCTCGCCGACGGCTTCGGCGATAAGGTGCTATTTATCGCACCTCCCGGAGCCCGCAAAGTGGTCCTGCTCGCGGCCGGCACACCCTCCGGCATTGAAGCCCGCACCGTCCTGCTGGGAGCCGACTGCGTACTCCGCGACCCTGTTCGCATCGATGTGCTGCGTGAATACCTCGCGAAGTATATGTCCGCGGCCGCCCACCAGCCGGCCATTTCAAGCGCTCCCAAGTTCATCTCCCTGGCCGGCATGAACGTCGATGTAATGGAACGACAACTACACGGAACCTGCGGCTTGGTTAAGCTCACCCCACGCGAAATCGCGCTCGCGCAAATCCTGGTGGAAGCCGAGGGCGAGGTCGTCACCTATGAACTCCTTTATCAGGAACTCATGGGGCGTAGTTTCGATGGGGATACGAGTAACATGCGCGTGTTGTTCGGAAAGCTGACCACATCAGGGGAAAAGGCCGGAACCGACCTGCGGAAGTGGATCCAGGTCATCCGCAAAACCGGATATCGCTATCACGGCGAGAGCCGGGATCCGATTGGGACGTTGTCCGCTCCGCAGCCCCCTCCGCTCGGCGCAGCTTTGGAAGGCTCCCCGGCCGGTCTTCCGAACGGATCGCAGCTCCGCATCGTTGGGCACGTTACGGAAAAATTACACTAACGGCGTTGGATCGCAGCGGAATTGACCGCGTTGTGGTCATCACACCGCTCCTCTCCCTCGGCCGCAATCACGCGACCAAGGGACGGTGCTTCAACTCCCAGACTCGATCATGAACTCGTCCGACTTCGCCAATATCCGCTCGGTGGTCATCCTTAAATCCGACCGCCTGTACTCCGAGATGCTTCGTCAATCCGCCGTCACCGTCTTCCCTGCCGCGCGAATCACCGTAACCACCACCGTCGAGGCCGCTGCGGACGCGTTGCGCGCCGAGCGTGCCGACATTTTTGTCACCGGCGTGGGCGCTGCGCTCGAAGGCGACGTGATCGAGTTACTGGCGAAATCGGCAGACGTGGCATCCCTGGCAGATCATGTCCTGGTAGTTACATCACGTCGAGAATACCGTGTCCTTTCCTGCCTCCGGGCATTGGATATCGAAGGTGTCTTCGATTCCATCGGTGAAGCCCCCGAGAACTTCTCTGATGCACTCCGCGCCGTCGCCAGTGGCCGTCGGTACTGGAGCCAGTCCATCCTCCAGCATATGCAGCAAATGAACACCGTCGGAGGTCACTTCCGCCTGCTGACCGCATGCGAGCAGCTGGTGCTGTCCGTCGTCGGTGATGGGTGCGACGACATCGTCGCCGCCCGGGAACTCGGGCTGAGCCCCTCCACGGTGTCCACGGTCCGGCGGGAACTGCATCGCAAACTCGGCGTGCAGCACCGCGGAGAACTGGTCCGCGTCGCCGCTCAAAACGGATTCGTGCGGTTCACCCCCGTCGGAATCGTACGCCCTGGATTCGCGATGCTTTCAGCCGCTTATCAGGCCCGCCGGTTAAAGCGGTCAGAACCGCCCCTCTCGTTACAACCGTCTCCCACTCTCAAATCGCCCGTGCTTAAAGCCGCTGCCTTGGGCGCCCGACGCCTCTCCGGTTAACTCCTCAGATAGAAGAAGCCCGGCCCACCACGTCGCGGACTGTCGACCAGTTGCGCCGTTTCGCGAGGAACTCCTGATTCACGATTGCGGGATAATCACCGCAACCGTATCAGCGCAGGGCGATCATGCATCTCTCCGGCATTTACATCCATCCCGTGAAATCGCTCCGCGGATACGCCGTCGAGACCTGCGAAGTTGATTCCCTGGGGCTTGGAGGTGACCGCCGCTATATGGTGGTGGACGAAGCCGGTCGCTTCCTCACCCAGCGGACACTTCCGATGATGGCCTTAATCGAAACGAAGCTCACCGACTCCACCCTCATACTCTCTCGTTCCGGGCGCGGCTCAATTGACGTTCCAAACGTCAACCATCCCTCGATGCGACCCGCCACCGTCAGCGTCTGGAGCAGCATCGGACTGATCGCGGAGGATTGCGGTGACGAACCAGCTAAATGGTTAACCGCCGCACTTGGAAAAGACTGTCGACTCGTCCGCGCAGGCCCGGCCTTTCACCGCCCCGTCAAAAAGGCTGATTTGATGCAACCTGACGCTCTGGTCAGTTTCTCCGACGCGTACCCATTTCTCGCCATCGGCGAAGCCTCATTATCGGAGCTCAATGACCGGCTCGTCGCACGAGACGAAGAAGCGCTCCCCATGAATCGCTTCCGGCCAAATCTTGTGATCAACGGTGCCGCTCCTTTCGCGGAGGATCGTTGGAAACGCTTCCGAATCGGCGACGTTATTTTTCGAGCCGCTGGCCCTTGCGCCCGCTGCAGTGTCACCACCACGGACCAGCACACCGGCGAACGTGGCAAAGAACCTCTTCGCACTCTCGCGTCGTATCGCCGCGACCCCGACGACTCCACGCAGATAAACTTTGGCCAGAATCTCGTGCACGAGACGAAATCCGGCATCCTGCGCTTGGGCGACCCCGTTGAACTCTTTGATTGAACGAAAGCACCATTCTCGCGCAAGGGTCGACCAAACGCGGACGCCTCAACAAGGACTAAGAAGGAAATTTCTGGGGCCGCAGATTTCACGTGTCCACGCGACCTCTTCTACTCCGACTCACTCACGCGCCCACGCCGGGCTTTTTGCTTCGCCCGCCGGTGCTTGGATTCGACCATGCGGGCCTTCTGTCCGCGGCTCTTCTGACGTGTCCGCCGGCGCTCCGCTTCCCGTGCGGCCGTCACCTCGGCCCGCGCTGCTCGCTGCCGGCTTTCCAGCTTCCTGCACAGCTCTTTCCAAGCCCATTCGCGATTAGCCGCTTGCGAGCGCTCGCGTTGGCAGCGCACTTCGATCCCCGTGGGACGATGCAGGAGCCAAACCGTCGAACTGGTCTTGTTGATCTTCTGGCCTCCGGGCCCGGATCCTCGCACAAACCGCTCCTCGACCTCGGCGGAATTTGTGCCGAGGGCTTCCAAACGAACCGCAATTTGAGTTGGTAAAGCCATGGCGCCCGCGTTTCCTCTCAGGGAAACTTATCCGCACCCGCCGAGTCAAACCGCTCCTTGCGCTTGCCCAGCTCCTCCCGCCGGGCTTCAACTTAACATTTCACCCGCCACTCGCTTCGGCTCTCCGCCCCTTATGATGACAGGTCCTGCTTGGTCCCAGAAACTCCGCGACGAAATCGGCAAAGCCGTCATCGGCCAGGACGCCGTCATCGAACGACTGCTCGTGGCGCTCCTCGCCAACGGACATGTCCTCCTCGAAGGCATGCCGGGTTTGGCGAAGACGCTCCTCGTGAAATCCCTCGGAACTGCGCTCGGCGTGCAGTTCGAACGCATCCAGTTCACGCCTGACCTGCTGCCGAGCGACGTCGTCGGCACCATGATTTTTCAGCCCAAGAACGGCGAGTTCTCCGCCCATCGCGGACCCATCTTCGCCAATCTGGTCCTCGCCGACGAAATCAACCGCGCTCCCGCCAAGGTTCAGAGTGCGTTGCTCGAAGCGATGCAAGAACGCCAGGTCACGATCGGCGGTCAAACGCATCCGTTGCCCAAGCCGTTTTTCGTCATGGCAACCCAGAACCCGATCGAACAGGAGGGCACGTATCCCCTACCCGAAGCCCAGACAGACCGTTTCCTCTTTAAACTGATCGTCGATTATCCGAGCGCCGAAGAAGAGTCCTCGATGATGCAACGGTGGGGCCAAGTCACAAAGCAGCCCGCCTTGGTGCCGGCTTCAAGCGGTGAAGAGTTGCTGATGCTCCGCGCCGAGGTCGATCTCATCCATCTTTCGCCCGCCGTCCAAGGTTACATCCTCGCTCTCGTCCGCGGCACGCGCGCCTTGGCCGAACGTAACGGCAGCGCGAAACGCTACCTCAACTTCGGAGCGTCCCCGCGGGCTTCGCTCGCCCTCTATCAAGCCGGTCGCAGCCTCGCCTGGTTGCGCGGGCAGGACTATGTTTCCCCCGCCCTCATTCAGGAAATCGCGGTCGACGTCATGCGCCACCGCATCGGTCTCACCTACGAGGCCGAAGCGGAGGAAATCACCACCGACAAGATCATTGCGCAAGTGATCGAGCGCACGCCGATTCCTGCCTCGTAACCAGCTCCGACCGGTTCGCTCCTCCGTTCTGCGGGCGCTCCGCCCGTTTCCGAATCACCGCCTTGGCTCTAACCTCCCAATCATCGTCGAACGCTCCGACGGCTTCAACCGCCTCGCCGCTGGCGTTGCTCCGCCAACTCGAATGGCGCGTGCGCCATGCGGTGGAAAACGTGTTGAGTGGCGAATACCGTTCCGCCTTTCGCGGGCGCGGCATGGAGTTCGATCAGGTCGTCAAATACGAGTTCGGCGACGATGTCCGCGACATCGACTGGAACGTCACCGCCCGCCTCGGCGAACCGTATCGAAAAAAGTTCGTCGAGGAGCGCGAGGTCACGCTGCTGCTCGTGTTCGAAGATTCCCCGTCGCTGCATTTCGGTTCCGGAGCCCAATCCAAACGCGAAGCGCTGCTCGAACTCGCCGGGCTCGTGATGCTGCTCGGCGCGGTCAACCGCGACCGCGTCGGCTTCGTGCATGCGTCTCCGAGTGGCAACGTGATCCGCGAACCCGTTCGCGGTCGCGGCCAGATCATGCACGCCGCCGCTTCCTTGCTCGCTCAACCCGCCCCGCTGCCGACCGCCGGTCCCGTCGAAATGCCGTGGCGGTTTCTCGCCCGCGCCGCACCTAAACACAGCGTGCTGATCTGGCTCGGTGACTTTCCTCCCGCGACCCGCGACCCACAGGGCTCAGCGCAGCCTGAAGGATGGGCGGTGCTGCAGCGGCGCTATCAAACCATGGGTTTCCGCGTCGATGATCCGTGGGAACGCATGCTCCCGTCCGGCGAGTCCTTTGCAGCGTATGATCCCGTCGCCGGCCGGTTGGTCACCCTCGAGGGCAGCGCCGCCGAACGGGCGGCCCATGCCGAGTGGGTGGAGGAACGCGAAAGCGCGTGGCAGGCGTTGTTCCCCGATCCGATGAGTCGCCTCGTCGTCGGCACGGACCAGAACCGGCTGGATGCGCTGGTGCGTTTCTTCCACGCACGGATGAAAATGGGCAGAAGATGAGTAACACTGCCCGCCGACCACTCGTCCGCTGATCCCATGCCTCGTTTCGATTTCCACGATCCCCTCTGGCTGCTGGCCCTCCTCGCCTTGCCGCTCGTCGCGTGGTTGCGGGGCCGCCGACGCGTGCCCGTCTTGCTGGTCCCGTTTGCCGCTGCGTGGCATCGGCCGTCGTTGACCGCCCCATCTCACTTTCCCGTGGTGCTGGCGTTTGCGGGACTCGCCGCACTGATCGTCGCGCTCGCCCGGCCACAGCGCGTCGAAGACAAACGCGAAGTCCGCTCCGAGGGTTACGACATCATGCTTGCGATCGATCTCTCGACGTCGATGCGCGCGGAGGATTTCGAACGCGGCGGCGAACGCATCAATCGCCTTCAAGCGATCAAACCGGTCATCCAGGCGTTCATCGAACGCCGCCCGAACGACCGGATCGGCATCGTTCTTTTTTCCGGCCGCGCCTACACCATGGCACCACTCACCTTCGATCATAACTGGCTCGCCCGCCAACTCGAACGGGTGAAGATCGGCATGATCGAGGATGGCACCGCGATCGGGGACGGACTTGGAGTCGCCCTGACGCGACTCGAACAAGCCAAACGTGAAGCGGGCGGCAAACGGATTGGCGCCTTTGTCGTTTTGATGACAGATGGAGCCAACAATCGCGGCGCGCTAACGCCCCAACAAGCAACCGAACTGGCGCGATCGCGCGGTATTCCGGTTTATACCGTGGGTTCGGGCAAAGACGGTTACGTGCCGGTCCCGATTTTCGACGATACCGGCCGCCGCGTCGCGACGCGCCGGATGCTGTCGGACTTGGATGAAGGTGCGCTGCGCGAGATCGCCGATGCGACAGGCGGAAAGTTTTTTCGTGTTTCCGATTTGAATACCATCGAGAGCGCGTTTCGGTCGATCGATCGCGCGCAGAAAATCGAATTCCGCGCCAAGAGTTACCTCGTCGCCACGGAGCTCTTCAGCTGGTTCGCGATTCCAGGGCTCGCCGCTTTGTTCGCCGCCGCCGCACTGTCCCGGCCGTTTGGATCGAAACAGATTTCCAAAACGTCCTCCCCGATGAGAGAACCAACGGGCGCGGGCGCGCCTGCCAAATCATGAGCTTTGCCTGGCCCGCCGTCCTCTTTCTGCTGATCGTACCCGCGGCCTTGCTCGCGTGGGATCTGACCCATCGGCGCCGGACCGCCGCGGCAGCCCGCCCCAAGATTCTCCGCGCCGAAGCCGGAGCGCGGTCGCTCAAACTTTCCGAATTCGCCGCACCTCCGACGTCCGCGGTCGGAAGCGGGCCGCGCGTGTGGCTGGCCATCGGTCTCGCGCTGGCCACACTCGCCCTCGCCCGACCGCAATGGGGCCGCTTGGAAGAGCCGGTGTTTGATCAGTCCCGCGAAATCCTCCTCGCCGTGGATCTTTCGCGCTCGATGTTGACGGCCGACATCAAACCTTCGCGCCTCGACCGCGGAAAGCTGCTCATTCAATCGTTGCTCGAGAAACTCGAGGGCGAGCGCGTTGGTCTCGTGCTCTTCGCCGGCACCGCGTTTTTGCAAAGTCCGCTGAGCGCGGACTACGAAATTCTGCGGGAATTCCTGCCGGCACTCGGCCCGGACTTCCTGCCCGAAGGCGGTACCAATTATGGAGCGCTGCTCGAGACCGCAATTCAGGCGTTTAGCGCGACGAATTCCGCCGACCGGTTTCTCGTTATCCTCAGCGACGGCGAAGCAACCGACGACGACTGGCGTTCCCGTCTCGATGAGGTGAAAAACAAGAACATCCGCGTGATCAGCCTCGGCATCGGAACGGCCGGCGGCGCGTTGATTCCGGACGGCGCCGGCGGTCTGGTGAAAGACGAGCGCGGCGCCGTGGTCCTGTCGAAACTCGAAGCCGCCACGCTGCAGGAACTCGCGCAGAAAACGGACGGTGTCTATCGTGACGCCAGCTCATGGGTCGACGTCGCCGCACTCGTCAACGAGACAATCGAGGCCGGTCGCAAGGGCGAGTTCGTCGAAAAGAACACGATTCGCCTCGTCGAACGTTTCCAGTGGCCGCTGGCCTTGGGACTCTGGTGCCTGTTCGTGAGCTTCTGCTATGAATTTCCCGTGCGGCCCCGACCCCGCGACATTCGCCTCGCGGCCGGTTCCCCGCCCCGCCGATCCGGCGCCGTGGGCAGCGTCGCCACCAACGCGGCTCTCGCCCTATTCATTCTCCTCGGTGCCAGCCTGTATCCAGTTTTAGGATTCGCCGCAGTTTCCCTCGGAACCCAACCCACTTCGGCGGGCTCGCCTGATCCCACCGCGGTCGCCTCGGCCGGGGCAACCGCTGCGCCGCCGGAACCGACTCCGCTGGCAAAAATTGTGGGACGTCTCTCCAGTCTGGCCACCCCGACTGGTCGCGACTGGGCGGAACTCGGACGCGAAACCGTGACCTGGGGTTCGAAATTGCTCTCCGCGCAACAAACCGTACCGGAAGGCCCCGTGCGCGATGCCCTGGCTGCGACTGAGCTCGGCGAAAAGTTGGATCCAAAAACCGCGGATTGGCCAAAGCTGCGTGAAGAACTGGAGGCGCTCCTTCAGAAATCGGACGAGCAAAAAGAACAAGAGCAGCAGCAAGAGAAGAACGACGAGCAACAGAAGCAGGATCAGGAAAAACAAAAACCGGACCAGGAAAAATCCGACTCCAAGCAGGAGCAGGACCCGTCCGGCGAGCCCCAGGACCAACCGAAGCAGGATCCACAAAAGCAGGACGATCCCGCGCAGAAGAACGAATCTCCCGCCGACCAGAAACCGCCCGGCGAGTCCGCTTTCGGCGACATGGACAAGAAGGAGGAACCGCCGCCCCCCCCTGAAGAGAACACGCAAAAGGTGGGCGGCGCTCCCGAAGTTCCGCAGGAGCAAAGGGAGCAGACGGATCCCGCCCTCGCGCTCCCGCTTCAGAAACTCGATCAACTTCGCGACCAGGACTCTCCCGCTGAACTCTTCCAGATGATGGAAGGCGAAAAGAAAGCTTCGAAGAAAACCGGCAAGGATTGGTAACCATGCGTTTCGTTCGTTTTGTCTTCATCCTGATTTTTCCAGTGCTACTCACGGTCGCCGCCACGCGTGCGCAATCCGTCCGTTGGGAAATAGCCGATCAGGGCTCACTCAGCAGCACCGTACAGCTCGTATTCGAAAATTGCGCACCGGAGGGTCAGCCCGGCTTACCCACCGTGGCAGGGCTCACGTTCACCTTTGTCGGTCAGTCGCAGAGCACGAACATCGTCAACTTTCAGGTCACGCGCAGCGTCGCCCTCACCTACATGTTACGCGCGCGGCAGAATACTCCCGTGCAGATTCCAGCGTTCACCGTGCGGACCGACAAAGGCGCGATCCGGGTACCCGCGTTCGACGCCGGCGCACCGGGTGCCTCCATCGACTCCGTCGCGAGCGCGCGCCTCATTCCCGCGCGCACCAGCGTCTGGGTGGGGGAAGTGTTTGGCTTGGATTACGAGCTGACCGCCTCGCGCCGAAATAATCCGCAGATCTCACCGACGTTCGAGTGGAACGCCGCTCCCTTTGTCGCCGAAGACTGGTCGAAACCCGAGGTTAGCGAAGCCGTGGTCGGCGGCGAGCGGCGGGTTAATGTCCTCTTCCGGACGCGGCTCTCCGCGAAGACGCCCGGAACGGTGCGACTGGAAGCGGCGTCCCATCTGCTCAGCATTCAAACCGGAACGATCGGTTTCGGCATCATTTCCCAACCGCGCATGGAGCCGGTGTCGGTCACATCGGATCAGCCCGCCATCGAAGTACGTCCACTGCCACCCGCTCCCGCCGGTTTCACGGGGGCCGTGGGGCAGTTCAGGTTGACGTCAAAAATCATTCCGGAAAAGGCGGCGGTGGGAGAACCGGTGACGTGGACACTTGAACTCAGCGGCACGGGCAACTGGCCGGATCTGGCGGGGCTACCCGCGCGCGAGGTCTCGAAGGACTTTCAAGTGGTGCAGCCAAAAGCGAAGCGCACTCCGACCGAAGGGAAGCTCTTCGAGGTCACTCTGACCGAAGACGTCGTCCTCGTTCCGACCAAGTCCGGATCTTACGAGCTCGGTCCCGTCAACTTCAGTTACTTCGATCCGAAGAGCGGCTCCTACAAAACGATTTCCGCGCCCCGCACGGTGCTCGCGATTTCGACCGCCACGCCACCGCCCTTCAGTGCGACGACCCCGGCGACCGCCACGCCACCCAGCGAACCGGCGGCAAAATTGTCTCCGCCCCGCCCGTCCCCGCCGCCGGCGGCCATTCCGCGTGATCCACTTTCTGGATACGCCGAAGTTCGTACTCCGATGAGCCGCGGCGCGCTCGGATTATGGGTGCTCGGCGCGGGTCTGGGCGTGATCGTTTATTGGGGCTGGCTCGCGGTGCGCCGCGCGAAAGCGACCGATCCGGTGCGGCCGCGGCGCGAGGCCCGCGACCGGATCGCGCGCACGCTCGCCCTTCTCCCCCCGGCCACCGGCGGTGATCGCACGGCGCTGTTGCTCACCTGGCAACGCGATGTGGCCACCCTGTGGCAGGTTGCGGCCGCCGTACCGCGGCCGACGGCTTTTTCGGATCCACAATGGGCGCGGCTTTGGACCGAGTCTGATCGCGCGCTGTACGCGGGTGACGCCACTCTGCCCGCCGACTGGGTCCCGCGGGCGCAGGAGGCGATTGCGGCGAAAGCCGTCCCGGGCTTTCAGCCTCTTCGTTTATTCCTCCCGCAAAACTTGATGCCCTTCGCCGCCGGAGTGACCTTGCTCCTCCTCGCCACGAATACGCTGCTCGAAGCCGCGGAGCCCACGCCGGTTGCCGCGTATCAGTCTGGTGGATTCGCCGCGGCCGAGAAGGCATGGCGCGCGCGGCTCGCCAGCGTGCCGACCGATTGGATCGCGCGTCATAATCTCTCGCTCGCCCTCGCTCAGCAGGAGCGCCCGGCGGAATCGGCGGCGCAGGCCGCGGCGGCCTTCGTGCAACAACCCGGCAATACGGCCGTCCGCTGGCACTTCGGCCACAGCATTGAACGCAGCGGGTTTGCCTCGCCCACCCTCGCTGCGTTTTTGAATCCCAGTCCGCGCCATACGCTGGCTCGGGAAGCGTCCCCCGCCACGTGGCAACACATCGTGATCCTCGCCGCGTTCACCGCCGCACTCGCTTTGGGCGGTCTGCTTTGGAACGTCTACGGACCTCGCCGCGCGGGGATCCGGTGGACCGCCGTGGGACTGTTCATCCTCGCTTCGGCGGGAAGCGTTGCGGCGATTTCAAGCCTGCTCGCGTACGGCACGGCCGCCTCGACGTCAGCCGTGGTCGTTGCCCGTGCGGGCACCTTGCGATCGATTCCCACCGAAGCCGATACCGCGCAAAAGACTTCTCCGCTGGCGCCCGGCGCCTTGGCTCTAACGGACCTCTCCTTTTTGAACGGACGCTGGATCCGACTCGTGTTCGAAAACGGTCAAACCGGATGGGTGCGCAAGGATGATGTCGTTCCGCTCTGGAAGTAGCCGGAGTGCGTTCGGCAGGTAGAGCGAAAGGGAAAAGTCGGTTCAGCGGGTTTCAAACCACTTCGACTCGGTCGGGGAAGCCGATGGGGCCTCGATCTGGGTGAAGAGCTCCTCAATCGTGTTCGCCGTGCGAAAGAGATCCAGGTTGGCCGGCTTGAAAAACTTGTCATCGAGCATGCGATTGAACAGCTGCAGGAGCGGATCGTAGAACCCATCTTGATTAAGGAAAACACATGGCTTCTTCACCACCTCGAGTTGCCGCAGGGTGAGGATTTCCATGATTTCCTCGAGCGTGCCCCAACCGCCGGGCAGCGCGACGAACGCATCCGCCCGGGTTTCCATCATCAGCTTGCGATCGCGCATCGTGATCACGGTGTGCAATTCGTTCGCCTCAATGTAGGCGAGTTCGCGCACCTTCATGAACTCCGGGATGACGCCAACGACATGGCCACCACTCTGGGTCACGGCCCGCGCCAACGCACCCATCATGCCCGTCTTGCCGCCGCCGTAGACGAGGCCCCAGCCGCGCAGGACCATCGCACGGCCGAGCTCTGCCGCCATCGCATAATACTTCGGATCGAGCCGGTCGCTGGAGGCGCAATAAACGCAGAGTAGTTTGCTCACGCCTGCGCTTTGATCCGAGTCGGGGACGTTTATCCACCTTAAATTTGACGCGACTCCGCGACGCTGAACCCGCATCAATAAAAGCCCGTGGCTCTCAACCCGTCGCCCCAATACCGCGGTCGCCTCGCTCCGTCCCCCACCGGACTGCTGCATCTGGGCCACGCGCGCACGTTCTGGATCGCCGCCCAACGCGCCCGATCTGCCAGCGGTACGCTGCTGTTGCGCAATGACGATCTCGACCGCGCGCGTTGCCGGCCGGAATTTGTCGTGGCCATGCAGGAAGACTTGCGCTGGCTCGGCCTTACCTGGACGGAGCCGATGGTTTCGCAGAGCGAACGCGTGGGACTGTACCGGATCGTGCTGGCACGCCTGCATGCCGCCCGGCTGATTTTTCCGTGCACGCGATCCCGTCGTGATGTGCTCGAAGCGGTGGGCGCGCCGCACGAAGCTCCGGGTTTCGCCGACGATGAGCCGGTGTATCCGAAAGCGTTTCGTCCGCCCGGTGACGCGCCGCTGCCTGAACTGCCGGAGCAGGACGAGCCAATCACCATGAATTGGCGATTTCGTGTGCCCGACGATTTGGAGATCACATTTACCGATCGGTGCGCAGGTGTTCAACGCGCCGTGACCGGGCGGGATTTCGGTGATTTCCTCGTCTGGCGCAAAGACGACTTACCCAGTTATCAGCTCGCCACGACGGTCGACGAGGCGGAACTCGGCATTACGGAAGTCGTGCGCGGGGCAGATCTGATCAAGAGCACATTTCGACAACTGCTCCTCTTTTGCGCGCTCGGGTGGACGGCGCCCCAGTTTTATCACGCGCCCTTGTTGCTCGACGATGCCGGGGAACGCCTCGCGAAACGCCATGATGCGCTGGCGCTGCGCACGCTGCGCGAACGCGGCGTCACCCCTGGGCAAATCATCGCGCGCTTTGAAAATCCCGGTTAAGGGACTTCCGAGTTCGCGTCCGCGGCCGGTCTGCTCTGACTTTTCGATATGACTGCAATCATTGGGGTCCTCAACATTTCCGACCGCGCCAGTGCGGGCATTTACGAGGACACGCCGGGTAAGGCGTGTGTGGCCTTGCTCCGCGAATGGCTGGCGACCGCGTTCGAGGTGGATTATCGAGTCATTCCGGATGAGCGCGCGGTGATCGAAGCGGAGATGAAGCGAATGGCCGATGAAGCCGGCTGCTGCCTCATTGTGACGACCGGAGGAACGGGGCCGGCGCCCCGTGATGTCACACCCGAAGCAACCGAGGCGGTCTGTGCGCGAATGATGCCCGGTTTCGGCGAACAGATGCGGGCAGCGTCGCTAAAAATCGTGCCGACCGCCATCCTCTCGCGACAAACCGCGGGCATCCGTGGGCGCACGTTGATCGTGAATCTGCCGGGCCGGCCGAAGGCGATTCGCGAAAATCTCGAAGCCGTTTTCCCCGCGATTCCCTACTGTATTGATTTGCTGGGGGGCCCACGACTCGAGACCCACCCGGCAATCATGGCTGCGTTTCGCCCCAAGAGCGGGTAAACGCTCGAGTCGCTCAGCCGTGATTTTCCACCACGGGCAGTTGCGCCTGAGCGGTTTAGCGGCTGATTTCATGGGTGTCGGGTGCCGACGCCGCAGTTTTCATTTCCCATGCCCTACCTCATGATTCAAACGAATCTGCCTCTCGGCAAAAAAGCCGAGCGGGCGATTCTAAAAAACGCGTCAACGTTAGTCGCGGAGCAGCTGAGCAAGCCCGAGAGCTTTGTCATGATCGCTCTGGAATCGGACACAGCCATGCTCTTCGCCGGCAGCGACGATCCGGTCGCCTTTCTGGAATTAAAGAGCATCGGGCTGGCGGCGCGGAAAACGAAGGATCTCTGCGAGGCGCTGTGTAAACTCATCGAAGGCCATCTCGGCATCCCGCGTGACCGCGTCTATGTGAAGTTCATCGACGTGAAGGGCAGTATGTGGGGATGGAAGGGCGACACGTTTTAGGGCTTTGACGTGAGCTCATGAACGCGGGTCCGTCCCGTGCCGAACGACCGCCATTGCGACCGAAATTGGCGCGCCATCAAACAGGTGGTGGTAAAGGGCTCCTCGACGCCGCCTTGATGACACCGTTCCCGGCAACCTTCTGCTCGGCGCGCTTGCAGATTGCGCAATCACAATAAGGTGATGAACCTATTTCGGTTATGACGACTTACGTCTACGAAACAATTCCCCAGACTCCCACCGCCAAGCCGAAGCGTTTTGAGGTCCGCCAGTCGATGCAGGACGCACCGCTCACCCAGCATCCTGAAACGGGCGAACCGATCCGCCGCGTAATTGCTGGTGGGTATGGCTTCATCAGCCAGAAATCCACCCCGCCTCCGCAATCGTGCGGTTCTCAGTGCGGTTGCTTCGGTGCCAACTGATCCCGTTCGTTCACTTTCCTTTCCATGATCAACTATTCCGCTCCGGATCTCACTCAATTTCCGCCCCGTAGCATGCGCGTGCGCGTCGGTGGATTTGCCCATTTGGGGCGCCTGCTCGACAAAGCCCGCGCCTCCATCGCCGGGAAGAACGCGGGGTATCACTACAACTGCCCGCTCGACCGCGAGTTTTTCGGATTCACCGGCATTGATCATGAGACGATGCTGGCCGAGATCAAAAAGGGCCTCTCCGACACCGAAGCCATTACTTGGGTCCGGGCGAATACCAAGCGGACGGCCTCTGAAATTCACGCGTGGTCGCTCTGGCTGGATCAACACGGGCCGGGTGGCGCCGGCGGACATGAATGGATTGCCGAAACAATCAAAGCCAATGCGGGCGACCGGGATGATGTCCGCTCCTTCGCCGACCTCCTGGACCTCGACGATTACGTGAGCTACGGCGGCAAGGGTTGAAAGTGCCTCACGTGTTCAAAACACGTTTCGTCAGTTCAGGATTCTAGCGATGCGTAGCCTCAGTCCGTTGAGGTTCAAACATCGATCCAACGCGGATTACGCGGATGGAGCGGATAGTTGGAGGTATTCTCGGTCTTATCCGCGAGATCGGCGTAATCCGCGGTTAAAGAATCTGAGGTTTGGAAAAACGCGACCTGTTCACAACACGTTTCGCAGGTCGCGATCCTAGTGCTCGTTTCTGACGAAGAAAGCGGTGATCGCAGACTACAGCTCAGTGTACTTGTCTGCGCGACCCCGTGCTTTCTCTACGGGATACTTCTTCGCGTTCCCGGCCATCTTCGCTTCGATGGCAGCCGAGATATCGAGGCCCGTGATGTTGGCGAATTCGATCGCGTAGATCACGACATCGGCGAGTTCATCCGCAATCTTGCCGCGTTTCACCGGCTCGGTGGCGATCGCGTGGGACTGCTCAGCCGTCACCCAAAGAAAATGCTCCATGAGCTCTCCTGTTTCGGCGGCGAGTGCCATGCTGAGATTCTTGGGACTGTGAAACTGCTCCCAATCCCTTTCACGAACAAACGCGAGTACGCGCGCCTTTAGTTCGGCAATGGTCGTCGCTGAGTCGGTGAGTGCGGCCATAAGCGGAGGTTGGGGTCCGTCCAGCGTCACGCAATCTTCACGAATACAATTTTGATCCTGCTTGGCATGCGGGCTGCAATATGTAGACTAGGAATCTTAAGGAATGACCGCTCACTCGCACGCTCTTCGCCACGCCGGCACCTGCTCCCAGCAGGGCCTGCAGCAGCGTTGCGTCGCGATGCGACGGGTAGCTCCTTCTGTTTGGCAAAAACAAACCGACGCGGGCTACCAGAACTAAACATTCCGTTTTCACGGAAACGTTTAGCCCTCTGAAAGCCCGGCGGTCACCAGACCACCGAGGGGACGTTTCCATTCACGTTTTTCCTCCCATGAATCCGACCATCCATACCCTCCCGACCCGTAGTCGCACGAAGGCCAAAGCCAGCATTTCCATGGAAATGTTCCGCCAACCGGCCTACGACTGCCAGGAGCATGCGGACGAAATCCGGCTCGTTGTTTACGTTCCCGGGGTTGACGCCTCGGGAGTCGAAATCGAAGGCCGGGGCGCCGACCTGACCGTCACGGCCAAGAAGGCTCACTATGTGCGCGTTAATTTTAATGCGCTGCGACTGGAAGGCTCACAACGCGACTACCGCCTCCGGCTCCGGCTGGGCACGGGCGTCGATTTTGCTGCCATGCAAGCCGAGATCACCGGCGGGATTCTAACTGTGACGCTGCCTAAACGGGGAGCGCTGGCGGATACGAATCGCCTCCGGCAAGTAGCCTGACCCAAATGTCCGAACGTTCGCAGAACGCGTGCGCTCCTCCGGTGAGGGGCCATTGCTCTGCTGGCGTGGGACGACATGCGCCGGAGATTGTCCCTTCCGGTGAATAGCCAGCAAAAAGGCCGCGCTCCTCACGGAGCGCGGCCTTTGTTTTGCGAGGTCCCGCAAGTGCGTTAGACCTTCGCGGCGCTAGGCTCCGCTACCTTCGCGGCGGACGTACCGGCAAGGTGGACCGTACGATAGCCGCCGATGGCTTTGAAGTAGATGAGCATTCCAAGGTAGATCAGCGCCATGATCGCAGGAATGTAGGAGTCGGCCTTGAGCGTCCGACGGTCACCGGTCTGGTCGGCGGAGATGATCGCTTTTTGAGCGTCCGTCTTGACGGTGGCTTCCTTCGCCTCGGCGAGAACTTTGCCGTCGATCGGGCGAACCGGAGCGAAGAAAAGGAATTTCGAGGGTTGAGCGGCCTGCGCTTCGGCATACACCGCCGGGTTCGTCTGCTGCAATGTCTCAGCCGCGAAACGATCCTTGCCATAGCCGAGACCGGGTCCGCCGATTAGACCGGCTGACAGCATGCCGATGCCGCCCATGACGGAGATCGCAACGGCGCCCGTGCCGGGATAGCGGTCGGAGACGACGGCCAACATCGTGGGCCAGAAGAAGGTTTTGCCGACCGCATAAATCGTGAGGGCCACAAACGCCATGGCGACCGTTTGCACACCGCTGGTCATTTGGAGTCCGACGCATGCCAGAATAGAGCAAACGAACAGCAATGAAATCGGCGAAAGTCCGAGCTTGGTTTCAATGAAGTGAGCCGAGAAACGCAGCGTAAACATGACCGCCGAGGTCCAGATGAGCAGCCACTTACCTTGCTCGGACGTGAAGAGATTCCCCGTGATGTTGGCGATCCAGCCGTCCGTACCGAGTTCAACCGCGCCCACGAGAGCATGGGTCACGAAGAGGATGCACAAGAGGACCGAGCCCATCGAAAAGTTTGTGATCTTACCGACAACGAGGAGCAACACGCCACCGATAGCGTAAGCGACCCACTGCGGCAGACCGAGTGGACCGGAGAAGAAGAGCGTCAGGAGATAACACGCGACCGCCGCGCCGAGAAGACCGATATCCTTGAACATCTCCCCGAGCTTGGCGCCTTTTTCCGAGGCTTCCGACTTGGGCATCTTCTGCCCCAGGAACATCAATCCGTAGATGACCGTCGGCACGAGATAGAAGGCGAGTTGGTACTTCCAGCCAATCTGCATCTTGTCATCGAGCACCCAACCTACCGCGGCACCGGCCACGATGCCTGCCGGCCAGCTGGCGTGAAGGATATTCAAATAGTGGGTACGATTGTTGGGGTAAAGAGTCGCAATGAGCGGATTTGCGACCGCCTCGAGGGTTCCATTTGCCAACGCGAAGATAAACATACCCCAGGTGAGCAACAGGTAGGCGTTGTCCGGCGTGCTGGCCCCAAAGGTGACGAAGGCCGAAATCACGTGGAACGCAAAGGCGGCGATCACGAGTTTTCCGTATCCAATTCGATCACACAAAATCCCCCCGATGAAAATGCCGAAGGTGAATCCGGTAAAGCCCGCTCCTCCGATGGCACCGAGCTGTGTGGCGCTGAAGCCATATTCGCTGGCCCAATTATCGAAAATGCCACCTCTCACGCCGAAGCCCATGCCGGCGGCGAAGATGGCCATGAATCCTGCCCACAACAGCCGTTTGGCGTTGGGCGCGATGGCGGCGTTGCTGACGTAAGCGTTACTCATAATGGTTGAAACAAGCAGTGTGGTTGACGATGGGAAAAGCTGCGAAGACGCGCGCCGGCCGCGATCAGCCGCGCCGTCGGATTGATTGATCAAAACAGGGTAAAACAGGCGCGCCGATACAAGGGGTTAAAAGCAAGCCAGCAGACGTTGAGAGGCGCACGCCTGCTCGGCAAGGGCACAATTTGTTCTCAACTCATTTCCCTTCCGTGCCGATTCGCACTTTACCCTCAAATTCGCCGATGAATCCGCTGCAACATCTTCTTCGCCTTCACCCCGACCGTAAGCAGCGCGACCGTGAGGCCGTCAGGCTTGTGAGCCGCACCGATGTTCAATGGGGTGTACCCGTTTTTCGGGCTCCCGCATTGCCGACCCCTCACCAGTTTGCGAGCGAAGTGCCGTTCACTGCCAACTTCGGGCCACGACTAAAGCCGCGCCTTTGAAGGATGAATCCACTTTTTTCCGGTGGCTAAGGGCACAATCCTCCAACCGTACGGTCATCAACAACAGACCCCCATGCACTTCCCCGTTCCACCTTTGCCACCTTTCCAGCAACCTGAACCACCCGCTCTGGTGCGGGAGGTATTGCGGGGTGACGTGCAGTGGAACCGGCCGATTTTCAAGGCGCCGGCCTTGGAGCCGCTGCTCCGCAGCTTCGACGCAGCCGTCATCGCCGAGGAATTGCGCAGCGTCGGTTTGGGCGCTCGTTAAATTCGGCCCGGCTGGTGCAGGAAGCAGGGCACTGGGGATGCGTGAACCACAGTTCGCGGCCTTGCCCAGCAACGATCCTGACCGCGCCAACGGAGCGACTTGGTCTGGGCGCACTAGCTCAAGGTGCGTGATGAGATCCAGCAGAGCGCGACGCTCCGTAAAAGACCAGTATAGTGCTGCAGCAAGGCAAGGTCATCGCTCGCTATGTCGCCGCCGGAGCCTTACTGTAAACCGGTAGCGTTATGATGATCGCTTCCGCGCAATCCAACTCCGCTGGTGCCGTCCTCGACAGACAGGTTGACGCGGCCCGCTGCGCCCCGGCCTCCTCTGCAGCTCATCCGATCGAGCTCCAGACCCAGCGCGAATTGATCAAGGTGGCGTACGGCAGCGTGGTAAATGGCGCTCTCGCCTCCATCGGCGGCGTAGCGGCATTTTCCCTGGCCCTCACGGCCGCTCATCCCGAGCAATCGCACGCCCCCTGGGCGGTCACAATGGCCGGGATCACCCTCTACCAGCTTCGGCTCGCGCGTGCTTTCGCCCGCACGAAACCAGATCCCGACGACGCTCCTCGCTGGGACACACGCTTGAGCGTCGCCACAACCCTGACCGGCATCGGTTGGGGAGCGTCCGCCTGGATCTTCCCCACGCTCGGTCCGCACAGCCCCGTGGCCATCATCCATGTGCTCCTCTTAGCCGGACTAGCGACAGGTTCTGCGCGCCTGCTTCTGCCGCTGCGACCGAGCTGCATCGCGTTTCTCGCCGCGGTGATGATTCCGCTCGCGGCTCGATTTTTCGCCGAGCTAAATCCGGCGGGAATCACCGCCGGCGGATGCGTGCTGCTGTTTATCGCCACGATGATCTCGGCGATCATTCACAACCATAAAACGCTGGCCACCGCCCTGACCCTGCGACTCGAACGCGAAGCACTGACGGGTACGCTGCAAATAGAAAATCGGATTCGGGAAGGACGCGAAACCGAGCTGCGGGAAGCCCGCTCCCGTGCGGAATCGGCAAATCGCGCGAAAGGAGAATTTTTGGCGACCATCAGCCACGAAATCCGGACGCCCATGAACGGCGTTCTCGGTATGCTGCGCGTCGTCCGCGACACCCCGCTCAATGACGACCAGCGTCATTATTTAAAAACCGCCTCCGACTCAGCGGAATCCCTGCTCGCCCTCCTGAACGACGTCCTCGATTTTTCCAAAATCGAAGCCGGCCGGCTCGAGATCGAACCCGCGCCTTTCCCCCCGTCGACGATCGCCCGGGCGGTGACGGACCTGATGTTGACGCGCGCCCGCGACAAAGGACTGCAGTTCGACCTGCAGTTGAGCGACAATCTTCCCGGCGCGGTCATTGGCGATGCGACGCGCATCCGACAGATTCTGGTCAACCTGATTGGCAATGCGATCAAGTTCACCGAGCGCGGCCGGGTGGAACTGAGCGTCATCTGTGCAGAGCGCAATGAGTCACACGCGGTGTTGCACTTCACCGTCCGGGATACCGGCATTGGCATCGATTCGAACGCGCTCGAAAAGCTGTTCCATCCCTTTACCCAGGCGGAAGCCTCGATGACGCGTCGCTACGGCGGGACCGGCCTCGGCCTCGTGATCTCCCTGCGGCTCGCACAGGCCATGGGCGGAGCGCTGCAAGTCCAAAGCACACTGAACCGCGGTTCGGTTTTCAGGCTGATTTTGCCGTGTAAGCTCCCGGACGGAATCAAAGCCCCCGAGATCCCGGATGTCCCGAGCTTTGTCGCGCCCACCCTCGCGGGCCACGTCCTCGTCGTGGAAGACGACTCGGTCAATCAACAGGTGATGGATCTCTTCCTGCGAAAACTCCACGTGACTCCAAGTTTTGCCTTGGATGGTGAAGTCGCCGTGACGACGGCCATCTCTGAGCCGTTCGACGTCGTTCTAATGGATTGCCAGCTTCCCGGAATCGACGGTTTGGAAGCCACGCGGCGCATCCGCCAAAAACTGGGAGGCAAACCGCTCCGCATCATCGCGGTAACCGCCAATGCCAGCCCGCACGTCCGCGAGGCGTGCCTCGCCGCGGGCATGGACGACTTCCTTACAAAACCGGTGCGCTTTGAACTGCTCGCGTCGGTGTTGGAACGGAATCTGGCCGGGCAGGCATCAAAAGAAAACGCGAGTCGCATCCGTTCGCCCGCGCTCTCAGCGATTAGGCGATAAGCCAATACCGGATCCGGTCCTATCGCAGCACCTTCCAACCCATTACGTTTCCGGAACGATCCAATCGATCCGCCAGCCACCGCCGGGAGCCTGCGCCAGCTCCCGGGCGAGGAATGCCAGCAATGACTCGGCCTCGTCCTCAAACTTCCAGGGCGGGTTGATCACAAGGAGCCCGCAGCCCTTCAACGTGATTGCGGCCTGTTCGCCCGCGATGCCCAGTTCCAACCCGAGCGTCGGGGGCGGGTTCAGACTGCGAATCGAAGCAAAAAACTCATCCACGCGCGCGCGGCCCGTCAAAGGATACCAAACCGCGAACACCCCCGGCGGGAAACGCAGCAAGCCCTCACGCAGCGACTCTGCAATTTGGGCAAACTCATTTTGGGCTTCATACGGCGGATCAATCAGGATGAGCGCCCGCCGCTCGAGTGGCGGCAGCATGGCCCGAAGCGCGACATAACCGTCCGTTTCCTGAACGGAAACCCTTGGCGCCCGATTGAACTCCACTCGCAGCGCCCCGCATTCCTCCGGGCGTTTTTCACATAACACCAGTCGGTCCTGAAATCGCGCGAGCCGATGCGCAATCCACGGTGAGCCCGGATAAAACCTCAAACCCGGTTGAAGGTTTCCTCCCCGCTGATCAAAGTCCCGCACCAGGTCCAAATAATCCGCGAGAACAGGCGGCGGATCACAGTCGGGGCTAAGTAAACGTCCGATTCCTTCGGGCCACTCGGGGTTCCGCGCGAGCGAGTCTCCGGTCGCCGCGACTTCGAGATCGTAGCCGCCGCGCCCGGCATGCGTGTCGAGGTACAAGTACCCCTTCTCTTTCTTCTGCAGCGCGGTGATGAGCTGCACCAGCAGCGCATGCTTCATCACGTCCGCGAAGTTCCCGGCGTGAAAATGGTGCCGGTAGTTCATGACAGCTCGTGGGCGTTCATCACACCCCAACTCAATGAACCGGAACTTTTACCACGGCCTTGCGCACGAGCACGGGTTCGGCCCCGAGCTGCAACGAGGGCATGTGCACATCGGCCGGGTAAAAAATCGCTGCCTCGCCTGCCACGACGCGCAGGGTCGAGACGGTTAAATTGTCCTCATATATCACGAGATCACGTTCCGGTTGATACGGATCGCGGACCTTCATGCGGGAGAGGTCGGCCAGCTCCATGATCTCCGCGCCTTCAATTAAGACCTGCACATCGATGTACTGTTGGTGAGATTCGAAAAAGCCGGCCGTGCGGGGCTTCGTTCGATAAACCTGCTCCATCACAAACACGCCGTTGCCGAGCTCCACCCGCCGCGACTCCCCCGCGGCGAAAGACTGAAGGCGCGCCGCAACCGCGGAACCATCCCGGAGCAAGTCCGCGACATAAGCGAACGCCGTGAGGAATCCGGGACTTTGGGGCGCTTGCGCGCGCACCGTTGCGAAGGAGCCGTAGAGTGCCATGGGAACGCGAATCCACTGGCATCCGGGAACACTGGCAAGCAGTGAAACCATTATTGCCCTGGAAGGTCGGACCGTATTGGGTCAACTCCTCCCCTCTATGAAAAGATTACTCGCTCTCGCCACGATTCTGTTGGCACCCGCGGTGCTCGTCGCCGCTTCGTTTGAAGGCAAAGTGAACTTTAAAATGTCAGCTCCCAAGGGTAAGCCTCAGGAGATGCACTACAGCATCAAGGGCGACAAAGTCCGAATTGAAATGCCCGGGCAAAAGGGAATGGGCGGCATGATTCTCGATACCGGAAAAAAAGAAATGACCACGATCATGGATGAGGAAAAAATGTATATGGTCATGGCAATTCCGGATGTCGCCGGCGCAGGGGCTGAAAAAGATGACGACGTAAAACTCGAAAAAACGGGGCAGACGGAGAAGATCCTGGGCTACACCGCGGAGAAATACATTTCCACCCATAAGAACGAGAAGACGGAGATGTGGCTGGCGGAAGGCATCGGCGGGTTCACCGCCATGGCCAGCGGAAACGGAATGGGCAGGAAGGCCGCGCCCAAGAGCTGGGAGCGCGCCCTTGCCGGGAAAGATTTGTTCCCATTACGCGTCGTGGGCCTCGACAAATCAGGCAAGGAAACCTTCCGAATGGAAACCACGGCAATCAACAAGCAGAGCCTCCCGGACTCCCTGTTCGTGCCACCCGCCAATTACCAGAAGCTCGATATGGGCGGAATGATGAAGGGTCTCATCCCGGGCCTGGGCCGCTGAAGCGCACCACGGGATTCTGGCGACAGCGAAGGAGAATGGGACACCGCGCCTGGGGGACTCGGTCAGAAATAAACGCGCAGAGCTGCGCCGGGATTGGGTCGCCAGCCAAGGCGCGGGCGACGGAGCCTATCTCCGATAGGTGACTGAGCCAGCAACGCCGGATCGCGACTCAAGCC
>Ga0163144_10005256_pt1 | contig 28803 bp, 30 predicted proteins | sample OliLak19BULKMAT1_FD_123175 | JGI IMG/M metagenome (GOLD analysis project Ga0163144, IMG submission 123175) | Freshwater microbial mat bacterial communities from Lake Vanda, McMurdo Dry Valleys, Antarctica - Oligotrophic Lake LV.19.BULKMAT1 | ecosystem: Environmental > Aquatic > Freshwater >...
CATAGCGGGGTGCGGTCTCTCAGTAGCGGGTTATTTCACGCGAAAGGAGGTGACGCTCAATGGATATCATCAGCGCGATGATGCAGTACCTGGCGGCGGCGTTCGGGTTCGAAGGCCAGAGCTGGGGCGTTTCGGAAGGGCAGAGCTGGGGTTAAGTAGCTGACGGGATCTCCCCCAATTACGGTGCCGGTCACAGAACAGGGAGCATGGTGCAGAGCAGCGACAGGAGCGCATTGGCGGTGGTGGGCGTTTTCATGGTGACAGCTATGGCTGTCTTCGCGAGAACTGCTTCACAGTACCCAGTGCACTGGAGCTTCGCGCTAGCTGCGTTTTTCCTGCTCGCGCTTCTGCTCGCACAAAGCTCGTCCGAGCTTCGTCACAACGTTCGGGGCTCTACGTCCTTCCTAGTGGTTTGTGCGCTGGCAGTCACGAGCGGACCAACCGAAGCAGGACTCGTCACCGCCGCTTGCGTTCTCGTGGTGGATGGGTTGCTCGAGCGACGCGAGTTGCGGAAGGTAGCGTTCAATGTGGCGCAACACACGTTGGCGCTGCTCTCGTCATGGTATGCGTATACGGCACTCGGCGGTGCCACCCCCGCGGCGTTCTTGTCGGGAGCCGCTACCGGAGGTTGGCTGGCGGCCGCGCTGGATCTAGCGCGTTTTTCGGTGCTTGTCCTCCTCTATCTGCTTTTCAACTCGCTGGCCGTGAGTATCATAGTCTCGGCGACGCGTCACTTGAGGTTCTTCGACGTCTGGGCTGGAAATAACAGGGGTGTGCTGTCGTTCGACTTTAGTTCGATCGCGATCTCCGTGTTGGGCGCCGTGAGTTACACTTTTTTCAACCAGTGGAGTGGCTTTGGGGTGGTGGGGTTGGCGCTTGTTGCTGTTCCGATGCTAGTGTCTCGCAAGTCGTACATTCTGCTCAGGCAGTTGCAGATGTCCGGTGAGGAATTACTGCAGTTGATGGTTAAGGCTATCGAGGCGAGAGACCCGTATACCTCTGGCCACAGTCTCCGGGTGCAGCGACTTTCCGTGGCGATTGCTGGTGATCTGCGGATCTCGGGCCGTGATATGGAAAATGTCGCTACTGCAGCACTACTGCATGATGTCGGGAAGATTCACGAAGAGTTTGCGCCTGTCCTTCGTAAGGAGAGCAAGCTCACGCCGGAAGAGCGTGCGCTCATCGAAACGCATGCGTTCCGCGGTTCCGAACTTGTCGGCGTGATCTCTCGGTTTCGCGGCCCAGTGCAGACGGCTGTGCTTCACCATCACGAGCGTTGGGATGGTGCCGGTTATCCTGCCCAATTGCGAGGCGAGGCTATTCCTCTCATCTCGCGCATCATCCTGGTGGCAGATACGATTGACGCAATGACAACCGACCGTCCCTACCGTGCGCGTATGGGATTCGACTCAGTTGTAGCGGAGCTGAAAAGGCATGCTGGAACCCAGTTTGATCCTGACATTGCGGAAGTGGCGATCACGTCGCTCGCAGTTCGGAGAATCATCACGGAGCCAGATAAGACTGTCGTCCGCGAGGCAAGTCCAGCAGCCGCTGCGGCTGCAACGGCAGTATAGGTCTTCTGTGACTCGTTTGGATGTTTTGGCCACTAGGGATAGTCCTAGCGGCCTTTTTTAAGGAAAGCCGAGCGCGTTACGCGATCGCTGTGGGGGCGAGAGGATGTCTATGGAATCCGACTTCCTCAAGAAGGGCGGTTGAGCGGAGCCCGCGTTCTTTGCTGAACAAGTACACGAGCAATTGATCGCGCGCATCCACCTTTTCTCGTTTGGCAGCCATTTGTTGCACGCTCTCGTCGAGTAGGTCTTCTGGTAGAACCCTTGAGGCCCATTTGGCCCACAGTCCCTGCTGATCCACAAGAGGCGTGGCATCGGTCTCCAAAAGCGCACGTTCTGCAATTTGTCGAGCGCGCTTATGACTTCCCGTCGCTGAAAGGAATTCAGCCCCCAACAATAGTCCGCGGGTATCGATGGAGCAGATGAAGTGTTCTTCTATTGCATCTCGAAGCATCCGGTACTTTCGAAGGTTGCCTTGTGCAACGGCGGCTTGAGCTATCAGTAGCGCGTGCACGCCCTGAATCTGAGCCTTCGATTGGACTTCGGTATTTCCAAAGGCCGCCGCAATTACGAGCGTCTCTGAGTAGCGGCCGAGCCTGAAACTCGACACGAGTTGGTGCCCGAGGGCAAGGCGAAAAGCGCCGATGTTATCTGTTGCGTGTGCTGCGTTTACCAAGTTTGCGCTGAGTCGGCGAGCCTCTGCATAGCGTCCTTGAGCAAAGAGCTTGTTCGTCTCGCCAAACGTCAGAACCCAGTCTAGCAAAGAGCCCTGTGTCGGAGTCTGCGCACTGAGTTGGCGAAGTTCCTGAAGCGCTTGTGTTTCAGTTGCGTTGTCGCGCAGTTGTTGGGCGATAATGAGCTTCGCGATCGAGTGAGGGGCTGCCGCCGCCTGTGGGAGCCCGGAGGGAGGGCGCCCAATGATATTTAGGGTGGACTCGCTAACCGCTGTCCGCGTGCGCGCGTGGCTCATCATCAATGCGTACGCAAGCGCTTCAGCTGGTTCTAGCTGGCTCCCATCTTGAATTGATGTTTGGCATCGCTCCTCGATGATGTCGACGACAACCTCATGGTTGGCAATCCCCAGTCGACTCCGCGTCGCCAACAACGCCGCATTCACGCTCCGCCCCGACGCATCCCCCCGGTCCACCGCATCCTCCAGCCGCCCCAGCAGCGCGCTCGGGTCCTCCCAGAGCAGCGCTTGCGGCAACCCGTCCACGAGTGACGGCCGATCTGGCGCCGAGCGGCTGGCGCCATTCGGAGCGCCCCAACCGTGAGTAAGCAATGCCGGCGCACGATCGGCGTACGACGAGAGGGCCGCGCAAAGCGCCGGTGGCAGACCCGTGGCGTCCGCCAGACGCGCGGTGCGGGCTGCGACGCTGGGGGCAGCGGCCTGAAGCCTGACGCCATGCTCGGTGGTGCGCGCCGCGCTCTGCAGCAGCACCGCGAGCAGCGCCAGCGACCCCTGCGACCGAGCCAAGGCCTCACGCAGCCCCGCGTCCCCCACATCCGACTCGGCGAGCCGGCCGGCGGCTTCGAGCATCCGATCCATCGACGCCGGCTCCACCGCCAGATGCGCACCACCGTGCGGCAGGGCAGCGCCCGCATCGGGCACGAGCAGCCACAACCCGCGCAACGTGCTGGAGCAGGTGCCGATCGTCGCCAACAGCTGGAGCATCTCTGGCGCCGCCGCGGGTGCGAAGAAGACAACGGCGCCCTCCTCACGCACGGTGTCGAGCACCTCGCGCATCGCCGAGATACCGGCCTCCAGAAGCGGCTCGCCATCGGCGACGCGCTGCACGGCGGTTACCGCCTCGGGGCTGGCGGCCACCCAGCCCGGTAGGCCCAGGATGGCACGCGCGAGGTCCACCGCGGGAGCAGCGCCGCCAGCGACCACCGCGACAGCCGCCCCGTTCTCGCGATGGCGGATCGCCGCCAGCACCACCGCAAAGGCATCGGCCGGATTGGCCCCCGTGACGGCGAGCGCGGTCGGCGGCTGCACCGGCAGGAGGCGGTCGACGTCGTAGACCCGAAGGTCAACGTCGTCCCAGCGCGCACTCGGCGGCTCCGCACGCGGGATGGTGCGCGGCGAAACCTGCCCTAGCAGATACTTGCCCCAGACCCGCAGGCGCTGGCGATCGGCCGAGTGGCGGGCCCACTCGCCGGCGTGGCTGACGTCGATTGCCAGCCGCCCCAACCGCTCACGCCACCGCTCGCGCTCCAGCGCCAGCCAGTCGTTCCACTCGTCTGCATCCTCGAACTCGTAGCCGTCGAAGAGCACGTGGCTCCAGAAGCTCTGGCTGAGTTCGCGCACCATGAGCTCGCCCGCGCCCGTCTGGAGCATCTGCAGATCGGTGGTGATGTCGGCGTCGGAGCGGAGCGCCAGATGATGGTCGGTGACGTCGAAGATGTCGGGGCCGAGGCCGCGACGGATCTCGACAATGGCCTGACTCAGCGACTGGGCCGAGTTGCCGTCGGGCCAGAGGAGCCGGCGCAGGCGCTCACGCGTCGCCTTGTGGCGCGGCTCGAGGACCAGAAAAAAGACCAGAGCGATGTGCTTGCGCACCCGCAACCGGATGGGGCGACGCAGGTGGTCGAGCAGGAGCGGCTCGCCGAGGCAGCGGACGTGCAGCCGAGGACGCATGGAGGGCCTGACCGAGGGTGACGTATCTGTTGTGGGGTGGACCTACAGTCTGCGCCGCTCTCAACCGGAGATCAAGAGGCGACGGCAGGCCCGGTGACCGGCAGTCAACCGCGCCGGCACCGCTCGCTGCAGTACTTCACCGTCGCCCAGTCGCGCGCCCACTTCTTCCGCCAGGTGAACGGCAGCCCGCACGTGAGGCAGACCTTGCTCTCCCGCTCGCTCGGCGGCTGATGCTTCCCCGACGGGCGCCCCGGCGGTGCATCGCCCTCCCGCTGTCGTCCCATCCCACGCTCCTCGTCATCCCACCAGTCCATACCCCGTACGCCGCCAACGGCAAACCGCCCGGCGCCAAGCGGCCCCGAGCGGTTCGGCCGAGCCCTGCCAAGCCGCGCCTACCTCGGCGCTGGCAGCGAAATGAGCGGCGTGCTCCCGCCCGAAACCTGCGGCAGCTTGCCGTCCCACTTCTTCATCAGTTCGTACTGCACCAGCGTCGCCGTGAGGCTCTCGCCGAGCATGCGATTGGCCTTGGCCTGCGCCTCCGCCTCCGCCAGAATCGACTTCGCTCGGCCTGCCGCGCGGATCGAGTCGGCCTGCGCCTCGAAGGTGTTCTTCTGCAGGGCGTTCTGTGCCGTCAGCGCGTCCTGCTGCATGACGTTCTTCTGCCCGATCGCCGTCATCACGGCCGTCGGTGCGCGCAGTTCGTTGATCGTGAACTGCTTGACCATGATGCCGTACGGCGCCAGACGCTGCTCGAGCAACTTCGTCACGCGCGCTGTCGCTTCCGCCTTCTTGGGGCCGATGATCGCGGAGATCTCTTCGTTGCCGACCACTTCCTGCAATGCCTGCCGGATGGTCTGCTTCACATACCCGTGCTTGATCGTCTCGATGTCGGTGCGGAACGTGGTATAGAGCGCCGGCACGCGGCTGCCATCGAGCTCGAAGCTCATGGACACGTCGAGCGAGAGCGGCTGGCCTTCGACGGAATTGACGTTGATCTCGTCGTTGATGGTGCTGCCCTCGACAGCCGTGCGCGTCAGCACCAGCGTCTGCATGAAGGTCGGGTACTCTTCGACGCCTGTCGTCGCCGGATTGATCATGTGCAGCCCCGGCCCGAGAGGTGCCTTGTCGACGCCGCCGCCGGTGCGCCGGATGATGATGCCGACATGACCCGGGCTGATGTAGGTGACGCCCGAGATCGAGAAGAAGGCGGCGACGACAAGACCAACCGCCACGAGGAGCCACTTGAGCTTCGACCCGCCGCCGGTGACGCTATTGAATCGACTACTGCCCACGCTGCCACTCCTTGGATGAAAGCAGTTCTGCCACGATCGATGCACTCGACCGATCTGCGGCTTCTGCGGAAAAGTTCGTGCCGAGCCGATGCCGGAGCACGGCTGGTGCCATCGACTCGACATCCTCGAGGTCGGCCATCGGACGCCCCGCCATCGCGGCGCGCGCCTTCGCCGCCAGCACCAGATACTGCGACGCGCGCGGGCCGGCCCCCCACTCGACGTACTCGCGCACCACTGCCGGCGCGTCGGTGTCCCCCGGGCGCGTCATGCGGGCCAGCTTCACCGCCGCGCTGATCAGGCCGGTCGACACCGGAATGCGCCGCACCAGCGCCTGCATGGCGAGCAGTTCCGCGCCGCTCAGCACCGGTTCGACAACGGCCTTCATCGTACCGGTGGTCTGCGCGACGATCTGCTCTTCCTCCTGCTTCGTCGGATAGCCGACGCGCAACTCCAGCATGAAGCGATCGAGCTGCGCTTCCGGCAGCGGATAGGTGCCTTCCTGCTCGATGGGGTTCTGCGTCGCGAGCACGAAGAACGGGTCGGGCAGCCGATACGTCTTGCCGGCTGCGGTCACCTGATGCTCCTGCATCGCCTGCAGAAGCGCGGCCTGCGTCTTGGGCGGCGTGCGGTTGATTTCGTCGGCCAGCACCACGTTCGCGAAGATCGGTCCGTGCACGAAGCGGAAGGCACGCTTGCCGGTCGTGAGGTCTTCCTCGATGATCTCGGTGCCGGTGATGTCGCCCGGCATGAGGTCCGGCGTGAACTGCACGCGGTTGAAGTCGAGCCGCAGCGCCTCGGCCACCGTCTGCACCATCAGCGTCTTGGCCAGGCCGGGCACGCCGACCAGCAGCGCATGACCGCCGCCGAGGATCGCGGTGACGATGCCGTCCACCACCGCGCTCTGGCCGACGATGCGCTGCGCGACCTGCGCGCGAAGGCGGGTGATGGCGCCGGCAAGGCGCACAAGCTGCTCGACATCATCGGTCGGGGATACGGCGGAGGCAGTCATTCGGAGCCGGGTCTGAGGTAAGAACAGTGAAGGAAGGTACAGAAGATGGAGACAGGGGGCGTCCGGGGCGAGTTTTAGGGTGTTGCTTGCGGCAACTTTCACGAGCCCGTACCTTTGGGGGCTGTCAATGAAAACGCTCCCAAAGGACCCGGACCCGGCTGCGGGAATCGTCCAGGGCCAGGTGGTTTTCAGCCTCGCGCTGAGCGCCGCGCTGGACCTCGCCCTGTGCATTGTGCTCGGCGTATGGGCCGATGGGAAGTTCGGCACCAAGCCGCTGTGGACGCTCACCGGGATCGTGGTGGGCCTGGCCACGGCCGGCACGGTGGTGTTCGTCATGCTGCGCACGGTCAGGGCCAAGCAGAACAACAAGGGCACTCGAGGGAACGCGCCGGAGTGATGGCGTGGGCGGTGGTGGGCCTCGGGCTGGCTGGCAGCGCGGCGGTGGCCGCTGTCTGGTTCGGTACTACCAATCAGGCCGCCGCACTCGCGGCCTTCGTAGCCGGGCTCGCGGCCACCGGGGCGCAGACGTTGGCCCATCTCTGGATGGCCGGCGTGCCCAAGGATGCGCCGGTGAGTGCCATGTGGCGGCGCCATCTGCACGGCACGGCCCTCCGAATGGGGGCCGCTGGCCTGATGGTGGTGCTGGTGCTGAAGGACCGGGAGATGTTTCCGCCGCTGGCCACCGTACTCAGCTTCGCCGGTGTGCTGCTGGGATTGATGACGCTCGAGATCAGGAATCGCGCATGATGATGCAGGCAGCGGAGAAGATGAACATCGGCGAGATGGTGATGCACCACGCCGGCGATGCGCACGAGATCGATTTCGAACCGCTGGGCACCATCCATCTGCCCGTGTGGGATGCGATCCACCTCGGCCCGCTGACGCTCGACCTCTCGCCCACGCGGCACGTGGTCTTCATGATCGTCGCCGCCGTGCTGGTCTTCCTGACGATGTGGCTGACGGGCCGCGCGCTCGTCAAGCAGGGGGCCGACCGCAAGGCGCCCAAGGGCTTCGCCGGTGCTGTCGAGGGCCTGGTGCTCTACGTGCGCGACGATGTGGTCTTCGCCGCGATGGGCCGCGCGAATGGCGCGCGCTTCGTGCCGCTGATCCTCACGTTCTTCTTTTTCATTCTCTACGGCAACCTCCTCGGCCTGCTGCCGTGGGGCGCCGCATTCACAAGCAACATCGGCGTGACGGTGGGCCTCGCACTCATCACCTTCCTGGTGGTCGAGATCGCCGGCATGCGGAAGCTCGGTTTCTCGGGCTACATGGGGACGATCTTCCCGCATATCGACGGCATGGGGAAGGGCGGCGCCACCACGGTCTCCCTGCTCATGGGCCCGGTGGAATTGCTGGGCAAGCTCACCAAGCCGCTGGCCCTCGCCCTCCGTCTCTTCGGCAACATCCTCGCGGGCCACTTCGTGGTCCTGAGCTTTCTCGGGCTGATCTTCATGTTCGGCCACATGCCGGGCATCAACTGGGGCGTCGGCATCGGTACCACGCTGCTCGTCGTGGCGGTGATGCTGCTCGAGGTGATCGTGAGTCTGGTGCAGGCGTATGTCTTCGCGCTGCTCAGCGCGACGTTCATCGGCATGATGCAGGAGCACCACTAGGACGCAGGCGCAGCACCGCGCGGGACAGGTCCACCCCCGCACGGACCCCGCTGGTCGAATGACTGGCCTGGATCATCGGAGCTTTGGCTCCAGCGATGATCGCTCGGACCTCCGGTGCGGGAGACACCGGTACGGCCCGACGGACACACACTCAAGACTCTCCACTCGAATACCAAGGATGACACCCATGCTTCACCTCCTCGCGCTGGTCCAGGACGCGGCCGTCTCGGCCGAAGTCGCCAAGGAAGTTGCCAAGAACACGAACGCCCTCCTCGGCGCCGGCATCGGCATCGGCCTCGCCGTCCTCGGCGCTGGTCTCGGCCTCGGCCGCATCGCTGGCGAGGCCTCGCAGGCCATCGCCCGTCAGCCCGAAGCGGCCGGCGAGATCAAGGGCTTTGCCCAGCTCCTCGCGTTCCTGCTCGAAGGCGCGACGATCGTGGCGCTGCTCTTCGCCCTGCTGTTCAAGCTGCTCTAACCGATGGGCACGGTGTCCGGAGTGCTCGCCGTGCTTCTGGCGTCCGAAGAGGGCGCTAGCGGTGGCGTAAGCATGTTCACGCCGCAGCTTGGTCTCATTGCCTGGACCTGGATCGTGTTCGTGATCCTGCTCTGGGCGCTGAGCAAGCTGGCGTGGCCGATGATCCTCGGCCTGACGGAAAAGCGTGAGCGGACCATCGCCGACTCGCTGGCCGAAGCCGCCAGACTGAACGCCGAAGCCAAGGCCAACGCCGCGGAACAGGCCAAGCTGTTGGCCGAAGCACGCACGCAGTCGTCCGCGTTCCTCGCCACGGCGCGGGCGCAGGCCGAGAAGGAAACTGCCGCGGCGTTGGCGACGGTGAAGGTGGAGCAGGAAGAGATGATCGCCCGCGCGCGCCGCGACATCGTCGCCGAGCGTGAGCGTGCGGTGGCCGAGATCCGGGCCGAAGCCGTCGAGCTGTCGCTTGCGGCGGCGTCGAAGCTCATCGGTCAGAAGCTCGATTCTGCCGCCGATCGCGAGATCGTCACGGCGTACATCGCCTCGATCGGGGCGAAGTAAGTGAGCGCCGTCGGCCGCAATTACGCCGAAGTCCTCCTCGAGCTCGCCGTGGCGGGCAACGCGGTGGAGTCGTATGCGGATCTGATCGATGCGGTCGCCTCGGCGATCGAGACGACGCCGGAGATCGAGGCGGCGCTGATGTCGCCGCGCGTGCCGAAGGCGCAGAAGGTGGCGATGCTCGATGCGGCGCTCGCCTCCGCACCGCGGTCGTTCTCGCTGTTCGTGCAGATGGTGGTGAAGCGCGGACGCCAGATGGCGTTCCGCAACATCGCCAGCGAGTACATGACGATGGTGGACGTGAAGCTTGGCCGCGTGCGGGCGTCGGTGACGCTCGCGCATCCGGCCGACGACGCGCTCAAGGCCGAGATCTCGGCGGGTCTGGCGAAGGCACTCGGCAAGACCGTGGTGGCAACGTACCGGACCGATGCCTCGATCCTGGGTGGCGCGGTGGTGCGGGTTGGCGACCGCGTGCTCGATGGTTCGGTGAAGCGGAAATTGTCGCGGTTGCGCCGCGTCATGACGCGCTAGGCGCTTCACTGAGCTGAGTTGCAACGCAGCGCGCCCCGCAAGCTTCGGCTTGCGGGGCGCGCTGTGCATTTGCGGCGTGCGTAGTCTCAGCTGCCGGCGACGACCGGCCCCGTCCAACCATTCATGCCGCCGGCCAGATTCCGCACCCGGCCGAAGCCCTGCGCGACGAGGATCGCCGCCAGCTCATCGCCCATCGGGCCCCCATGACAGATCAGCACGATGTCATCCGACTTGTCGAGCGCGCTGGGAGCCGTCGTCCTGGCATCGGGCCACGGCATGTTGACGGCACCGGGGATATGGCCGGCGGCGAACAGGTCGGGCTCGCGCACATCGATGATGACCTGCTTCGGGGCATCGGCGGCGCGCGGGGCGGCGAGTTCGGTCGTGAACGTTGCTGCGTCGATGCGGCTCCATCCGGCGTCGACCTTGGGGGCTCGGGAGCAGGCGAGGGCCGCGAGCAGGCCGAGTGCGATCAGCGGACGCTTCATGAAGTGACTCCGGGAACGAGGTGGTGGTCAGGCGGTACGGCCGGCGGGGGTGCGTCGTCGTCCGCCGAGCTGCAGCCACGCCACGGCAGCCGCAATGATGGCGATGCCGAGCAACATGCGCGGGGTGACGGCTTCGTGCAGCAGCAGCCAGCACAGCAGGACAGCGACGATCGGATTCACATACGCATACGTGCCGACGATGGTGGCGGAAGCATGCTCCAGCGCGTACATGTACGCGGTGAAGCCGATGAGCGACCCCGCCACGATGAGGTAGGCGAGTGCCGCGCCGTTTTCTCGTGTCAGAACGAAGCGCGGCCATTCATGCGCCAGCGTGCCGGTGAGGCAGAGCACGGTGCCGCCCACCAGCATCTGCACGCCGCTCGCCGCGTACGGCGTGGCAGCCGACGGTTGGCGCCGCGACCAGACGCTGCCCACGGCCCACGCAATGCAGGCGCCCGTCAGCGCGATCGGACCGCGCCAATCGGCTGCCGCGAGCTCGGCCGGCGAGAGCCCGATGAGCGTCACCGTCCCGACGAGTCCGAGCACCAGGCCGCCGACGAGCCGCGGCGTGAAGCGTGTGGTGCCTCCAGGGATCAGCACGTCGGCCAGCGCGGTCCACACCGTGGCCCCGACAAGGATGACGCTGGTGAGTCCCGACGGCGTGAACTGCTCCGCATAGACGACGCCGGAGTTGCCGCCAGCCAGGAGGAGCACACCGATGCCCGCGTTCCGGATCCAGTCGGCGCGGGTGGTCGGGAAGGCGTGCCCTGCGAGCTTGGCCCCCAGCGTGAGCACGGCTCCGGCAATGACGAAGCGCACACCGCCGAAGAGGAATGGCGGCAGCGTGGTGACGCCGATCTTGATGGCCAGATACGTCGAGCCCCAGACCGTGCAGACGATCATCCAGGCGATCAGGGCTTTGCCACGCAGCTGCTCGGTCACGAACGGGTTCTCCGGAACACAAGGGCCGACCCCCGAGCACGCCACGGTGCCGGGGGCCGGATGACCCTGAAAGATACCCCACGAGCGCCTAGATTCCCCCGCTGTGCAGCACCCCTCACCGGAGATGTCCGCCCGATGCCGTTGCCGTTCGTTCTGCTCTCCCTCGCCCTTGCTCCGACCGATACGCTCCGTGCTCCGCTCAAGGGAGGGCAGCCCTGGCAGCAGGAGGTGGCGTACGACATCACCGCCCGCCTCGACGAGCCACGCGGCGTGCTCGAGGGAACGCAGACGATCCGCTACGTGAACCGTTCGCCGGACACGCTGACGACATTCTCGCTGCACCTGCATCTGAACGCGTTCCGGCCGGGCTCGAAGTGGGCCGAGGCCGATGCCCGCGAGCGACGCACGCGCTTCCAGAAGCTCGAGGATCCGGCCTTCGCGTTCAATCATGTGCGTGGTGTGCGCATCAACGGCGCGCCGGTGACGGCCGAGTATCCCTTGGCGCCGGACAGCACCATCGTGCGCTTCCGCCTGCCGCAGCCACTGGCACCGGGCGCCGCGATCGAAGCTGCGATGCAGTGGGATGCGCGGCCCAGCACGCTGCCGCGCCGTCAGGGCCGTCGGGGCCGGGCGTTCGACTTTGCGCAGTGGTATCCCAAGGTCGTCGTCTATGATCGGTTCGGTTGGAACGAGCAGCCGCTGGTGCCGGCCGGCGAGTTCTACGGCGAATTCGCGACGTACCGTGTGACGCTTGATCTGCCCGAGGACGAGGTCATGGGTGCCACCGGCGTGCCGCTCTGCGGTGATCCGGGGTGGATGCGTGCCAACAAGGGCACGACGCCGATCGTCTATCAGCGCGACTGGTACGACGCGCCGAGCCGTATGCTGTCGGAGACGGCCTGCCCCACGGTGCCGGCCGGCCGCAAGTCGCTCGTCTGGTACGCGGAACAGGTGCATCACTTCGCGATGTCGATGAATCCCGACTATCGCTACGAGGGTGGGCGCTACGGCGGCGTCGCGGTGCATGCGCTCTATCAGCCGGGCGACGAGACGACGTGGGGTGGCGGCATCGCGGTGAAGCGCACCGAGATCGCCCTCGGCTGGCTCGATCAGCTCTTCGGCAAATATCAGTGGCCGCAGATGACCAACGTGCACCGCATCGAAGGCGGTGGCACCGAGTTCCCGATGATGGTCCACGACGGCTCGGCCGATCAGGGGCTCATCGTGCACGAAGTCGGGCACAACTACGTCATGGGCCACCTCGCCAACAACGAGTGGCGCGAGGGGTGGCTGGACGAGGGCTTCACCAGCTTCCAGACGAGCTGGTTCTGGGAGACGGTGAGCCGCGGAGAGCAGCAGAGCTATCCCGACACGGAGCGGCTCATCCTCAATCTCGACCTCGACGGGATGAGTCAGCCGACGTCGCTCAAGTCGGATCAGTACCGCGACTTCGCGACCTACAACACGATGATCTACGCGCGCGGCGAGTTCTTCTTCGATCAGTTGCGCCGCCTCGTGGGCGACGAGGCGATGCGTGCCATCCTGCGCACCTTCTTCGACCGCCACAAGCTGACGCATGTCGACGAAGCCGCGTTCAAGGCCGTGGCCGAAGAGGTGAGCGGCCGCGACCTTGGCGCCTTCTTCGCCACGAACCTCCACACCACCGATCTCGTCAACTACCGGATCGGCCGGGTGAAGCGTACGCGGACCGCCGACGGCTGGAACACGCGCGTCGAGGTGCGGCGCACGGAGCCAGGCTACTTCCCGGTGGAGTTGCTGGTCGTGGGCAGCAAGGGCGACAGCACCCGCGTGCGCACCGAGGGCATCGCCGAGCAGGAGTTCGTCGAGGTGCGCACCACGAGCAAGCCGCGCGAGGTCGTGATCGACCCCGCCAACGTCTCGCACGACTGGAATGCGCTCGACAACTACAAGCGCTACTTCTTCCGCGCCGATGATCTCCTCGGCGGTCCCGGGTTCCGGAAGACCGTCTTCTTCGACACGCACGTAAGCACCCCGCAGCCGCGCGATCGACTGGCGCTCGGCCTGCTGCCCACGGTCTGGTACAACGACGCCGGCGGCCTGACCCTGGGCCTGCGTACGCGCGAGAGCTACCTGGGTCGGTACGAGCAGAACCAGTTCCTCATCTCGCGCTCGACCGGGGGATTTCGGCCGGGGGCAGACACCGATCCGCAGGATGTGGGCGTCTTCGTTCGGTTGCGCAACCCGGTGCTGCTGCGCATGAAGAACTGGAGCCAGACCTTCGAGGGCTTCTCGGTCGAAGGCCGCCAGGGCGCGCGGATCGACTTCTCGCGCGTGCGTCGCGATCACCTGGCCTTCGGCGCGACGCGTCGGGGCAGCGTGGGGCTGCGCTGGATGAACGTCGACGACCCGGCGTACCTGCAGGCGAACACGCACGACGATCTGGGCTTCGTCGAGACGTATGCGTCGATGGGGCTCAAGGACGTGCGCAGCGGCTGGGCGCTCGATGGCCAGCTTGGCGGCACCGCCGGCTTCACTTACGACCGTCCCGCGACGAGCGTCACCGGGCTCACCGTCGATCCGGCGTACTTCCGCCTCGAGGCGAGCGGCACGGCGAAGCGCTCGCTCGGGGCGCGCGGTGTGTTCGCGGCGCGCCTGTATGGCGGATATGCGGACGGGTTCGGTGATGCGGCAGGAGGTTCGGCACCGGTGCAGCGCCTACTGAACATCAATGGCGCCACCGCGGTCGATCGTTTCTATCACCCGTTCCTGCGCTCCGAGGGCGCGGTATTGGTACGGAATGATCTGTTCTACCATCTCCCGGGCGGCGGCAACCTCCGCGGCTTCTCGCCGCTGCTGGTGACGCGCGGCATCGCGGCGCTCAATCTCGAGGCCGATCAGGCGCTGCTGCAGCGGCCGCGCGCCAAGCTGCTGCAGCGCGTGGCAATCGCGGGCTTCGTGGATGTGGCGCGCGTCTTCGGCGGTGATCTGAATCCGGCCGGGAACGACTTTCTCGCCGATGCCGGCGTCGGCCTGCGCGCGCTCTGGCGCATTGGCCAGTCATCGGTGACGACGCGGATCGATCTCCCGCTGTATGTGAGCGAGGCAGGACTTGCGCAGGATCAGAACCCCGGGACGGAGACCACGGGGTTCCGGTGGACCTTCAGCTTCGCACCGGCGTTCTGACCCTATGACGCATCCTGGCGGACCCTCCGATCGCCGCAGCCTGTTGCGGCAGACGTTCGGCACCTGGGTGGACAAGGCGGTGCAGGCCACCGAGGACCGCGTGGCGCGCAATCGCTACTACCGCCCGCCCGGTGCACTGCCGGAGATCGGCTTTCTCGCCGCGTGCACGCGGTGCGCCGCGTGCATCACGGCATGCCCGGCGCATGCGATCGTGAAGGTGCCGACCGACGGCGGCTTTGCGGCAGGCACGCCGGCCATCGATCCGGCGGTGCAGCCGTGCATCGTCTGCCCGGACATGCCGTGCGTCACCGCCTGTCCGACGGAAGCACTCACGCCGCCCGAGCACGGCTGGCGCGATGTGAAGCTGGGCCGGCTGGAACTCGTCCCCGAGCGGTGCATTACCTTCTCGGGTACGGTGTGCGGGGCCTGTGCTGAAGTCTGTCCGATCGGCGAGGAGGCCCTCACGATGGACCTGGGCGGCCGCCCCGTGATCAAGGTGGAGCGCTGCGTCGGCTGCGGGTTGTGCGTCCGCGGCTGCGTGACATCCCCATCGTCGTTGGTGCTCTACCCGCTGCACGTCGGCTGACGCCGGCGCACTCTTCACCTCACGATCGAGGCGCATCGATGCAGGTCATCATTCCGCTCGCGGGCAAAGGCACTCGGCTTCGGCCGCACACGCATCTCGTTCCCAAGCCGATGCTGAAGGTGGCGGGGCGCCCCGTGATGGACTGGGTGATGGACACGCTGAGCGGGCTCGACGTGGACGAACTGATCTTCGTCACCGGGCACCTCAAGGCGCAGGTCGAGTCGTACTCGTCGAAGCGCTACGGGATTCCGGCGCGCTACGTCGAGCAGAAGGTGCAGGACGGCACCGCCGGCGCCGTGAACCTGGCGCGGCCGTACGTGACGGGCCCGTCGATGATCATCTTCGTCGATACCGTCTTCGAGGCCGACCTGTCGCTGGTGAAGACGAAGGATGCCGACGGGATCATCTGGGCCAAGGAGGTCGAGGACTATCAGCGCTTCGGCGTCGTCGTCACCGATCGGGACGGCTTCATGACGAAGATCGTCGAGAAGCCCAGCACGCCGATCTCGAAGCTCGCGAATATCGGGCTCTACTACATCCGCGACATGGATGCGCTCTATGCCGGCATCGACGACACGCTGGCCAAGCCGTCCAACAAGGGCGAGTTCTACCTGACCGATGCCTTCCAGCACATGATCGAGCAGGGCAAGCGCATCTACACCGCCGAGGTGCAGGGCTGGTACGATTGCGGCAAGCTCGACACGCTGCTCGAAACCAATGCCGTACTGCTCGCCAAGGGTGCGGCGCAGCGTCCCGCCTTCGATGCCGACGTGACGATCATCGAGCCGGTGCTGATCCGCGACAACGTCACGGTGATCAACAGCACCATCGGTCCCAACGTCACGATCGAGGCCGGCTCCGTCATCGCCGACAGCACGATCCGCCACAGCATTCTCGGCGAGCACTGCACGATTGCCGGCGCGACGCTGCACGACAGCATGCTCGGCAACCGCGTCACCGCCAAGCACGTGAAGGGCGCCTTCTCCCTCGGCGACGATTGCGAACTCGTCGGCGGTGTCTGAACCGATGACCGCGCCGGTCGGGTCGCACGACTGGAACGCCGTCGCCGGGCCTCCGGCGCTGCCGCCCGTCGAAGTGAACGACGAGACGCTGCGCGACGGCTTGCAGAGCCCGTCCGCCATCGACCCGCCGATGGATGCGAAGGTGCGTCTGCTGCACCTGATGGTGGACCTCGGCATCGATGCGGTGACGCTCGGCTTTCCGGCCATCGGTCCGCGCATGCTGACGCAATGCCGTACGCTGGCGCAGGAGGTGGCGCGCCAGAAGTTGCCGATCCGCCTCAATTGCGTGGCCCGGACGCTCGAGGCCGACATCGTCCCGATTGCCCGCCTGCAGCAGGAGTGCGGCGTGCCGATCGAGGTGGGCACCTTCATCGGTGCATCACCGGCACGACAGGCCGCCGAGGGGTGGACGCTCGACGCGATGCTGCGTCGCGCGGAGGCGGCGGTGTGCGTGGCCGTCCGCGAAGGACTCGAAGTGATGTTCGTCACCGAAGACTCGATGCGGACGCCGCCGGCCACCCTCGAGGCGCTGTACGCCTTGGCGATCCGGCATGGAGCCCGACGCATCGTCGTCACCGACACCGCGGGCCACGCCCTGCCGGCCGGCGCGGGCGCGCTGGTGCGCTGGACGCGCGACACGGTGATCCGCGATTCCGGCGTGAAGCTCGACTGGCATGGTCACCGCGATCGCGGGCTCGCCGTGGCCAACGCGCTCGCCGCCACCGCCGCGGGTGCCGACCGCGTCCACGGCACGGCCCTCGGCGTCGGCGAGCGCTGCGGCAACGCCGAGATGGATCAGTTGCTGGTCAATCTGCGGTTGCTGGGCCGCACGGCCGGCGACTTCACGCGGCTGCCCGAGTATTGCAAGCTCGTCTCGCACACCATCGGTGTCCGCATCCCCGCGAACTATCCGGTGGTGGGCATCGACGCCTTTCGGACGGGCACCGGCATTCACGCCTCGGCGATCCTCAAGGCGATGGCGCGCGGCGATCAGGTGCTCGCCGATCAGCTGTACTCGGCCGTCCCGGCCGCCATGTTCGGGCTGCGGCAGCGCGTGAATGTGTCGCCGATGTCGGGTCTGTCGAACGTGCGGCACTGGCTGGCGACGCATGGTCACGACGGGGATGACCCCGACCTGCAGCACGCTCTCCTGACCGCCGCCAAGCGGGCTGACCGCGCCCTCAACGATGAGGAATGCGAATTTGCCCTGCGCGCCATTCACCGAAAGACGATGACGCATGACGGCGACTGACGCACTCTGCCGGAGCTGGCTCGACCTCCGCTGGCACCTCGACCCGGTGGCAGCCTCGCTGGCCGGCGAACGCTCGCACGATGCCCGTTGGGGCCGGCATGATGCCGCCTCGATGAAGGAAGCGGTGGCCGCCGTGCGTTCGCTTGCGGCCGCCACCGAGGATCTGGACACCGAAAGCGCCGACGAGGAGATCGACCGGACGGCGCTGCTCGACGAACTGCGCGTGGTGAACCAGCGCCTCGAGCAGGAGCGCCCGCACGAGCGGAACCCGCATTGGTGGCTGCACGGGGTGTATGACGGGCTCTGGGCCGTCACCGCGCGCCATGATACGCCGGCGGAGTGGACGCCTGCGTTCCTCGAACGTCTCAAGGGGGTGCCTGATCAGCTCGCCGCTGCCCGTGCCACGCTCGTACGGCCGCCGCTCGTGCATGTGGATCAGGCGCTCACGTCGCTGGGTGGTGGTGGCGCCCTGATCGCCGAACTCGCCGGGGCTGCGGCTACCGCCTCAGCGGAGCGTGGCGACGAGATCATGCAGGCCGCGGCCAAGGCACTCGAGGCGCTCCGGGGCTTCGGCAATGCGCTCAATCAGGAGATCGAGCCCGATCACGATCCGCATGCCTTTGCCCTCGGGGAGATGCCGTTCACGCATCGGCTGCATCATGAGCATGCGTTGCGCGGCGGTCCGCAGGAGCTGCATCGCCAGGCGATCCGTCGGCGCGAGGAGCTCGAGGAGCTCCTGTCGGCAAGCGCGCGGACGCTCGCGGGCCATGACGACTGGCGCGCATTGGTGGTGCGGCTGATCGAGCAGGCGCCGGCGCCGGTGGATCTCGTCGGCGCGGCGCATGCGGAACTGTCCCGCATCCATGATGTGATGGCCGAACATGGGCTCGTGACCGAGGAGGATCTCCCAGCCGTGGCGCTGACGCCGGCGCATCTGCGGACCGTCTATCCGGTAGCGCTCTATCGGCCGGCCATGGGCGACGGCACGCGTGGTACGGTGTATCTCACGCCGGATACCGACGGTGCGTTGGGTGAACATGCGGACGCGGCCCTGACAGGGCTGCTGGCGCGCGAGGGTGTCCCGGGCCGGCATCTGCTCGAGCGCCGGGCGCTTGCGGCACCGACTCTGGTGCGGCGCTCGCTCCGCTCCGCGACGCTGACGGGTGGCTGGGGCGTGATGGCGCTCGATCTGGTCGACGAACTCGGCGCCTACGTCGGCCCCGAGCAGGAGCTGTTCGGGCTGGTGCTGCAGCTCCAGGCGGCGCTGCGCGTCGAGATCGATGTGGGGCTCCATACCCGCAACATGACGCGGGGCGACGCCATCGAACTGCTCACCGGCTCGCTGCCGATGAGTCGGCGGACCGCGGATGCCGAGGTGCGCCGATGCTGCGGGGCCCCGACGCATCATCTGGCGGATGCCGTAGGCCGGCGCGATCTGCGCGCGCTACGCATCGATGTGGAACGCAAGGAAGGCGCGGATTTCTCGCTGGCGCGGTTTCTCGATCGCGTCGGCGCCTGCGGCGGGCTGCCGATTTCGCTGGTACGCTGGAGCATGGGAGTCGACGAATGATGCGAATCGTTTGTGCGGTGGCTTTGCTGGTGTCGGGTGCCACGGCGCTGCACGCGCAGGCGCAGGTGCGGCTCGAGGATGGCCGCCGCGGGACCTACTCCGAACTGCACGAAGGGCTGCGTCTCGGCGCGGCCTCCGGTGACTCGGTGGCGGCGCTGCTCAAGGTGACGCGGCCGCTGGTGCTGTGGCGTCGGGTGCGGGCCGTGCTTGCCGACAAGGCGCCGTGGAACGACGCGGTGCTGGTGCTGACGCGCCTAGCGCAGCTTCCGAAGTCGGCGGTGTCCGACAGCGCGGCGAAGCTGCTCAAGCGCATCGAGGCGGGCACGGTACAGGCGCCGCCGGCACGCGATCCGAACGATCTGACGGAGTCGCTGAAGACTGTCGTCCTGGCGTCCCGTCGCGCGGCCATCGGCGACGCGAAGCTGCGCGACGAACTGCTGGCCCGGGCGGGTACCGGACGCTACGGGCTCAGCGAGGCGTGGACGCTCGGACAGCTCGGTGCCGGCACTGCGGATTCACTTGCGGCGCGCTTCCTCGCGGCAACATCCGAGGGCGACAAGGTGCGCTGGCTGACGCTGCTGAGCTTCTCCACCGATACCGCACTCGTACCGCTGCTCGCCCGCGTCCACGCCGCGCCCGACAGCTTTGCCGTCCCGCCGCGCTACGGCGGCCGTGCGTCGGACGGGCTCATCTGGATCGGGACGCGTGCCGCCTACAAGGCGCTGGGCGAAGCGCGCGCCGTCGCGAAGCTGCGCAATGTCTACGCGGACCCCGCGCTGGCCCGCGGCGGCTACGACTTTCTCGCCAACGACAGCTCAGCGGTGATCTCGCGCACCGGGCGCTGGATTCCCGAATGGCTGGAGCGGCTGCGGTAAGCAGCCCTGCGCTGCCGGGCCGAGGAATCCTGTCCGTTCCTCGACCCAACGCGCGTCTGCTCAGTGATCCTGATGCTCCGCACCTGCACCTGCAGCCGCCGGTGCGGCTGGTGCCGCCGGCCGCTCCGTCACGACGGCATCGAGCGACATCTTCCAGCTGCCGTCGCGCTTCTTCCACTCCACCACGTAGTTGCCGGTATCGCTGCCCAGCACCTTGCTGGTGTCGGCTTTGTCCATCACGGTGAGTGCGTAGCGCCCATGCTCCACCGCCACGCTGTCGGCGAGGCTCACGCTCGCCGTCTCCAGCTTGGCGCGGACGGCGGCGCCGAAGAGGCCGGCGAAGGTCGCGGTGATCGCCTCACGACCGACGGCAGCCGGCGCTTGCGAGAGCATCAGGACGGCGTCGGGATGATAGAGACCGGCGACGGAGTCGGCCTGACCTGCGGCGACAAGACGCGAGAACGTCGCGTTGCCGGCTTCGATCGTGGCGCGCACGTCGGTGAGTGTCTCGGTCGGCATGTCGGGCGTGGCGCTCTTGCAGGCGGTGGCTGCGAGGGCCAGGCTCGCGAGGACGAGCCGGTGCGTCAAATGGGTGCGCATGGGTAGCAGACTCCAGTGGAACGGCGTACGGCGCCGGCGGATTGCCGACGCAAGGATTCAGAGCGTGCGGAGCGCATCACGCACCGCATCGGCGGCATGGCCGAGGAGGACGGTGTCCACGCCGGCCACGAGCAGCGTCGCGCCCATCGCGACGTACGGTTGCAGGGCGGCGGGCTGCATGCCGAAGACGCCGAGCGGCATCTTCAGCGCCTCGCAGGCCATCGCGATATGTGTGATGGCGGCCACGAAATCGGGATGCGTGAAGTTGCCGGGCACGCCGAGCGACGCGGAGAGATCATAGGGGCCGATGAGGATGCCGTCCAGACCGGGCGTAGCGGCGATGGCGGCGATCTCCTGCAGTGCGCCCACCGTTTCCGCCTGCACGACGATCACGACCTCCGCATTGGCCCCCGCCAGATACCCGCCGCCATCGAGCCCGAACCCCTGCGCGCGCGACGCACCCAACCCGCGCGAGCCGTGCGGCGGATACCGGCCGAACTGAACGGCGAGCGCAGCCTCTTCGGCGGAACTGATCTGCGGCACGATGACGCCGGCCGCACCCGCATCGAGCGCCTGCGCGATGCCGACGTGATCGAGCGCGGCCACCCGCACGAGCGTCGGGCAGCCCGGCGTCGCCCGCAGGTGGGCGCGGATCGCCTCCACGGTGAAGGCGCCATGCTCCGTGTCCAGAAAGAGCCAATCGAATCCACGTTGTCCGAGCAGCTCGGACAGATCGGCGTTGGCCAGCGACACGAGGGTGCCGTGCAGCCGCTCGCGCGCCAGCAGGCGCGTGCGGAACGAGTCGGTCATCGGGCGGAGCTCCGGGCGTGGACGGTCATCGGGCGAGCTGCCAGGTGTCCCAGCTCATCCGCAGAATGGCGGCACCGAGCATCGTGAGGAAGAGGGGCCGCACGAAGGCGACGCCGCGCGTCACCGTCAGGCGCGTGCCGATCTGGGCGCCGAGGACGTTGCAGGCGCCCATGGCGAGGCCCGTCTGCCAGAGCATCTGGTCCGTCGCCGCGAAGTAGCCGATGGCCGTCACGTTGGAGCCCAGATTCAGCACCTTCGCCGCGGCGACAGCCATGAGAAAGTCGTAGCCGAGGGCGCTGATCAGAAAGAAGATCAGGAAGCTTCCGGTGCCGGGTCCGAAGAAGCCGTCGTAGAAGCCGATGGCGGCACTGCCCGCCAGCGCCAGCAGGAGCTCGGTTCTCGGCGTCCGCACAAGGCGCCGGATGGCGCCGAAGTCCCTCCGGAGCAGCGTGTACCCGGCCACGAGCAGCAGCAGCACGAGCACCATCGGTCGCATCGCTTCCCGCGGGAGACGGCTCACCGAGTGCGCACCGATCCAGCTCATGGCGGCACTCGCCACGGCCGCGGGCACGATGACATGCCAGCGGATTTCGACACGCCGGCGTGCGTAGTCGATGGCGGCGGATGCCGTACCGAAGAAGCCGCTCAGCTTGCTGGTGCCGAGGAGCGTGGGGATCGGCACGCCGGGGAGCAGCACCAGCAGCGCGGGGAGCTGGATCAGTCCGCCGCCGCCGGCGATCGCGTCGATGAAGCCCGCCGCGAACGCCGCCGCACAGAGCGCGGCGGTGGTCAGCAGCATCGCGTGGGGCCATCCGCATAGCGGCTGCGGAGATACGCGTCGAAATGGGCGCGCCGGGTCGGGAGCGGCTGCTCGGGATGCGCCTGCTGCAGATGCGCGCAGTACGCCGCGTAGTCCGGCATGCCGCAGATGCGTCGGATGATCGTCGCCAACGCCGCGATCTTCGCGCCGGCGGCACTCATGCGAGGGCGCTCTCGGTGTACGGCGCCTCGTGCAGTTGGGCGGCGGTGCGTCCACTGAGGACGCGGAACCACTCCCAGGCGCTCGCCGCCACCACGGCGAGCGTCACGGCCACGAAGATCAGCGCCAGCGCGGCATCGAGCCGATCGTTGAAGATCAGCCGTGCGCCCGTGGCGGCGACCATCGTACCCGCCGTGATTTGTGCGGCGACCTGATCGGCGTGCGCCAGAAAGCCGATGCGCGGATCGGCGTCGAACACCTTCTGGGCCGAGGCCGTGAGCGTCACCACGAGCAGCCAGACAAGCGGCAGCAGCGTGGTCCACGCATGGCGCGCCTTGCCGGCCTTGATGATCAGCGTGGTGCCGACGCAGAGCGCCACGGCGGCGAGCAGCTGATTGCTGATGCCGAAGAGCGGCCAGAGCGAGTTGATCCCGCCCAGCGGGTCGAGCACGCCTTGAATGAGGAACCAGCCCCAGCCCGCCACCACCGCGCCAGTCGAGACGATCACGGCCGGATACCAGCTGGTGCGGCCGAACGGCTTCCAGACGTGGCCGGCCAGTTCCTGGAACATGAAGCGCCCGACGCGCGTTCCCGTGTCCACCGTCGTCAGGATGAAGAGCGCCTCGAACATGATGGCAAAGTGGTACCAGAGCGACATGAGGCCCCGGCCGAACGCACCGGCGAAGATCTGCGCCATGCCGACCGCCAGCGACGGGGCGCCACCGGTGCGCGAGAGCAGCGAGGTCTCGCCGACTTCGGCCGCGAGCGCCTCGAGCGAGGCCGGGGTGATGGTGAAGCCCCACGTCGCGATCTTCGCTGCGGCGGTCGTGGCATTGGGCCCGAGGAGGGCTGCCGGCGAATTGATGGCGAAGTACAAGCCCGGCTCGAGCGCCGCCGCCGCGCACATCGCCATCACGGCCACGAAGCTCTCCATCAGCATGCCGCCGTAGCCGATCAGCAGCGCGTCGCCTTCCCGGCGCACCATCTTCGGCGTCGTGCCCGACGCCACGAGCGCATGGAAGCCGCTGATGGCGCCGCAGGCGATGGTGATGAAGCAGAACGGGAAGACCTTGCCGGCGAAGATCGGCCCGGTGCCGTCGATGAACTGCGTCACGGCCGGCATGCGCAGCGGCGGCAGCACGATCATGATGCCCACCGCCAGCAGCACGATCGTGCCGACCTTCATGAAGGTGCTCAGATAGTCCCGCGGACAGAGCAGCATCCAGACCGGCAGGACGCTCGCAATGAAACCATACGCGATGATGCCGTACGCGATGGTGAGGCCGTCGAAGGTGAAGAGCGGCGCGAGGGTCGGCGAGGCGGCGACGCGCTGGCCGCCCACGAGCGCCAGCAGCAGCAGCACGACACCGGCGATCGATGCCGTGACGGTATCGCCCGGGCGCCAGACCTTCATCCAGAAGCCCATCAGGACCGCGATCGGGATCGTGCAGAGAATGGTGAAGACGCCCCAGGGCGAGTCCTTCAGCGCATTCACCACCACCAGCGCCAGCACCGCGAGCAGAATGACCATGATCGCGAGGATCGCCACCATCGCGAGGAGGCCGGTGACGGGGCCGATCTCCTCCTTGGCCATCTGGCCCAACGACTTGCCATCGCGGCGCATCGAGCCGAACAGGATCACGAAGTCCTGCACCGCGCCGCCCAGCACCACACCGAAGACGAGCCAGATGGTGCCCGGCAACCAGCCGAACTGGGCGGCCAGCACCGGGCCCACGAGCGGACCGGCGCCGGCGATCGCCGCGAAGTGATGCCCGAAAAGCACCCACTTCGTCGTCGGCACGAAGTCGCGACCGTTCGCGAGCCGTTCGGACGGCGTCGCGCGGCGGTCGTCGAGCGCCAAGACCTCGGAGGCGAGGAATCGGCCGTAGACGCGATACGCGAGGATGTAGGTGCCGACAGCCGCCAGGACGATCCAGGCGGCACTGATCGGTTCACCACGGGCCAGCGCGATGGCCGACCAGCCGGCGGCGCCTGCGAGCGCGGCGAGCGTAGGAATGAGGCGAGTCATGTGCGGAAATTGGGTGAGGACGGGGCAAAGCTAGCTTGCCGCGCGTCCGGACGCGCCCTAGGTTGGGCGCCATGGCCATTCCGCCGTACTCTCCGGATGCCTTCGGCTGGCAGGCCGCGGGCGCTCCCCAGCTGGGCACTTCCGGTCTCGTCGCCGAAGAGCCGGAGCCGGAGCCCGTCGCCGATGGCTTTCCCGGCAAGCTGGCCATCGTCACCGGTGGTGCCACCGGCCTCGGGCGTCACATTGCGCTCGACTTTGCCCGCGCCGGCTGCACGGTGGCGTTCTGTTATGTGCCGATGGACGGCCGCGACGTCGCCGAGATGGCGGTGCTCACCGAGATGGCGATCTCGGCCATGGGATGCAGCGTCCTTGCCATGCAGTGCGATGTGCGCGATCCCCAGCAGGTGGCGCAGTTCATCACGGAGGCCGTCACGCGTTTCGGCCCGCCGCACTTCCTCGTCAACAACGCCGGCATCGCGCACGACGGCGCCATCTGGCGTCTCACCGATGAGGCGTGGCACGAGGTGATGGACACCAACGTGACCGGTGCCTTTCACCTCACGCGCGCCTGTGCACCGTACTTCCGCAAGCAGCACTACGGGAAGATCGTGAACATCTCGGCGCATCAGGCCGGCAAGCCGGGGTTCGGCGTCGCCAACTACGCCGCGAGCAAGGCCGCTCTGGAAGGCCTGACACGTGCGACGGCGGTCGAACTCGGGCCGGCCAATGTCAACGTGAACGCGGTGGCACCGGGCTTCGTGCGGACCGAGCGGATGGCGATGCTGCCCGCCGAGGTCATCGAGCGGGCGATGATGAACTCCGTCCTCGGGCGTCTGGCTGAGCCGGAGGATGTCGCGCATGTCGTCACCTTCCTCTGCAGCGATGCAGCCCGGCACGTCACCGGCCAGGTGATCGTCGTCGACGGCGGTCTCTCCCTCGAATAGTCCGAACCGCCCCCGGCCGACGCGTGGCGGTACTATCTTGTCGAGGTGATTGATGCCCTGTTCGCCCGTCGTGTCGCCGCGATGATCGCTCCCGCGTTGCAGGTGCGGTGGGTTCTCGCCGCCCTGCTCTGTGCGGCTGCCCCGCTCCGGGCGCAGTCGCCCGACAGCACCGCGCGCCCGGCCGAGTCGCCGGAATCCAAGGACAAGTTCGCCAACCGGCTGCTCAGCGTCGGCGCACTCGGCAGCCAGAAGGTGCTGGTACTGCCGTTCGGTGCCGTGCTGGTGGGCGACGGGGCCATGTGCGACACGTCCGCGGTGCGCCTCTGGCGCGACCCGGCGCGCGGGGTGGCGCGGGCGGACACCCTGTTTGCGCAGGCGCTCGCCTTGCGGGCGCCGGAAGTCGCCTGGATCTATCCGGACGAGACGCGCCGCCTCACGCGCCGCGCCGCCGGTCTGGTGCCCGATGCCGGCCGCCTCGGTCAGGTCGTTCTGTTGCGCAATGGCGCCAAGACGCTCCCGGATCCGTTGCGCGCCAATTTGCGCACGCTGAGCGCCATGGGCGGTGGTCGCTATGCCTTGGTGCCGGGCGGGCTGACGTTGCGGCCGGATACGGCGGGCACCACGCGGGCGGTAATCACGCTGGTAATCGGCGATCCGCGCACGGGCGAAGTCCTCTGGCGCTCCCACGCCTACGGGCGCGGCATGGGGGCGGACGCCGCCGTGATGGCGGCCCTCGCTGCCGTCCTTCCACCTGAGCCCACGCTGCCATGACGATTGATGCAACGCTCATTCCCGGCGACGGGATCGGCCCGGAAATCACCGAGCAGACGGTTCGGATGCTCGATGCCACCGGCCTCAAGTTCAATTGGCAGTACGAGCTCGCCGGCGTCTCGGCGGTCGATGCCACCGGCACGCCGCTGCCCGATGCGACGATCGAGAGCATCCGCCGGACGCGCCTGGCGCTCAAGGGCCCGCTCACCACGCCGATCGGCACCGGGTTCCGCTCGGTGAACGTCGGTCTGCGCCGCGAGTTCGAGCTCTTCGCCAACGTGCGTCCGGCCAGGACGATCATCCCCGGCGGACGTTTCGAGAACGTCGACATCGTCCTTGTGCGCGAGAATCTCGAAGGTCTCTACATCGGCGTCGAGCACTTCGTGAAGATCGGCGACGATCCGCGTGCCGTGGGCGAGAGCACGGCGGTGGTGACGCGCGTCGGTTGCGAGCGCATCATCCGCTACGCCTTCGAGTATGCGGTGGCGCACAACCGGGAAAAGGTCACGATCGTCCACAAGGCGAACATCCTGAAGATGGTCAGCGGGCTCTTCCTCGAGGTCGGCAAGAAGATCGCGGAGGAGTACAAGGACCGGATCCAGTCCAACGACATGATCGTCGACAACACCGCCATGCAGCTGGTGATGCGCCCGGAGCAGTTCGACGTCATGGTGACGACGAACATGTTCGGCGACATCCTCAGCGACGAGGTGTCGGGGCTCGTCGGCGGCCTGGGCCTCGCGCCGGGCGCCAACATCGGGACGAAGGCCGCGATCTTCGAGGCGGTGCACGGCTCCGCGCCCGACATCGCGGGGAAGGGAATCGCCAACCCGTCGGCGCAGATGCTCGCCGCCGCCATGATGCTCGACCACATCGGCGAACTCGACCACGCCAATCGCGTCCGCGAGGCCGTCGAGCAGACGATCGTCGCCGATAACATCCGGACCCGCGACCTCGGCGGCACGGCCTCGACGAAGCAGTTCGGAGATGCGGTCGTCGCTCGGGTCCGCTGAGGTTCCCTGCGCGGCCTGCGGACAGCGCGTCGAGGGACTGAAGTGGACCGAACGCTGCGGGCCGTGTACCCTGGCCCGCGACCGACGTGCACGACGGCTGGCCTTGCGCATCTCCCTGACGACGATGGCGGCGACGGCGGCGTATGTGCTTCTCGTCATGCGTCCGCAGGATTCCACGGCGCGCATCTACGGCGCCGTGGCGATCATCTCCTCCCTCCTGCTCGTCCGGCGCATCGTCCACAAGGTCGCCATGGAGTTCTTGCCCGAATGAAACTCGCCCATTCGCTTGCCCTGCTTGGTCTCGTCTGCGCAGCAGCGCCTGCCTCGGCGCAGACCGGACTCACGATCTACAATGATGGCCGCGTGCTGATCCGGCGCACGGTGCCGGTGACGCTCGCCGCGGGCCTCACCGATGTCCGGTTCCTGCCCGGCGCGATGGACCCGTCCTCGCTCGTGTCGCTCGATCCCGATGTCACGGTGGTGCAGTCGCGCTACGATGCGGCGATCGACGAGCGCAGCGTGCTGCGCCGCGCCGTCGGCCGAACGCTCTCGTTCGATATCGGTGGCGGCAAGACCACGACGGCCGTGCTCCTCGGCACCGATCCGGAGCGCTGGCGCTCTGCCGATGGTTACGTGTCATTCAGTCGGCCCGGTGTGCTGCGCGTCCCGGAGGAACTGGTCACCGCCGAGCCGCAGCTCGAACTGCAGCTCCGAAGCGCCAAGGCGCGGAGCGGCGTGGGCTTGGGCTGGTTTACCGATGGGACCAGCTGGAGCGCCGCGTACTCGGTGCTGCTCAGGAAAAACGGCACGGCCCGCGTGGAAGGAGCCGCCGTGATCATCAATACCGCGCTGCGCGCCGACTCTGCCGAAATTCAGCTCGTCGCCGGAAGCCCGGGCCGCGGCACATCGCCGTCGGCGAAGAACATGATGGCCATGCGTGCCGTGGAGATGGTCGCTGCGGCACCGAGCGGCGACATGGCCGGGGCCGGCGAGCGCCTCGGCGATCTGCGCGTCTATGCGCTGCCGGGCCGCTGGACGCTGCGGCCGGCGCTCACGAGCACCATTGCGCTCTTCGAGCCGTTCGCGGCGAAGATCGAGAAGACGTACGAAGTCGGCGGTGTCGTGCCGTATTGGGGCCCGCTGCTGCCACGCGGCGACGAGAGCGATGAAGAAGTGAGCGTGAAGTACACGCTTGCACGGCCGGCCGGCACCGAGTTCGGCGATCGCGGCATCCCGGGCGGGATCGTGCGCGTGTACGATGCCGATACGCAGGGCCGTCTGCAGCTTGTCGGCGAGGCGAACGTGGAGCATCTGCCGGCCGGCAAGGCCATGGAGCTCGGCACCGGCACCGCGTTCGATCTGCGTGCGCGCCGCATCCAGACCAACTACGTCAGCCGTCCCACGGTGCCGCGCCAGAAGAGCGGGGCCACGGCGTCGTACAGCGTGACGCTGACCAATGGCGGAGATGAGGCGGTAGTGATCGACGTGATCGAGTCGCGTGGCGGCGAGTGGTCGGTGTCGCAGTCCAGTGTGCCCGCCGAGAAGCGCTCGAGCACCACGACGCGCTTCCGCGTGCCGGTGCCCGCCAAGGGTGAGGTGGTGTTGACGTACACGGTGCAGCTCTTCTGGTGACGCTGCTCCGCCTCATTCATCTGAGCGATCTGCACTTCGGCGTCCACTGCGATCTGATGCAAGTGGACGCCATCGCCTCGCTGGTACCGACGCTGGCGCCCACTGCCATCGTCGTCTCCGGCGATGTGAGCCAGCGCGCACGCCACGGCGAGCTGCAGGCAGCCCTTCGCTTCGTGCAGCAGTTGAGTGCCGCCAGTGCGGCCCCTGCCTTGGTGGTGCCGGGCAATCACGATGTCGAGTGGTGGGCAAGCCCGTTCGGCGTCCGTGGCCAGCCCGTCAAGTACCTGCGCTACCGCCGCTGGTTCGGGCATGACTTGGCGCCCTCGCTCGACGTGTCCGGCGCTCGCATCGTCGGTGTACGGACCAGCCACGGCGTGCACACCCGCTCGATGACCTGGAACCTGAACGACATGGCCGTGAAGGGGCATCTCGATGCCG
>Ga0163144_10005257_pt1 | contig 28799 bp, 22 predicted proteins | sample OliLak19BULKMAT1_FD_123175 | JGI IMG/M metagenome (GOLD analysis project Ga0163144, IMG submission 123175) | Freshwater microbial mat bacterial communities from Lake Vanda, McMurdo Dry Valleys, Antarctica - Oligotrophic Lake LV.19.BULKMAT1 | ecosystem: Environmental > Aquatic > Freshwater >...
GGCCGCTTCGTCATCTTCGACAAGTCGAACCGCAAGGAGCAGGGCCTCTTCCTTTACCGCGACGCCGAGTCCGGTCTGCACCTCCAGGTGCCGCTCATCAGCTCCGGCTCCACGCTCACGAGCGACTCGCTCGCGTTTCCGCACTGCCCGGGGATCTTCGACTGGCCGAACAACGTCTACCTGCCAATCATGCTGCCCGAGCTCACGTTTGGTGGGCATGTGACCCTGCCCTCGTTCTACGGCAAGAACTGCGTCACCGGCCTCGGCCTGCGCAACAGTTTCTATTTCCGCTACGAGCAGCCCGAGCTCATCACCATCAAGGAGGAGTTCGTGAAAGGTCTCGGCAGCGCGAAGGTGCAGTGGACGTTCTCGGGCAACAAAATCGGCTGTGAGTTCGCCTACACGGTGAAGCAGCAGGTCACGCTCGACAAGTTCCGCTACTGCCTCGCGATCGCCGCGCCGCACTCGAACTACCATGTCACCGGCGCGCTGGCGCTCGGCGCGCAAGGGCATCGCTGCAGCGTGGCCAAGGACGACTTCCAGGCCAACTGGCGGGAGACCGAAGTGGTGAGTGCGGACCCGACGTATCGGACCAATTACGGGAAGATTCACTACCTGCAGTATCTCGTCCGCGACCATCCGCTCATCATGCGCCCCGGCCACGTTTACCGGCTGGCGGTGAACTTCGAGCCGGATGTGACGCACATGGACGCGTGAGTGATTGCCGATTTTAGATTGCCGATTTCCGATTACGGCTGACGCCGTTTCGGTCTGAATTCGGCAATTGCCAATCGGCAATCGGCAATCCCGATGCTCTCCCGTCGCATCATCCCCTGCCTCGACGTCAACGCCGGCCGCGTCGTCAAGGGCGTGAAGTTTCAGGAGCTCCGCGACGCCGGCGATCCCGTGCAGTGCGCGAAGGCCTACGATGCACAAGGCGCCGATGAGCTCGTGTTTCTCGATATCACCGCCTCGAGCGACAACCGCGGCATCATGCACGACGTCGTCGCCGCGACGGCCGAGCAATGTTTCATGCCGCTCACCGTCGGTGGCGGTCTCCGCACGGTCGCCGACATCGAGAAGATGCTCAAGAGCGGCGCCGACAAGGTTTCGCTCAACACGGCCGCGATCAAGGAGCCGGAATTGATCCGCGCTTCGTCGGATCGTTTCGGCGCGCAATGCATCGTTGTCGCGATCGACGCCAAACGTGAACCCGACGGAAAGTCGTGGCGCGTCTACACCCACGGTGGCCGCCACCGCACCGAGCTCGACGCCGTGGCCTGGGCCGCGCGCGCGGTGGAGCTTGGTGCGGGGGAGATCCTGCTCACCAGTATGGATGCCGACGGCACACAGGCCGGCTACGACTGCGCGCTCACGCGGGCCGTGAGCGATGCGGTTTCGGTGCCGGTAATCGCAAGCGGTGGCGCCGGCACGCTGCAGCATTTCGCCGATGCCCTGGACGCCGGCCGCGCGAGCGCGGTGCTCGCGGCGAGTCTGTTTCATTTCGGCACGTTCACGATTCCTCAGGTGAAATCGTATTTGGCGGCCCAGAGCGTGCCGGTGCGAATCTGATCGCGCGCGGTTTCGAATCCGCCGCCCCGCGCCTTAATGGGCGCGGCTACACCGACTCCGTGGTAGTCGCGCCCATTGAGGCGCGGTCCGCCGCCGCCGCCGCCTCGCCCGGCGGCACGGCATCCGTTCCTCCCCCGGCCGCCACCGCCGCCTTCACCTTCGGCGCACCGACCAGCACGCTGAGCTGCTCCTGCACGGCGATGAAAAATTCCGGCGTGAGCTCGCCCACCGGCACCTCGAACATCGCCTTGCTTTTCGCGTGTTCGTAGCGGTTGCGCTCGCCGTCGGCGCTGCGGCCGCGCGGCTTCAGGATTCTTTTCCGCTCGAGCATCAGCGCGAGAAACTGCACGAGCCGGGTGTTATCAGGCGTCGGTTCCGTCGTCGGATCCGCCAGCGTCACGAAGAGATGCTCCGCGGTGAGCTTCATCGCGCGATCCGGATTCTCGCCGGCCCTGCGCGGTTTGAACGGATGCACCCACCGGCAGGCGACAAATCCCTCGGTCACGAAATTGGCGGCATGCGGCTCCAGCACATCGTAGCGGACGATCTCCAGCGCCGCGCCGACCCGCACGAGATAGCTCGCGACGCGCGCGCCTTCGACAAAGGGATCGCCGGAGACGAAGCATGTCATCGCCAGCGGCTGCAGATGCATTTCCATGTCTGCTTGTTTACCTCCGGCCGGGTCGGACGCTAGCCCCAATATTTCGCCGGCACGCCCCCGCGGAAACGGCGGGTCCATCTGCCGGTTTGGCGGCGGTCGGCACCGCGGCGGCGAAGGGACTCGCCGCCCAACCGATCCCATCGCGACCTTTGAAAAGGTCGGGCGCGGACTCCGCTCCGCGCCGGGGCTCGAACCGCCAGATGCGTCCGCAGAAACGGCTCCCGCCGATAAATTTGTTCGCGGTCACGGTGGACCGGCGTAGCTCTTGGGCGACGCATGAACGGCCGACTCATCGCCATCGGCGACATTCACGGATGCCATCTCGAATTTGCCGAACTGCTCACCCGCCTGGCCCTCACGCGCGATGATCGGCTGATTCTCGTCGGCGACCTGGTGAATCGCGGACCGGACAGCAACAAGGTGCTCGACCTCGCCCGCGAGCACCGCGCCATCGCCCTGCTCGGCAATCACGAACTGCGCCTGCTGAAATACCGCCGCACCGGCGAGAAGAAATACCTCAAGGAAGGCGACGCCGACACGGCGGCGAAACTGCGAGCGGAGGACTGGGCCCTGCTCGAGACGATGCCGCTCACGTTTGAGGAGCCCGCGCTCAACACCGTGTTCGTCCACGGCGGCTTCCTGCCCGCGGAAGCCTGGCAGAAGCAGCCGGCGGAAGTCGTCACGCGTATCCAGGTTGTCGATCGCGACGGCCGGCCCGCCAAGCGTGCCGATGCCCCGGGCGCCCCGCTGTGGGCGGATCTGTGGAGCGGGCCGCCCTTCGTCGTCTACGGCCACACGCCGCGGCCGGAGATCTACAAACTGAAATGGTCCGCGGGCATCGACACCGCCTGCGTCTACGGCGGCCACCTGACCGCGTATGTGTTGCCCGAAAAACGTTTTCTCCAGGTCAAAGCCCGGCAACGCTACTGGGCGTGAGGGAAGACCAGTGACCAAAGACCTGAGACAAGGCTCCACTACGATGAACCTCCGCCCTGTTTTCGTGCTTTCTCGTCTTTGGTCTCTGGTCTCTTGTCTTTGATCTTTCATGAGCACCCCGCCCTTTTCCGTGCCCGACGACGCGTTCCTGTTGTGCCTCGACATGCAGCCCAAATTCATCGCGGCCGTCATCGACGGCTTCGCGGTTCGCCGCCGCTGCGAGTTCGCCGTCGCCGCCGCGAACGGTCTCGGGATCCCCGTGGCCTTCACCGAGCAGGTGCCGCAGAAGCTCGGCGGCACCGCCCCCGAGCTCGCCGGGCTGGCGCCGCGCGCCGCGGTCTGGCCCAAGAACACGTTTTCCGCCCTGGCCGACGACGGCATCCGCGACGCCCTGCTGCGCCAGCGCGACGTGCAACACCTCCTCCTCTGCGGCATCGAGACGCCGATCTGCGTCTACCAGACCGCCACGGCCGCGCTGGCGGACGGCCTGCAGGTGACGGTGCTGAGCGACGCGGTCGGCGCGCGCCGCGCCGACGACGCCCGCACCTGCCTCGACGCCCTCGCGCGCGCCGGCGCGCACGTGTTGCCGAGCGAGACCGTGTTCTACGCGCTGCTGCACGAGGTCGGCCATCCGTTCTTCCGAACCTTCACGCAGCTCGTGAAATTCTACAACGAACCGAGCCCGGTTTGAAGCGCCCGCCGCGCCCGCACCGCTTAACGTCATGCCCGAAGAACTCTCGCTCCTGATCGTCCGCGACCTGAAAAGCCTGGATGCCGGCCAGCACGGCCGGCCCTTTGCGAGCCTCCTGGTCGTGAAGAAGCTCGCTTCGAAAACGGCCTCCAACGGCAACTCGTTTTTCAGCCTCGAGCTCGGCGATCGCTCGGGTTCGTTCTCGTGCACGGTGTTCAACGACAGCCCGGTGTTCGAGGCGTTGAAGCTGGCCGGCGAGGGCGCCGTGGTCCGCATCGAGGGGAAAATCGAATTCTATCAGGGCCGCCTTTCGCCCCGCCTCGCCAAGGCGGTTCCGCTGGCCGAGTCCGAGCTCGGCGCGCCCGGCGTGCTCGACAATCTCGTGGAGACGCCGCCCGAGGACCAGCACGCGCTCTGGCAGGAGTTTCAGGGCTTCATCGACGCCATCAAACATGACGAACTGCGGATGACCGTCCGCGGCGTATTCGACGAAATTGGAGAGACGTTTCGCTGGTCGCCCGCCGCCGTGGCGATGCACCACGCGTATCGCCACGGCCTGCTCGAGCACACCGTGCACATGGCGCGCGTCTGCCAGGCGCTGCTGCCGCTCTACACCGAGGTCGACCCCGGCCTCGCGCTCGCCGGCATCCTCCTCCACGACACCGGCAAGGCCATCGAATACGAGGGCACGCTCGCCACAAAACGCAGCCGCCGCGGCATCCTGCAAGGTCACGTCGTCCTTGGCTACCAGCTCGCGCGCAAGCACGGCATCCGCGCCAAGCTCGACGCCGATCGGCTCGAGCGGCTCGAGCACATCATTCTCTCGCACCAGGGTGAGCCCGAATGGGGCGCCGCGGTCTACGCCGCCACGCCCGAGGCGGTCTTCGTCTCGATGATCGACAACCTCGACGCGAAGATGGGCATGGTCCAGCGCGCGCTCCGCCAGGCCGATCCGAACAACGAGTTCTCCGAACGGCTGCCCGGGTTGAGTTCGCAACTGCTCACGCGGAAGCCACCCGGACCGCCGCCGGAACAACTGCCACTGTGATCCGCCAACGGTCGCCTTCACCGCTCACGCGCTCAGGCTCTTGATCAGCTCCACCATCGGCAGGAACATCGCGATCACGATGATGCCGACGCCCACGGCCATCAGCACGATCATCACCGGCTCGATGATCGAGGTGAGCGCGCCGACGGCGTTGTCCACCTCTTCGTCGTAGTTGTCCGCGATGCGCACGAGCATGTCGGGCAGCGCGCCCGTCTCCTCGCCGACCTCGATCATGCTGGTCACCATGCCGGGGAAAATGTGCGTGCCCTCGAGCGGCTTCGCCACGCTGTCGCCTTCCTTCACGCGGTCGTGGACGACGTTGAGCGCATTGGCGATGTGGACGTTGCCGCTCGTGTCGCGCGTGATGATCAGCGCCTGCAAGATCGGCACGCCCGAGGCCAGCAGCGTGCCGAAGGTCCGCGTGAAACGCGCAACCGCCGCCTTCAGAAAAAGATCACCCAGCACCGGAATGCGCAACAGCAGCCAGTGGTTGATCTTCGTGCCAATGCGCGAGCGCTTGAACAGCCAGAAGAGGAAGGCCGCGCCGGCGATGCCGCCGATCACCATCAGCAGGTTCTTGCGCAGGGCATCCGCGACCCCCACGACCATCGAGGTGAGCCACGGCAGCGGCTTGCCCTTCAGCATGGTGAAAAACACCTCCTGAAACTTGGGCACCACGAACACCATCAGCACGATCATGATGCCACCCGCGACGAGGCTGATGATCGCGGGATACACCATCGCCGCCACGATCTTGGCCCGGATCTTCACCGTCTTTTCCGTGAACACCGCGAGCCGCTCGAGCACCGTCTGCAGCACACCACCCGCCTCGCCCGCCTTGACCATGTTGATGTAGAGGCGATCAAACGCCTTCGGGTGACCGGACAACCCGTCCGAAAAATTTCCACCGGAACGAATCGTGTCCGCGCAATCGTCGATGACTGCCTTGAACGCCGGGCGCTTCTCCTGGCGCGCGAGCACTTCGAGGCTGCGCATGATCGGCATGCCCGCCTTGACGAGCGTCGCGAGCTGGCGCGTGAACACCGCCTGACCCTTCGCGTTGATCGGGCTGCCAAAAGTCATGCCGCGTTTCTTCTTCACCGGACCGCCGACCGGGAAGGTCAGTTGCGGCCCCTTGCCCGGCGCCCGGGCGGCAAAGGTGGCTGGCGGTGGTTCCGCGGGCGCGGCGCGAACAGAAAGTTTGGCCATGGTGAATTAAAGACTGGAGACCAAAGACCGGAGACCAAAGACCGGCGACGGGAGTGACAACTGTGATTTGTTCATAGGTCTCTGGTCTCCGGTCTCTCGTCTTTGGTCTTCGGTCTCTACGTGTATTTGATCACTTCCTCGATCGACGTGTTGCCATCGAAGATCGCGCGGAGCCCGTCGTCGCGGATCGTGCGCATGCCCTGCTCGATCGCCTTCTGCTTGATGACGAGCGTCGGCGCCTTCTCCGTGACCAAATCGCGCAACGCCTCGCTCAGGCGCAGCCACTCGTAGATGCCGAGACGCCCCCTGTAACCCGACTGACTGCAGACCGGGCAGCCCTTGCCGTAGAAAAACTGGCGGCTGCCCACGCTGTCCCGCGCGATGCCGAGCTGCGCGAGCAGATCGGCCGGCGGCACATAGGACGTTTTGCATTGGACGCACACGCGCCGCACCAGCCGTTGCGCGAGGACCGCCTCGAGACTCGAGGCGATCAGGAACGGCTCCACGCCCATGTCGACGAGCCGCGTCACCGCGCCCGCGGAATCGTTGGTGTGCAGCGTCGAAAGCACGAGATGGCCCGTGAGCGAGGCCTGAATCGAAATCTGCGCCGTCTCGAGATCGCGGATTTCTCCGAGCATGATCACATCGGGATCCTGGCGGAGAAACGAGCGCAGCGCGGCCGCGAAGGTCAGGCCCACGAGCGGATTCACCGGCACCTGCATGATGCCCTCGATCTCGTATTCCACCGGATCCTCGGCGGTGAGGATCTTCAAATCGACGGTGTTCACGATCCGCAGCGCGCTGTAAAGCGTCGTGGTCTTGCCCGAGCCCGTGGGGCCCGTGACGATGAAGATGCCGTTGGGCCGCCGGACGATTTCCTGGATGCCGTGCAAGACATCCTCGGGCATCCCGAGCTGGGTGATGTCGAGGCGCACCGCTGCCTGGTCCAGCACGCGGAGCACCACGCTCTCGCCGAACTGCGTCGGCAGCGTCGAGACGCGCAGGTCCACCTGCCGCCCGCCGATGGTGATCTTGATGCGCCCATCCTGCGGGATGCGCCGCTCCGCGATGTTAAGACTGGCGAGCACCTTGATGCGCGAGATGATCGGAAGCGCGAGCTGTTTGGGCGGCGGCGCCATTTCGTAGAGCGCGCCATCGATGCGGTAGCGAATCTTGAACTCGTGCTCGAACGGCTCGAAATGGATGTCGCTCGCCTTGTCGCGGATCGCCTGCCCGACGACGAGATTCACGAACTTGATGATCGGCGTCTGCTCCGCCATCGACTCGATGTCGCGTTCGGAGAGCTCTCGGCCGCTGCCGGTATCCGTCTGGACCTTGCCCGTGCTGATCTCCTGCAGCAGGTCGTCGATGCTTTCCTCGTCCTCGCCGTAGTGCTGCTTGATCTGCACCTCGACCTTGTCCGGATCGGCGAAGAAGAGCCGGACGTTGCGATCGAGCGCGAAGGTCAGGTCGTCGACCGCATGCGTGTTGAACGGATCCGTAACGAGGAGATCGATGTTCTGATCGTCCGCCATCAGCGGCATCACGCCGTAATCCCGCGCCAGCTTGCCGGTCAGAGCCGCGATGGCCTCACCGGGAAACTGCACCGGCAGCTCCGGCAGAAAATCGTAGCCGAGATGAACCGCGATCCGGCGCAGCAGCTCGTCCTTCTCGACGATGCCGAGATCGACGACGACATCGGCCAGCGGCTTGCCCGTGGCCTTGTGTTCCTCGTTGAGCTCATCGAGTTGATCGGGCGCGACGAGCCGCTGGTCCTTCAGGAACTCGTAGATGGCGGGACTGTGACTGGGAAACATTCGGCGTGGTGGAGCTTGGGGTGGCAGGGAAGCGCTTTGCTTCCGAACGGAACGGGAAGCCGTTCCGCTACCGGAATGACCTTACACTTCCCGCAGCTTCAGCCCCATCTGGAGGAATTTCTCGCGCATGATGGTCGGATCCTGCGCCTTTTCGAGCGCCTCGTCGGGGGCGACGAGCTCGCGGTTCACCAAGCTCATGAGGTGGGTGTCCATCGTGATCATCCCGAGCTGTGCGCCCGTCTGGATGTCGGACGTGATGCGAAAGGTTTTGTTTTCGCGGATCAGCGAGCCGATCGACGTCGTGTTCACCATGATCTCGTAACCGGCGATGCGGCCGCCGCCGATTTTCTTGCAGAGCACCTGGGAAATGACGGCGATGAGCGACGACGCAAGCTGCGTGCGGATCATGTCCTTCATGTTGGCGGGAAACGCGTCGACGATGCGGTCGACCGTCTTGGCCGCGCTGTTGGTGTGCAGTGTCCCGAACACCAAGTGGCCCGTTTCGGCCGCGCTGATCGCCGCTTCGATCGTCTCGAGGTCGCGCATTTCACCAACCATGATCACATCCGGATCCTGCCGCAGGGCACGGCGGATGGCCTCCGAGAAGCTCGGCACGTCCACGTGCACCTCGCGCTGCGTAACGACACAACGCTTGTGGCCGTGATAATACTCGATCGGATCCTCGATCGTGATGATGTGCCCGTCGCGCGCTTCGTTGATGTAGTTGATCATCGACGCGAGCGTCGTCGACTTGCCGGAGCCGGTCGGGCCGGTGACGAGGAACAGGCCGCGCGGCCGGTAGAGCAACTCGCGGATCTTGTCGGGCAGGCCGATGTCGCGCAGGCCAAACATTTTGTAGGGAATCTGGCGGAGGACCATGCCGTAGTTGGTCTTCGCCTTCATGATCGACACGCGAAAGCGGGCCTTCTCGCCGAAGGCAAAACCGAAGTCGGAGCCGCCATTGAGCTTCACGTTGCTCACGTGCGCGTCGGGCGTGATCGAGAGCATCAGCTTCTCGGTGTCGCTGGGCGTAAGCGCCGGCCCGTCGATCGGTGTCATGCTGCCGCTGAGACGGATGGTCGGGGGCTGGCCAACCTGGAGGTGAAGGTCCGAGGCACCCTGATCGACCATGAGGTCGAGCAGGTCGTTCATTTCGTAGGCGCTCATAATGGAAGGTGTGAGTAGCGAGTAGCGGGTAGCGAGTGGAACAAAACCAGGGAATCGGTGAAGCGGTGGGTTGGTGGATGCGCGCTCCTCGCGACGCGATGCTCGCTCCTTCCAGTCATCAGTTCGCGTCTCCGATGGTGATGGAGACCACCTCGTCGATCGTGGTCAAACCGGAGGTGACCTTGCGCGCGCCATCCTCGCGCATGGTGCGCATGCCGAGGGCGCGCCCGCGTTCGCGGAGCTTGGCGGTGCCGGCGTGCTCGTAGATCATCTTCTGGATTTCCTCGTTCACCACGAAGATTTCGAAGATGCCCATGCGGCCGCGATACCCCGTGGAGTTGCAATCGCCGCAGCCGTCGCCCTTCGCAAACGTCGCGTGCACCGCCTGCGCGGGATTGATGTTGAGCGAGCGCACTTCCTTGGCATCGGGCACATAGGGTCGCTTGCAGTGCTTGCAGATCTTGCGCACGAGCCGCTGGGCCATGATCGCGCGCAACGAGGTCGAAACGAGAAACGGTTTCACGCCGATGTCGATCAAGCGCGTGACGGCGCCGGGCGCATCGTTCGTGTGCAGGGTCGAGAACACCATGTGGCCCGTCAGCGACGCGTTGATCGCGATTTCCGCGGTCTCCAGATCGCGGATTTCGCCGATCATCACGATATTCGGCGCCTGCCGCAGCATCGCGCGCAGCGCGGAGGCGAACGTCATGCCGACATCGTGGCGCACCGGCACCTGGTTGATGCCGTTGAGCTGATACTCGACGGGATCCTCGACCGTGATGATCTTGCGGTCGGGTTTGTTGATGAAATGCAGGCAGCCGTAGAGCGTCGTGGTCTTGCCGGAACCCGTGGGACCGGTCACCAGCAGAATACCGTCGGGCAGCGAAATCAGTTTCTCGAAGGTGGCCGCATCGTCGCTGAGGAAGCCGAGCTCGGGCAGGCCGAGCGTGAGGCCCTCCTTGTCGAGAATGCGCATCACGATGCTCTCTCCGTGCGCCGTCGGCAGCGAGGACACGCGCAGGTCGAGCTGCTTGCCGCCGACGCCGATCTGGATGCGGCCGTCCTGCGGGATGCGTTTCTCGGCGATGCTGATGTTCGCCATGATCTTCAGCCGCGAGATGATCGAGAGCTGCAGCCGCTTCGGGGGATTCTCGACCTCGATCAGGACGCCGTCGATTCGGTAACGGACGCGGAAACGTTTTTCCAACGGCTCGATGTGGATGTCGGACGCGCGGCGCTGGATCGCTTCGAGAATGATCCCGTGCACTAGCTTGATGATCGGCGCATCCGCGTCGGTGTTCGAGGCGTTGGCCGCGATGCCCGCTTCCGTGGTGACGGCCGTTTCGCCGGCATCGCCGGTGACCGAAAGATCGTTGAGCAGGTCGTCGATCGAGTTGGCGTCCTTGCCGTAAAAGCGATCGATGGCGGCCTCGATATCCTCGGGCGTCGCGACCATCGGCTCGATCGGCATCTTCACGATGTAACCGAGGGCGTCGATGCCGTCGGTATCGAGCGGATCGGCCAGTGCCACGCGCAACTTGGCGCCCTCGCGGCCGAGTGGCAGCAGCCGGTGTTTGACGGCGATGGCGCGGGGCACGAGCTCGAGGGTGTCGCCCGTGATGCGCGCGTTCATCAGGTCCGGCGCCATCGGCATGCCGAATTCCGTGGCAAGCAATTCCGCGACCCGGCGCGACGTGAGCGCGCCCTGTTGAATCAGCAAATCCAGGACGCGCGGCGTGGGCGTGCCGAGGTCGCTGTGGCCGGCCGCCATGGCGCGCGCGGCGTCAGCCTGCGCCGGGTGCAACAGGCCGCGGTCGAGCGCCAGTTGGAGGATAAAGTCATCCGCGGCGGCTGATGAAGTCTGGGGCGGGCTGGACGGAGTCACGAGAGACGAGAGAGGACGATGCGGGCCCGGTTTCGTTACGGCAACCTGCAATCCGCGCTCCCGCAAGAAAACGAAACCGCAGATTGACGCCGAAGGCCGCCAATCGAGGGACCCAAGATATCAGGGAGCGCGACCGTCTTTGGTCGCAACCGCCGGAGCGACCGGAGACGGTCGCGGTCCGATCAGGCCTGGATTAGCGAACCTCAGCGTCCATCGGCGGTTTCGCCGCACGCGTATTACTTCGGGGCGAGGCTGAGGAGGAACTCGGCGTTGGACTTTGTCTTCTTCAGCCGGGTGATCAGCATCTCCATGGACTCGATCGGGCCGAGGCCCTGCATGGCGCGGCGCAGCGCGTAGATCCGCTGCAACTCCTCAGGGTGATACAACAGCTCCTCCTTGCGCGTGCCGGAGCGGTCGATGTTGATCGCCGGGAAGATGCGGCGCTCCACGAGACCGCGGTCGAGGTGAAGCTCGGAGTTACCCGTGCCCTTGAATTCCTCGAAGATGATCTCATCCATGCGGGAGCCGGTGTCGATCAGCGCGCTCGCGATGATCGTCAGGCTGCCGCCACCCTCGATGTTGCGCGCGGAACCGAAGAAACGTTTGGGCTTCTGCAGTGCGTTGGACTCGAGGCCGCCGGACATGGTCTTGCCCTGGTTGCCGGCGAGCGCGTTGTAGGCGCGGGCGAGACGTGTGATTGAATCGAGCAGGATGACCACGTGCTCGCCCTGTTCGATCCGGCGCCGCGAAATCTCGATCACCATCTCGGCGCAATGCACGTGGCTTTCGGGCGTCTCGTCGAACGTCGACGAAACGACCTCGCCCTTCGTGTGGCGCTTGAAGTCGGTGACTTCCTCCGGCCGCTCGTCGATCAGCAGCAGGATGAGCTTCACCTCCGGGCTGTTGGCCGAGATCGAGTTGGCGATGTTCTGCAACAGGATGGTTTTGCCCGTGCGCGGCGGCGCGACAATCAACCCGCGCTGGCCGAAGCCGATGGGCGTCAGGATGTCGACCGCCCGCATCGAGACATCCTTCACCACATCGGCATCCTCCAACAGGATACGCTTCAGCGGATAGTAAGGGATGAGTTCCTCGAACGGCGTGACCTTGGCGATCTCGTCGGGGTTCATGCCCATGACGGAGTCGACCCGCACGACCGACGGGCAACGCTCGCCCTCCTGCGGCGGCTGCAAGGTCACCTCGACCTTGTGCCCGCGCTTGAGCCCGTAGCGCTTCACCAGCGATTCCGGGAGATACGGATCCTCCGGGTAAAAGCGGTAATTGACGTGGACGTGAACGATGAAGCAGCCGCGATCATTCTGATCGATGTAGCCGAGGTCGCGCAACGTGCGCTTTTCGGCGGCGGCGAACTTGAAGATTTCGTTGAGCAACTGCCGCTTGTTCGGCGCGCCCTCGAACTTGACGCCAAGTTCGCGCGCGAACGCCGTCAGCTCCAGCAGGGTCTTCGCATAGATTTCGTTCAGCCAGAGCGGCGCGCCGGAGCCGGCGGACACCTCGTTGGCCAGCGCATCGAGTGCCGAGAGATCGTTGAAGCGCGACGGATTCGGCAGATCGCCGAAAACGGGCATGTTGCTCGGCGGCGGCGGCTGCGGCGGGTGCTGTTCGCGACCGCCATGGCCGCCGCCTCCACCCCCACCTCCACCGCCACCTCCACCTCCACCACCACCACCTGGCTGCCAGTGACCACCGCCACCGTGGCGACCGCGTTTGCGTTTGCCGTGCTTCCAGAAACCCCGATCGCCACCGCGATCCTGGCCGCCGTGACCGCCGCCTTGCTGGCCGCCCTGTTGACCACCTTGTCCACCCTGACCGCCTTGGTGGCCCTGCCAATCACCGCGACCACCGCCGCCGCCTTGTTGCGGCCCAGAGGAGGGCGCGCCTTGCGCTGCCCCCTGACCTTCGCCAAGGCGGCGGTCGCGATCGCCGCGGTCTTGAGAACCCGCCTGCGACCGTTCATCCGGCTCGGACGACTGCACGTCGCGCGCTTCGGAACGGGAGTTGAGGGATTCCTCGACGCGGTCCGGACGCTCGCTGCGTTCGTTCCGCTCGGGCGCCGGCTCGGGCAGACGTTCGCGGGCCGGAGGCGGCGCCTCCACCCGGGGCGCCGGCGCGGGTGGCGGCGTGGGCTCGGGGCGCGATTCGCGCGCTTCGGTCACCGCGGGAAACTCGGCCTGTTCCGGCTTCGGCACACCACCGCGACGTGCCTTGATTTTCGTCGGCTTCGGCGTGGGCGCTTTCTCCTCCACGGCCTTGGCCGTCTTGGCGCGCGGGCGGGGGCGGCGCGTTTTTTTGGCGCTCGCGTCGGAATCGCCGCGGGCGGAGGACGGCGTATCGTCGTCGGATTTGGGAGGAAGGGCCATAACGAGGGTTTCGAAAAAGGTGGGAGCCGCAGCACTCGCCCGGTTCGGGCGTCAGCGGGAAATTTCAGGCCGCCACGAGGGCGAAGGCCAGACGATCCACCTGCGCCTCGAGGAACGCGGGCGAACCCTCATTCCACAAGACAAAGTCAGACCGATCGATTTTTCGCGCCAGTGGCAGTTGCTTCGAGATTCGCAGCTCGGCGAGCACTCGCGGCAGGCCGCGTTGCTCCAGTCGAGCGAGTTGCTGGGCCGGAGCACAGGCGACGCATATCGTGAAATCAAACCAATTCTCCAACCCCTTTTCGAAGAGCAGGGGCACTTCGACGGCCCAGCGCGCCGCTGGATCCGCCGCAAACGCCTCCCGCCACGCCGCGAAAACGCCGGGGTGAACCAAATCCTCCAACCAGACCCGCGCCGCGTCGTCGGAAAACACCCGTGCGCTCAGCGCCGCCCGGCTGATCGCGCCCTCCGGGCTCATCACCGCGTCGCCAAAGCGAGCGCGGACGGCCGCCACCACCGCCGGATCGACGAGCACGCGTTCCCGCACGATCTGATCGGAGTCGAGCCGGCAGAAACCGCGCCGCTCCAGCGCACGCGCCACGGTCGACTTGCCACACCCTATCCCACCGGTAATTCCCGCAATCGGCATAGTAGATACACCCTAGGTTTGGTCTTGCGCCAGTATTCGGCAAATTCTTAATCGCCGAAAAGCTGCACTGCGGATCGCCCCGCCCGGAGCGCTTTCTCCAACCCTCCATCCCGCGCTGGCATGTTCCCACCCGTAGACACCAAGAACGCGACCGCCGTCGCGGCATTCGTCGAGGAAAAATTCGCCAGCATGTATCCGGGTGCAAGCCTGGCCTGGCTGACCACGATCTTCCGCGATATCGAAGAGCTCTTCACGGGCAAGAATCCCGACTACGCCGCCAATGACGTGCGGTATCATGATCTTGAGCACACCTTGCAGGCCACCGTTTGCCTCGTGCTGTTGCTCGAAGGCCGCCATCAGGCCCTGGTCGAGCCGCGCGTGGATCCGCGCCAATTCGAGCTGGCCCTCTCCGCCGTGCTCCTGCACGACGCCGGCTACCTGAAGTTGCGCTCGGACAATATCGGCACCGGGGCCAAATACACTTTCTGCCACGTGCTGCGGAGCTGCGCCTTTGCCGCCTCCTACCTGCCGACGATGGGCGCCAACGACCACGAGGTCGAAGCCGTCCTCGGCGCGATCAACTGCACCGGTCCGACCAAGGAGATCAGCCGGCTGCACTTTCGCGAACCCGTCGAACGCGTGATCGGCTGCGCCCTCGCCACCGCGGATTACCTCGGCCAGATGGCCGCGGACGATTATCCGGGCGAATTGGATATCCTGTTCGAGGAGTTCCAGGAGTCGGACGACTTCATCCACCTGCCGGCGCCGCGCCGCGTCTTCAAGTCGGCGACCGACCTCAAGCAGCGCACCCCGCTCTTCTGGCAGAAATTCGTCATGCAGAAGCTCGAATCCGATTTTCAGGCAATGTATCGTTTCCTCGCCCGGCCGTTTCCGCACGGCCCGAACCCCTACCTCGAAGCCGTCGAGCGCAACATGGCCGAGATCAAGCGGCGCAACGCGCTGGATTTCGCCGCCCCGGCCCTCGCCGTGGCGAAATAAGCGTCGCCTTGGGCGCGCAAAGCGCTCGCAATGACGGTCGCATGCTCGCGACCATTTCGTCCGCCGCCCTGCAGGGGATCGAGGCCGAAATCGTTCACGTCGAGGTCAACGCCGGCGAGGCGGGCGAGCCGAAACTCATCCTGGTCGGCCTGCCGGACGCCGCGGTGAAGGAGTCCGACGACCGCGTCTTCTCGGCGCTGAGCAACAGCGGCTTCCGCCCGCCACGCACACGCACCACGATCAATCTCGCGCCCGGCAACCTTCGCAAGGAAGGGCCGTTCTATGATCTTCCGATCGCCCTCGGCATTCTGGCCGCGACGAAACAGCTCATCGCGGAGAATCTGGACGACTGGCTGATCGCGGGCGAGTTGAGCCTCTCCGGTGCGACGCGCCCCGTGCGCGGCGCATTGGCGATGGCACGTCTGGCGCGGACGCTGGGTAAGCGCGGCGTGCTGCTGCCGGCCATCTCCGCCGAGGAGGCGGCCCTGGTCGAGGGCATGCCGGTCTATCGGATCGACTCGCTCGACCGCGCCGTGCGCTTCCTCGGCGGTGAACTCAAGCTGGAGCCGGTCGATCCCGCCGCCTTCCGCCGCCCGGCGCCGGCGGCCGCTGCGAACGAGGAAAACGGATACGCCGACTTCGCCGAAATCAAGGGTCAGCACGCCCTCCGCCGCGCCGTCGAGGTCGCCGTCGCCGGGAACCACAACCTCCTGATGATCGGGCCACCGGGTTCCGGCAAGTCGATGGTCGCGAAACGCATCCCCTCGATTATGCCGGCGCCGACGCCGGACGAGCGGCTGGAGATCCTGAGCATCCATTCCGCCGCCGGCCGGACGATCAGCGGCGAGATGGCGTGGGATGCGCGGCCGTTCCGCGCGCCGCACCACACCGTATCCGATGTCGCATTACTCGGCGGCGGCACGATTCCCGGCCCGGGCGAGATCTCCCTCGCCCACCACGGCGTGCTCTTCCTCGACGAACTGCCCGAGTTCAAGCGCTCCGCGCTCGAGGTGCTGCGCCAGCCCCTCGAGGATGGCGATGTCACCATCTCGCGCAGCGCCGGGAAGGTGACCCTGCCGTGCGCGTTCATGCTCGTCGCGGCGATGAACCCCTGCCCGTGCGGCTACCTGGGCGATCCCAAACACGAATGCCGCTGCACCCCGACGCAGATTCAGCGCTACCGCTCCAAGATCAGCGGGCCCCTGCTCGACCGCATCGATCTCCACATCGAGGCGCCGGCACTATCGCTGGCTGAGCTGCGCTCGGTGCAACCCGGCGAAACCTCCGCGGTGATGCGCGAGCGCGTGCACACGGCCCGGGCGCGCCAGCACGCGCGCTTCCACGGCACGAAAATCACCTCCAACGCGCGCATGACCCACGCGCAGATCCGCAAGCACTGCGCGCTCGACCCGTCGCTCGGCGATCTCCTGCAGCAGGCGATGGAGCAGCTCTCTCTTTCCGCCCGCGCCTACGATCGCATCCTCAAAGTCGCGCGCACCATCGCGGACCTCGCGGGCGCTCCCGCCATCGAGTCCACGCACCTGCTCGAGGCGATCCAGTATCGGAGCCTCGATCGCGCGGTGTTCTATTGAGCCTCCGAGGCGGGGCCCACGTGTTCTCTCCGCCCCGGCCTTGGGGCGCGGGGACCGACGAAGACGTCCGTCGCTCCCCGGTTCCGCTCGCGCACACCGATTAGAAAGGCGGCCGACTCACGCGCGCCGCGCCGTCCGGCAAGAGCAGTTCCTGCACTTTCGCCAGCAGCGCTTCGGGCTTGAATGGCTTGTGCAGAAACCCGTTCGCGAACTCCTCCGGTTTGTAGGCTGGCCGGTTGCCCAGCGCGGACCTCATGCCGCTCATCACCAGCAGTCGCGCCCCGGGATTAATCCGGCGCAACGCCCGGCCCAGCATCGCACCGTCGAGATTCGGCATGTGCAGATCCGTGATCACGAGCCGGATTTCGGCCGCGTGCTGCGCGAAGACCGTGGCGGCCTCCGCCCCGTCGCCGGCGAGAGTCACGCGATAACCCGCGCGCGTGAGCATCGTCCTGGTCATATCGCGAATGTAGCGCTCGTCGTCGACGACCAGGATCAGCTCGCCCTTCCCGGGCGCGAACTGCCGGGCCGGAGCGTTGAGCCGGTCCGCGACGGCGCCTTCCGCCGCGGGCAGGAAGATATGAAACGCCGAGCCGCGGCCCGGCGCCGTGGTCACTTGAATGAAGCCGTTGTGATTCTCGACGATGCCGCGGACGGTCGAGAGGCCCAGGCCCGTGCCCTTGCCCGTTTCCTTGGTGGTGAAGAACGGTTCCCACATCCGCGCCAGCACCTCCGGCGCGATGCCGGTGCCGGTGTCCGCCACATGCAGCACCAGAAACAGCCCCGCGCGCGCGCCCTTGATCGCGTTGGCCGCGGTCAGGTCGAGCACCCGGTTCTCGGCGCGGAGCTGCAACGTGCCGCCGTTGGGCATCGCATCGCGGGCATTGACCGAGAGGTTGAGCAGCACCTGGTGAATCTGGGTGGGATTCGCGTTGATGGGCCACAGGTCCGACGGGATGAAGTCCTCGAGCCGGATCGATTTCGGAAACGTGCCGGAAATGACGCCCGAGATGTCGCGCAGGAGATGCTTCACCTGCAGGAGCCGGTGCTCGCCGGTGGCGCCGTGGGCGAAGGCGAGGATCTGGCGCACGAGATTCGCGCCGCGCTCGGCGCTGCGCTCCAGCGTGCCGAGCAACCCGAGCGCGCCGGGATCGGCGACATGCTCCCGCAGCATCGGCGCCGCGAGCAGGATGGGCGCGAGCATGTTGTTGAGATCGTGGGCGATGCCGGCGGCCAGCAGCCCGATGTTCTCCATCCGCTGGGCCCGCAGAAACTGTTCCTCGAGCTGCTTGCGGTCGGTAATGTCGCTGTTGATACAGAGCCGCGCCTTGGGCAGGCCCGCTTCGTCGCGAATCAACGACTGGCGCGATTCCACGATCAGCGGCGTGCGGTTGCGGCTGTGCAGGCGGATCTCGCCCAGCCACTCCCCCTTCGCCAGCGTCTCGACGCGCGCGGCCTCGATCAGCGCGGCCACCCCCGCATCGAAAATCTGCTCGGCCGTGCGGCCCATGACTTCCGCCGCCGGCCAGCCAAAAAGACGCTCGGCGCCGGCGTTCCAATAGATCACGCGATTGCTCAGATCGGTGATGAAGATGGCTTCGCGGGCCTGATTCAGCATCTGGGCCTGATCGCGCACCCGGCGCTCCGCCTGGCGGCGTTCCGTGATGTCGGTTCCCAGCGCCAGCCGCGCCCGGGGCCGGCCCGCTTCATCGCGGATCAGCGAGATCCGCAATTCGACCAGTCGCACGTTCTCAGCGCGGTCGACGATCTCGATCTCCCCCGCCCATTCGCCCGCCTCAAGCGCCCCGCGGCAGGCCTCGCCAAGCTGCGTCGCGGTCGCCGGGCCGAAAAGGCGATCGCAGGTCTGGTCGAGGGCCTCGGCGCTCGTCCAGCCCGCCAGCCGTTCCGCCCCCTGATTCCAGAACGTGATGCGCCCGTCCATATCCGAGACAATCACCGCTTCGCGCGCCTGGTTGAGGAAGTCCGCCAGTTCGCGGATTCGGCTCTCCGCCCGGCGGCGCCGGGTGCGCTCCTCGCTTTCCCGCAGCGCACGCGTGATTGCGGTGATCAGTCGCTTCATCCGATCTTTCAGGACGTAGTCCTCGGCGCCGGCCTGCACCGCTGCGATGGCACGGTCCTCCCCAATCGTGCCGGAGAGGAAGATGAACGGCGTCTCCGGGGTCTTCGCCTTCGCCAGATGCAGCGCTTCCATGCCGTTCAACGACGTCAGCGCGAAATCCGAGAGGATCAGGTCGAAGCACGCTCCTTCCAGTTCTGCGACGAAGGCGGTGCGCGACGCGACACAGGTGACCTGGCATTGAGGCCACTCATCACAGACCAGCACGCGGACCAGCTCCGCGTCGTTGGCGTTGTCTTCGAGATGGAGGATTTTCATGCGAGAAACGGAGAGGGAGGCGGCCAGGAGAGGATCGCGCGGACGCCTTTTCGAAGGGGCGGCAGCGGATCGCGGTGCGTAGTGGACTTGTAGATACGAAGCACGGGCTCGACGCGGTGCGCCGGTCAGAGGAAGAAGTAGCGTTCGCCGCCACGGAAGTGGCCGTCCGAGGGCGGCCGGAGCGCGAACCGCCACACGGTGGCATACTCCGACCACGGGCCGGGGATCTCGCGATCGCAGATGACCTCTGCCGCGGGCATGGGCTCGTCGGGTGCCTGGGCGAGACGCTCCTGAAACAGCTCGACCCCTTCGTTCCCGGCGAAAAACAGACAGCGGCGCTCGAAGATGTTGGTGGGCACGCGGGTTTCGCCCGCGACCGTCGCGAGCCAGCGCGAGCGAAGGACCCACTCGTGCCGCGCCAGCTCCATCACCGCGCGCTCACAGGCGGCGCCGAACGATTCCTCGGCCGCATGGCCGTAGACGTAGCCGCCCCATTCCGTAGCCGCATACGCGACGACGGTGATGCCGCCGAACGGGCCGTCGATGGCGACCGCCGAGACGCCCGGCCAGTCGGTTTGGAAACTTCGCCCGGGAGCGCGCCCTTCCCACCAAGCCATCAGGGAAAAGCGCTCGATCGCCTCGAGCATGGCCGACCGGCGCACGGAGCGGCGGAGCAATCCGGGAAACGCCGCCATCCCGGTCGAAGACGGGTCGATGTCGAACCCGAACTCCTCCGCGCGCCCCTCGCGCACCGTGGCGTGAAAGGCCCAGCGCTCGAGCGCCTCCGAGACCGCCTTGTGGCGCGCCACCGACGGCACCGGATCCGTGCCGGTGCCATCGGCGTCGCTATACAACGTCATCGGCCCCGCCCGCCGGGAAAGACCCGGCGTCAGGCGCGCGTTGGCGAGGAACATGTTCGTCCCACGGACGGGAAACGAGCCGGTCTCGACGGACGAGACCGGCCCTCCTTCCGCCGCGAGAACGTTGCGGTAACGAAGAGCAGCGAGGCTGACCATGGTGAGTGCGGGTCAGTTGTCTTCGTCGAGGAGTTGGCAGAATGACACCGTGTCCGGTGTCGGTGCGACGGTTCGATTGGTTCCAGGCTGACTTGCATCAATCAGATCGAGTTTGTCGGCAGCGCGTGAAAATCCCGCGGAAAGCAGGACGGAGGAGACGAATCCCATCATGAGGCGAACGAGTTTTTTCATAACACACCGATTGAGCCCGCTCTCGACCCGGTGCGCCATAGCGCAAACTACCGGGATTCCGGTAGGCGTGGAATTTGCAGTCGCCATCGCGAGGCCGCCGATTTCACTGGGTGGCGTTGAAGCTCCGTCCAGCCATCGGAATTCGAACCCTTGCGCGTCTCTGCACGGTCGTCGCAGCGCTTTGCGCAGCCATTGCGGAAGCCTCGCCCGGTTTCCCGCTGATCAAGCGTTACTCCCCCATCGATGTCGGAACGAACCTTCCCGCTTGGACGAGCCTTCAGGATCGAGACGGGATCATCTATTTCGGCACGAACTCCCTTGTCACGTTTGACGGCGAGACCTGGCGAAGTTTTCCGATCGGCAGCTCCTACGGACTGCGGGGGCTCGCGATGGCCAGGGATGGAAAAAAGATATGGGCGGGCGCGGTGGGTGAACTCGGATGGTATCAACGCAATGGGAACGAGTGGCTGTTTCACTCCCTCGGGCCGCAGGTGCCGGGTGGACTCGCTGCCGTCGGCGAGATTTGGGAAGTCATCGCTACGAATGACGGTGCGGTGTTCATTTCGGACGAGCGGGTTTTTCGCTGGAATGGCCAATCATTCGAATCGTGGGAGTTTCCCGACTCGCGCCGATTGGACGGATTTCACATTAATGGCGCCGTCTATTTTCAACATTGGCCCACCGGCCTCTATCGCTTGGACGCATCAGGTCCCACCTTGGTCGCATCCGCGCAGTCGCTCGGCATAAATGCCATCTTTGCCATCAAGCCGGATAACCCGGAATGGACGCTGGTGACCAACCAGGGCTTCATGCGCCTCCGCGACGGTCAGGCGCATTTTGTGCCCGGTGCCGGCACGGACTACCTGCGCAAGCATCCCACGGCCACCGCGGTCGTGCTGCCCGATGGCCGAATCGCGACAGGCTCCCTCGACGACGGACTCCGTCTTTGGTCGGAGAATCTGGAGCCGATTGCCGCTTTCTCCGATCATGAGGGCATCACCGCGGGCCTCGTTGCGCCCCTGCTCATTGATCGCACCGGCGCCCTTTGGGCCACGGCAAACGCCGCGATCTTCCGCATTGCCCTGGACTCGCCCTCAACCGTCTTCGGCGCCCGAGCCGGCGTTCCAACCCAACCCGTGCACGCCATCATCCGCCATAACGATCGGCTCCTGCTCGCAACCTCCGACGGCGTGAGGGCGCTTTCACCCTCGAGGCGCCAGTTTGAGCGCGTCCCTGGGGCAACTGAGATCGTGCGAGATCTTCGCCGGGTCGAGGGCGCCCTGATTCTCGCCGGGCTCCACGGGGTGCGTCGCGCGGTCAACGGTGAATACACTGCCGTCTTCGAATCGGAAACGGATGTCATGACCCTCGGGCTCTCGCGCCGCGCGCCCGGGACGTTCTATGGCGACCGGCGCCGTGATGTCCTCGCCTTCGCGCCCGGAGCCGAACCGAAGGTGGTCGTCGCTGGCCTGCCCGTGGTGGCGACATCGATTGCCGAAGCGGCGGACGGCACGCTCTGGATGGGCACCCAGGTCCGCGGACTGTTTGTCGCCCCCCTTAGCGACGCCACTGCCACGCCGCGCGCGGCGCCCCTCGACCTCGGCTTGCCAGCGCTTAGCGGTGAGGTTCGCGTCGTCGCCACGCGGGACGGCGGCCTCGTCGTTCTAAATAAAACAGGCGGGTGGATACGCCGCGCCGGCGCACCCGCCTTTGTCGCGATCGAGCATTATCCGGCGCGTCCCATCGGGGCGGTCGCGGCCGAGTTCAGTGCAGAAGGCGCGCTGTGGATTGTGCACGCCGCGGCCGGTCCGACCGATCGCGCCACGGCAGCGCAGATCACCCTGACCGCAACCGGCGCGCGCTGGCAGCCGCATTCCGTCGAGGGCCTCCCCGAGATTGGGATACCTCGCAGCGTATTCGCCGAAAAACTCGGCGATGGATCAACCACACTGTGGATCGGCGGCAGCAGCGGCGTGGTCCGCAATGTCATCGACGCCGGGCCCTCCGCCCCGGTTCCCGACGCGCCGCAGGTGCTGGCGTCGGTCCGCCTGCACGCCGGCGCGGCCGCCACGGCGCTTACGAGCGCGCTGCCGCATTCGGTGCAGACAATCGCGTTCGAGTTCGCCGCGCCGCAGGTCATGCGCTTCCCGCTGCGGGTGGAATCCCGCATCGACGGCATCGACCAGGACTGGTTGCCGGCCAGCGCTTCCGGCCGGCGCGAATTACCTGCCACGCGCAGTGGTCGCTACGCCCTGCGTGTGCGCGCCGTGGCCGAGACCGGCGTAACCAGTCCGGAAGTGGTCGTCCCCTTCGAGATCCTGCCGCCCTGGTGGCGCACGGCCCCGGCCTTGTTCGCGTTCGCCCTCGCCATTATCCCGATCGGTTTCGGCTTCCACTGGCTGCGCAGTCGCACGCTGCGCCGTCGCAATGCCGAGCTCGAAACGAAGGTCCGCGAGCGCACCGAGGAGCTGGTGCAGGCCAACGCCGCGAAGACGCAGTTTGTGGCCAACATGAGCCACGACATCCGGAATCCGCTCAACGGCATCGTCGGCCTCGCCCTCGCGCTCGAGGACTCGAAGCTCGACCCGCGCCAGCGCGAGGTCGTCGCCACCCTGCGCGAATGCACGACGTATCTCTCCACGCTGGTCGACGATGTGCTGGACTTCGCCCGCATCGAGGCGGGCAAGATCGAGCTGCGCCCCGGCCCGTTTGCGCCCCCGGAGCTGCTGCGCTCCATCGTCGAGACACTCAAGACCGACACCGCGGCCTGCGGCGCGACCCTGGCGGTGGAAACCGGCGCCGCGCTGCCGCCCCAGATCGTCGGCGATGCGGGGCGTATCCAGCAAATCGTGGTCAACTTCATTTCCAACGCGCTCAAGTATGCCGGGGGCCATATCCACATTTCGGCGACCGTGCCGGCCGATGCGCCGGGCGAGATCGAGTTCGCCGTCGCCGATCGCGGCCCAGGCCTCAGCGCGGCCGATCAGGCCACGCTCTTCACGAAGTTCACCCGCGTGAAGCGCGCCCATGGCACCGAGGCGATCCCCGGCACCGGCCTCGGTCTCGCCTCCTGCCGGCTCATGGCCGACTTCATGGGCGGCTCGGTGGGCGTGCAAAGCGCCCCGGACCAGGGCGCCCGTTTCTTCCTCCGGCTGCCGCTCATCATCGCCACGGCAACGCCGCCCGTGCCTGCCGGCACTCTGCCCAACTCCACCGTGCTCCTGGTCGAGGACGCCGACTACAACGCCTGGGCCACCGAAGCCGTGCTCGCGCGGCTCGGGCTCGCCTGCGTGCGGGCGCGCACCGGCCAGGAGGCGTTGCAGCTCTTTGCGGCGAAGCGTTTCAATGTCGTGCTGCTCGACCGCAACCTCCCGGACATCGATGGCACGGAGGTCGCCCGCCAGATGCGCCAGCTCGAGGCCGGCACGGGCCACGCCCTGCTGCTCGCCGTGACCGCATATTGCACGGCCGAAGATCGCGCGCTCTGCCTCGAAGCCGGGATGGACGCGTTTGTCGGCAAGCCGCTCACGCCGGAGAAACTGCGCAAGGTGATGCTGGCCGCGAGCGGCAGCATGCTCACAACGGTCCCGGTGCAGGTCGATCCCTCCGCCGTGCCGGCCGGGGAGCTGGATCTTTCCTTGCTCTCCTATCTCGCCGACGGTTCGTCCGCCGGTCTCGAAACGCAGATTGATCGTTACATCGCGAACCTCGACGAAAGTGAGCGGCAACTCGCCGCCTTCGTCCCGGTGCAGAACTTTGCGGCCCTGGCCCTTTCCGCCCATCACCTGCTCGGACAAGCCCGGATGATTGGCGCCACGGCGCTCACCGACGCCGCTTCCCGGCTGGAGGATGCCGCGCGCAGCGAGGAACAGGCGCAATGCTCGAGCGCGCTGGCGCGGGTGACCACCGAGATTCAGGCGCTCAAGGCAGCAATGCGCCGCCGGCGCCCTTCCTCGCTGCAAGCGTGAAGCCGTGTTCGCGGGCGTAACGCGCCAGCTCGGCCGTCGATTCCAGGCCGAGCTTGCGCAGGATATTGAAGCGGTGCTTTTCGACGGTCTCCGACGCGATCGTGAGCCGTTCGGCGATTTCGATGTCCGTCATCGGCTCACCGATCAGCGCCAGCACGATGCGTTCCCGCTCGGTCAGAAGCTTGTCGAATGACTGCGGGTCGCGCAGCCGCGCCTTTTTCACGCGCAGGAAAGCCTCGGAAAACCACGCCTGCCCGTCCGCCACAGCAGTGATGGCGGCCTTGAGCGTCGCGACGGTGTTGGTGTTCTTGTCGACAAATCCCTGCACGCGCAACCGCTCGGCACGAAACACCGTATACTCGTCGCAGTGCGACGAAAGGACCAGGATGTGCAGGTCGCGGGCCGCCGTCTTGCGCAGCGCCTCGATGATGCTGAAACCGTCCAGATTGGGCAGATGCAGGTCGAGGAGGACGAGATCGGGCGAATGCTTGGTGACGAGATCGACGGCCTTGGCCCCGTCCGCCGCCTCGGCGACGACCACATGCTTCAGGTCTTCCACGCACACTTTGCGCAGGACCTCGCGAAACATCAGGTGATCTTCGACGATGACAATCCTCACGATGGGCAGATCGAGACGGTGGATTAGGCGGGTTGAAGTGAAGCTTTACGTGGCACGAAACGGATTTCGACGCGGCGTTTGAGCGCGGCAGCGATTCGATCAGGCATCGCAAGAGAGTGCCCCTCGAAATCGGCATCCTCAAGCCGCGAAATCACCGATCGCGTCATTGCGTCGTGCGACGCGCCGGGCGAGTTCGGCCTGGGACATGCCGGCTTTGGTGCGGAGCTGATAAATTTTCCGCGCCACCTCCCGGTTGGCCACCTCCTCCTCATACATACGCTGCATCTCCGAGGGCATTGCCCGCGATGCCGGCAAGGATTTCGAGCGCGTGGGTCGTTCGCTTAGGCATGGTCGATTTCTCCTTTCGAGGTGTGAGCGGCCTTTCTAAAAAAGAGACGGGGCACCCTCGGTTTTGGTATTCAGGCGAAATGGCGAAACAGGAATTTTCTCACCCACCTGACTCTCCTTCGATACGCCAAGACCCACTGGCGCATGTGCTGCATCGCCACCATCCGATTCGATTTTCCCCCGGCATTGGGACCGTATATGGCGGCGGTCTGCCGCCGCGACGACGGCCACCGGCGCGGCCGTCGGCAAATTCGTTCCGCCTGTGCCGCGCGCGGCCGAGTGGGGCTTCATGCACGTAATCGATCTCAACGGCGACGGTCGGAACGATGTGCTCACGACCAGCGCCCACAGCTATGGGCTGTGCTGGTTCGAGCAGCGCGATGGCGGCGAATGGCGGCAGCACATCATCGATCACTCGTGGTCGCATCTTCACGCCTCGGTGCTCGCCGCCGTCGATGGCGACGGCCGGCCCGACCTGGTTCTCCCGCTGGAAACGTTTCGTTGCACCGCCGTTTTATTCGCGTCGATTGGCGTGATGCGCGGGCCATTGAATTCTTACGGTTTAGCGCACCCCGAGTGATCTCGGCGCGCTTTTGCCGCGATGGCGCGCCCGAAACTCCCGCGGCGTCACGTCGCACTCCCGCCGAAACATCGCGCTCAAATACTCCGGGTGCGCGAACCCCGTCGCCTCCGCGATCTCGCCCACCGTCAGGCTCGTGCCCGCGAGCAGCTCACGCACGCGCTCCATCCGCAGCTTCCGCATGTGCGTGTGCGGCGCCAGGCCAAACGCTGCCTTGAACCTCCGCTCCAGCGCCGTCCGCGCCATCGGCACCGCGCGCAGCACATCACCCACGTTCGCCCCCGCCGCCGCGCGCGCGCGCATGAAGCGCATCGCGGCCCCGAGCTTCGCGTCACCCACCGCGGCGACATCCGTGGACTGCCGCGCCGCCACGCCGAGCGGCGCGATTTCGTGCAGTTTCAATTCCATCTTCCTTCCCGCCATCGCCCGCGCCAGCAGCGCCGCCGCCTCGTAGCCCGCGCGCGCTGCGTTCGGAATCACGCTCGAGAGCGGCGGGTCGCACAGCTCGCACAACAGCTCGTCGTTGTGCACGCCGATGACCGCGATCTCCTCCGGCACCGCGAGCCGCGCCAGCCGGCACGCCGCCAGCACCTGCTGCCCGCGCAAATCCAAACTCGCCAGCACGCCCACCGGCCACGGCAGCGTTTTCAGCCACCGCGCAATCTCCTCCACCTCCGCGTCCACCGGCCCCGGCGTGGGAGTGAACATCGCGCAGCGTTCCCCCGCCACGCCGCGCACCGCCGCCGCAAACGCCTCCCCGCGCCGCCGCGCCCAGTGGAAACGCCGGTCGCCGCAATACGCGAAATGCCGCAGCCCGCGCTCGCCCAGATGCGTCGCCGCCAACCGCGCCGCGCCCTCCGCGTCCGTCGCCACGCGCGGAAACACCAGCCGCGGCAGCGCCGCGCTCACGTCGATCACCGGCAGCCCCGTCGCCCGTAGCGCCCGCGCGATCTCCGCGCTCTCGACCCGCGCGATCACCCCGTCGCCGTCCCAGCCGCGCAGCCACGCCGGCACCGCCGCCCCGCGCCCCTGCTCCGTCAGCCGGATCGTCCACGCTTCATGCTCCCGCACCCACGCCCGCACCCCGTGCAACAGCTCCCGGGCGTAGCTGTTCGAGGTCTCGATCAGCAAAGCGACTTTGCGCAGCTTCTTCATGCGCCGGCCAGCGTGCCGCCTGCCGCCCGGGCGGCGAATGCAAAATCACGCCCCGCCGCAAAATCTCAGGTTTAATGTGGAAGAACACATGGGCGCATCGAGCAGGGCCTGTTATCTTGAAGCTGGTCCTCCCCGCCTATGAGAATCCCCATTGTCATTCCCGCCCGCTCCGCCGCCCTCGCCGCGGTTTTCGTTCTCGGTTCGCTTTCCATCCGCGCCCAGACCGCCCCGCCGTCGTGCCCGCCGGGTCCACCCAGGCGGTGCAGATGTCGGCGTTCGAAGTCGAGGACGTGCGCACGCACGAATATCGCACCACCAACTCCATGAGCGCCTCGCGCCTCCCGATGGCGCTCTCCCATCCGCATCCCGGGCACGGCGCTGACCTTCTACGAGTTTTTCCCCGTGCGGGATCGGAATCCGAATCTGTCCTTCGACGCCGCCCGCACCCAGCGCATTCCGGCCACGACCTACGGCGAAAATCATTTCGAGGTCATCTCCACCTATATCACTCACCACGCGCGCTGGCTGGACGGCCGCTTCAACACCATGTGGGGCCTCTATCGCGCCACCAACGACACCCGCAACGACACCAAGAACGTCAGCGACAACACCTCCCGCCCCGGCGCGCTCCGCACTTACAATACCAGCAAGATCACGCCCCAGCTCGGCGCCATCTACGGCGTCACGCGCGGGCTCAACGTCTACGTCAACTACTCGAAATCCGTGAAGGGCAACCCCGGCTCGCTCGACGGCTTCGACCAGCCGTTCGGGCCGACGCACGGCCAGATCTACGAAGTCGGCACCAAGGTTAATCTCTTCGGTGACCGCGTGCAGGGCACCCTCAGCCTCTACAAAATCGAGGAGAACGACCGCATCATCAACGACCCCGAGGCGCCCAACAAAAACAACCCCACCGCCGATCCCAACCTACCGCCCGGCGCCAACGTGCAAGTCGGCTAGGTCGTCTCTGAGGGCTTCGACGCCGATCTCTATGTTTATCCGATCCGCAATTTCACGACGGTGTTCAGCTACGCCTCAACGAGCGCGAGACCACCCAGGACCCCGTCGCTACCCGCCGCGGTCCGCTCGCCGGCTTCAAGCACAAGGCGATCATCGTGAACAAATACCGCTGGCGCGAAGGCTCGCTCAAGGGACCGCCTACCTCGACACGCAGCCCTCGGCGTCGATCGGTCTCAACTATTCGTGGAGACTGCACGGCGCCTTATCGCCTCAGCGGCCACGCCCAGAACCTCCTCGAGACGAAACGCAGCTCCGGCTACATTCCCGGCACCCATGACGCCTACTACCTCGAAAATCCCAAGACCTACCTCGTCTCGCTCGACGTGGAGTTCTGAGTCAGTCGATCTCCCACTCTCCTTCCCGCTCATGAAATTCACGTTTCTCGCCTCCGGCCTCGCCGCGCTCGTCTCCGCGTCACTCGCACCTGCCGCCACTCTGTCCGCTCCACTCACGCCGGCCAATCTCGTGTTCGAGGAATCCGGCGGTCTCGTCGCGGTCGAGGCCGAGCATTTCTTCAAACAGGAACTCACCGGGAAACGCGCGTGGCATCTCACCACGCCGACCTCCCACCCGAAGCTCACGCCCGATACCGATGGCACGCACGTCGTCGGTGCGAGCGGCGGCGCGTATCTTGAGGTGTTGCCCGACACGCGCTGGACGCACGACGAAAAACTGATCGCCGGGGAAAATTTCTCCAACGAGCCGGGCAAGCTGGCCGTGCTCTCCTACAAGGTCCGCTTCGCCACACCCGGCCGCTATCATTTCTGGGCGCGCGTCTATTCGACCGGCGGCGAGGACAACGGCCTCCACGTCGGACTCGACGGCACTTGGCCCGAGAGTGGCCGCCGCTGGCAGACCGTGAAGAAAAACGCGTGGTCATGGGACAGCCGCCAGCGCAC
>Ga0163144_10005258_pt1 | contig 28798 bp, 17 predicted proteins | sample OliLak19BULKMAT1_FD_123175 | JGI IMG/M metagenome (GOLD analysis project Ga0163144, IMG submission 123175) | Freshwater microbial mat bacterial communities from Lake Vanda, McMurdo Dry Valleys, Antarctica - Oligotrophic Lake LV.19.BULKMAT1 | ecosystem: Environmental > Aquatic > Freshwater >...
CTTCTAGTGCTCGGCGCCTGTTCTGGCGACCCTGCCGACCCGGGCCATTTCGACGGCCTGTCTGCCAACGTGCGTTCGATGCGGTCGAGCAGTCGTCGCATCTCCGTCTCGTTGCGTGACAGCGTTTTGCCCGTCGGCGACACTGCGACGCTTGTGGTGGGCATTCGCGATCGCTTCGGCCGTGACGTGTCACGGTTCCTCAGCGCCAAGTTCCGCTCGAACGACACGACAGTTGCGACCGTGAACTCGAAGGGGTTGGTGACCATCGAGGGCGAGGGGTCGACCTGGATTGTCGTGCGAACCTCATCTGAGCTTCGGGATTCGGTGGCGGTGGGTACGACGACGCTGAAGTTCCCGGAGGGAACTGCTCGGTCGCCGAATGCGCCGGTGGAAGTTGAGCCCGCGCCTGCTGTCCCGCCAAGTACCCCGCCCGCCCCAACACTGCCAGATAACCTGAGGCCCGACGTCCCTGCAGCTCCGGAGACCGGCGGGCAGGTTGTAAGCCAAACTGCCAGTCTTCCGCGTGAACGCCTGCTGATGCGCGCACCAGTCCGTATGGGTCGGCTCTTGTCTGTCAGCCGAGGTCAGAGCATTCAGCGTGCTGTCGACAGTGCGCGGTTTGGCGATGAGATCTTGCTCGAGCGAGGGGTCACGTTCACGGAGAACGTCCGGCTGCGTAAGAAGTCTGGCACAGGGTGGATTCGTATCTCCGGCGGCGGTTTTTCTGGACGCGAGGGCGTACGTATTCGGCCGTCCGACCTCGCCGGTGGCGCCACGCTTCAAACGGGTGTGAATGCGGAGCCCGCAATCCAGGTCGAACCCGGCGCCGAAGGCTACTGGATGAGCGGCTTCGAAGTGACGGCGGCCCCCTCTGTCACGACCATGTACAATCTCGTGATGCTCGATGCGAACGTGACCTCGATCGACCAACTGCCGTCGCGTCTTGTGATTGACAGAATGTGGATTCACGGCCGCTCGGACCTTTCGATGCAGCGCTGCATCATGCTCGGGGCGAACCGCTCTCAGGTCGTAGAATCCTGGGTCAGCGACTGCCATGCAAGCGGTTTCGACTCCCAGGCTATTCTGATCGCCAACGGGCAGGGAGTATTACTGGTGCGCAACAATCGACTTGAGGGTGCCGGGGAGAATCTGATGATCGGTGGTTTGGATCCGTCAGTCCCTGGTTTGGTTCCCGCGGACATCGAGATTGCTGAGAATTACTTCTTCAAGCCGCTTGCATGGCAGGGTGGTCGCTGGACGGTCAAGAATCTTCTCGAAATCAAGTATGGTATCCGAGTCGACGTGAACTCGAACTATTTTGAGAACAACTGGGTCGATGGGCAGAATGGATTTGGCATACTCCTGCGCGGTTCGAAGCTGTCCGGACAGTTGGCTGGTGTTCGCACCATGGATATCACCTTCCGGCACAATGTTCTCACGAATTCTGCGGGAGGGATCAGCGTGTTCGCGGATACCCCGGAGGGTGTGAGTCGAATTGCGATTCTGGAGAACCTCGTTGAACGAATCGGGGCACCTGCTTTGGGCACGAACGCGAGGCTCTTGCAGTTCGGCGGCGCGATCGCGTCGGCCGACATCGCCGGAAACACCTTCCTGCACGCGTCATCCGGCGTCGTGCAAGGCGTCGGCCTCATGCTTGACGGTAGCGGCGCGAACGATATCTCATTCCGCAGCAACATTCTCGACGGTGGGCTGTATGGCGTATTCCGCTCTGGCACGGCGATGGGAATGCCGTCGATAGTCGCGTACGGAGGCGAGACTTTCAGATTCACTGGGAACGCAATCACTGCGGATCCAGCAGTGCGGTATCCTTCGGGTAATCTCGTCCTCCCGCAGGCGCAGAGTGCCTTTGGCTTCGCCTCCTTCACTGGCCGCGACTATACACTCACCTCCAGCAGCCCCCTCCGTGGCTACACGCCGCGCCTTGGCTCGACCGCGGCCACTCTCAGTCAGGCAAACCTCCGCTAGCATCGTCGTCGCGTCCACGCGACAGCACACATTCCGCGCGAGCACGGCAGGGTCGAGGTTGCCGTGCGATGTGCTGATCGGGGTCCAGCATCGTGCATTCGACACGATGCTGGACCGGGGAAGCACTACCTGACTCGCGTGATTTCGGCGCGTCTGGAATTTGTGGCGAATTTTTCTCACATGCTCAATCACGAGCACGCGGACTCTCGAGTTATTCGTGCTCGTTTTCGTGTGTGCGTGCGGGCGCTTACCGTGGAAAGCCAACGCTTACACCGGCCTTCGCGGTGTAGGTGGTGAACCCATCGAACTCGCCGAGTTTCTGGCGCACCAGCTGCACACCCGCGTCAAGATTGGTTGATTTCGTGATCTTGATCGCGAGCCCGCCTCCGGCGCCGAAACCTGTGCCGCTGGAGGATGGAATGGAGAAATTGTTGGTCTGTCGCAGTGCAGCCAGGCGTGCAGACAAATACGGAAACACTCGCTTCGACTTGATCGCTGGAACCCAGCGTGGCTCGAGGAACAGCCCGGAGACGCTGAACTTGCTGCCAGCGCGCGCGTGCGACGTGAACTGCCCGCCGATGCCGAGTGATAGCGCACCGAACGTCTCTGTAGAGTACAGTCTGTTGAATCGAAACTGCGGTTCGACACCCGTGCCGCCGATGCTCACGCCATTGTACTCGAAACTGTTGAAAAGGGCGGCCAGCTGCAACGAGTACGGCTGTGCAGACTGCGCGTGCGCGGGCCGGGCCGACGCCAACGTACTCGTTGCAAGAACAAGTGCAGCCATGGCGAGCATCCGGCGCAGGGAGGTGGTACGCATTCCGATCACTGACATGGTGTGGTTCAGGTTGGGAGGGTGGAGCAGGATGGCAGGGTTCACTTCTTGCCAAGTTCCCCGATTGTCGTCGAGGTCACGGTCACGGCGCCTTCCTGCTTCTTGACCACCATCGTGACAGTTGCCGTTCTCGTCACCTTGATACCTGCTGGGTTGAACTTGGTCAGCAGTATTTCAAAGCGTGCTTCGACGCGACCTGCAGACTCGGTGACGGCTTCCGGGTCACGCTTCATGCTGACCGTGTGCGATGCACCGTCACGGAAAAAATCCGAGAGGGTGGCATAGCGTCCACCGCCCTGTCGGAGCTGGCCAACAATTGCATTGGCCTGATTCCGTAGGTCGCCGGCATCAGGAACCTCGATTGCCGGGACAGGGCCCGGGCCCTTCTTCTCGATGGTGGGGCCGCCGGCAGTAGCAACAACTCCGCCGGATCCGCCGGTGCCCGTCGTACTCGTGGTGGCCGTCGTACTCGTCGTACCCGCGGTGCCCGTCGTACCCGTCGTACCCGCGGTGCCCGTCGTACTCGTCGTACCCGCGGTGCCCGTCGTGCTCGTCGTACCCGCGGTGCCCGTCGTACCCGCAGTGCCTGTCGTACTCGTCGTACCCGCGGTGCCTGTCGTACTCGTCGCACCCGTCGTGCGCGTCGTACCCGTCGTACCCGTGGTGCGCGTCGTACCCACCGCACCCGTCGTACCCGTCGTACCCGTCGTGCCCGTCGTACCCGTCGTGCGCGTCGTCCCCGTCGTCCCCGTCGTCCCCGTCGCGCCCGTTGCGCCCGTCGTACCCGTCGTACCCGTCGCGCCCGTCGCGCCCGTCGCGCCCGTCGCGCCCGTCGTACCCGTCGTACCCGTCGTACCCGTCGTACCCGTCGTACCCGTCGTACCCGTCGTACCCGTGGTGCGCGTCGCACCCGTCGTACCCGTCGTACCCGTCGTACCAGTCGTACCCAGCCCCAATGACGCACTATCAGTCACATTCACGTCTGATGTCTTCACGTCGGACGTCCGAGATGCGAGCGCCCATAAGCAAATCGCTGCGACAAGAACGCCCCCGCCGATCAGCGCCACTCGCGGGCCTCCCCTGCGTGCAGTTGCAGTTGCCGAATCCCCCAGCCCGCGTTGAGACAGTTCCGTGACATCTTTCGGCCCCGCCGCCATTGGGCGTTCATTCATCAGCTCAGGCCGCTCTCCTGCACCAGGCCGTGGCAACGGGACGGTCACGTCCGACGCACCCAGTGAGGAAATCGGCGGGTGGTCGAAGAGCGGTGCGACCGCTTCCTGAGGCCGTGGCAGCCGAACCGTAACTTCCACCTTTTCCGCAGCGCGAATTGGCTCCGCGATCGGCTCGGACTCCCATCCATGCGCTGGAATAGCTGCCGCGCGGCCCGGCCGCACCAGAACGGGAATCCGCGACTCGACGACCGACCCCACCGGGTTCAACGCCTGCGCCGAGATCATCCCGGACCCGATCGTCAGGCCACGAACTACGCCATCAGTACCGACTGCAACCACGCCAGGCGATTCCGACGCCCAGAGGACGAACGCATCGGGCAACAGACGACCTCGGCGATCAAAGGCGCGAACCATCATCGACACCTCGCCACCCTCCTCCAGATCGATCTGGCTGGGCGCCACCTCGATCCGGACCGTCGCTGGCATCTGCACCGCGATCGTACTGGCCGTCGCGACACCGGCCACGCCGTCCACGATGGACTGCGCGTAGATCGTGACTTCGCCCCGCGCGATCGCACGGATGATCATGCGCGATTCATCGACCACCGCAATCGCACTGTCGCTGCTCCAGACACGCACACTCTCCGCAGAACGAATACCGCCGGTGGTGTCGGTCACCCTTAGACCCACGGGCATTTCTTCCTCGATCTCCAGGCTCCGCCTGTCGAGAGACAGTTCCAGCGCTGCAACCGGCGACTCCACCGCAATCACGTCGATTGTGTCGGTGGCCGTATCCACAGTCACGCTGAGGCGTGCGACACCCTGACCAATGGCAAGCGCGCGTCCGTTGGAGTCCAGATGAACAATCGCCGGCGCCGACGATCGCCACTGCGGTGCGAGCGCTGTTGTAACCTCCCCTCGATCATCAAAAGCGTCGAGCACGAGTTGACGCGTTGCGCCGAGTTCGAGACGTGGCGGACCTGGCCGGATGAAGACGCGGGTGATCGGTCGACGCACGACCGTCACGTCGATCAGCTGACGCAGATTCCCGTAGGAGACTTCGATCACCGCCCGGCCTGGACTCACTGCGCGAACGACGCCCGAGGCCTCGAGGTCCGCGATCGGCGTGGCCCGACTGACCCACGCCAGCGTAACGTCGTGTCGGGTGGCACCCGTCACGTCGATGGCCGACACGGGTGGCTGCAGTCGATCACCAACGCGTAGCGTGAACTCCGATGTCGGCAACGAGAGCCGTGCAATCGGCGCCGCTTCAATCGTGATGCGTGATTCGGAGAAGCCACCGTCGAGCGTCGCCCGTACGGTGGCCTTCCCGGGAGCCATTCCGGTCAGGCGCCCTGCTGCATCCACCGACACGTTGCCCGGTTCGCTGGACGTCCAAACCACCGCGGCGTCCGTTACGGGCTGGCCATTCTCCAGTGTCACGCTCGCCCGGAGTTCCAGCGTACCACCGACAAAAATCGTGGCACCTGGCGGCGACACCGTGACCACCAGGCTGGGCACCGCACGCGGTGCGGTCACGCGCGACGCGTGGGTCGGGACAGGGCTCAAAGGCGGTTCGGCAGACAAGGCATGTACCGCCTGCTTTCGCGCGAGATGTAGCGCGCGCGCAGCGGCGGCGAGCTGCTTGCGCGTGCTGCCGCCATCGCTCGGGAGATTTGCACCGAACACGTCGCTTAGGTCGTCCAGCGATGGCCAACGGTCCTGTGGCAGTTTCTCGAGCATACGCATGACGGCGTTGGCCAGATAGGCCGGGCAGTCTGGTCGAAGCTGCCGGATCGGCACCGGAATCTTCGCCCCGTGTGCCGCGATCAGTGCGTAGAGCTCGCCGGAGAATGGCGGTGCGCCGGTCAGCAACTGATACGCCGTGATGCCCAGCGCGTATTGGTCGGATGCCGCGCCGACTGCCTCGCCGGTGAACTGCTCGGGACTCATGTACACCGGCGTTCCGATCTGTGTGCCTGACTTGGTCATGCCCGTGCCGTCGACGCCCTTCGCGATGCCGAAGTCTGTCAGCACCACGTCGCCCTTCACATTCACGAGAATGTTGGCTGGCTTCACATCGCGGTGGACGATCCGCTCCGCGTGCGCGAACGCGAGTGCCCGGCTGGCCCCGAGCAGAATCCATTGCACCTGATCGATTGGCAGGAGCGTCGTGCCGCGGATGAGCTCATCGACGCCGCCACCTTCGATCAGTGTCATGACGAAGAAGCTCAGCCCTTTCGACCGCTGAACGTCGTGCACGACGATGACATTGGGATGCTGCAGACGAGCGAGGGTCCGGGCTTCCTCGAGGAACCGCTCAGCCATCCCGGGGATGAGGCTGAGACTTGGCTCCATCACCTTGATGGCGACGGTTCGCCTGAGCCTCAGATCCTCTGCGACGAACACCACCGCCATGCCACCGCGTCCGAGAACGCCGGCAATGTCGTACGTCCCGGCCGTCGCTACGCGCAGGCGGTCGAGGAGCGTATCCGACACATCATTGTCTGTGTCGGTTGAGATCGCAGTGGACACTGGCGCCGCGGTGTTTCGGAGGGGGACGGGGTCGGCATCGGCCCTGAGCGTAGTATACGGAACTGGGGGAGGGACGGGAAGGCGAGATTGCGCGCGGGCGGCGCACTGAATGAGCGTCCACCCTCCGTCCGCCCGACTCCCGTGCTGGAACGATCGTTTCCACGGGCTTGCACACGTGGTTCGCTATGCGAAGTGCGGGAACAGGCGGTGCTGGCGTGGCTGGAAGAGCAGGCCCATCATCTCGGTTGGAACCTCGACGCGAATCGTGGTCATCGCCTGCTCGTCGAGGATCCAGACCGTATGGAACAGCCGTCCCCCGACGATGCGGTCTGAGTGAATTCGTCCGAGTGAATCGGCCGAAATTCGGTCGCCCGGCAGGTCGTCCGGATTCTGGATTTTTACGTTCAGATTTTTCTTCAGGATCGCCGTATGGATGGCGACCGGGGAGCCGATCTCGAGAAATTTCCTCACGCAGCGATCCCTCGGGTTGAACAGAAGTGGAAGCAGACATGGTTACCTGGCCCGCGCGGTATCGACCGACGCGGGCTCGCCCCAATCTCTTGTGGCTGCGGACTGCGATTTTCCTCGATGACGCGGTTCATCGACTACACGAAACGGTGTCAGAAATTCCGAGCGAGAAAAACGGCGCATAAACCCCACGACAAGCACATCGTGAGACGTTGCTTCGCTCGCCGCGTCTTTCAGCACCAAATTTCGTGATTTCGGGCAATCTGGCCCACCCCCTCCGCCATCCCATGCGTAACGAGCGATCAGTCGCGCCGCACACGTCACCTGCGCCGACAAGGCCAGCGCACACCTTCGAACTACATCTGACCACCTTCGTGCGTTGCTATCTCCCACTCACCGGCGTAGGCACCAGACGGTTGACCGTGGTACCGTCGCTCAGTTCGCCATCGAAATTGATTCCCCAGCAGTACGCGGCCCCCGAGTTTGAGAGCCCGCGCGTATGCCGGTGGCCCGCCGCAATATTGGCAAACGACTAGCCCCCAATCACGGGCACGGGTGTGGTGCGCGCGGCGGTGGTTCCATCACCCAGCTGGCCATCGCCGTTGTACCCCCAACAGTTCGCTGCCCCCGCGTTCGTCAGCCCGCAGGTGTGATACAGACCTGTGGTGAGCGTCGTGAATGTCAGGCCTCCACTCACCGGTATGTTTGGGCTATTCCGGTACGTTTCTGTCCCGTCGCCCAACTGCCCGCCGCGATTGCCGCCCCAGCAGAACGCGGCCCCAGCCTGCGTGAGTCCGCAAATGTGTTCGCTGATCCCCACTGCAAGCGCGCTGAACGTTCGATCGGGGAACAGGCGCTCGGGCGCCAGCGCGACGCTGCCACCGCCACGGACATTGTACACAGAACCCCAGCAATACATCTCCCCTTCACGCGTCAGCGCGCAGGCGTACGCGTTGCCCGCCACCAAAGATGTGAACGTGTGGTTCCCGACTACGCGCGTTGGAACAAGCCTCGACTCTGTCGTGCCGTCGCCAACCCCTCCGGAACCGGCGTATCCCCAGCAATACGCTGCCCCCGCGACGGTGAGGCCGCACGTCTGTCTGAAGCCGGCGGCCAACGACGCGAAGCTCAGGCCACCTGCGACGGGAGTAGGTGCCAGTCGATCTGCCGCGCCATTGGTCTCGCCGGTGCCCATCTGCCCCCAATCATGGATACCCCAGGAATACGCTGCGCCTGCACCGGTCAGCCCGCAGGTATGAAAGTATCCGGCGGCCAGCGATTTGAACGCCAGGCCCGTGCCAACTTGCTTCGGTGTCAGTCCGGTCGTCGCGCCGTATGGGTTGTCGCCCCGTATGGGTTGTCGCCCCAGCAAAACGCTGCGCCGGCGCTGGTGAGGCCACACCGACGCACCAAGGCCGTGAACGCACGCCACCGGGTGAACCCATCCGCGGCTCTGGGCTCGTGACTGGCGCACGCCGTGATGAAGCCGACGCCAACTGCGTATCGAAGTAAGCGAGCAAATCGCAGCATCGGCAGATGTTACAACCCGCGTGAAGGGACGAATCGGTTCCGCACACAGGGATGCGCAGGAGTCGATACCAGATCATAAGCTCCTTGCGAGGTCGAATCAAACTGTCTGCGACGCTTCAATTGAAAGCCATTGCGAACGCATCCGCCGGAGAGACGCGCTGAACAATCGGGCTTGCCAATTCGTTGGAGGGATCGTGGCCGGCGATCCCAGCCAGCACAATGCCGCGAATGAAAAGCGCGACACGTCTCTGTCGTGCCGCAAGCGCCCCCAAACGAACCGACATCGAAGACGACGCACGCACGAGGTCAGGGGGCGCACGCCCTAGCCGGCATGAACGCAGGCGGCACCAACATCCGGAATCACACTCCACAGGAAGATGGTGCTTGCGCCATACTGCGACCTGAATTTTTGCATGAACTGTTCGAGCGGATCGCAACGGACCTTGTCGTTGCTGTTGCCGTAATGCCACACACTGTCCTGACTGAAAATGCCGATATGCTTCTTCGGCCTGTCAGACATGGTGGACCGGTCGAGTGGCACATAGTCGAGCGGCACGGCGTAAATCAGGCAATCTCCCGCGGAGCGGCTATCCCAGTCACCTTTGCTTCCAGCGGGCAGCGAATTGAAGATCTCATTGACACGCGTCGAAGCTCCGAGAAAGCCTTGCATGCCAGCTTTCTGGTTCGAACGCACAGAGGCGCGCGTGGTGCCTTTCGTTTCCTTCCACTCGAGCAAGCCAGTGCAGACTTTGCCGACCTGAATGTTCAGGGCATGAGCGACAAAGTGAGCGCAGTGGGACTCTGCGTCTCCCACCTTGCCATATCCCAAGGGGCAAAAATCTTCGACCGATTTGCCAAGGTACCGCTTCAGATTGGCTAACCCGGCACCGGGGATGCAGGTGATCGTAGCGACGGCCATGGTCTCGATTCCAGAGGGGAGGTTTCTCAGCGTACTCAACAACGAGTCGGCGCAACGGTGCGAACTCCGGCCCTCAACGGATCAGCGTGCCCAAGCGAGGAACCGTTCGCGTCTTTCGGGAATCGGACGGGTTCCGTGATTGATCGGCGCCAGCGACGAATGAAAGCATTTCCTCACTACGGCGTCCTCACCAGTCGGAACCCGGCGAACCGGAAGTTGCGCGTTGGCACATCAAAGATGCGAGCCGCGGAGCGGTTGAACGACGACTGGTAGTTGTACGATCCGCCGCGGAAGACCTTGTCTGTCCCTGTCGCCGGACCCGTCGGATTAGTCGCTAACGCCGCGGAATAGGGGCCATACCAATCGCTGACTGACTCCAGCACGTTGCCGATCATGTCGTACAGCCCGAACGCATTGGGTGCCTTGCCGGCGACCGGACGCGTCTGCGTAGCATTACCCTGCCACCACGCGATGTCGTTCAGCACGCCATACGTCTCTGTCGTCGTCCCCGCACGCGCCGCGTACTCCCACTCGGCCTCGGTCGGCAGGCGATAGGCCACTCCGGCGCCGGCGGACTGTGCATTGAGCTGCTGGAGGAACAGCTGCATGTCGTTCCAGCTGACCTGCTCCACCGGGCAGAGGTCGCCGCAGGCGGTGAAAAAGCTTGGATTGGTCCCCATCACCGCGCGCCACTGCCCCTGGGTCACCTCGGTCCTTTGCAGCTTGAAGGCTGGGGAAATGTTCACCGGATGCACCGGTTGTTCGCCTGCATCGAAGCCAAAGTTCGATCCCATCTGGAACGGCGTAACGGTCGCGGGGATCGTCGCGAACTGCTCGGGCCCGAAGCCCACGCCGAGCGCCGCGGCGGGCGTCACTGTCAGGGTCACGTTGCCGCTGCGACCCTCGCTGGTGGCGCTGACCGTCGCAGTCCCAACACTCACGCCCGCGGCCAGACCGGTCGCCGGGTTGACGGTCGCGAACGCCGTGTTCGACGACGCCCACGCAATCACGCGGCCCGTCAGGGCGTTCCCTCCGGCATCCCGCGGCACTGCTGTCAGCTGAACGGTCTGGCCGACCTGTACCGTCGGTGCGGCTGGGGTGATGTCCACGCTCGCGACGGGGACAGGGTTCACCGTCAGCGTCACGGTGCTGCTGCGGCCCTCGCTGGTTGCGGTCAGCGTCGTGGTCGAGGCACTCGCGCCTGTCACCAAGCCCGTCGCAGGGTTGATGGTCGCAACCGCCGAGTTATTGGACACCCATGTGATGACACGACCCGGCAACGCGTTGCCGCCGGCATCGCGCGCCACGGCACTCATCTGCAGCGTCTGTCCAACCGCAACAACAGGAGCTGTGGGTGTGATGTCGACGCTCGCCACTGCGACCGCGGCTGCGGTCACCGTCAGGGTCACACTGCCGCTCCGTCCCTCGCTGGTCGCGGTGAGTGTCGTGGTGCCGGCAGTCACGCCGGCTGCGAGGCCGGTGGCACTGTTGATCGTCGCCACCGCCGTGTTCGAGGACACCCACCCTATCAGGCGGCCGGTGAGCGTGTTTCCTGCAGCATCCCGGGGCACCGCGCTCATTTGTACCGTCGTTCCCGCGACCACACTGGGTGACGTTGGCGTGACGTCCAGGCTTGCCACGGGGGCTGGGGTCACCGTCAGAGTGACGCTGCTGCTCCGGCCCTCGCTGCTGGCGGTGATCGACGTGGTCCCTGGACTCACTCCCGTCACCAGGCCGGTCGCGCCGAGCGTCGCGGCCGCAGTATTTGACGAGGGCCCCCACGCGATCACGCGTCCCGTCAAGACGTTACCGGCGGCATCCCGCGCCACCGCATTCAGCTGTAACGTCAGTCCGGCGGCCACAGTCGGCGACACCGGGGTGATGTCGATACTCGCGACCGGGGCCTGAGTCACGGTCAGGGTGACGGTGCCGGTCCGGCCCTCACTGGTCGCGGTGATCGTGGTGGTGCCTGAGCTCGCACCCGTGGCCACGCCTGTCGCACCATCAATCGTCGCGATGGTTGTGTTCGATGAGGTCCAAGCGATCACTCGGCCCGTCAGGATTGCTCCGCCGGCGTCCCGAAGGGTCGCTGTCAGAGGTGTCGTCTGCCCGGTCACAACCGTTGGCGCCGCCGGCGACACCGTTACGGTTGCAACGGGCGCGTTGACCACCGTCAAGGTAATGGCTGGGCTCGCCACGCCATCACTGGTGGCCGTGATCTGCGTTGTGCCACCAATGACTCCAGTGACCAGCCCCGTTGTCGGGTTTATCGTCGCGACGGCGGGGTTCGAGGACACCCAAGCAAACGCGCGGCCCGGCAACGAATTCCCTCGCGCGTCGCGTGCCGCTGCTGTCAAAGTGGCCGTCTGTCCGGCTGCCAGCGTCGGGGAGGCTTGCACAATCGCGACGCTCGCGACCGTACCGCGAGTTACCGTGATGCTTGCTGGGGATGACGTCACGCCCTCGCTGCTCGCCCTGGCTTGCGCGACGCCCGGCGCCACTCCACGCAGCAGGGCTGTCGCGGCAACGGAGGTGACAGAGGCCAGCAGCGCCGTATCACTCGTGGTCCAAGTGAAAGTCCGGCCAGGCAGGGCCAAGCCGAGCGCATCAAACGCACTGGCCGATACACGGATCGTGTCATTTTCGGCCAGCGCTGTCACCGACGCCGGAGTGATACTGATTGAGGCGATGACCGGTCGCGTCGCACGTGCCCTGAACGTCACCGATTCTCCCCGTGGCGGCGTCACGGTCAGGGTCTGGTCGCCTTCGGTGCGGCCAAGCGTCCACTGCAAGGTCGCCTCGCCTTGGGCATCCGTCGTGACCGACGCCGGCGACACGGAGCCGCCGCTGCTCGCGGCGGCCGAGAGAGTCGCGCCCCTCGCCACGGAAGCAAACGCGCCGGTAGCCTTCACTTTCACTGTGACCGTGGCGCCCGCCGGCGCGGTCTGTGCGTCGCCCGCCGCCGCGCTGAGATTTGCCAGCGTGGTTGAGACAACGGTAGTGTCGCCGCCAGCCGGAGTCGGCTTGTCGTCGCAGCCGTTACACGAGGCAAGGGCTACCAGCAGAATGGCCGTTGTGGCGATTCGGCGCTTACTGGGCAACATCATGTCGTCGGCACCCCGGAAGGATGAGTAATCTCTTTCGGCTAACGGCAGCCTATCCCGAATTTGACGGTCGGTCAGCGGGGTCGCCAGTGGGGGAACCTCGCGCAGCGACTGGACGCTCCATAAAGCAATCTCCGGCCGCAGCCAGGCAGGCGCTCTAGGGCAGGCGCCACTTCCGGCCCTGTGGTCCGATCGTTACGCAGCAGTGCCGAGGGCGGGCAAAACGACAGCCTTACGATTCTTCAGCATGGCTGCATCTGGTCTTTTCGGTCAGAACGCCGCGCGTGTCAAACTGGCGTTTGGCCACACGACGCTGAGCTTGACCACCGGCGACACCAGTCGCGTGCGGGGCTTCATGGGCAAGATCTGCGACAGGTGCATCGGACGCAGTGTCAAGGCTCACATCAGGAGTCACCATGAGGGGGGCGGAAGGGACGTCACCCTCGTGTCTCAGCGATACGGTGTGAACCGCAGCAGATCGAGGACGGGACGATCGACCCCGATCTCGATCGTTACTGCAGCGCGAACCCGGGTGCGCGCCGCTTCTCGCGCCTGCGCGCTTCTGACGCCAGCTGCGTACTGCATCAGATCGAGTATGTTTTGCTGTGCTATGTGGGGCTGTTTCGCGTCCGGCGTGTGACCAACGCGGCAAGGTGAGTCCGAATCCGTTCTGCGCTCCCTGGTGCTTTCTCGTGCCAATTGCAGCGACCATATGTCCGAGCTAGTCGAGCCAGGCACGCAGGCGTGGGCGGAGCTGTCAGCATCCCTCGCGCCGACCTATCTGCTCGAGGGAACGATCGGGCGTGGCGGAATGGGGACCGTACTCCTCGGCCGAGAAGTGGCATTACATCGGTCGGTGGCGGTGAAGGTGCTCGCCCCTCCCCTTGCAACCGATGACGGCTTTCGCCGCGGCTTCGACCGCGAAGCGCAGGCCGTTGCTCAACTCTCGCATCCAAACATCGTTCAGATCTACACGGCCGGCATCACTGCCGGGCCCCTCGCGCTGCCCTACTTCATCATGCAGTTCGTCGATGGGGTTTCGCTCGACCGGTGGATTGCGAAACAGGGACCACCTGCCGAAGTTCGGGCGCGGCGCATACTGCACGATTTGGCCGCGGCACTGGGCGCGGCCCACAGGCGCGGCCTCGTGCATCGGGATGTGAAGCCATCCAATGTGTTGATCGAACGGGACTCCGGTCGCGTCCTGCTGGCGGATTTCGGAATCGTGGCGGCGTTGCAGCCGGATTCACTTGGCGATGTCGCGGATTCCGAGGCGCCTGGCTTGGTTCGTGGGACACCGACTTACATGAGTCCTGAGCAGTCGCTTGGTGAACCGGTCACTGCGGCAGCCGACATCTACGCGCTCGGCGTTCTTGGATATGAAGTGGTTACCGGAAGTCCGCCGTTTGCGGGTGAGCGAGCGACGGTGCTGCGCGCAGCGCATCTGGTCGCGACGCCGAAACGAGTGGATGCAATTCGGCCCGACGTCTCGGCGGATCTCGTGCGGCTAATTGCGCGTTGCCTCGAGAAGGACGCGACGGATCGACCGACAGCGTCCGAAGTGATGCGGGAGGTCCTACCGTCATTGGATGACACTCTCGAATGGCCGCCGCCCGGCCTCGGTCGGACATCAAGCCTAGGACGCCGATTCACGTGGTGGGCTCGGCTGCTGGTACTCGCAACCGCCGCACTCGCGGTCGCGTTGGCCGTGCAACTGCCCGGCACGCATAGCGCGAGCGGCTGGTGGAACGACTGGCGAGCCGGCTCCGTCGTCGTTGGCGACAGCGTCGGCCCGTCCTCCGGTGTGGTGGCCCTGTGGTCGCTTTTCGTCGTCTGCTGCTGTGGGGCAATAATCGGCGCGGGGATCGCGCTCGCGCGGATCCTCACGCAAATCGCGACACTCGTCTCTCAGGCTCGCCAACGCGGATGGCAGCGATCCACGCTCTGGGACGTGATCTCCGACCCCGATTCCCGCACCGGCGCGTTGCTCAGCGCCTCAGGCGAATTCCTGGAGTTGGATCTCGAAGCGAGGATTGCGCTTCAGCGACGGCGCCGCCGAGACTGGCAACTGACGACGGTCGCGGCGGGAGTGACCGCTGGCGCGTTGGGTGTCTGGGCCGTCAGCGTGTTGGTTGGTGATCCCCTGTCACCTCCAGGGGGACCATTGGCCCAGTGGCCTGCGGTGTTCAGCGTCGTCGCGCCAGCAACCACACTGCTGATGATCGCGTGGACGAGTTCACGCTCCGCGGTGAAGCGATTTGCAGGAGCCCCGACGCCGGTGACACGCACCGGCTCATTCGTGAGTGTCACTGATGTTCGGCCGGCGGACGTAGCCGCGTGGTATTCACAGACTGGCCAATTCGCAAGCGATGTATCACGGAGTGCGCCAGTTGCGGCCCTCCGGCTGCTGTTTCCTGTGATTGGCGCTGCCACCGCCCTCACGGCGCTCGCGCTGATCGCCGGGGCATCCGCAACACTCATCGTGAGCCGGACCGTGCGCTGGGTTGGCCCCGAAGCCGCGCGTTCCGCGGCAGAGCTCGACCGCGCATCGCCGGGGATGCTAATCACGCTGCCGTCCGGTGCTGGAGAGTTTAGCGCTGACTCCGGAAGCGATTCGGCGCTGTCGGACCTCGCAGATGAGCGGAGGCCGTATCCCTTCGATCCCCGCGCCGCAATCGGAGCGTCGGCTGGCCCGTCTCGCAAAACGGTCTTCGCCGAAGCAATTCGACGCGCTGGCACGTGGCCTGCCGATACAATTGCCCTCTTTCGCGTGATCGCCGAGCACTCGCGGACGCTCGCCAGCCGATCCGTTTCGCCTGAGGCTACCCTTGATCAGAGCGGTGATCCCGGGCCACTTCTCGCCTCGATGCGGCAGGCGATCGACGCGAATGCCGTGGCCGCCGTCTTGGCGGTTGCAACCGGCGATCTTTCAACGGCGCGAGCTCGACTAGTGTCGAACGGTCGTGCGATCGCTTTGGTTTTGGACGGGCCTACGCGCGCATGGTCGGAAGTCGGGCTCAACATTGCACAGTCTTCGCTCTTGCTCCCCTTGATCGAGGTCGAGCGACTCGCTGGGAGAACGGCCGTTGCAGAGCGCTTGCGCGAGCAGGAGGCTCGGATCGCCGAACTGGCCGGTCGCCTCGGTCCGGAGTGGACGATAGGAACAAGTGGACTGGCCAGTGATCCGCGGGACACCAGACTCTTTCAGCGTGCGATGTCGGATTCCACAATCCCCCGAGGCATTCGGAACAGCGTGTCCAATTCGACCGAAGAGCTGACCTGTCTGAATGCTCGGCGTCTGGTGCAGGATGCAGCGCAGTTCGTGCCCCGCGTACGCCGCTGTCTCGCCATCGAAGTGCGCTGACGAGGGTTCGGCGGCGACTCGCGGGCCACGGTCTCGCGACGCGATCAGTTGCTGGAGAGAACGAAGAACGTGTCGCCGCTCCGGTTTCGAATGCGCAATGTCATTTGTGCCCGCACGGATTGCTTCCACTGCACGCGACACGTGCCTGACACGCTCACGACCGTTGCAATCGGCACTCCGGGAGTTCCGTCGAACAGAACGCATTCGAGATTCGCTCCGGTATTGACGGCTGAGACCTGCAGTCTGTTTGAACTACCACCTGCATCAAACTCGATCGTGTAGGTCGCCTGACTTCCGCGTTTGAGGAAGGCATCCGCCCAGACCGCGCCTCCGGTTGCCCCGCGAGAAGGTGAGATGGGAGCCGGTTGCGCTGTCGTGGGCGGTGGGCGCCGTGTCTCGGGAGCCGCGCCGACAAGACGGCTCGCAAGTTTGTCTGCCAGTTCCCAGTCGCCCGCGTCACTCGCGAACTCGGAAGCGAGGAGGAGGAGCGAGCGGCTGCTGAGCGCCCCCTGCCATGGGCCACTCGGCATGTCGTATGAGCCGACGCGCTGAACACGGGCCGCCCCGCCTTCCACGACGACGAGAATTTCCGCGGCGGCCAGCAGTGTCCGCGCATCGCGGGTCGATGCGCCGTGCCTCGCAAGTCGCTCCGCAGTCGCGAGCAAACTCACGCTCGGGCCAGATTGCGCGAACGCGGCATGCGCCGAAATGAGCAGTGCACCAACCAACGAGGCAAATCGAAAATGCGTCATGTCATCCGGTGCAGGGTGAATGCCGGAACTACGATGCCCCAACGAGTTGAAAGCCGGCCCAGTATCGCGGGTGCGAGAACCCCGGCATCGCTCGCACGGTCGCCTGAGCGCGCCTGAGCGCTTCGGCCTTGGTGCTCCGTCCAGTGCCGCCTCGCCAGTGACGATAGAAGTCATCCATGAGCGCCAGCGTGGCCCTATCGGACACGCTCCAAAGGCTCACGAGCACTGTGCGAGCACCACGCGCAAGAATCGCACGCTGGAGGCCGATAGTGCCTTCGGCCAGCTTGAGCGAACCGAGACCAGTCTGACAGGCGCTCAGCACAACCAGATCGGCGACAAAGCGAATTGACTCATCTTCCACAATTTCACCGACGGTGAACTTACCGTCGTTCGTCGTGTCTGTCGCCAGCGCGACGAAGCTTTGCAGTGGCTGGCCGCTGTATGCGAATCCGTGCGTGGCGAGATGCACGACACTTGCGGAACCAATGCGTCGGCGGACCGCGGTCTCGGTAGCCGCTGCGCCGATGAGCGGAACGACACCCAAGTATCCCGCCACGCGCTCACTCTCCTCCTCGGCAGCCGGCAGTGTGCCGAGTGCGCCCCGAGCGCCACGGAGAGTTTCGACCTCTGGCATCGCCGGATTTCCGGCCACGAGTGCCCTCCCATCGCGCACGGCCGGGCGACGCTCACTTGCCAGTCGCGCCACGGTTAGCGACGGTGCATAGCGCACAGCCGTCGTGATTCCGAGCGGAGCGCCATCTTCGACCGTCGAAAGGCTCGCGAACGGCACCATCGCAAGAGACCCGCTTGGGACGACAAGCAGCGTCCGTGCGCCATTGAGGAGCTGGCTGACGGGACGAGGCAACACGATGGCGGTTAAGGCACGTTCGGGAATGCGGCGACGGCTTCGCACCGCAGCAACCGATTGGCTGGGTCGTGCGGCCGGTTGGCCACGCATCGCAGATTCCGCAGCATCATCGATCCCAAGCGCGACACGGTAGCGCGCGACGGCATCGTCGATTTGTGCGCGGCGGATTGCTGTCCGGAACAGGTGCACTACTCCGCGGGGGTCGACGACCCATGTCAGCAAGGTGTCCTTCGTCGGCAGATACACCACTGCCGCCGACCCACGAGGAACCGTCGCCGCCAGACTTTTCCCCTCAGGCACCAGATCGACCGCTGCACAGGTGCTGTCGAGGTCCTTCCGCATGAGCGCCGTAAGGGCTTGGGCGCGTCCACGCTCACTGATCGCGAGTGCGGCCAGCACACCAGCTGCCGATGGCGATCGATCGCCGGCAGCCGCAAGTGCCCACCGATCAAACAGGGAGTTCCATTGCTCGGCCAGCGTGGCACGATTGATGTCACTTCCCGCATTCGTCGCCAGCCGACGGACGACGGCCGCCGACGAATCGTACATCGCAAGCCCTGTCCGGCGGTCGCCGCCCGCCAGGGCGATGGTGCCAAGATTATCGAACGCGGCCTGCACGGTGAGCAAATCGCGAGAGGATCGGGCGGCTGAGAGCGCAAGCGTGAGATACGTCACGGCGGAATCGGTCCGGCCGAGCTTCGTAAACGCACTTCCGAGATTGATGTACGCCATCCCCTCGGACCCAGTGTTGCTGGTTTCCTTGATCAGTGCGATTGCCGCCCGAAGCAACGTGACGGCTGAATCCTCGCGCATCCCCAGGTTTTCTGCCTTACCCATGTTCAACAGCGTGATGCCTTCACCACGCTTGTCTGCCGCAGCACGCCGTTGTTCGAGCGCAAGCCTGAAGGTCGATCGTGCCGAATCCGCGTCATCGCGATCCAGAAAAACGTTGCCGATGTTGTTCAGCGACATGCCGGCGCGGAACGCATTCTGCTGCACCTGCCAGATCCCGAGTGCCCGGCGGTGATACACGAGGGCGGAGTCGAGAAAGCCGAGCTTGCGGAACGTGTTGCCCAACTCGTTGGATGCCATTCCAACGCGTGCACGATCACCCGTCTCATTCCCGATCGCGAGCGCACGCCGCCCAGCAGTCAGAGATGAATCAAACTGCCCTGTCTGGCTGAACGTGAACGCCATGTTCGTGAGCGTCAGCGCAATGCTGCGACGGTTCGGTCCGCGTTCCTTGATGGCGAGCGATCGGCGGAAATAGACCAGCGCAGAGTCCATCCGTCCGGCGCGGTCAAAGGTCAGGCCGAGATTTCCGAGGGAGATCGCCTGACCTGCGACGTCGTTTGCGCGCTCGTCACGAGCCAACAGGAGACGCTGGTACACCAGGCTCGAGTCGAGCAAACCTTGGCTTTGATAGGCCGTCGCAATCGCGTTCAAAATCCCCGGCAGACTTCCGCGCGGATCCGCACGTTCCGCAAACCGTCGCGCCCGATGGAGATACACGAGAGCGGAGTCAGATTGGCGTCGCGCTTCGAACGCCATCCCGTGCGCACCAAGCGCGACCACTTCGAGACTGGAGTCCCGTTGGCGAGCCGACGCGAGGAGCGCCTCACGCGAACGCGCGAGTGCCGAATCGGCGCGCCCCAGATCGAGCAAGACTCGACTCAGACCAACGTTCGCGATGACGAGTTGTGGGATATCACCTACCGCTCGCGCACGCGAAACGGCGCGGTCCAAGTACGGAACCGCAGAGTCCGGCTGCCCAATCGCGCGAAACGCGCGGGCGAGTGACGCGTCGAGAGCCAGGCGCTCTGGTTCTGTACCACTGACCGCCAGTCCGACCTCTGCGCGACGGTACAGCCGAATCGCCTCCCGAATCGCGGCGGCGGTCGACGTGCCGGACAGTGAGTCCGCGCGTGCGACAAGCGCCATAGCGGTGTCGCGCATCTGCCCTGAGCCAGTCGACGGCGTGGCCAAGAGCGCCACGACAATTGCCGCCGCACTCGCGCCGGAGAAGCGGCGGCTCGAGTGCGGACGTGAGCGGCCCAGTCGCTTCATCGTCTTCAACTGCATTCACCTCCCGAGTGCTGCGACGGCCGTGCCAATCGCTTCGGTGGAAGCCATTTTGGCACGGAGGCACCAACGCACCGCATCGATCCAAAGTGCATCGTGCGTGAACGCGCGTCGAGGTGCCGAAGGCTGGGGCGTCAAGCGGCGTCGTGCGCGGCGGAGTTGGCGAACAACTGGCGTACGAGTGCCGGCCTCAGCCTTTCCTGCCGCTCGAACCCTGCCTCCGACTCGTTAATTATCCGCGAGCGGAGGTCTCCGACAGCTGCCGTGAGCGTCGCGGAAGCGCCTGAGCGTCTGCGATTCGGCACTGGAGATCCTCAATGGCATGGCAGTCCCCTGTCCATCCGGGCACCCGAGTCCCCGATCTGGCGGCGTACGCCGGCCCGGACGGCCCTGACAGGTCGCTCGATCCGCTTGCCAAACCGAACGTCGTGGACACCCGGTGCGATTCGGGATGCAATCTGGTGGCCTGACGCACGTCTCCCGTCACCGTGATGCAGCCACATGAACGACACAACGGCGGCCGAATTTGCGGCCCTCGCAAAGGATGCATACAGCACGTCGCCAAAGGGCAGTCGCGTGTATGGCTGGCGAAAGCAGCAGTTCTTCGGCGATCCCGAGAATGGCTTCTTTGCAGCAACGTATCATTCGGAAGCACGGAAGGAGCTCGTCGTGGCATTCCGTGGCACCGAGAAGACGGAGGGCAACGACTGGAGAAACAACTTCAGGAATACGGTGGGGAGCGCGCGGGGGTCGTGGGACAGCCAGTTGAATACCGCACTATCGTATTTTCGCGCGGTCCGGTCGATCTACGCTGTTCAGGACTGTGCCGTCTGCGGCCACTCGCTGGGTGGATTCCTCGCAGCAATGGTCGCAATTCAAGAGAGCGCCGTCGGCGTCACGTTCAACTCAGCACCACTGGGACTCTCCGGCTTGGGCAGCCACGCGCGGAGCACGCCAAGAATTGTCAATTTTCGTCTCGCCGGTGACGTCGTTTCCGATGCGCTGCTTGACTTCGTTGGGCCCGTGATCGAGCTACGACTTTCGAAGGCTGGACTGTGGGTTCGTTCGCCGGGACTGCTCGGCGACCTCGATCCGCTCATGCACTCAATGAGCTTGGTCGAGGAGGCAATTCTTCTTTATGCGAACTCCGACAAACCTCCGGCGGACTGGGTGGCACAGAGTTGATTCCTGATTGTCTCAGTAAGCTTCCCTGTCAGGCAGGCCGGGCGCCGCAGGACAGATCGGGTGGTGTGGCTCTCGGCTGAAACGTGCGGGGCGTGACGGCGCCGAGAGAGTGATGCGTCCGCTCCGTGTTGTAGCACGGCGTCACGCGTTCGCAAGAGCTGGATCTCGAGAAGGGATCGGCGCCGCGGGCCCGCCACACGTTACGCTCGGACGAATCCCGGCCAGATTCGCGCGCACATCGTGTTGGCGACACTCTGCCATGTGAACAGCCGCCGTGCGCGCTCGAGCCCTGCCGCTCCCATGCGCTGTGCAGCAGCTGGATCAGCGAGCAGCGCCGCCAGTGCCCGCGAAAGTCCCTGACGGTCGCCAGGTGAAACGGAGATTCCGGTCGTGCCGGAGATGACCATCTCAGGAAGCGCACCAGTATTCGTCAGAATCACGGGCAGTCCGTACGACATGGCCTCAAGCACCGAGATCGGGAAAGAATCGTAGTGAGTTGGGAGTGCGAAAATTGTGCTGCCCGAGTAGACATCACGCAGCGTCTCTCGCTGCTCCGGGATGGACTTGTCGAGGAATCCGTAGAACTCGACTCCATCGACTCCGACCGTCTCTGCTGGCTGCACGGGAGGGCCCAGAATCGCGAGCCGAAGGTCGCCGTACGTCTGGCGCTGGTCGCGGAATGCATCCAATAGTTCCGGGCCACCCTTTGAAGTCCAGTCCCGTCCAACGAACAGAACTCGTCGAGTGCCGCCCACGCCCTGCGCCGAACCTTGCGCCCCTTCAACAAATGGATAGCCGGCGTAAACCGGAGAGATCTTTTCGGGCGTTACGAGGCCTTCCGAGATGAACCGTCCCCGAATGTACTCGCTCATGGTAAAGATGTGTTGAGCGCGGTCATACACCATCGCTTCATTGCGAATTGCGGTATCGCAGTCACGCGGTGTGAGCTGGGATGCGTTGCTGAACGCGTTTGCGAGCGTGTGCTTCACGAAGTTGTCGCAATAGAGAAACAGCTGGGTATCTCCCGGCCGCACCGGAAGACAACCTGCGCCGTACTGGATGACGACTGCATCCGGCATCTTTCGAAGTAGCGCTCGTACTCCGCGCTGCGCGACCACTGATCGCGCTGCAAACGCGCGGGCACTGAGCCGGTACTTCGCGCGCCATGTGGCTCGATTCGGCGCCCAGGACGCTGCCGCCGTGAGCAGCTTCCTCATCCCGTAGAGCTCCGCGTCGACTGTCTCGACCCTGACACCACTCGATCGCAGCGCTTGAGCAATCGCGTAGGGTGTTCCCGAACCGGAACCGGTCGGAGTCGTCGCATCGCCTTCGGCGACAAAAATCACGCTTGGCATGGCAATGGTCTGTGCAGGAGCAATCACGATGCAGAGAAGAGAGTCTTCGCGTGCGACGCACGGTTCGGCCGGGACTCGATGACAGCTCGATAGAGCGAGAGCAGTCGATGACGAGCCGTGGATGCAGAGAAGTCGGCCTCGGCACGCTCGCGGGCAGCGGTGCCGAGCTTTCGGCGCAAGTCACTGCTTTGCGCGACTCGGCGGAGCGCCTCAGCAACAGCGTCGACACTGCCAGCAGGTACCAGCAATCCATCAACGGAGTCCTGGATGAGGTCTCCTGTGCCGCCGACATTCGTCGCGACAATGGCGCGCCCTGCGGCCATGGCCTCGAGAACAGAATTTGGCGAGCCTTCGCTATCGGAGGTCGAGAGTGCGACGTCGAATTCGAGCTGCAGTTCGGGTCCACCGATTCTCGATCCGGTGAGGTGCACGTGCGACGACATTCCGGCGTCGCGGATAGACGCTGCAATCTGCTGGCGGTGTTCACCGTCGCCGACGATCACGAGCCGAATTCGGAGTCCTTCAGCGACCAGCTGCTGGATTGCCCGGATGGCGATGTCATGCCGCTTTATTGATGTCAGTCGCGAAACCATGCCCACGGTCACGACGGAAGCAGAGGCAGCTGGCATTTCCCGCCAACGAGCTGGGAGATCGACGAAGTTGTCGATCACGTGTACCTGTGACCTCGGAACGCCTTCGTGGGCAACCATGTGTTCCGCGACCGTCCGGCTATTCACTGACACAGCGTCGGCAAGCAAGAATGCCCGATGGTTCAGGCGGGCGTGAACCGGTCGCACGATCTGGTCGAGCCAGCGCCGGCTCGCAACCCAGGGTGCCGTACGCGACACTGCCTGTGCGGCGAGCATGATCATGTTTGAGTAGCTGTCGTGACTGTGCACGACGTCCGCCTGCATCGCGCGGAGCAGCCGCTTCAGCCGATACACCGCGGCGAGATTTCGCGGGTCACGGATAGAGAAGATCGGGAGGTGGTGCAGTTCGGCACCGGCAGCGGCATAATCCGAATGCAGCGGACCAGTTTCGTGCAGGTGAATAACCGCGACATCGTGCTCAGTGGCCAGGATGCGAAATGAACGAAGTGCGGCCAGTTCACTCCCGCCGATCATGAGCGAATCTACAACAAAGACAATTCTCATGCGCCTGCGCCGACGGTGCAAGCTCGCGCCTTTCGGCAGCACGAAGACAGATAGGAGACCGCTACAACCTGTGACTGTGGCATGATGTCAAGGTGACAGAAAGCGCAGCCACGCCGCACGATCGAAGGAACGCTCGTTCGCAAGTGAAATCGAATGCGCCCTGTGAGCAGCGAGGAGCGCTGCGTCCTCCGCGTACGTTCTCGTCGCCGCGACCAGCTCGTCATAGTTTCGCACAATGAAGCCATTGCGGCCATGCTCCACCCATTGCTCTACCTGTCCAACCGGTGTCGAGATCACCGCGAGCCCCGCAATCACGGCTTCCATCACAGTGAGCGGTCCGCCCTCCATGTATGACGTGCAGACATACACATCGTTGCGCACCAGCTCTCGAACGTACTGCTCTCGTGAGGTCATGCGCAGGGGAGAAACCTGGCTTCGGAAGTGAAACTCCACACGGTCCCGGACGCTTGGCTCGGATGCCAGAGCGTCGAGCCAGGCCTTGTTCTTCCGACCGGGGCGCACAAAAATCGAACGCATCTGTGAAAGGTTGCGTCGCCCCGTCTGGTCCCGCGTGTAGTGGTCGATCTGAAGAAAACGGGAGGCGACGCGTGCCCATGAGACCTTTCCACCACCTGCGTGGGAGCTGGTGAACCGTGGGATGCGCTGTGGAGCGGTCGGCTCGTCTCGTACGACCTGATTGCGAACGTCCATGATGAGCTGACGATCGTGTGGCATCGTTGGTGTCAGCCAAGGGTCCAGTTGGTAGGCACTTTTCAGGACGTTCGTGACACTGGCGCATGTGGATGAAACGCGATCAAACGCAGCGTAGTCACGCTGCGCAAAGGGACCGTCCGTCCAGCTGAATCGATCAGTGAAGTAGGAGACCTCGCAGGGATCGTGAACGGTGGTGACCAACAGCTGGCAAAACGTCCCCAGGTCTACGCCTCTGGGCAGCGTACCGGGATACGCACAGTAAATGACATCTGCTCCACGGGGACGCCTCTGGAACTCAGCCTGCGATACGCAGGAGACTTCCATGTCATCCGCCAGCTCGTTCTGGAGCAGCTTTCCGATATTGTGTAGCGCCCAACCATCCACGTCGTAAATGTAGAGAACAGTCGTCATCTTTCTTTCTTCTGGCCGCACAGCGTTGACTCGCGCACTGCGGCGGAGGAATGATTTGGTCTCGGGAGATGAGCAGCAGATAGATCAGCGTATCGGTAATCTTTCGGCACCTTCTGCTCGATTGTGACCACACGGCCAGCTTCTCCTCGTCGTTGGTGTAGACGCGACGTCCTCTGTCGAGGCGGCAAGTCTGGTGGATGAAGTCCCAAACCCCTCTGGTTGACCTCGGCAAAGAGCGTTGACGCCGCTGGAAAAGACGCGCCGACGAGCGCTGCGAAGTCGGCCCGGGCTCTGTTTGCCTCAACGAGTCGCGTCTGAGCACCCGCCAGAAAACGAAACACCATGCTTCATATCCTCGCCGGGACGCCAGTGCGCTTCCCTGTTCCGGTGTCTTCAGGCCCCATGACGTTCACGGCAACCTTCGTTCCCCGCGCATTGCAGCACCTATAATGCGGTCGGGATCGGGGAGGGCCGGCCGGAATCGCTGTGGCCGCCTCCGACTCATCAAGAAATGGGTTGCGGCATCGTCGATTCGGGGTGAGGCAGTCAGCGCATTCATCCGAAAAATTGCAGCGCATTGCCATACAAATGCGAGGTAGAGATAGAGGAACGACACCCTGTGGAAGCTGCCGAACGTCGCCGCAATAAGATACGCGATCAGTCCAAAACGAAGAATCCGCAACTGTTCCGCCTCCAACGGCGCGTGGATTCTGGCCAGTCGTTCAACCCTCCGGGCGTGCAGCAAAACCGTGCCTAGCATGCCGACGAAGAGCGCCAGTCCTGGCAAGCCCGCTTCGGCAGCAAGGCTGACATACATGTTGTGTGCATCGCGATTGCCGCGACCGATCGCCCACTCCGGTCGCTCTTCAGCATACACGCCATGAGCCTCGGAGTACGCACCAAGCCCGACGCCGGTGAGCAGATGATCCTTCGCAATCGTCGATGCGATCTGCAGCAGGATGAAACGTTGTTCGGCCGAACTGTCAGCCTCGCCGATCGTCTCGGTGTTAAACAGGTACTTCATTCGACTGAATCGCTCCCACACGGCTCCTGGTGCCACGAGCACGATGGCGAGTACCGCCAGGAGGCCGACGCGTAGCAGTCTTGTCCGGCTCCGACTCCGCAGCAGCATGAACGCAAATGCAATCACCAGTCCGATGAATGCGCCCCGCGATTGTGTGATGATGATGAGCAGCGCTAGTCCCGCCGTCGAGGCGAGTGCGCCAACTCGAATCCATCTCGGATACCGACCGGCAAGCAGGAATGCTGACAGCGCCATCGCCAAAATTGCGTACGCCGCGAGATCATTGTAGTTCGCGAATGAGAAGTTCCAGCCGTAACGCCCAAACGTCCCGATCCCGCCCAAAAAATTGAAGTACGTACCGCGAGCCGGGAACAGCCCGAACATGAGTACCCACAGCCCGGCAAAGATCGCGAGCTGGGGGACTGTCTTGCTGGCGTTGATCGCAACGAAGAAGATCAAGAGGATCTTCAGGTAGTCGAGCAATGAATCGCCGACGACAAAACGGTACGGCGAGTTGGTTGCGGCCAGCGCGCACCAGCCAAGGAAGGCAGCGAAGAAAAGCACTGGAGGTGGGAATGCGATTCCCTTGTGGTTCGCCGCCACTCCCAGCACGCCGATCGCAATGCCAACCGACGCGATTGGCAACTTGAAGCTGTGCACGCAGAACAGGTAGATCGCCAGCCCGAACAGCGCGACCGTCATCTGCTGTGTGCTGACCGGAATGATCGGCCCCTCGCGCAGCGAGTGATTCGGGAAGCCCACTGGGGCAGCGCTTGCTCGACGCATCATGGGTAGAGTCTAACCGGAGCCGGCCCTGCCACGCGTATCCCCGAAATAAGAACCGGGCGACTCCCTGAAGGGCCGCCCGAGCTCAGCCGCAACCACCAGCGCGATCGCGATCGAATCAACGTGCTCCCTTCCGCCCGATCATGACCGGCAGCGTTCGCGACATGATCCGGATGTCCATCCAGATCGAGCGCTTCGCGATGTACTCCAGATCCAGTGCCACTTTGTTCTTCACATCATCAATACAGCTGTCGTACGCCTGATTGATCTGCGCCCACCCCGTGATCCCGGGCTTGACCCGCTGCCGAAGGTGGTAGTCCTGCACCTGCGTCCGCAGTGACAAAAAGATGCTCGGTCGCTCTGGACGTGGCCCAACGACGTTCATCTCGCCCCGCACGACGTTCCAGAGCTGCGGTAGCTCATCCAGTCGGGTCTTCCTCAGAAAGTCACCGATCGCGGTGATTCGGGGATCGTCCTTCGATGCCCAGACCGCCTCACCCTGGATTTCAGCATCGACTCGCATCGACCGAAACTTGTAAATCGTGAAGACCCGGCCACCGAGGTCCTCCTCCCGCCGAGTCTGGTGGCGGTCGCCGCGAAGGGCGCGCCGATCCAGACCTACGCGAGTCTGTGAATACATGATCGGACCGGGGCTGCTCAGTTTGATCAGGACCGCAATCAATGCCGCGAACGGGGCAACCAACACCAGGCCGATCAGCGCCACCGAGACGTTCAGAAAGCGATGCATCCACTCAGGATGTGCGGACGCGACGTCGTCGACTCCCGCGTGAGTCCGGCCGCCACGCGCTTCGCGCATGTCGCCATCATCCGGCGACGGCCATCCCGTGGTCGCACCGCCGAACGCCTCACGGACCGCCGCGATACGTCCCGCCATCTGTGTTGCACTCGGTACAGTAGATCCCACGCCTGCCTCGGCTGTGTGTAATTCAGCTGTGCGCCGCTCAGCGCGCCAGCGTGATGATCGAAATCACAAGACCCAGTGCCCCGGAAGCTGCCCAGATCAGACTGGTGAAATTGCTCGGCTTCTTTTCATCGATCGCCAGCTCATCCCCCGCCCGGATATCCGCCTGATCCAGCGTCATCCCGGAGCGAAACACGAGGCTCAGGCTGTCCTTGTCCACCAGCACTCCACTCCCACGCTTCACCTTCGACTTCGCCAGACGAGACTGACTCGTCAGCCCGCCCGCACTTGAGACGACGTCAGATACCGCCGCGTCACCGCGCACCGTGACAAATCCAGGCCGGCCAACCGCCCCTGTCACCAGCAAGCGCACCAGCGGCTGCGTCCGCACGATCGGACGCTGAATGAACCGGCGTGCCTGTGCCACCAGCGCCGAATCCGCCTCCGACCGCAACACACCCTTCAGGCTGAACGCCGGAAAGGTGGACAAGACAATCTCCTGCCCGGTGCGCACCGAGACGGTATCCCGAAACGGCTCCTCACCCCCGAACAGATCGACCACCAGCCGGTCTCCAGGATAAAAGTCGCCGACCTTCAGTCGATCTCGAATTGCCCCTGCGTCCGCGCTCTTTCCCGAGCGCTCCAGACCCGTCGCGACTGAATCGAGGAAATGTCGCGTCCGATACAGCGACTGCTCAGACGTCCCCTGCGCCGTGGCGACTGAGGCGATGCACGTGGCAATCACAAGCACGGACGGGACTGAGAGACCGGCAAGCTTCAGTGGCAGAATTCGCATTGGTTTCCTTCATTGCACTACTCGTGCTACGAGTTCGGCAATGACGTGTCGCAGTGAGAAAGTATTGTAAAGAAAGGAGTTAGCGCATGCATATCGAGCGCAGCGACACCAGCCAGCCGGCGAGTGTCGTGACCGGGCCACACCGGTTCTGTGCGAGCATCCAACACACACCAGGCGTACCATACATCATTCAAGCACCCGCGTGCACTCTGGACTAAGGGCCAATAGCTGACGTAACGACGCAAAACGGCGGAAACTCCCACGCCCCTCCTTCGGAGACCGCAGAAGTCACCCCAAATCCGGCGTGGCTCGGCAGCCTGTTCCGGGTCCGATTGCGGTCGAGTCCGTCGGAGTGCAGCGGAAATGTTGCACCACAACCGCAGATCCCGGAGGCCACCGCCCTTCTTGTGCGTCCTAAGATGAACATTACCAACGTGTTACGCATCCGATGAGCCCCCGCACACATCGTGCACGGTGCGGCCGTATCCGATCGTGTCTCCCCGACTTCCTGCAATGCCAAGCTCTTTGCCAGTTCCTGATCTGTACAACCGGCCTCCCATCGTTGTCGTTGGTGTCGAGCAGGAATGGGCCGCCCGTTCGCTCGAAACGGTGCTGGGTCCCCGGGGTTTCGCTGTCGTCCGGGCCTACTCCGGGCGACAGACCCTCGATCTGGCCGAGGTGGCATCGCCCGACGTCATTCTGATCGACTCGCGACTCCCCGACATGGACGGGGTCGACGTGTGTCAGGTGCTTCGCGACGAGCGGCGAATCGGCAAACACGTTCCGGTCGTCATCACGACATCCGGGCCTGCACCGCGCGACTTCATGCGCGCTGC
>Ga0163144_10005261_pt1 | contig 28788 bp, 26 predicted proteins | sample OliLak19BULKMAT1_FD_123175 | JGI IMG/M metagenome (GOLD analysis project Ga0163144, IMG submission 123175) | Freshwater microbial mat bacterial communities from Lake Vanda, McMurdo Dry Valleys, Antarctica - Oligotrophic Lake LV.19.BULKMAT1 | ecosystem: Environmental > Aquatic > Freshwater >...
ACCTCACGAACCGCCGCCTCACGAAACTCCGGCGAATACTTCCCACGCTTACTCGTCACTATCTCTCCGATCGGTTACCCCAGGCTACTGGGGGCCCCTGTCCGGGAGAAAGCAGGCTCCCCAGTGCCGCCGCTGGTGCGTTGTTGGATTTTGACGGGGCGGATGTCGCGTTCGGCTTGGTTGTTCGTCCAGGGGACGGACAGGTCGGTGACGAACCGGAGGATCATGTCGTGGTAGCGGTGGAATCGTCGGATGAGGGTGCGGGCTTTGCGGGCGAGGTCATGGGTGTGGTGGTGGTTGTCGGTGGCGCCTCTGGCGGGGGCACCGGCGTAGTGGTTGAGCAGGGTGTTCAGGGTGTCGGGGTGGAGGTGGTCGGCGCCGGTGACGCGGGCGTGGTGGGCGGCGGTGTTCGCGGTGGTCAGGGTCTGGGCCATGGCCAATGCCCAGAGTTGACCGGTGGGGTCGGCGTCGGAGAGGGCCCGTAGGTCGCGTAGGAGGTGGGCACCGCACCAGGCGTGGATGGCGGGTAGGTGTGCGTAGGTGTGCGTAGGTGTGCGTAGGTGTGCGTAGGTGTGCGTAGCTGGCGTACCCGTCACGTACCAGGGTGCCGGTGTATCCGGGTAGGACCCCGCCGTTGTCGATGTCGGTGGCGCTGCGGTCACCGACGTGCATCAACGTGAGGTATTCGGTGCAGGCGACGTGGACGAACGCCAACGCCTGGTTGGCGCGGCCGGTGGTTTCATCAGCGTGCAGGACCGGTGCCCTGGCCAGGAGTGTCTTCATGTGTGGCACGAACGTGTCCGTGAGGATCCTCGCGGCTCGGGAACGGACTCCTGCGGTGAACCCGGTGGCCACGTGTAGACCGGTCATGGTCTGCAGTAAGGCGGTGGCCCGGGCTACTGGCAGGTAATGCGCGCACGTCAACAACGCACACATGGCCAGGGCACGCGGGCCGACCCGCACCGGGGATCCCGGTCCGGACACCACAGCACCGTTCGGGTCCTGCGGGACTGCCTGCACGGTATCCGCCCAGTCGGCGGTGGTGACCGTCCCGCAGCACGGGCAGGTCTTGGCTATCACCTGGTACTCGGTGACTACCGGCGCCGGGGTCGGGGGGATGTCGACGACCTGACGGCCGCTCCACGACCGACCCGTTGACCCCTGCCAGCATCTCCTGACACCCGCGGCACTGCACCGGCTCGAGCAACACGAGCTGGTCGGGGGTCATCGACCAGGCACCGCGACGTCCCCGCCTGCCCGGGCTGCTTACCCGGTCTACGCCCCGAGGGTTGCCGTGATGACCGGGCTTTCGCGGGCTGCTTCGCCCACGGCGCATCCGATGACGGCGGACGAGACGAATTCGAGGAATCCCCACCCAGCCGGCGTTCCAGTTCCGCGACCCGCGCCGTCAACCGGACGATCAATGCGGCCTGCGACGCCAACAATTCCGACTGAATGGTTATCAACTCAGCCTGTGACGCGACCATCTCACGAAGCCCGGCTTCCGTCGAATCAGCCACCCGAGAATTATCCCACACAACTTCTTTTACTCAAACAGACACGCCGTGCTACCCAGGTGAATAGCTACGCCAGCTCGAACCACTGATTCCCCGACCACAGACGTCCATCGAACACATCCACCCGCAACTCCCGGACCTGATACGGAACGAGCGGACTTCCCCGCAAATCAGCCATCGACCACCCGGCCCGCCCGAACGACGACACGCTTGTCATCTGGACATGTGCGTTCCCAGTCAGCTGGGCCCCCGCCTGCAAGGCGTTCCCATCCGGATCCGATGAAGCGATCGACGCCACCGGCCCAGCCGACCGCGTCCACCGAACTCCCGCGGCATCCACCGATTCTCCCTCCGCTGTGAGATGGAGGTCCGTGGCGGGCGCGGGCGGCCCGTTATAATCCACCTCCAGATACGGTGGATTCCCGCCCTCGGCCGACGAGAAGTACTTCCACCCAAAGTTGTCCGTTTCAGACTGCGCCTTGACTCGCAGGCCGACAACCGCGGTCCCTCCCGCTGCCCACGCGGACACGATGGGAGTTATTCCAACGGCCACGTAACGGGCAGGACACGCGCTTGAATACCCATACGTCTCGCTGGACGACACGACCGGACCCGATACTCCCGGCTGGTTCGTCCACCGCGACGCCGTCGACGCGACCCCAGCACCCTGGACCTCCCAGCCCCTCGCGCTGCACGACCATGAATAGGTGGCTGCAAAGTTGGCACTGGCTGAGACGATGTCCCTACCGAGTAGTTCCGAGACATTCCAGTTCATGAACGCCGGGGCAGCGTCACTACCCCCATTGTACGTCCCAAGCTTCAGCGCTGTACCAAGGGAAAGGTCAGTGTTGCTTACGCCCCTTTGTGCGTGTGTATCAAACGTTAGTGACGGATAAACATGCGTCAATGGATCAACAACGACCGGGTACGTCGTGCCGGGATCCACTAGATACTCAACACTTGGCGCCACGGCAACGGTCGCGGTCTCGCCAACCACCGAATCAATGGCATCCGTGATGGCCACGACATCTGGACCCTGTGGCTCCGGCGTAGTCGACGAAACCTCAACCGGCACCGTCAGATCGATTCCATCATCATCGACAACCCCGGCAAACAACCCCGGCAACGGCCCAGCTGGGACTTCACCGGACATCGCCTGCCAGGGCTCGAAACGGGGTGCTCCCGCACCGTGTCCGCCTCAGAGTCCCACACCTCCGGCTGGCCGACTGCCGAGACCTCACGAGAACCATCAAAGAACACAACCTGGCCCCCCCGACGCTTCGCGACAGCCCCATCCACAGAGATCCGGACCTTCAAACCACGCAACAGTGCCCTGACTTCGGTCGCCTTATCCCGCGTGGCGGGCCCTTCGAGCAACACGAAGTTGTACTGAACCCCGGCGCGTGACACGTCGACGACCAGGTCGACACCAGCGGTCACCCTCGGGTAGACCGCCCGACCCCCCTCAATCCTGGGTTCCGGCAGAGCACCCTTCCATTGCAGCCGGTGCAGCCGCCCCACGCCATCCGAGAACGCCGCGAGGTCAACCCAGCCAGGAGCTGTCGAACCCCCCGACAGACGTATATCCAACGGTGCCGAGGTCGGCACAAGGGATCCATCGGCCAGCTTCCTCAAACGAAGATCAACCGGCTGCCAATCTTCGACCGCCGACCCATCGCCCCGGCCGGTTGGCACCCAGACCTGCCCCGACGACATGGCCTTCCGGATAGTCCCGTCCGGCAACAACCACGTCGAGGAGAACTCTGTCCGCTCACCCACGACCTCAACCGACCGATTCTCCAATCGGGCTATGGCGGCCGCCGACGCCATGTCCCGGCGCCGTCAACGGCGACGTCGCCTCGGTATCGCCAGCTGCGGCGGGCGGCTCGGCGGGCTGCGCGGCTGCGGCAGCCTCGACCGAGGCCAACCCACCCGCCAGCATGACCGCGCAGATTCCCGCCGCCACCCAGCCCCGACCCCCCCACCGGTTGACCCCCGACATGAGTCGTCCACGCTCGGACATCGTCGCCCCTCCCGCTGCATCAACCCTCAGTGATGACACCGTTCCATTCAGCGACGATCCTCACAAGCCCCACAAAATGAGCGTGTGATGTAGCCGCGTCACCGGCCGAATGGTCGATGTGACCACCGCGTCGTGGCCGACCGGCCACCCACACCACGCCAGGGACTCTCGCGCTTCCGGCCGGAGCTGGGCGTCCGTGCGGGACTTTCAGCCCTGTCGTCAGGACCCGAACCGGTCGAGTCCGACCTTGCGGCCGACGAAGGAGGTGCACATGGATGTGGCAGAACTGATCGCGAAGACCCGGGACACGCTGACCGCCCAGCGGGTGTTCGGCGGGCCGATGGTCCGGGACGGCGTGTCGGCCATCCCGGTGGCCCGGATCTCCGGCGGAGGACCGCATGGATGAGGTGATGCAGGACCGGTGGGGCGCGGCCAGCGGGTTCGCCGCGCTCGCCATGGGCGCGGCCGCGGTGGTCTTCGAGCGCGGTGCGCCTCCGGTCGGCGCGTCCGACAGCGAGGTGGCGGCGTTCCACGGTGCCCACACCGACGCCCTGCTGATGCAGAGCCTGCTGTTCCTGATCAGCGCCGCGTTCTTGCTGTGGTTCATCGGGTGCCTGCGCACCTACCTGGCCACGGCGGAGGGCGGGACCGGCCGCCACGCCGGGCTCGTGTTCGGCGCCGGTTTCGCCTACGCCGCCCTGAGCATCGTCGCCCAGGCCGGTCAGGTCGCACTGGCCGCGGTGGCCAGGGATGCGGCAGCGGAACCGCAGCTGGTCGCGGCCGTGGGATCGCTGGCGTGGGCCCTGTTCACCGTCGCCGCGGTGCCGGCGGCGGTCATGCTGATGGCGTTCGCGCTGCTGGCCGTGCGGTCCGACAGCCTGCCCTCGTGGCTCGGCTGGCTCGCCGCGGTCGCCGGCGCTGCGCAGTTCGGTCTGCTGGCGGGCATCGTCGTCGACGCCGGGCCGCTGGCCCCGGGCGGGTGGTACACCTTCGCGCCTTACCTGTTGTACGTGGTTTGGCTGGCCGCCACCGCCGTTGTCATGCTCCGGCGGGCCGGGCGCCGACCCGTCCAGGCAGACGACCGTGCACCGGCCGTCCCGGGACACCGGTGACCCACGCCCGCACAGCGCGCCGTCCGCATCGATAGGCGCGGCTGCGCAGGCACGACTACGTCTTTGCTTCACGGGCGCGTGGTGAGTAGTCAGAGGCGAGAACGGCTCACCAGGTCGAGCAGTGCATCCGCGGCCGATCGCGGCTGCCTCTGGATGGACAGGTGGCCGGTTCGAGCGTGCGTCGCGCCGCGCGCACCGGGCACGAGCGCGGCCAGCTGCTCGGCCGAGAAGGGTGAGGCGGGATCGTCCGCCCCGATGAGGAACAGCGTCGGCGCCACCACACGGCCGGCCTGCAGCCGGTCCCACGTTGTGGTCGGTGCGGTTGCGGCGGCGTAGGCGCTGGCCATGTTCTCCGGCACGAAGGCCGCGTCGTGCAGCGACGGTTCGACGGGGACGCCCTTGTACAGCAGCGTCTGCGGGAGGGCCGCGCGCAGCGCAGGCAAGCCGAGCGCGGCCAGGCCGGTAGTCTCTCACGCCCAGTCGACGAAAGCAGGCGACGCCCGGCGCGCCCGCGATGCCGCCGAGGACGGCGAGCGACCCGACCCGCGCCGGCGCGGCCACGGCGATCTCGGCGGCGACCGACCCGCCCAGCGAGTGCCCGACCAGGTGCGCCCGGTCGATCCCGAGCTGGTCGAACAGCGTCAGGACGCCGCCGGTCAGGTCCTCGAAGCCGTACGGGCCGCCGATCGCCGATCCGCCGTGCGCCCGCCAGTCCAGCCTCACCACCCGCAGGCCGGCGACGTGGCGCTCCCCGTCGATGAGACCGCGGGCCAGGTGTCCGACGGAGCGGGTCACGCACCGGCTGGCCGGTTGTTCTCACGAATCGGCGAGCGGGCGCAGGATGATTGATTCGCACCATGCGCATTCTGGGCGTCGGTGATCGCCGGGCACGCCGACAGGCGCCCCCGTCACGGCGCCTGCGGCGCGGTCCTGAGTAGTGCGGCTTGCCCACGGGCCAGCCGGGTCCGCGGCCAGACTGCCCGAATGGCCGACCGCACCGGCGGCACGAGGCTGACGAACCGGAGCCGGGTCGGCGACGCCTGCAACAACGACCGTTTGACCTCGTTGACCGCCGGGCCGTAGTGCACGACCGTGCACCCCAGGTCGACGGCGAGGTCGACGCTCGCCATCAGGACGCTCTCATAGGCGTGCGGCGCGGAGTCCGGGACACGGTCGAAGGCACCGGAGAGCAGGCTCAGTGTCGAGCCGGTGTGCAGGAAGCTGTGGTAGCCGACCGGGCTGCCGACTGATCGGGCGATCAGGTGCACCACCCGGTCACTGGGGATCGACCAGTGCGCGTCGACCATCGCCGGGTAGAGAGAGCGAAACGGCGGGTCCATCGGCCGGACGATGTCGTAGCCGCGCAGGAGTGATCCACGCAGGTGGATCGGGATAGGCCCCCGGAGTCGTTCGATCGTCCCGCCACGGTTCTCGAAACGGCGCAGCTTCCGCGCCAGGTTCTTGTGTGCGGCCACAAGGTCGGCACGCGTGTCCGCTGTCACCGACAGCTCCGAGACGCCCAGCCATCCCAGGTCGACCGAGGGCTGCGGGCGTGGCGTGGCCGCCCGCTCCACGATGGCACCCGCGACGTGGCGCCGCGCGAGCCACTGGATGGCGGCGTCGGCAAAGGCCTCGCGGTCGATACCCGCAGTGACCAGCCCAGGCCCCGCGACACCGTCGGTGCCCAGACCCGAGCGGTCCCAGTACCAGATTGGGGGGCCTGCGACGACCGTGCGCCGCACCCAGGGTGAGGCGAAAAGGCTGACGCCGTAGTCCCGGCACCGGTGGACCAAGGCGACCCCGATCAAGGCGCCACTCGACGTACCTCGCAGGAGGAACGGACGCGTCGTGGGGTTGCGGCAGTTGAGCGACGCGGTGTAAAGGTCGAGCAGCGTGGCATCGGCCCCAAGCTGATCGAGGTCCCCAAGCAGGGCCGAACGCTCTGACGCGTCGAGAGGCCGGGAGCTGAGCTCGAACGAGGGGCACGCCACCCACGAACGTTAGTCCGACCCCGGTGTCCGGACAAGGCGTGATCGGGGCCGGCACATCCGTTGGGGGGTGTGTCGGGAGTCCTACCAATGTACGTAGCGGACGCCGCCCTCGGCTCGCTCCCGCCGGGCGTCGACCTCGTCCTCTTCGCTGGGCCGGAGTTACCCGAGCACAGGGCGGGTCGCCGACTCAGCGGGAGCTGGCGAGTCGCCGCAGCCAGCGCCGTTGCCACGGGGTCTCGACAGCACGGGGGTGGTAGCCCGCTCGGACCCAGGCGACCGCCTGGTCGGGATCTACCCCGTCGAGGACCGCCATCGCCGCCAGTGCTGTGCCGGTCCGCCCGATGCCACCGCGGCACACCACCTCGACGCGTTCCCCCTGCTCAGCGCGGCTATGGGCCTCGCGGATCCCCGCGATCGCGTCGACGGGGTCGCGGGGGACCCAGAAGTCCGGCCAGTTCAGCCGCCGCCAGCGCCACGACGGCGTCGGTCCGGCAGCCAGGAGCAGCGAGAAGTCCGCCGGGATCGCACCGTCGGAGGCCGCCCGGCCCCGGATCAGGGCACCGCACGGCAGGGCCAACACCCCCGGGGTGTCCGCCCACGTCGCGGATCCGCTCCGGGTCAACGCCCACCACTCGTCAGTGATCCGATGGGCGCTCCTCCAAGCAGGCGGAGACCGGGCCGATCAGCCGGGCGAAGCTGGGTGGACATGCGTGTTGGGGGACGGTTCGCATGGGTGGCCGAGCACGTCACGACGCCTCTGGACCGCCCGCGGCCACCGGCTGGCCCGTCTCCTTGACGAGGACCGGACGCAGGTGCACCGGTTCGACGGCCTCGCGACGGCGGGCCCGCACGGCGTGGTAACGCAGATTGAGCAGCTCGATGACCACGGCAAAGGCGATCGGCCCGTAGATGTAGCCCTTGGGCGTCTTGAACCCGAATCCCTCTCCGATCAGGGTGGCGCCGATAAGGATGAGGAAGGCCAGCGCGAGCATCTTCACTGTCGGGTGCCGGTCCACGAAGCGGCTGATGGTCCCAGCCGACACCAGCATGATCACCACGGCGAGGACGATCGCCGCCACCATGACGGCAACCTCGTCGACCATTCCCACGGCGGTGATGACCGAGTCGATCGAGAAGACCAGGTCAAGGACGAGGATCTGCGCGATCACGCCAGCAAACGTCGCTGTGCCGGCGGCGCTGCCGTGGTGCCCCTCGGCACCCTCGAGGCGCTCGTGGATCTCCAGGGTGGCCTTCACGAGAAGGAACGCCCCGCCCAGGATCAGGATCAGGTCCTTGCCGGAGAAGTCCAGGCCCCCGATCGAGAACAGGGTGCGTGTCAGTCCGATGACCCATGAGATGGCGAAGAGCAGCCCGAGCCGCATGACCATCGCCGCGGAGAGCCCGACGAACCGTGCCCGGGCGCGCTGGTGCTCGGGCAGCTTGCCCGCCAGGATCGAGATGAAGATGATGTTGTCGATGCCGAGGACGACCTCGAGCATCAGCAGAGTAAGGAACGCGATCCAGATCTGCGGGTCGGTGAGCAGCTCCATGACCGAACCGTATGTCTTCGATGCGCCTGCGGGGTTCACGGGGTGCGGCAGGGATGACGGCGGACGAGCTCACGGTTCCCACCTCGGCGCAAATTCGACGCATCGGTCTCGACGGAATCAAGACTTGGCGGGAAGACCTCCCGAGCAGCGACCTCACTACCGTCGATGGCATCCCGACACCATTGCTAGTGTCGTGCGCCCGAAGAATTAAGTCTAAGTTGCTATAGTGTTGTGATGTCGCATCCTGGGCCTCGTGCGGTGGAGATAGAGCTGTCGGGTGCTGAGCGTCGCGCGTTGGAGCTGGCGGTCAGGGGTGAGGCACCTCGCCTGGCTGAGTGGGGCTGGGATTGACCTGGCGTGCCCGCTGAGCTGGGAATACTGTGGCGTGCTGAGGGTCATCGTCTCCGAGCTGAGGGGCACTTCCAGGGTGAAGGCTGCGCGTAGCATGCCGAGGATCACGGTTACCGGTGATGCTCGTGGGGTGGCCACAGAGTTCTCCGTGGGGGTGGCGGATCAGCGATCGGGAACGCACCGCGATCACCACCGTGAACACGACCGTCACGAAGGCCCTCGGCGTTGGCGCGGTCTGGCAGACGGTGATCGCCGCCGACGGTGACGTCCGTGACGGCGGCCAACGCGCCCGCGTCGAGGGCCGCATCCGTACCGCCACAGACATCGGCCTGGCCAGGTTCCCACGGGGTTCACGAGCAACGCCGCCTGGCTGACCGCCGTCATGATCGCCGTCGACCTGATCGGCTTGGACCCAGATCCTCCTGCTCGACGGACCCTCGCTGCCGCCGAGCCGACGACCCTGAGCTACCGGCTGCTGCACGTAGCCAGGGTTGGGCACCACTGTCCGGCCTCACGACATCACGAGTTGGTCTACGCCCTTGACGAGCCCGGCGGCGCCCGGGATGCTAACCGTACGATCGTCCAGTAACGGGAGGCGGCAGCGTGGCCGAGGTGATGAGAACGGCAAGGTTCGCGCCAAGCGACCTATTCATCGGGATCGAGTGGTCGGCCCCAGCCTCCCGCTACCCCGGGACCAGTTCGGACATGCACTGGCAGACGTGGGGGCTCGACGACGCGCTGTACGTGGTCGACGACGACGGCCACAATTTCGGCAAGCCGTGGAACTTCGGCCATCTGCTGCGTGTGACCGGAACCCCGCCCGACCATCGGATGGAGGAGATTTCCGCCTTCCCCGACCTCGTCCGTCCCGAGGGTCTGCGGTGTCGACGGTACGTCGACGGCACCGTCGCTATCGGAGACCGACTTTTCGTCGCGGCATACGACTACGCAGACGAGATCCCAGGTTTCGAAGACTTCTGGCATATTGACCATATCTCTGACCACGGCGGCGTCGCCTCACTGATGTATACTGACGACCGAGGAGTGACATGGCACAACACTCCTGACCCGAATGTAGGTCCCGATGACTACTTTCTTGGCCCCAGGTTCGCTGGTCTGGCTTTCGTCCAATTCGGCCCGGGTTACACCGGCGTCCCCGACAGGTTCGGTGACTACGTGTACGCCTTGTCCAACGACATGAACTGGGAGACGGGAGACAACATATTCCTGGCTCGGGTGCCGAAATCGGACATCCTCGATCGTTCGACCTGGGAGTTCTTCTGCACCCCGGGAGAAGGGGCGTTCGAGGCGCCGGCACGATGGACCAGCGACGAGTACCGCGCCCGACCGATCCTGCGCGATCCTGGCCGCGTGGGCCACCCGACAATGACCTGGAACCCAGCAGTCGAGCGGTTCCTGCTGACGTACGGTACCGATTCCGTCCCCCACACGTTCGCGACGCCCGTACCCGTCGCCCGCGAGACCTGGGACCGGCAGACCGAACTGCTCGTGCTCGAAGGGCCGACTCCGTGGGGTCCGTGGCGACTGATCCATCACGACCCGTCATGGGAACACCCCCACACGCCGTACCTGCCACAGGTCCCTGCGAAGTGGCTGGACGACGACGGATTGGGTGGCTGGATGGCCTACTCGGGCGACTATACCGAGCCCGGCGGCAGCTACTACGGCTTCATGACGCGGCACTTCCGACTCGTTCCGGCGTAGCACGCATAACCCCACCAACCCAACAGGAGGCTTCGACGATGACGACGATCCCACCCGGTACTCCACGTCCCCTGACTCCGCTCCCGCACCCCCCCGGCCTTGGCCGTCGCGCTTTCCTGCACCAGCTGGCCGCGGTCGGAATGTTTCCGGTCGGGGTGTCGGCGCTCGCGAGTTGCTCCGGTGATTCCGCCTCTGCACCGGAGACAAGTGCGGCCGGCAGTGCCGGAAGTGAATCCGTCGAACCCTCCTTTGCCACCGGCGAGATTCCCGGGCCGCCCTGGGAGGGCGGTACTCGCGGTGGAACCGGGCTGGCAGTGTGGGAAGACGACACTCTGGTCCTCGATCCACCCCTCGCGTATGGCACCGGCGACTACTACTGTATGCAGAACTTCTACCGTGGCCTCACGTTCATTGGCCTGGACGCTGAGCCGCAACTCGACCTCGCGGAATCGGTCGATATCAGCGACGACGGACTCACGTACACGTTCACGCTGCGCTCGGGCGTCACCTTCCACAACGGCCGGCAGCTCACGTCAGCTGACGTCAAGTACACGCTCGAGCGATCCAGCTCGGTGGACATCGCCAGCTGGGTCCAAAACTTCCTGTCGGCGGTCGAGGGCCATGAGGCGTTCGTCGCCGGGGACGCTGAGGAGATCACTGGCATCAGCACGCCGGATGACCGCACCGTGACGCTCACGCTGACCCGCGCGGACGTCACGATCCTCCTCGTCGTCGGGATCCCGCCGTTCTACATCCTTCCCCAGGAAGAGGTCGAGGCGGCGGGCGAAAACTGGCCGCAGACTGCGGTCGGCACTGGACCGTACGTTCTTGCCGACTACGACGGAAGCAATCGAGTACTGACCCTGGAGCGCTTCGATGGGTACGTGTACGGCGATCGGCTCCCGTACTTCGACACCATCGAGTGGCGCTGGGGTGTAGGCCCCGACCTGCAATACCTCCAGGTGGACCGAGGTGAGGCGGACGTCACTGTCGTAGTCCCCCCATCGGTGACCGAAGAGATCGCCTCCGATCCGGCCAAGGCACAGAGACTGCAAACCTGGAACTCGTTCTCGCTCTTCTGGTGGGAATTCGACGTGACATCACCGCCGTTCGACAATCCTCTCGTTCGCCAGGCCGTCAATCACGCTTTCGACGGGTCGAAGCTGGAACCGATCGGATTTTCCGTCACCAAGCATTTCTGGCCCGAGGGTCTTCTGGGATTCGACGATTCGCTGCCGGTCTACGAGTACGACCCCGATAAGGCCCGGTCCCTATTGGCTGAAGCCGGCGTCTCCGGCCTTTCTGTCAAGCTCGGATCCGTTTCTTCCACCCCCAAGCAATCACGGGCAGCTGAATTGTTGGCCCAAGACCTCGAGGCCGTCGGGATCACTGTCGAGATCGTCCCGACCGAGGAGAGCATCTTCGACATCGGGGTTGACGCAGGCAATCGGTTCGACCTCTGGAACAAAGGGTGGGGCATCGGCTTGCCGGATCCCTCGGAACTGACCGCGAGCCTGATCGGCACGGGCGCCCCGTCCAACTTCGGCGGTTTTGGCAATTCCGAGATCGACGAACTCGCGGCCGCTGCCGTCGCCGAGGTGGATCGCGATGCCCGGGGCGAAAGCTACGCCACGGTGGAGAGACTTCTCGTCGAGGAGGCCCCCTTCGTCTTCGTCGGCGTCGAAACCCGATTGACCTACACGTCCGAGCGACTGCGCAACTTCCTGTGGGAGCCGGCGCTGTGGGCGTACTGGGACAGGCTATGGGCCGAAGGGTGAGCGGAACGGGCGTCCTCCGCGCGTGAGCGCACCTCTCCCCGTCGGCCGCTCACCTATAGCACACGGGAGACTACGCTCAGTAGCAACCAAGCCCGGTGTCGCTATCGGCTTGTGCCTGCTCGGGGTCTTCGTCTTCGCCGCCGCCTTTCCCGGACTCCTGAGTCCGAATGACCCTCTCGTGTCAGCCCCTGAAGGCCTGTCGGCGTCGGGTCGCCCGCTGCCACCGGGGACCGTCGGCTTCCCGTTGGGGACCGACGAACTCGGCAGGGACCAGTTGTCGCGACTGGTGTATGCCACTCGTGGCGCATTGCTCATCGCGATCGTCCCCAACGCGGTCGCCCTTTCCATCGCAACCATCGTGGGCGTCGTGGCCGGCTACTTCCGCGGCTGGGTCGAGGTCGTCCTGATGCGGGTGACGGAGACCGTGCTGGTACTGCCGGCCTTCCTCGTCACGCTGGCCATCTTGGCGACGTTTGGCCGCAGCGTCGAGGCACTGGTCATCACGCTCGCCCTGGTCGCGTGGCCCTATCCCGCGCGAGTCGTGTACGGCGAGGTGCTGCGAATCCGTGAGGAGACGTTTGTCGAGGCGGCTCGCTCGATCGGCGCCTCACCGCTGCGGATCATCGGGCTGCATGTGGCGCCGCAGCTGCGAGGACTCCTGCTCGTCTACTTCACTCTGAACGCGGTATTCATGGTCCTTCTGGAGGCCGGATTGTCGTTCCTCGGGTTCGGGACGCCACCGCCGGATCCCACCTGGGGCGCCATGTTGGCGAGCTCCCGCGACCAGTTCCTCTCGCCGTGGCTGATCATCTCGCCCGGTTTGTGTCTCGCGCTGCTCGGTGCCGGCTTCTACCTGGTCGGCGACGGGATCCAGTCGGCGCTCGGCCCGCCGAGGGCGCGGATCCGCCTGTGACGCCGCCCGCCCCCGCCCCATGGAAAGAGAGACGGTCATGACGACGCAGGAGCGATCCCCAGCTTGCAACCCCCGGAGTCGGCTGTGGTTCGGGCCAGACGACATCAACGGGTTTAACCATCGGGCCTGGCTCAAGCCGCTGGGTATCTCGGACGAAGGCTTCGACGGGCGACCTGTCGTCGGCATCGCCAACACGTTCAGCGAATTCAACGGCTGCAATGTCCACCTGCGGACGTTGGCCGAGCACGTCAAGCGGGGCGTCTGGCAGGCGGGCGGTGTCCCTCTGGAATTTCCTGTTCTGAGCCTGTCCGAGACCCTCATGAAGCCCAACGCGATGCTGTACCGGAACCTCGCCGCCATGGATGTGGAGGAGATGATCCGGTCACATCCCATGGACGCCGTCGTCCTGCTCTCCAGCTGCGACAAGACGACACCAGCCGTTCTCATGGGAGCCGCGAGCGCCAATGTGCCCGCCATCCTCGTCACGGGTGGGCCCCAGCTCGTCGGTGTGTGGCGCAACCAGGAGGTGGGGTCCGGCACGGACTTCTGGCGGGTGAGTTATGACCGGCGCCACGGCCGCATCTCCGAAGCAGAGTACCGGGAGTTCGAGGGTGCACTAGTCCGCTCGCACGGTCACTGCATGGAGATGGCGACCGCCATGTCCATGGCGGTCGCCGGAGAGGCGCTGGGCATCGCCTTACCCGACAACGCGTCGATCCCCGCGACGGACAGCCGTCGGGCGGTCCTGGCCGAACGTTCCGGCCGCAGGGCAGTCGAGATGATCACGGCGGACCTGCGTCCGCGTGACGTCCTCACTCGTCGCGCCTTCGAGAACGCCATTAAAGTGACGATGGCAGTCGGAGGATCGACGAACGCCGTCATTCATCTGTTGGCGGTGGCCGGCCGGCTGGGCCTCGACATCGGCCTGTCAGACTGGGCGGCAGCGCACGAGATACCAGTGCTCGCCGATCTCCGGCCGTCCGGTAAGCACCTGTTGGAGCGGTTCTTCCACGCCGGGGGAGTGCAGGCGCTGATGGGCGAGATGGGGGACCTCATCGACGGGTCGTGCCGCACGGTGAACGGCCGAACCATCGACGACAATCGCGCCGGACGACGTTCCCTGGATCACGACGTCATCCGCCCGCTTGAGAACCCGGTGTTCGGCTACAGCGGAATCGCCATCCTCCACGGGTCGCTGGCGCCCGATGGGGCGGTCATTAAGCGGTCGGCCGCCTCACCGGCACTGTTCCGGCACCGCGGTCCCGCGTATGTCTTCGACGACGTGCGGGACCTATCCGACCGGCTGGACGACCCCGACCTGCCGGTGACGCCCGACAGCGTCCTCGTGCTGCGGGGGGCGGGCCCGTTGGGGGCACCCGGGATGCCGGAATGGGGGCACATCCCGGTTCCCGGCCGCCTGGAGGACGCCGGCGTCAGCGACATGGTGCGGATCTCCGACGCCCGAATCTCAGGCGGGTCGCATGGGACGATGATCGTGCATGTGTCTCCCGAGTCGGCTGTCGGCGGCCCGATCGCCGCCGTACGCACGGGCGACGTCATCGCGCTGGACGTCGACGCCGGGAGGCTTGATCTAGAGGTCGACGACCGCGAGATAGCCCGTCGGCTCATGCAGGCGCCGCCACCGCCGGTTCACTTCCGCCGAGGATACGGTGTGCTGTTCAGTGAACAGGTGCTCCAGGCCGACCAGGGGTGCGACTTCCGGTGCCTGCGCGGCATCGATCCAGCCGAACGCGACGACCTCCCGCTGGGCATCATCAAGGGGTGGGTGCTGGGTGACTGACCGCGCTCCTCTCGGCGTGCCGGAATCACTGCTGACGGCGGGGTCGGCGGTCGTGTGCGACGCCCTGGACCGCCTCGGCCACCGCGACGCGGTCCTCGATCCCCGGATCCGGCCATTGTGGCCAGCCTCGCGTGTTGTCGGGCGGGCATTCCCGGTCGAGGTGATCGTCGACCTCGACGACCCCGACCAGCCCTATGACGTGGAGATGTCGGCGCTGGATGCCATGGGGCCCGGGGATGTCGGGGTGTACGCCGTGGCCCCCGACAGCCGAGCTGCGACCTGGGGCGAACTCTTCACGTGTGCCGCCATGGGCCGCGGCGTGCGTGGGGTGGTCATCGACGGCTGTGTCCGCGACGGTACCGCCGTTGCGGCCCTGGGCTTCCCCACGTTCCATCGCGGCTTCTCTCCGCTGGACACCCTGCAGCGTGCCGTGGTTTCCGGATACGGCCAAGACGTGACCTGCGGCGGCGTCGCCGTATCGGCAGGAGATGTCGTTGTCGCTGACATCGACGGCGTCGTCATCGTGCCTGCGGACCTGGTCGACGACGTGGCAGAGGGGGTGCGGGCCAAGCGGATCCTCGAACTCGGTGCGCGTCAGGACCTGCTGTCCGGCATGGGGATCAGGGCTGTCTGGGACAAGTACCGGGTGTTCTGAAATCCGAGCCCACCTAGGACCGCGCTGCGCGCAGGAGTCGGACAGCTTCGTGCAGCAGCTCCCGGACCGCCTCGACGGGGACGGCGGTGTCTCCGACGAGCAGCTGCAGGCACAGCCCGTCGAGCAGCCCGACCAGTCGCCGGGCTTCGCTCGCAGCGTCGACGGCCGCGAACTCTCCCGAGGCCACTCCTGCCGCGATGGTCTCGGCGAACGCCCCACGCCACGCGTCGTAGCGCTCGTTGTGCAACCCGGCGATCTCGGGGTGGTGGATCGCTCGAGCCCAGTACTCCAGCCAGAGCCGCCAATTCCGTGCGGCAGCGGGCCGGTCCGGCATCGCGGTGTCGATGAGGACGAGAAGACGCTCTTCGGCTGAGCCCTGCTCGCGAACCTGCGCGAGTACCTGGTCGGTGAAATCGTGCGAGCTCTGACGCAGTGCCTCGACGAGCAGTTCGTCGAGGCTGGGAAAGTGATAGGTCAGGGTGCCGACGGCGATGCCACATCGAGCGGCGATGACCCGGGCGGTGGTCTGGGCCATGCCGACCTCGACGATGCAATCGCGCGCCGCCTCGAGGACCATCACTCGGCGGACTGTCGGCGGGTGACGGCGCCGCTTGCCCGGGACCACTTGCTCGGACACCCGACCGATCATTTCACGACGCCTGCAGGCCGCCCGGAGACCCAGGACCCGTCGCCGATGACGTCCTCGACGCGGCCCGAAGCAACGGATCGGTACAAGGCCTCGAGGGTGCGCACGACCACCGTTGCATCCTGCGCGATGAGCCTTGGTGGTTCGAGGTCGCGGACGACCCGTGCGAAGTGGCGCATCTCGGCGGCGTACGCCGCGTCCTCGGTGGCCTCGACCGGCCCGAAGGCTTCACTGACGGGTTCCCCGCGCCCGAGACCGTCGGCCCCGGTGCGCCGCACGTGCTCCACCGTCTGCGTCTCGGGAACGAACCGGATGCCACCCCGTTCGAGCAGCACGCTCATGCCAAACGACGCCGCGAACTCCCGCACCGGGTGATGCGCCGCGATGTGCAGGCTCGCCAGCACATCACCGGGGTAGCGCAGGACCGCCACGATCTGGTCCTCGTATTCCACGTAGGACTCGGTCTTGGGCCCGGTCATGGCGAAGGCGGCCAGCGGGTAGGAGCCGACGACGTGGTTGATGGTGTCGAGGTCGTGGATGCCCGTCCAGTACAACAAGCCCCCGCACGATTGCGTGGTGCGCCACCACCCCGGGAAGACGGGTGACCAGTGCAGGCCGTCGACGTGGATGCCGAGGACCTTGCCATAGGTGCCTGATCTGGCCACCTGGATCAGTCGCGCGTACGGCGGAAAGAGCTTCTGCATGTGACCTACCAGCAGGCTTACGCCTGCCCGGTCACAGGCTTGGGTCATGGCCACGGCGTCATCCGATGTGACGGCGAACGCCTTCTCGCAGAAGACGTGGCAACCGGCTGCGGCTGCGGTTTCGACAAGGCGGCGATGCGTGTCGTGGGGCGTCATGACGAGCACGCCCTCGACCGGCACGACGGACAGCGCCTGCTCAAGACTGGTGAACGTCGCGATGCCGAGGGCCTGCGCGACTTTCCGACGCGGCGCGGACAGGTCGACGACACCGGTAACCGTCAGCTCGGGAACGCCACGAAACACCCGGGTCACCAGCAGCTCGGCGAACCAGCCGAAGCCGACGATGACGACGGGGACGCGCGTCATGACAGGCCCGCTTCGACATGGTCACGGCCGGCGAAGAGGGAGGCATCGTGCGAGTGCACCCACTGCGCCCCCTGCGTCGCGGCGAGGTCGAGGAGTCGCCGCCGACTGCGCTGGTACGCACTGGTGTCCCAGAGGAGCCCGGGCAACGCCCCTTCCGCCCGCAGCGCTGTGTTCCACACGGCGTCCCCGGTAACGATCTGCGGGGCCGTGGCGGTGGGACGGACGAGCACCGACAGGTGGCCGGGGGTGTGGCCGGGGGTCGAGAGAATCACTACGGAGTTGTCCTCGAAGAGGTCGAGGTCACCATCGATACCGGCGTAGTCGAGCTCCTCGGCAGCGATCAGCGCCATGTCGTACTCGCTGCGCATCTCTGGCAGGTCGGGATGTCGGGCATATGAGAGTTCCGCCGAGCCGATCAGGAAGCGAGCACCGGGGAACAGCCGGTTCCCCCCGACGTGGTCGCGGTGCAGATGCGTGTTGACGACATAGCGGACTGATCGAGTGCTCACGCCCAGCTTATCCAGCACCACCAGGAGGTCGCCGTCGTGGCGCCGTTGCGGCAGACCCGCGAGAAAGGCCTGGTCGTCGGGCACCCGTGGCCGAGCGAGCGCACTGTCGACCACACCCGTATCGATCAGGAGGGTGTCGCTGCCGTGTCGGATGACTGTGACCGCAGTCGGTATACCCATGGCGTCGTCGCCATCCCCGAGCCGCATGAGCGACGCCGGCACCACCCAGTCCGCCTGGTTGACAACGAGCATCGTCACGACCGCGGTCATGCGCCGCGCCCCGCGACGTCGCCCGGAGCGTCCTGCGACATGGGGAAGAAGCACCACGCGGTGTGCCCGTCACCGTCGCTGAAGGCGGGGGGAGGGTTCGTGCAGACGTCGGCGGCACGCGGGCACCGGGTTCGGAACACGCAGCCGGACGGCGGGTCGAGCGGGCTCGCGGGGTCCCCTCGCATGACGACCCGGTCCGATCGGGAAGCGGCACCCCCCGGATCGGGTGGCTGCGCCGCCGCGAGCAGTGCGGCGGTGTACGGGTGCAGCGGCGACCCGAGGACTTGCGCTCGTGGACCCGATTCCACGATGTGGCCCAGGTACATGACGATCACCCGGTCCGAGATCTCGCTGACGACCGCCAGGTCGTGCGTGATGACGACGTAGGACAGACCCAGCCGCGCTTGCAGGTCCATGAGCAGGTTGAGGATCTGGGCCTGGATCGACACGTCGAGGGCGCTCACCGGCTCATCGCAGATGATCAGGTCTGGGTTCAGCGCAACCGCCCGGGCAATGGCAACGCGTTGCCGCTGCCCGCCAGACAGCGTTCGCGGGTACCGCGAGGCGATCGCGGGATCGAGCCCCACCAGATCGAGCAGCTCGTCGACGCGCCGACGCGCCTCAGCACGGTCACGGCCGAGTCGGTGGACGACCAGTGGTTCGGCGACGGATCGGCCGACCGTGAACTGAGGATCTAGGGAGGAGTACGGATCCTGGAACACCATCTGCATCCGCAGTCGGAGCCGACGCAAGGCCTTTCCTCGTTGTGCTCCGACCTCCACACCGTCGAACGTGATCCGGCCGGTCGTCGGTTCGATCAGGCGCAGCACAGCTCGCGCTGTGGTGGATTTTCCCGAACCCGACTCACCGACGATGGCTAACGTCTCCCCCCTCTCCACCGCGAACGAGACTCCCGAGACCGCGTGAACGGTTCGTCCCCCGGGCGCGGGGAAGCGCACGACGAGGTCCTCGACCCGCAGCAGGTCGCTCACGACCCACCGCCAGCAAAGACCGCCGGCACGAGATGGCAAGCCGCCGAGACACCATCGCCGATGGGAACCAATGGCGGTCGTACCGTGCGACAGACGTCCATCACGTATGGGCAGCGAGGGTGGAACGGGCACCCGGCGGGACGCTTGTCCGGACTGGGCGGCGCACCCGGGATGGTGTGCAGCCGGGACCGCGCTCGGGCCGGGGCGAGGTGGGGTGCCGACAGCAACAGGGCTTGGGTGTACGGGTGCGCCGGAGCGGTTCGGATCCTGTCAAGAGATCCCGACTCGACGATCCGGCCCGCGTACATCACCCCCACCCCGACGGCCGCTCTGGACAGGGCAGCCAGGTCATGGGTCACCATGACCAGGGCCATTCCTCGTGACTCGCAGACCTCGACAAGCAGGTCGAGGATCTGGGCCTGGATCGAGACGTCCAGGGCGGTGGTGGGTTCGTCCGCGAGAAGCACGATCGGCGCGCATGACATCGCTATAGCGATGGCGACCCGTTGTCTCATGCCCCCCGAGAGCTGATGCGGAAAGGAGTCAGCCCGCCGTCGCGGGTCGGGGATGCCGACCTGGGCGAGCAGCTCGATCGTCTCCTCGCGAGCTGCGCTCCTGGGCATCCGGGTGTGCCGTCGCAGTGTCTCTGCGATCTGTTCCCCCACGCTCCATACCGGCGACAACGAGGCGAGCGGATCCTGGAGGATCATCGACATCCGGGTGCCGAGGACTGCACGACGCCGGCTTCGAGAGATCGACAGCAGGTCGGCATCCTCCAGGCGCAACGTGTCGGCGGCAACGTGACCCGGGTGGTCCACGAGACCCGCGATCGCAAGCAGAGTGAGACTCTTCCCAGAGCCCGACTCGCCGACGATCCCGAATCGGTCACCGCGCCCGACGGCGAACGACACCTCCTCGACCGGCCGCGTCCGGCTACCGCCAGCAGTGAAAGCCACGGAGAGACCTTCGACCGTGAGGACGGGGTCAGAGCCGGACACGGGGATCCAGAAAGGCGCGGGCCACGTCGGCCACGGTGTTGAGGACGAGGACGAATAGCGATCCCACGATCACGCATCCCATGAGCAGCGGCACGTCGTTGCGTTGCATTGCCTGGTAGGCGGTCAGACCGAGCCCGGGCCAGCTGAAGACGGTCTCGATGACCACCGCACCGCCGAGCAGGAAGCCGAAGTCGATGGCGAGCATCGTGATCACCGGGCCCGCAGCGGCTCGGAGGCTGTGCTTGAGGAGAATCGTCCGCGGTGGCATGCCCTTGGCGCGCAGCGCGCGCACCATATCGGTGTTGAGGATGTCGACAATCGCCTCACGCGTGATGCGGGAATACCACGCGGCGCCCGCGATTCCGAGCGCCAGGGACGGCAGCACCAGCCCCAGGGGGAAGTCGTTACCCCCGAGCGGGAAGACGGGAAGCCGATAGGCCAGCAGGTACAGCAGCACCAGACCCACCCAGAACCCTGGCAGGGAGATGACCAGCAGGGCGGCCGCCAGGGCGCTGCGGTCGAAGGCACCGCCCGCTCGGGAGGCCGCGAGAACGCCCACGCTCACGCCGAGTCCGACCTGGACCACGAGGGCGCCCAGGGCCAGCAGCGCTGTGTACGGCAGTCGCTCCGCGATGAGGTCCGATACGGCACGGCGTTGTGAGTAGGAGTAGCCGAGATCGCCGGTCAGGGCCCGGCCCATGTATCGGGCGTACTGCGCAGGTAGCGGGTCGTCGAGCCCGAGGTTTTCGCGGACGGTGGCGACCTGCTCGGCGGTGCCCTTCGGACCGACAACGGCTCTGGCCGGATCGGTCGGGATGGAGAACGTGAGGAGGAACGTGAACGTGAGGACGAAGAAGAGCGTCAAGACAATAGAGGCGATACGCCGCGCCACGAAGCGGCTTGGGCCTGCCCTCAGGACACCGAGGGACCTCGCTTCGAACCCGGGAGACATTCGTGTCGTCGCCATAGACCCCGTCCCGATCGTCATCGACCTGGTGACGGTCTCGCGTGTCGTACGCTTGACCGATTAGAGTGCCGAGCGTAGACGGGGATCGCCCCGCATGCAATGCGCACGGTACCTACGGGTTACGTCCTGCCCCGCGTCATCAGAGCGCGTCGTCACCAACGAGGAGCAACCGTGAGCGCACCATGGGCGCCGGACGCCATCAGGGTGGAGCATCGAACGGAGGCGTCGCCGGTCCTGGGCCTCGGTACGCCCAGGCCACGCCTGTCCTGGACCACGCCTGGGGCACCATCGAGTTTCCGACAGGCGGCCTACACCCTCGAAGTCACGCGCGCGGACGGAGCGCTCACCGAGGCCACGGTTGACACGTCTGATCAAGTGCTGGTGCCTTGGCCCCTGGAGCCGCTGCGGAGTCGAGAGGCGGTAGCGGTCCGCATCCGGGTGCGCGGCCACGACGGGTCCGGCTGGAGTGACTACAGCCGCCGCTGTGTCATCGAGGTCGGCCTGCTCAGGGCCGAGGACTGGACGGCCCGCCTGATCAGTCCTCGGACGGCGGGTGGGCTGGGGATGCCGGCGCCGGTGTTGTCGTCCACCTTCACCGTGGCCGCAGACGTGATCAGTGCCCGCCTTCACATCAGCGCTCATGGCGTGCTCGTGGCGACCCTGAACGGACGACGCGTCGGGGACGAGCATCTTGCTCCCGGCTGGACCAGCTACCCGAGTCGGCTGCGGTACCGGACGCACGACGTCACCGCCCTGCTCATCGCGGGAATCAACCGGATCGAGGTGCTCCTCGGCAACGGCTGGTTCCGTGGTCGCCTGATGGGATCGGGCCCTGCCCACTACGGCGATCGGCTGGCCCTGCTCGCGCAACTTGAAATAATGACCGGCAGTGGTCTCCAGGTGATCGGCACCGACACGTCGTGGCGGGCCAGGAGCAGCGGCGTCATCGCCGACGACCTGTACGACGGCCAGTCCACCGACCTTCGCAGCCACGTCGGGCCAGCTCCCGCCCTCGACGACGTAGCTGTCGTCGAGGGGTCCCTGCACCGCCTCGTCGCCGCCGACGGCCCGCCAGTGCGGGTGACGGATGTTCTGCCCGCGCTGTCGTCCCGCCCGTCGGCGTCGGGCGGGATCGTGCTCGACTTCGGTCAGAACGTTGTCGGCTGGGTGCGACTGCGGACCCGCGACCGACCGGCTGGGAGCACGGTGACGGTCCGGCACGCTGAGGTGCTGGAACTGGACGGGGAGCTTGCCATCCGGCCGCTGCGTTCGGCTCGGGCCACCGACACCTACGTGCTTGCCGGGAGTGCAGAGGAGGTTCTCGAACCCGCCTTGACCTACCACGGATTCCGCTACGCGGACGTGTCCGGGGCCGGGCCGGTCGACACCGACGACGCCGAAGCGGTCGTCATCGGTTCAGACCTGCCCCGAACGGGGTGGTTCACGTGCTCCGACCCCGAGGTCAACCGCCTCCACGAGAACGCCTACTGGAGCCTGCGGGGCAATACGGTCGACCTTCCGACCGACTGCCCACAGCGGGACGAGCGACTCGGCTGGACAGGTGACATCCAGGTCTTTGCGCCGGCTGCCGCCTTCCTGGCCGACTGCGCCGGATTCCTCACCTCGTGGCTGGGCGACCTGGCTGCCGAACAGCACGCCGACGGGTCCGTGCCTTTCGTGATTCCGGACACGCTCGGGATGCCCGCGGCCACCGCCGCGGCTTGGGGCGACGCCGCGACGGTCGTCCCATGGGTGCTGTACCAGCGCAGCGGGGACAGCGAGGTTGTCCGCCGGCAGTTCCCCAGCATGTGCGCATGGGTTGAGCGGATCGCCGCCGACGCCGGCCCCACCCTGATCTGGAATAAGGGTCTGCAATTCGGGGACTGGCTGGACCCGAGCGCACCCCCTGAGGATCCGGGCGCCGGGCGGACCCCGAAAGACCTGGTTGCGACCGCTCACCTCGCTCGCTCTGCCGGCATCGTCGCCGACGCGGCGGACCTCGTCGGGGACACCGGTGCCGCGGAACGGTACCGTCGTCTCGCGGCCGATACCAGGGCGGCATTCCAGGCCGAGTTCGTGACACGTTCCGGACGCGTCGTGGGTGACACCCAGACGGCGTACGCCATGGCCATCGTCTGGGACCTGCTGGCCAACCCGGAGCAGCGCGCGGGAGCCGGCCGAAGGCTGGCCGACCTCGTTCGGATCGCGGGTTTCCGCATCACGACGGGCTTCGTCGGTACTCCCCTCGTGGCGGAGGCCCTGACCCTTGCAGGGGAGGTCGAGGTCGCCTACCGCCTGTTGCGGCAGCGGGGCTGTCCGTCGTGGCTGTACCCGCTGACCATGGGCGCCACGACGATCTGGGAACGATGGGACAGCATGCTGCCCGATGGGTCCATCAACCCCGGCCGGATGACGTCGTTCAATCATTACGCCTTCGGTGCTGTCGTCGACTGGCTTCATCGTTACGTCGCTGGGCTTGCGCCGGCTGCCCCGGGCTACCGCGAGGTGGCGGTCCGGCCCCGCCCTGGTCGTGGCCTGACGGCGGCCGCCGCCCGGCATCAGAGCCCCTACGGTGCGGTCGAGGTGTCGTGGCGGCGGGACGGTCAACGCCTGGACCTCGACGTCCGGGTTCCCTCGGGCACGACGGCCACGGTCCAGGTCACGGACCAGACCGCTGCGGTGCGCGTCGGTCCGGGCGAGCACCACTGGACGGTGGCGGACCCAGTGACCCCGGCGGCGCCACCCGCGACGGTGCGTGACGTCATGGACCATGACGATCTCTGGCAGGCGGTAGTCGAGGCGGCGGTGAGTCACGGGGCTGCCGGCGGCGAGACACAGGTGGCGTCGACCTGCTCCCACTATCTGGATGCGCCGGCCGAGCAGTTGCCGGTTGCGGTGGACCCGTTGCGCAAAGCTCGACACCCCGAGGCGCTGAGCGAGGCGGTGCGGGCGGTGCTGGCACGCGTTACTGATGCCTGACGCGAGGCCGATCAGGTCTGGCCGATCAGGGCCTCGGCGGCGTCCCAGCGGGAAGGGTCACCGGACGGACCATAGCGGCGGACCTGCTGGGATCCCCTGACCAGTCGACGCATCGCCTCGAGATCCGGTAGGTCGACGCCGAGCGCCCTCGCCTGGACGAGTGCGTTGCCGATAGCCGTAGCCTCGACCGGCCCCGCCAGCACCGGGACACCGCACGCGTCCGCCGTCTGCTGGCAAAGCATGTTGTTGGCAGCGCCACCGCCCACGAGGTGGACAGCGGCGACCCTGACGCCTGACAGTGCGCCGGCGCTGCGTACGGCGCGGCGGTGGGCGAGGGCAAGGCTGTCGATCACGCACCTGACCGTGGCCTCCCGCGTGGCGGGAGGCTGCTGTCCGGTCGCGCGGCAGCGCGCGGCAAGCCGGGAGGGCATGTCGCCGGGTGCGAGGAACACGGCATGGTCAGGATCCACCACGGCCGCACGGGCCGGCTGCGCGGCCGCCCGCTGCAGCAGGCCCTCGAGGTCCCGGCCCTCACCCAGCGCCTGCCAGGTGCGCAGGCACTCCTGAAGCAGCCACAGGCCCGCGACGTTGCGCTGGAACCGGACGGTGCCGTCGATGCCGGCCTCGTTGGTGAACCCTGCGAGCCGCGCCTCGTCGCTCAGGACGGGCGCGGACAGCTCGATTCCCACCAGGGACCACGTACCGCACGAGATGTACGCGACGTCGGGTCCGGCGGCGGGCACGGCCGCGACCGCCGACGCCGTGTCATGCGATGCCACCGCCACGACCGGGATGCCGTCGAGGGACAGCGGCAGGCTCGCTGCCTCGGCTCTGAGGGGGCCGACGATCGTCCCCGGCTGCCGGATAGGGGGCAGGATCTCGGGCCTGATTCCCAGGCGCCGCGCGAGGTCGACGGACCAGCCGCGAGTACGGGCGTCGAGCAGCTGCGTCGTGGATGCATTGGTCAACTCCGCCCCCACCTCGCCGGTCAGCCAGTAGCCCATGAGGTCGGGAAGGAGCAACAGGGCGCTGGCGGCCTCGATGGCTGGTGATCCTGCCATTGCGACGAGTTGATACGACGTGTTGAAGGGCAGCGGCTGGATGCCGGTGATGGCCCACATCTGGCCGTCAGGCACCCACTCGCTCACCTGTTCCCGCACCCCAGCGGTGCGCCGGTCCCGGTAGTGGACGGGGTTGCTGATGAGCGCACCGGCAGCATCGAGCAGCCCATGGTCGACCGCCCACGAGTCGATCCCCACGGCGGCAGGATCGTGCACGGCGCCGAGGCCCTTCGTCAGTTCGGCGAACAGCGAAAGCACGTCCCAATGCAGGGTCCCGCCGGCGAGCACGGGCCGGTTCGGGAACCGATGCACGGGATTCAGGTCGAGGATGCCGGCGCCAACTCGACACTCGACAACTCGACCACCGGAAGCCCCGAGATCGACCGCGGCGACGACGACCGTCATGCGTCAGCGCAGGAACGCCGCAGCGACCCCGGCATCTACCGGGACGTGCATGCCCGTGGTGCGGGATAGCTCACCTGCGGTCAGGACGAACACCGCGCTGGCGACGTGTTCGGGGAGGACCTCTCGCTTGAGCAGGGTGCCCTGGGCATAAAAGGCACCCAGCTCGTCCTCGGGGATGCCGTACACCGTCGCCCGCTGCGCCCCCCAGCCGCCCGCGAAGATCCCGGACCCACGAACCACGGCGTCCGGGTTGACCCCGTTGACGCGTATGCCGAGGGCGCCGAGCTCGGCTGCCAGCAGGCGTACCTGATGGGCCTGGTCGGCCTTCGTCGCCTCGTACGCGACATCGTCCGGGCCCGCGACCAGCAGATTCTTGCTGACCACACAGACAATGTCACCGCCCATGCCCTGGCGGGCCATGACTCGGGCCGCTTCCCGCGAGACCAGGAAAGACCCTTTCGCCATGACGTCGTGCTGCAGCTCCCAGTCCTCAATCGTCGTCTTGAGGAGGGCCTTGGAGATCGAGAGACCGGCGTTGTTGACGACCAGGTCGAGGCCGCCGAAGGCGAGGACGGCGGTCTGCACCGCCCGGGCCACCGCCGCCTCGTCGGACACGTCGGCCATGACCCCGATGGCGACGTCGGTGGAGCCGAGCGCAGCAGCGGCCTCGGTGGCACGCTGCCCATCGAGATCCGCCACGACGACGCAAGCCCCCTCGGCCGCCAGCCGCTCGGCGCTCGCCCGCCCGGGGCCGCTGGCACCACCCGTCACCAGCGCGACATGTGTCGCCAGCGGCCGAGGAGCCGGGCGCCGGCGCAGTGTCGCCTCTTCGAGATCCCAGTACTCGATGCGGAACTTCTCGCCTTCGGGGATCGGGGCGTACGTCGAGACCGACTCAGCTCCCCTTATGACATTGATGGCGTTGACGTAGAACTCCCCGGCGACCCGCGCGGTCTGCTTGTCCGCGCCGTAGGAGAACATCCCGACTCCCGGGACAAGGACGATGGCGGCGTCGGCGCCGCGCATGACTGGGCTGTGAGCAGAGCGATGACGGTCGTAATAGGCGGCATAGTCCGACCGATACGCCTCCTGGAGCTCACGCAGCCGGGCCGCCGTATCCGTGATCGGCGCCGCCGGGGGCCGGTCCAGGACCAGGGGGCGAATCTTCGTCCGCAGGAAATGGTCGGGGCACGATGTCCCCAGGGCGGCGAGCGCAGGATGCTTCTCCCGAGCAAGAAAATCGAGGACGTCGGCGGTGTCGGTGAGGTGACCGATCTGCCGGTTGTCCGTCGACACCAGCCCGCGCACGACTGGAGCCAGTGCCGCGGCTCGCTCTCTCCGGGCGTCGTCAGGCAGCGGCTCGTAGCTGGGAATCACGCGGCCGAAAGGCTCGTTGGCGCGCGCGATGAGCTCGCGCACGGGCTCGGGAACCCCGTCACCCTCGGGCACGGTGCTCATGCTCCCCAACCTGCCGGTGTACCCCCGACACGTGCGCGCCGAGTCCGCTCCGCGTAGCCGGACCTCAAATAGGCCCCGACGGGATCCGGATCCAGGCCCATCGACTCGCGCAGGTCGACCAGCAATGGCCTCACGTCGGTGGAGTAGGCGTCCATCAGGATAGCGTGAGCACCCAACACGTCACCGGCAGATTGTGCGGCATCGAGTGCGGCACGGTCGACGAGTAGCGCCTTGGCGGTCGCCTCTTGGACGTTCATTATGGATCGAATCTGTCCTGGGATCTTCGGTTCGATGTTGTGGCATTGGTCGAGCATGAATGCGATTCCAGTTTCCGGCCGCAGGGCATCGGCCTGGACGATCTCGTTCATGATCCGGAAGAGTTGAAAGGGATCCGCGGCCCCGGCCATCAGGTCGTCGTCCGCGTAGAAACGGCTATTGAAATCGAATGCGCCGAGCTTGTTCGCACGCAGTAGGACGGCGACGATAAACTCGATGTTCGTACCAGGCGCGTGATGGCCAGTATCGATGACGACGAAGGCCTGCGGACCGAGCGCCAGGCAGTGCGCGTAGGCGGTGCCCCAGTCCGGAACGTCCATGATGTAGAAAGCGGGTTCGAAGAGCTTGTACTCCAGGAGTATCCGCCGGCCCCCATCAAGGGCGGCGTAAACCTCCGCCAAGGCCTCGGCCAGTCGGTCCTGGCGCGCGCGTATGTCATCCTGACCCGGGTAGTTCGTCCCGTCCGAGAACCACAATTTAATGTCACGCGATCCCGTTTGCTCGGCGATGTGAACACAGTCCAGCAGGTGATCTCTGGCCTTGCGCCGTACTCGTAGGTCCGGGTGCGTCACGCTGCCCAGCATGTAGTCGTCGTCCTGGAACACGTTGGCGTTGATCGCCCCCAACGAGATACCGAGTTCCTCGGCGTGTCTTACCAGCGCACCGTAGTCGTCCACATGGTCCCAAGGGATGTGGAGTGAGACTGACGGAGCCACGCCGGTGAACCGGTGCACCTGGGCGGCATCCTCGATCTTCTCGTGTGGCGTGCGTGGGACGCCTGCTTGGGCGAAGACCTTGAATCGGGTGCCCGAGTTGCCGTAGGCCCAGGAGGGGGTCTCAATTCGCTGGCACCGGAGCCCTGCCAACACACGGTCACGGCGTGGTGCACAGACTGTCATTGATCCTCATGAGGCACGAGTAGGGATGTGTCCCAGCTGCCGTGAGCATACTGTCGTACGAGCGTCCGATACAAGGGTCCGGCCACAAGGCATTCGGGGGCGGCGATCAGAACCTTCGTGAATGGCCAGGGTTAGCGCAGCGCCTACCCGACGGGGAGGGCGGGTCCTCGGACCGATCTTCCCGAAGTGACCCGTTGGTCGAGAGACGTGGCAGCGGACATCGCGGCCGATCCTCGGCTGGGACGTCGCCGTGAACGGGCCCGAGTACGGCGGACTTATCTGGGACCAGCTCACGGTCACCGACGTGACCGCCGCCGAGCGCGTCTACGGCTCAGTCTGTGGTCATCAGTTCCGCACCGACGGCTCACGGTTCGCGCACCTTCAGGATTCCGGGCACCTCGACGAGGCGGTCGGCACCCGGGCCAGGCGCGTAGAGAGATCAGAAGTACCAGCCCGATGGGATCCATGGGCCGGGGAGCCGATCCATACCATCGACGAACAGCGGCCCGCAGCCGGAGACGACCAGGCCTGCTGCGAGGGCCACGCGAACCGCCCAGTCCTGCCCGGCGGTCAGGCAGTAGAGCTCCTGCTTGCCCTCGCTCTCGGCCAGGTGCCGCCACATCAGGTGGGCGGCCGTTGCCTCGTCCGTGGCCCCCAGCATGGCCAGTGACTTGGTGTCGGTGATCGCGAACCCCCGGCCCGCAACGTCGTCCACAATGTGCAACCGGAAGCCGCGGGACACGTCGAACTCGACGTCCTCGGCGCGCGAGCGTCCGAGCCCGGCGTCCACGTCAGCCACCAGCCCGAGATCATCTGCGTCACCATCGCGACCCCGCAGATCC
>Ga0163144_10005262_pt1 | contig 28787 bp, 25 predicted proteins | sample OliLak19BULKMAT1_FD_123175 | JGI IMG/M metagenome (GOLD analysis project Ga0163144, IMG submission 123175) | Freshwater microbial mat bacterial communities from Lake Vanda, McMurdo Dry Valleys, Antarctica - Oligotrophic Lake LV.19.BULKMAT1 | ecosystem: Environmental > Aquatic > Freshwater >...
CCAGATTTACAGATTTACGCACAGATTTAAGCCTATCCAGATTCCCGATTTCCTTCAGCAAAGAAGGTCGCAACGAACACAATCAGCATCGTGCCCTCGTCGCCGTCGTTCTCGGGACTACTGCGGCGCCAGCCCCTCCTTGCGCGCCTCGCGCCGGATGAAGTGCTGCACGGCGGTCAGGTCTTCCTTGTTGAGCTGCGGGAAACCCGGCATGCCGAGTTCCTTACGGGCGCCGTCCAGCACGATGTTGTGCAACATGTCGTTGTTCAACATGGCCGCTGACGCGCGCAGATCGGGCGCGAAGCCACCAGCGGTCCCGGCCGGGCCGTGGCAGATGCCGCAGTATTCCTTCCACACGAAGCTGCCGCGTTCAGCGAGTTCGTCAAACACCACGAACTCCGGTTCCTTCAGCGGCTTGGCATAGACCGGCGGCGGCATCGTCGGCACCGCGCCCTTGCCGTCGAGCGAGAACACCACGAGCCGCCGCGGTTGCGCGCGATAAGACCACCCGTGCTGGGCCGCCATCGAGCCACCGGACGCCGTCATTGAGCCGCCCCAACCCACGAGCTGTGCGATGTACTGTTTGCCGTCTACCGCATAGGTCACGGCCGGCGCCGAGAGCCCGAGGCCAAGTGCCTGCGACCACAGCTGCTTGCCGTTGTCCGCCTCGTACGCGACGAGCGTGCCGTCGGCGCGCCCCTGGAACACGAGGTTGCCCTTGGTCGTCATCGTGCCGGCGTTCCACACCCCCGGCGTCGGCACTTCCCAGGCTAGCTTCTGCTGCACCGGATCCCACGCCCGCAGTGCAGACGAGCCCCAGTCTGCCGGGCCGTCCTGCCGCAGAAAATCGACGCCCGGGTCAAACTTGGCCTTCGGCGACTGCCAGGCCTTCGGCTTGGTGTATTTGTCGCTGAATAAGCCGGCCATCTCGATCACCGGGATATACGCGAGCCCGGTGTCGCGGTTGTAAGACATTGCCGGCCAGTTGTGCGTGCCGAAGGGGCCGGGCCACACGAGTTCCTCGCCGTCCTCGTAGCGCGCACCGAGACGCTCGACGGGACGCCCGGTCTTCATGTCGATGTGCGTTGCCCAGTCGGCCTTGCCGAGCTTCTCGGCCGAGATGAGCTTGCCGGTGCTGCGATCGATGACATAGAAGAAGCCGTTCTTCGGCGCGTGCATGATCGCCTTCACCGGCTTGCCGTCGATGGTCAGGTCCGCCAGCACGATGTCCATGTTCGAGTTGTAGTCCCAGGTCTCCCCCGGTGTCGTCTGGTAATGCCACACGTACTTGCCGGTGTCCGCATCGAGGGCGACGATCGAGCACAGGAAAAGGTTGTCGCCACCGCCGGGGCTGCGCATCTTCTGGTTCCACGGCGAGCCGTTGCCGGTCCCGATGTAGATGCGGTTGAACTCGGGATCATAGGTCATGCCGTGCCAGGCATTGCCGCCGCCGCCGTGTTTCCACCACTCGCCGGTCCAGGTCTTGGCCGCCATAGCCTGGGTTGCGTCTTCAAAACCATCCGCCGGGTTGCCGGGCACGATGTAGAACTTCCACGCCTGCTTGCCGGTTGCGACGTCGAAGGCCGTCACGAAACCGCGCGTCGCACCCCACTCCGTGCCCCCATTGCCGATGATCACCTTGTCGCGGAACACGCGCGGTGTGCCGGAGATGAACAGCGCCTCCTCCGGATCAAAGGTCTGCGTGCTCCACACTTCCTGGCCGGTCTTCGCATCGAGGGAAATGAGCCGGCCATCGACGGTGGCCAGAAGCACATGTCCCTTCCAGTACGCGACGCCACGGTTCCAGTCCCACAGCACGCGGTAGCGCTCGCCGTTGTGTTCGATGACCTTGGGGTCGTACTCCCAGAGGAGCTTGCCGGTCCTGGCGTCCACTGCGCGTGTCACGCTGAAGCTGCCGTTGAAATACATCACGCCATCGACCACGAGCGGCGTCGCGATGAGCGATCGATCCTTCGGCAGTTCCAGCACCCAGTCGACGCCGAGTTTCGCGACGTTGCCGGCGTTGATCTGATCGAGCGGGCTGTAACGCTGTTCCGAGTGCGTGCGGCCGTAGCCCAGCCAGTTATCGCCCTGCTGTTCATCTGCCAGGGCCTTGTCGTCGACGATGGTTTCCGCCTGCGCGGCGCACAGCGCAAGCGTGAGGCCGGCGGCGATCACCGCCAGTCGCGTGGATTGCATGTTCACTCCCTCTCGCTTACTTGTTCTTGACCGACTTCTTGTCAGCCTTTTTCGCGGCCTTCTTCGTCTTTTTCAGATCGCGCTCGTAGTCGTTTACCCACTGCTGCACCACGTGATACTGATGGCGCAACGCGAGTTCGTGATCGTGGAAGATGAATTCCGAGATCAGCCCCTGGTCGAGCGAGGACTGGATGCGCTCGAGCGTGTTGCAGTCTTCGAGCACCGCGTCGCGCAGTTCCACCATCGAATTCTCCTGGCCGAAACGCTGCGCGGCGTTCGTCGCCGGCCGCATGTAGCCGCGCATCTGCCACACCACCTTATTGGGCGCTAGCGGCCACATCTGGTGGGTGAAATACATGCCGCTGCCCATCACGATGATCCAGTTCGGGAAGAACACGGTGACATCGATGGACCAGTTCGGCGCGCGCGTTTCGTTGAGCCCTTTGGGCAGGACGATGGATTCATCCACCGCGCCGCTCGTAATCGACGGCCCCGGCGCGTTGCGGAACGCAAGGCCCTGCACCGGATTCGGCTGATAGGCCATGTTGCCCCACACGGACTGCGTGCGATGCGGGCCCTTCAAGCGGATGTCGATGAGCCTGCCGTGCGGATTGTCCGGGCCGGCCAGCGTGTCTTTCACCGAATGCCGGTGCAGCACGGGCACGTGATAGGTCTCGCAGAAGGAATCGACCATGCACTTCCAGTTGCAGTTGAAGGTGCCTTCGTATTCGAAGATCGCCGTACCGCGCTCGAAGGGATAGCCTTCGAGGTCCTTGCCGTGATCGCCGAGGAACTCCGTGAGCGTCATCGGCGGCTCGGGCGAGAGGTTCACGAAGATGAAGCCTTCCCATACCTCGAGGGGCAGTTCCTTCAGCCGCAGCTTGGTCTTCTCCAGATCGAAGAAGGCTTGCTCATCCGGCACGCCGACGAGCTTGCCGTCGAGCCCGTAGGTCCAGCCGTGGAACGGGCAGGTGAAGGCGACGCAGTGGCCGTGGTCGCGCAATTCAATATGATTGCCGCGGTGCTGGCACACGTTGTAGAACGCGCGGAGTTGCTTGTCCTTGCCGCGCGCGACGATCACGGAGAAATCGAAGGTCGGGATCGGCTTCTGGAAGAAGTCGCCAGGCTTCGCGGCCTGTTCGACGCGGCCCACGCACATCCACGCGCGCTTGAAGATGGCGTCCAGTTCGCGCTGGTAGAACCCGGGCTTCCAATAGGCATCCGCCGGCACCGGGCCGGTGCCGAGTTCGGGATGACGCAGCGTGAGGTTCGCGGGCGTGAGGGTGACTTTTTCGTTCATGTGGGCTGTCCCTGTGGCGCGGTGTCGGAAAGCGTGACGGTCAGCGGGAAGCGGCGCGCGTCGAAGGCATCGGGATAGTCGCCGGTGCCATACCATTCGATCGCAGGGCCGATTTCGGCGAGCGCGAGCATCAGCTTCAGCAGGCGCTCGTCGTTCGCAGCGAGTTTGCCGAGCTTGCGCGTGGCGAGATACGCAAGCACCGCTTCGGCCTGCGGCAGCAGTGCATCGTAGAACGCGCGCGTGTCGGCGAGCGGGGTGGTCAGTCGTTTTTCGTGGCGCGCGGTCGAATCCGCGAGCTCCCAGTCATCGAGCCAGCACTCGAGCGCCGAAAAATCCTTCGGCAGGCGCGAGGCGGGCTTGGGATTGAGCGTGGCCATGCAGTGTTCTCCTGGTGGGCGCGGGACTTCGCCGGGCCTTGCCCGCGGGTCGCGTGCCGGCGTCGATAGTCACCGGATGCTAACACTGCAACGGGGCCTGCAATACCCGCGAATGCGGGTGTGCAGTGCGTCAGTGGCCGAGCAGGCGCTCGTAGAGGTCGGGGCGCCGATCGCGGAACAGGCCCCAGGCCGCGCGGCGCGTGCGGCAGTCCTCGAGATCGAAGCGCGCGGTCAGCACGGCCTCGCCGTCGCGGCCGGCGCCCGCGATAATCTCACCGGTGATGTCGGCAATGAAGGAGCTGCCATAGAAGCGCAGTTCGCTGCGCTCGCCGCGTTCGACGCCCGTGCGGTTCGAGGCGACCACCGGCAGCATGTTGGCTGCCGCGTGGCCCTGCATTACACGTTGCCAGTGGGCTTGCGAGTCGAGCGTAGGGTCACGCGGTTCGGAGCCGATAGCGGTGGGATAGCAAAGGATCTCCGCGCCCTGCAAGGCCATCGCGCGAGCCGCTTCGGGGAACCACTGGTCCCAGCAGATCGCCGTGCCCACCACGCCCACGCGCGTCGGCCACACGCGGAAGCCGGTGTCACCGGGCGTGAAGTAAAACTTCTCTTCGTAACCCGGACCCTGCGGAATGTGGGACTTGCGATAGACGCCGAGCTGGCTGCCGTCGGCGTCGATCATCGCGAGCGAATTGAAGTAACTGTTGCCACTGCGTTCAAAGAAGCTCACCGGCAGCACCACGTTCAGCTCGCGCGCCAGATCGCGCAGGCGGGACAGCAGCGGGCTGGTGCTTGCGTCGTGGGCGAGGCTGAAGTGGGAGGCGTCCTGGTCCTGGCAGAAGTAGGGGGTTTCGAACAGCTCCTGCAGCAGCACGAGGTCGGCGCCAGTGGTATGCGCCTGGCGCACGAGGCGCACGGCGGTGGCGATGTTGGCATCGATGTCCCAGCTGCAGGCCATCTGTGTGGCGGCGACGGTGATCTCGCGCATGTCCCTCTCCTTTGCTGATCCGGAATTGAACGACAATAATCCCCCACCTCCTGTCGCGCCAGAAGTCCATGCCCGGCATCTTCACGATTAGCCACAGCAATCAGCGTATCGAGGCGCATCAGGTGACGCTGCTCGGTGACGTGCGCGCCGCGCCCTACTCGCGTCGCCACCCGCAGTTCAAGCATGACGCACTGGCCGCCGGCCTTGCCGCGCAGGGCATCCGTTACCGCTGGCTCGGCGAGCCCTTCGGCGGTATGCGCGAAAGCCGGGCAGACCGAAGCCACGAGCATAGGGTGGCAGCCGCCGGCTTCGTTAAATGCATTCGGCCTGCCGGGGTTTAGCGCCGTGCTGTATTCGATCCCGGATTGTGTTGCGCTTCACCCGGGCCACAACGCGCGTGGCCGGGCGATGGGCGTTGATGGCGGCGTGCACGTTCACGTTTGCGCGCGCAGGTTGCTGCTCTACACTAGCGGCGGCATGACTCCTTCGTCCGCTGGCCTGGAACTGCTGCCCCCATGTTGAAATGTTGCGTGCGCGCCGCTGGCGCGCTGCTCGCACTGACGTGCTTCGCCGCCGTGTCGGCTCACGCCGCGCTACCCGCTCCGATGGATCGCATCGTGCGCGGCAACAACCTGCCCGAGAGCGCAGTCAGCGTGCTGGTGCAGGAGGTCGGTGCGCGGCAGCCAGTGCTTGCGCTCAACATTGATACGCCGCGCAATCCGGCGTCGACGATCAAGCTGATGACGACCTTCGTCGCGCTCGACGTGCTAGGGCCGACTCACCGCTTCCGCACCGAAGCCTACGCGCTGGGCCCGATCACCGGCGGCGTGCTCGACGGCGATCTGCTGCTCAAAGGCTACGGCGACCCTTACCTCGTTGAAGAGGAGATGTGGAAGTTCGCCGGCGAACTGCACCGCCGCGGGCTGCAGCGGATCAACGGGCAACTGCTGATCGACGACAGCTATTACGCGCCGCACGGGCGCGATGCCGGCAGCTTTGACGGCCAGCCGCTGCGCCTCTACAACGTGCAGCCGAACGCGCTGATGGTGAATTTCAAGGCCTTCACTTTCACCTTCGCGCCACGGGCCGATGGCGACGGTGTGCTGATCAAATCGAATCCGCGCCTTCCGAATCTGCAGATCATCAACCAGATCAAACTCGTGCGCGGGAAGTGCCGCGGCGTCCTGGTGGCCGTGAAAATGTCGATCCCGGATCTCGCCAATCCCGACCAGGTGGCATTCAGCGGCAATTATCCGGCCGGCTGCGGCGAGCAGAGCCTGCCGCGCACGGCGATGCGGCCTGAGACCTATGCGTATGGGATCTTCAAATCAGTCTGGGCGCACTGGGGTGGCACGATCGAAGGCAACGTGTCACGCGGCGTGATGCCGGCCGGGCAGCGGCCGTTTGCCGTGTGGTATTCGCCGCCGCTCGCCGAAGTGATCAGGCCGCTGAACAAATGGAGCAACAACGTGATGGCGGACGCGCTGCTGTACGCGCTCGCCTCGGAATCGTTTCCACCGCCGCTGAAGCCGGAACTCGGCGCGGCGGTCGTGAAGGCCTATTTGTCGAAAGCGCAGGTGCCGGCCGACGGTCTGGTGATCGAGAACGGCTCGGGCCTGTCACGCGTCACACGCATCAGCGCACGCACCATGGGTGGCTTGCTGCTGCACGCGTATCGCAGCCCCTACATGCCTGAGTATCTGGCCTCGTTGTCGCTGTCTGGCCTCGACGGCACGATGCGCAACCGCTTTCGGCACGCGCCCGAGAGCGGGCGCATGCATCTGAAGACCGGGCATCTGAACGATGTCGCCGCTGTCGCGGGCTATGTGCTCGCGGCGACCGGGAAGACCTATGTCGTGACCCTGCTCGTCAATCATCCGACCGCCAACCACGGCGGCGGCAGCCAGTTGATCAATGCGTTGCTGGCCTGGACGTATCAGCTACGTTGAGGGCTTGCTGTAGGCCGTGGCGAAGGCTCGGCACGTGCGTCAGCGCAACCTGCCTGGCCAGGGGGCATCCTCCACGCTATCAAAGATTTTTCTTCTCGGTGTTCTCCGTGGCTGAATTCAGCAGCGCCTCACGCGGTGCACATGCCCGGCGACGCGCCGCCGTGCTTCGGCGGTGGCGATCAGTCGGCCGTCGGTTGGGCCGACGCACGACGCCCAGCCGCCGCCCTATCGCGGTGATCGCGGCTCAGTGCCCGTGACCGTCGTCGTTCTTGGGCGGCTCGGGTTTCTCGTCAGGTTTGTAATCGCCCAGCACGCTCTTCAGCGGGCAGAACTGCACTGCCGGACAACTCCGGCAACCGGCCACCAAGGCAATTGGACATAGCGTCATGCGCGGTCTCCCTATTGGTGGGCCAGGCGATTCGCCCGGCCCCACGCGGAAGTATAGACAGCTACATGACTTCTGTCGGGGACGGCTCCGCAGTGCAGGCCCGGCAGCCCGCCCGCGTTCCCGTCGACCACCCGAGGGCGACGCCAGGCAGGCGCCTGCCCTGTTTGCCCGCCGAGGGTCCGCTTACGACATGATGGCGGTGCTTAGCCCGTCACCACCGAGATGTCGACCAGCACCGGATCGCGCGACACGGCGATTTCGTTGTCGAGCTGCGCGCCGCAGCCCGGGCAGTGGAAGCGGCGGAAGGCAACGGCATCGTCGATGAAACGCGCAGGATCGCCGATCAACGGGTTCGACGCCGACACCGGCAGGTCTTCGCGGAAGCAGGCGTCTTTGTAGTTGCCGGTGGTCGGCCCGAGATCGGTTGAGCACTTGGCGCAGGCCCAGTAGGCACCCACTTCGTCGCGCTTCACGTGGAGGTTCACGCTCGCCTCGCACAGCAACGTGCCTTCGCGCACCCGGCCCTTGTGGCCGTGGCGGGCCACCATGGAGGCCCGGATGCCGGCACGGCGCTTGTCGGTCGCCGCCAGATCAACCCGACCTTTCGCATCCAGTACGGCGCCGTAGAGGTCCTGCGCCGCGGCCGGCGTAATGGCGTAGGCCTCGAGGTCTGCTTCGATGTCTTCCGGCGCGCGGTCGAGCGGATCGCCGAAGCCGCCGCCACCTGTCCAGCGCACGGCGTAGACATCCGACTTGTACTGCACGAAGTTCTCCTGCCGCAGCTGGAGCACTTCTTCGGTGCCGATGACTTCAGAGATGTCCTCGATCATGTGCGACTCGCCGTTGCGCTCGAGGATGTCAGTGTTGCGGAAGAACATGTAGGCGTTAGTCGTCGACGGGTAGCCGCCCATCATGCCGGTGGACGTCGGCGTTGCATTGCCGGAAGACAGCGTGTCCTGCACGATGTTCGCCGTGTTGTGCGGAATGAAGCAGCTCTCGGCCGACAGCCCGCCGCGATACTTGCCCGCGCCGCCTGAGTCCGGCAGTTCCTTGCGATAGAGGAACAGAATAGGGAAGCTCTGCTCGGTGTGTTCGATGTTCGGCAGCTGGCAGATCGGCGTTCGTGACTGGCCGCCGGTGTTGATGCCGTCCGCGTGCGAAAACGCGCCGATCGCGCCGCCAATCGGGTCAATCAGCAGATAGCCGTAGCGCTCGCCCCACTGGTCGATGCCGCGGAACAGCGTCGCCGGCCACTGGCTGGTGCCGCCGATGCACATGATGTCTTTGCGCATCTCCGGATCCGGATAAATCATCTTCGACAGCACGTTGTAGGCCGGATACAGCGAGATCTCCATCGACTGAATCGGTGCCGTCGATACCGACGCCGGGAAGTTCGCGCAGTTCAGCGTGCCCGGCACCGGATCGAACTCGATGTGGCGCAGCGCGCCACCGACGGCGAAGTACTGGTCCCAGCACAACAGTTCGGTCACTGCGACCATGATCGCGCCGCGCCACCCGGAGTAGGTCGCGTTCATCGCGCCTTCCTGGTCCGCCGTGCCATCGTTGGTGAAAATGAGTTTGTTGCCTTCTTTGCGCAGCTGCAACTGCACGCGGTGCGTGCGGCGGTCGCCGGGGCGGCAGGCTTCGATGTAGGTGCGATCCTGCCAGTAGCCGTCCGGGATCCGGGTCATCTTCTCAAGATAGGATTTCTCGGAATTGTCGATGATCTGCTTCATCACGCCTTTGACCGTCTTCGGCCCATAGCGCCGGATCAGTTCCAGCACGCGATTGCGCGCGGTGGTGTTGCCGGCCATCTGCGCGCGGAAATCGAGCGCGACGAGCTGCGGCTTGCGCGAGGCGCGCAGATATACCGCTTCAATGTCGCGGCGGATCTCCCCACCTTCGATGATCTTGATCGGCGGCAGCATGATGCCTTCGTCATAGACGCTTTCGGCGGACGGGCAGAAGCTGCCGGGCGTGATGCCGCCGATGTCGTACTGGTGCAGGCAGTTCGTGACCCAGCAGAACAGTTCACCTTCCCAGAACACCGGGCACAGCAGCATCACGTCCTGCTGGTGCGCAGCGCCGACCCACGGATCATTCGCGAGAAACATGTCGCCATCACGGATCTCGGGGTTGTCGCTGCGATTCTCCAGCGTCCACTTGACCTGCGTGTCCGTCACGCCGGACATGTACTGCATATACGGGCCGAAATAGACAAACTCGGCGTCTTCGGTCAGCAGCGAAGGGTTCAGGTCGAGCGCGTACATCGCGACCGGCGAACCGGACAGGCGCTGGATCGTGGCCCCGTGCTCCTCGTTGATCTGCCAGAGATTGTGGCGGACGACTTCGTAGGTGATCGGATCGACTTCACGATCCCACTCACTGTGCAGCTTCAGCTTCGGCGAGATCCGCAGCTGCTTCGGCGGCACGTAGGGATTGTTGACGCCGTCGAAGTCGACGTCGGTGATTTCACTGATGCGTGGCATGGGGATTCCTCTCAGGCCGCGTGGGCGTCGGTGTCGATGACGAAATTGCGCAGAGCGTCGACTTCGACACGCTGCCCCGGGTGGACCACGATAGAGGTGGTCGTCGTTTCGATCACGCAGGGCCCGTCGATGGCGTTGCCCGGCAGCAGCTTGTAGCCGTCGTAGATTGGGCTCGCCGCCATCTTCTTCCATTCGGCCCAGTAGATCTGGCGCTCGCCGGTGCGGGCGGTGGCCGGCACGTCGCGCGTCAGCGTGTCGGCGGCGATCAGCGCCGGCTTGCGAGCCACGGCGCTGGCGCGCACGCGGAAGGTTACGCATTCGAGCCGCGCGCCGGGTAGTGAAGCGCCGCGGCCGTAGAGCTGCTCATAACGACGCACGAAGCGCGCACGAAGGTCGTCGAGATCGCCGTCAGTAAGCTCAGACTTGTCGAGGTCGACTTCAACTTCGTTGATCTGGCCGCGGTGGCGCATGTCGATCGAGTAGCGATACTTCTGCTGGCCGGCGGCAATGCCGTCTTCCTTGAGCTGCCCACGGCCCTTCGCCGCGAGTTCGCCAAGCACGACGTTGATCATCGGGGAATCAAAGGGCGAGGACATGATCCGTACCTGCTCGTTGACGTGCAGCGTGTCGGCCGAGGCCGCGCCGAACGCGCACCAGGTCGAAGCCGTGTCACCCTGCGGCACGATCATCCGCTTGATGCCGGCCTCGCGCGCGGTCACCGCCATGTGCACGGGGCCCGCGCCGCCAAACGCGAACAGCACGAATTCGCGCGGATCGAGGCCTTTCTGGATGGTGGCTTTGCGCACGAGATCGGCCATCTGGAATTCGGCGATCTGCGCCACACCGCTCGCGAGTTCATAGAGGCCCATGCCGAGCTCGTCGGCGAGCGCCTGCAGGCCGCGCGTGGCACCCGCTTTGTCGAGCTTTATCGTGCCACCGGCAAAGTTTTCAGCGTCGAGATAGCCGAGCACGACATCGGCGTCGGTGGTCGTCGGCACTTCGCCGCCGCGGCCGTAGCAGATCGGGCCCGGCGCCGCGCCGGCGCTCTGCGGGCCGACGCGCAGCGTGCGCGTGGTTTTGTCGATCCACACCTTGCTGCCGCCGCCGGTGCCCATGGTCTGCACGTCGACCTTCGGCAGAAAATATTCGTACTGGTGCACGAGGCTCTTGTATGACACCACGGCTTGCGCTTCGTGAATTACGCCAACGTCGAACGACGTGCCGCCCATGTCGGTGGTGATGATGTTCTGCTCGTTCATCACCTGGCCGAGGTACAGCGAGCCCGTTACACCGGACACGGGGCCGGAATCGAGCGTCAGCAGCGGGGCTTCGCGCGCCTTGCGCACGGAAATCGTGCCACCCGCGCACTGCGTGATCTGCAGCGGCGGCTTGTAGCCCATGTCCTTCAGCCGCTGATCGAGATTGGTCACGTAGTTGACCGTCAGCGGGCCGATGTAGGCATTCAGCGCGACGGCCGTCGTGCGCTCGTACTCGCCCCACTTCGGCGCCAGTTCGTAGGAACACGTCACATACAGATTCGGCGCAACTTCGGCGGCGATTTCCTTGACACGCTTCTCGTGCTTCGGTTCGAGGAAAGACCACAGGAAGCAGATGGCGAGCGCTTCGGCGCCATCGTCGACGAGTTCCCGGATTGCCTGCCGCGCTTCGTCTTCGTTCAGTTCCACCACGACCTTGCCGAAGCAGTCGATGCGTTCGGACACGCCGCGAATCATCCGCTTCGGAATGATCGGGTCTGGCTTGCTGCTCTCGGGGATGTGCACGATAAGCTTGATGTCCTGGCCGGACAGCCCACGCGATCCGCGCATGATGTGAATGACATCATTGTGACCGCGCGTGGTCAGCAAGCCGACTTTCGCGCCGCGGCGCTGGATAATGGCGTTCGTGCCGGCGGTCGTGCCGTGCGCGAGCATGGTGATCGACTGCAGCAGCGCCGGCAGTTCGAGGCCGATGCGTTCAGCCGCGCGTCGCAGCGCCTCGAGCACGCCGTCAGCGAAGTTGCCAGGGGTCGACGGGGCCTTGGAGATGGTCAGGCGCCCGCTGTCGTCGATCAGCACGCAGTCGGTGAAGGTGCCGCCGATGTCCAGACCGCAGAGATAAGAAGCCATAAAGGGTCACTTTGTCGTTGGGTCGTTGAAGGAGGCCGGCGCGCAGGTGAGGTGGCCGGAATTATACGAGCGTTCAATTCCGGAGCAAGGCCAAAAGCCTGTGCCGCATCGCAGCATCGAAATTGGCGTTCCGGTATGAACCGCGATTGAACTGCAGAGGATTGCCAATCCTCAGGCTGGGGCAGGCTCGCGAGGCAAATCATCAGCCTGCTAGAATTAAACGGTCGTTCAAAAGACCAGCAGCGCGACCATGGCCGGGCAATCCTCCATTTCAACGAAAGACCGCATCCTCGATGCCGCCGAACAGTTGTTCGCCGAAGCGGGGTACGACGGGGTGTCCTTGCGCCAGATCACGCGTGCGGCCGGGGTTGAGCTTGCGCTCGCGAATTATCACTTCGGACCGAAAAGCGATCTGTTTCTTGCGGTGGTGCAACGTCGCGCCGATGAACTGAACCAGGCGCGCATGGCCTTGCTTGCTGCGCTGCCAGACCCGCCGACGATCGAAGGCCTGATCGATGCCTTTGCGCGCCCTTTCATGGAGAAGAGCCTGCGCGGCGGGGCGGGCTGGAAGAGCTACGCCCGCCTCATCGCACAGATCGCGAATTCGCAGCGCTGGACGGAAGCGGTGATGCACACGCAGTTCGATCCCGTCGCGGAAGGCTTTATCAAGGGCGCGAAGCGCGCCCTGCCACAGGCAGACGCGCGTAATCTGTACTGGGGCTTTCATTTTATGCTCGGTGCGATGACGATGACCTTCGCCGAGACCGGCCGCATCGATGTGCTGTCGCGCGGGCGCTGCAAGTCCGGAGCGCTCGACAAAATCTATCTGCGGATGATTCCGTTCCTGGCGGCCGGGTTTCGGCGGCTGGCAGAGGAGTGAGCGTTTCGGCTTATGAACTGCGCGTAACCTGTCAGGCCGATTTTGCCACCGAGAACACACGGAACACTGAGGAAGAAGAGAATTGAAGGTGCCACGCGCCCGGGCTTGTGCGTGAGAAACAGGCCGCAGCGAAGAAGGCCGCGAGGTGGCCCAGGGTTAGCGCTTACGCGCTGATCATCAATTGTTTGAAATCGAACCATGAGGAGCGTCAGCGTGGAAGCAGCATTCAGTCCGTCAGGTGTAATCACGATCACCACCGATTTCGGCCATCGCGGCCCGTTCGTTGGCACGATGAAGGGCGTGATGCTGCAGCGGCTGCCGGGCGCGCAGATCGTAGACCTCACGCATGAAGTGTATGTGCACTGGCCGGCAGAAGCGGGCTTCTGGCTCGAGCGTTCATACCGCTACTTTCCGGCCGGCACGGTCCATCTTGCCGTGGTCGATCCCGGTGTCGGCACCGATCGCGATGTGCTGCTGGTGATCGGCGACGGCCATGCGTTTCTAGCGCCGGACAACGGCCTGCTGGCAGATGTCGTCGAGCGCGTGAAGGGCACGGTGTACAAGGTCGATATGGCGCGTTTGCGGAGTTTCGGCATCGAGCGGCTCAGCGCAACCTTCCACGGGCGCGATCTGTTTGCGCCGCTGGCGGCGGAACTCGCGGGCGGCCGCGCGGTGCCGGGGTCGATCGGCGCACCGACCACCGATTATGTACCGTCCCTGATTGACGCACCGGAGAAGCGCGGCGGCGAATTGCATGGCTTGGTGATCACGACCGATCACTTCGGCAATCTGATCACGAATATCGACGCCACCGAGCTCACCGCATTTCGCAAACCGGAAGTGCGCGCCGCCGGCCACCGGATCCCGTTGTATCGCACTTACGCCGATGTCTTGCCCGGGGCCTTGCTCGCGCTGGTCAACTCGGTCGAGGTGCTCGAAATTGCGGCGGCCGAGGGCAACGCAGCAGAAGTGCTCGGCCTTGGCCGCGGCGGGCCGGTGCTGGTGATCGAGGCTGGCTGATCGCATGAACGCACCGGATCTAGCGGCAATCTCCACCCAGACCATCAGCCACTACGAGCTGTACGCCGAGCGCTATCGCGACGGCACACTCGATCACGATGTCCAACAGAACATCGACGCGCTGCTGGCCGCCATCGAAGGCGAGGCGCCGTACGACATTCTGGATTTCGGCTGCGGCCCGGGCCGCGATCTGAAAAGCTTCGTCACGCGTGGCCATTGCGCGGTCGGGCTGGACGGCGCGGCGCGCTTCTGCGCGATGGCGCGCGAGTACAGCGGCTGTGACGTGTGGCAACAGGATTTTCTGGCGCTCGACTTGCCGCCCGCCCGCTTCGACGGCGTGTTCGCAAACGCAACCCTGTTTCACGTGCCATCGATCGCGCTGGCGCCTGTGCTCGAAGCCTTGCGCGCGACGCTCAGGCCGCGCGGCGCGTTATTCTGCTCGAACCCGCGCGGCGCGAATCAGGAAGGCTATAACGGCTTGCGCTGGGGGGCGTATCGCGATCTCGAACAGTGGCGCCTGTTCATGCAGGACGCGGGCTTCGCCGAGATCTCTCACTACTACCGCCCACCCGGCCTGCCGCGCGATCAGCAGCCGTGGCTGGCGAGCGTGTGGCGGCGCAGCGGCTGACTGTCCCGCAGATAGAATCTGTCAATTTTCCCGGGTGCAGCGGAGCTGCACCCGGGCGACGCTGCGTGGCCAGTCGCCGCCCGCAAAGGCGGGCCCGCACGCCAGTCCTGACATCGCACCAGGGGGCGTGACGTCCCGGGTTGCGGGCTGCACCCGCGCTGCATCGACTTTTGGCTCGCGGCTCAGCGCGCGCCAAGGCCTATCGTGCGCAGCAGGTTCGTCTGCTGGGCCGGGCTCATGTTCGAATCAGCGAAGCCGGCGCTGGCGGCTTCACGTCCCTGTTCGATTCCACTCACAATCATCAGATCCAGCGTCGGACCATCGGCGTTGTCCGGCACCGTTACGCCGGCCTGGGCCAGCAGCGAGCGCTTCGTCGCGTTGGGCACTTTCGCGAGCGAACCGAAACTGGCCACCGCACCGTCCACGCTCTTCGTGAGCTTGACGCTCGTCTGCACGGCCGGTTGCGTCAGCACCTGCGTGATCGTTTGCGGATTGCCGTTGCCCTGAATCGCGCCGGGGACGGCGGCCGGCGCGGCGGCGGCCGCCGTGCCGATGATCGAGCCCACTGTTGAACTCGTGTTGACGATGGGCAGCAGGTTCGCGCGCCCGCCGATGTCGATGCCGCCCTGCCGATCGTGCTCGGCCACGCTGCCCATCGTCACCGGGCCCGCACTCGAAAAACGTCGCGGCCGGCATTGATGTTGACGTTGTTGCCGGTGATGAGGCCGCCCTGCTGTACGCTGCCGCGCGCCGAGTTGTCTTTGTAGTCGACCTCGGCCTCGACGCCGAGCGACTGGCTGCTGCCGCCGCTGGACTTCGATTCGTTGCCAACCGTCAGGCCCGCGCCGGCGTAGGTTTCCTGATCGGTCGAGCTGAAGGTGCTTTCCGCAGCAGCGAGGTTGACGCCGTTGCCGGCGTTGATCGAACCCGCACGAGCGATCGAACTGTCCTCGCTCGAGCTGGCCTCGCCGCCATAGCCGGCGAGGCTGACCGAGCCCGACGAGCCGGTGATGCTGACCGAGGCGCCGATCTCGCCGCCGCCCTGCACCGACTCCCCGCTCCTGCTGTAGGTATCACGCGCGGCCTGATAGTCGACATCACCGCCGGCAGTGATGTTCGCTTCTTCCCCGGCATTGATATTGGTGCCGACGAAGGTCGCGTCGCCCGTCGTGTTGACGTTGGTGCTGCCGCCCGAACGGATGGAACCAACGACGGCTTTACTCGCGTTCTCCGTGCCGCTCGTCTCGGCATAGTCAGCGCCGAGGCTGACGCCGACGCTCGCGCTGGTGTCGAAATTGGCCTACACCTCGGTGCCTATGACTTCGACATTCCCGGTCTTAAAGTAAGTGTCTGCAGCCGCCTTGAACTCGAGATCGCCGGCGTTCAGATTGACGTCCTTGCCAGCGTCGATGGTCGTACCTTCAAGCGTTGTCTTGCCGGTCGAGGTACTGTTGACGTTGCCGCCGGCGCGAATCCTCGACACTACCGCGCGCGAGCTGCTCTCGCTGGTGTCGGTCATCGTGGTCGTCGTCTTCATACTCTGCTCGAGCCGCGGGTTGATGGACGCCGAACTGCCTTCGACGGCGTCGTCGTACGCCTGCTCGCCCTCGTAGCGGGCGCCGGTCTCCCAGTTCATGCTGGTCGTCGTGCTGCTGGTGGTCGAGCCGTTGCGGTCCTCGGCCGCGAGGCTTTCGATGGTGTCGGCGGTCTGCGTGAAATCGCCGCCGGCTTCGATCTGCGTGCCAATATCGGTGATCGTGCCGCCCTCGACGTTGCGCGTGATGTTGCCACCGCTCTTCAGCGTGGAACCGCGCGCTTTCATGTCCCAGGATTGGCTGTCCGTCTGGCCGATGTCGCCCTGGATCCCCCAGCCCGCACGATCGCCACCGCCGGTCGCGTAGACGCCGATGCTGGTGGTGGCCTCACTGCTCAAGGTCTGCGTGCCCTGTTCGGCCGCCTGGGTCAGCAGGCGCCTGGTCTCGATGTTCATGTCACCACCGGACTCGACGTCGGAACCGGTGACGGTGATCGAGTTGGTGCCCTTGAGCCCCAGGTCGCCGCCGACTTTGAGCCCGGCGCCGACCACGGTCGTGTCCGTCGTCGACGTCGTGGTGTCGCGCGTGTCGTAGCTCACGCCGGCGCGATACTGCGTGTCCTTGCCTTCCTCGAGCCCGGCGTCGGTATTGAAGCCGCGCTGACTTTCCTCGGTCGTTACGGTCTTGCTGTCCGTCACCTTGCGGATATCGATGTCCCTGGCTTCGATGTTCGCGTTGCCGACGACATTCGTGTCACTACCGACCAACGCGAAGGTGTTGCCGGCCGCCGCGTCGAGATTGCCGCCGACGCTGATGCCCGCCTTCTGATGCGTGGTCTCTTCGGTGATGGTCGTAGTTTCGGTGCGCTCAATCAGGTTGCCGTCGAGAGAGTAGTCTTTAGTTCGCGACTCGAGCGCCAGTGCCTGCGAACGGATGTCGCCGCCGGCCTTCAGCGTGGCGTCACCACCGGCGTCGATGTTGCCACCGCGATTAAGGATGTCTGCCTTCGCGTCGAGCGACAGGTCCTGCCGCGCCGTGATCGTGCCGGTCCTGCCGGCCTGGTCCTGGAATTCCTCGTTGTCGCCAAAACGCGTGACAGCGGTCTGGTTGACGATGCTACCGTCGGTGGAAGTCAGATTGACATCGCCGCCGCGGATGTTCCCGCTGGTGTTCGTGATGTCGCCGCGCGTCGTCACGTCCATAGTGTTCGTTACGTCGATTGTGCCGCCCGCGTTGCTGAGGGTGTCGCCGCTGATCGCCAAGTTGTCGACCACAATGTTCGCGCCGTCGAGTCCGGCGCGGATGCCGGCGGAGACAGATTCGAGGGTGGTGCGGCCAGTCTCGGTGAACGACGAGAAGTCGACATCGCCTACGAAGTCGTGATTGCTGTGCGGTCCGACGCAGGCGACGTCCGGGCAATCCCACTTCTCGCGGAAGAAACGCTGCTCGGTGATCTGGAAGCGGGTGATGGCCTGGTTCGTCACTGTCGAGGCACCGTTCCTGCCGACCAGGTCGACGGTGCTGCCAGACAGGGTGCCGCCGGTGTTCAGCACGCTGACATCAAGCGGCTCGTCCGTGCCGTGATCGGGCAGAAATTCGCTCAGTCCGGGTCGTTCCATGCCAGACAGCAGTGACGGCGGCGACCAAGGATCAAGGCGTTCGCTCCGCTCGAGTACATCATGCCAATTTTTCTGCGCATGCCAATACCCAGTTGACCTTTACCTTGCGCGCATTCTGTGCCACGCGGATCAACCGCGGCACGGGACTGCCGCGGCGTGGGGCACGGCAGACGCCCGATCAGACCTTGCCGATGAAATCGAGCTTTCCGACCGATACGCCGTTGTGGCGCAGCAGGTTGTAGACCGTCGTCAGATGGAAGTAGAAGTTCGGCAGCGCCCAGGCCGTGACGAACGAATCACCGGTGAAGTGAAAGACGCCGGCCGGCGTCTTCAGTTCGATTGCCCGCGTCGCCGCCTGCTCGAACTGTGCGGGCGTGAAGCCCGCGAGGTAGTCGAGTGTCTTGCGCAGGCGGGCCTTCAGTTCGGGCAGCGTGGTTTCGGTGTCTTCCCAGCGCGGCACTTCCTGGCCGGCGAGACGCGCGCATGCGCCCTTCGCAAAATCGGTCGCGAGCTGCACCTGACGCGTCAGCGCGAACATGTCGGGGAACAGGCGTGCCGACAGCACAGCGGCGATATCGTACTTAGCGGTCTCGGCGTGTGCCTGCGCCTTGTCCAGCAGCAGGTCGAGATTGCCCAGCATGCGGGCGAACACGGGCACGGTCTGGTCGAACAGTTTCATGAATCATTGCTCCAGGTTTGAGGTCTTCATTCGGGCTTGGGCGTCAGGCGGTTTGCGGCCGGCCGTCAGCCGCAGCGGCCACCGGATCCTGATAGTCGCGCTGGCGGCGGGCCACTCCCGGGCCAGTACCGGCGCCAGCGCAATGACCGGATCGTAGCCGCGCGCGATGCTGAACGCCGCCGTCGCCGACCAACTGCGGAGATAGCCGAGCAGGTCGGTCGCCGTCCATTCGACCGCCATCTCGAGCGTCGGTGCCGGCAGGATGGGGTACGGAAATGGCAGCTCGCGATACGCCGCTTCGAGATGCCGCCGTGCCGGCGGCCAGTACGCGCCAACGGTGTGCGCGTAGTAGTGCTGAACGAGTTCGTCGACCGCCGGCGTGTCGACGAGTAGCTTGCCGTAGGACACGACGGCGAATACACCGCCCGGCAGCAGCACGCGGTCGACTTCGGCCTGGAAGGCCGCGAGCGGCAGCCAGTGCAGGGCCTGGGCGACGGTGACGAGATCGACGCTCGCCGCGGCGAGTCCGCTGGCCTCGGCCGGCGCCAGGCGCCATTCGATGTTCGGCACGCGCGGGGCCTGCGCAAGCTGGCCGGCACTCGCATCGCTACCGATCACGCTCGCAAATTTTGCGGCGAGTGGGACGGTGGCCTGGCCGCTGCCGCAGGCACAGTCCCACGCCAGTCTGCGCTGCGCCGGCAGCGCGGCGAGATGCGCGAACAGGGCCGGCGGGTAGTGCGGACGAAAGCGCGCGTAATCGCCGGCCTGACGGCCGAAATGATCGGTGAAGGTGTTCGACATCAGGCCCGCCTCGTTGTCGCGCGGGCGGCTGTGTGCCCGGCTGGGCGCGAGTATCCCACGGCGTGCGGCGGCGGTCTTAGGACGCTGGTCAGCATTATCGTGTTAACCCCGAGGGGATTCCTGATCTTGTTAACATCGAGGGTGTTCCTGAGGGGTTGCGGCAAGGCGCGATGCGCAGGCAATAGCGGGGCTATTGCCAAGCATCGCAACGCCGCAGCAGCCGCTCAGGAACAGCCGAATGTAAAGATAATGTTGACCCGGGTCCGTAGGGCCCTGGTCAGCATTATCTTGTTAACATCGAGGGGGTTCCTGAGGGGTTGCGGCAAGGCGCGATGCGCAGGCAATAGCGGGGCTATTGCCAAGCATCGCAACGCCGCAGCAGCCGCTCAGGAACAGCCGAATGTAAAGATAATGTTGACCAGGGTCCTTAGCCGCGGCCAGACGTTCAGTCACACGGGTAAGTCGAGATGAACGCGTTGCCGACGAGTATCGCCGCGTTCAGATCCTTTCCTTCCGGATGCTCGCGCAGATAACTCAGCAGGGTCCCGCGCAGTTCGTTGGCGGTGATGCCCGGTGGCAGACAGAACAGGGATTTGGCGAGGCGCCACGCCGGCGCAGCGTCGTCACTATCGGCGACGCCGGTCAGATAACCTAGACAGGTGTCGACGAAGTCGATGCGGCGCGATTCGCAACGCGCCCGCAATTCGTCACCATCGAGAAAATTCGCCTGCGCGCTGTCCGTCACGAACCATAGCAACGCGCAGACCATGAGCTTTCGCATGGCGCTGGCCTGAAGCCCCCGGGATTAGCCGTCGGCGACACTGCCGACCTTGCCAGCCTCCGGTGTTGCCTGCGTGCGGTCAATCGCTGCCGCGCGGTGTCACGCCTCAGGCGACGCGAAACGTGCCAAGGCTGCGTTGCAGACGATGCGCGAGTTCGCGCAAGTGCGATGCCGAGCGGGCCGAATCCTGGGCGGCAGACGCCGTGTTCACGATGTGGCCGTGCATCGTCATCACGGTCTGCTGCACGCTTGCGGCAACGTTGCGCTGTTCGTCCGTCGCACCGACGATTTCCATGTTCAGGCGCTGACTTTGCTGGACGGCATCACCGATCGCCGACAGCACGTCCTCGGCCTCATGCGCCTTGCCAGCCATCGACATCGCCTGTTCTCGGCTCAGCTCCATCGAACTGGAGACGCGGCGGATCGCGCCCTGCAGGCCGTCGATCATCTGGTGAATTTCGGCCGTCGACTCGCCGGTGCGTTGGGCAAGTGTGCGGACTTCGTCAGCCACGACCGCAAAGCCGCGGCCCTGTTCGCCGGCGCGCGCGGCCTCGATGGCGGCGTTCAGCGCGAGCAGGTTGGTCTGATCGGCAATCGCCCGGATCACCTCGAGCACGCGGCCAATGTCGGCGCTGTTGCGTTCAAGGTCGAGAATGGCGGTGGTGGCCTGCTGCACGTCGTCGGCGAGGGCGGCGATCGATCGCACCACCGTGCCGAGCACATCCTGGCCGCGCGCCGCGCATTCCTTCGAGCGGGACGAAGCGACATTGGCGGTGGCCGTGTTGTCGGCAACGGATTGTGCGCTTGCCGCGAGTTCGGTCAGGGCGGTGGCGATGTGATCCGCCTGCTCCTGCTGCGTACCGACGTGAGCATTGAGCGTGTTGGTGACACTGGACACCTCGGTGCTGGCCGACGCTACTTCGGCGCTCAGGTAGGTCACATCGAGGATCACACCGCGCAGGTGCGCCACGAACTGGTTGAAGGCGCGCGCGAGATCGCCGATCTCGTCGCCGCGGTCGTCGGGCAGGCGCACGCCGAGCGTCGCCTCGGCGGCGGCAATCTCCTGCAGATGGGCGGTGATCTCACGGACCGGTCGCGCAATCGTGGCAATCGACAGCAGCGTCATCAGTACGCCGACCACGAGCCCGGCGGCAGTCGTCGCCAGCAGTGTCGTGTTGACGTTGGCGCGTAAGGCGGCCAGTGGCGCCAGCTGACTGGTGACGACAACGTCCGCGGACGCTTCGACTTTGCGCAAGGCCTCGAGCATCGCGTTCGCCGCCGTCTGATAGCCGGCGCGCGCGCGCTCGAAGGTATCGGGTGTGCCGGTCAGCGCGTCGAACGTGCCGAGCAAGTGCTGACGCGCGTCAAGATAGGCGGTATGCGAACGAGCAAGTTCGGCGACCACGGCGGCGGGCAATAGCGTACCGGCCGATACGCGGTCGAGCGCGGTCTGCGCCCCTGCGCTGGCCGCAGCGAATTCACGCCGGGCGGCGCCTTCGTCACCGGCAGGGTCAATCAGCTCATGGACGGCGAGCACTTCGCGCTGCAGCCGGATCTGCGCTTCCATGCCGCTGTCTGCGGTGTCCCAGGCCGGCCCTGTGACGTTCGCCAGGGCATCGGCCAGGCGTTGCGTGCCGTACCAGCCCGTGGCGCCGCACAGCAGAACGAGAGAACACAGGACAGCAAAGCTGAAACAGAGCTTCGTGCCGACGCTTGAATCGCTGAAAATCTTCATTTCGTACCTTGTCTTACCGTGAGGGGCCGACTGACACCGGAGGTAGCGGCGCGGCATCGAACCGACTTGAGGTCTGTTTCAAGGCATCTTCGGCCTGGCCGCTCGCGGCAGCCGTCCGGCCGCGAGCGCGAGCATTCCCACCACTGCCGCCAGCGACGCGAGCGGCCGCAGGCTGCCGTCATGCAGCAGGCCGAACGCGGTGCCGACATAGACAGCCGCGCACAGCGCCACGCCGCCCAGCGCCGTCAGCCCGGTCCCGTGCCGCAGCACCCGAGGCAGGCCACGGCGCCCGAGCAGCCGCCGGCAGAGCAGCGTGCCCAGCAGATAACCGCAGACCGCGAGCGCGAAACACAGCCCGTAACGCTCGGTCGGGACGTGCAGGACTTCAATGAACGCAAACGACGATCCGGCGATGAAGACGAAGATCGCCGCATAGCTCAGCGCGCCGGGCAAGGCGTAGGCCCAGAACTCGGGGCCGGCCGCCACCCTCGCGTAATTCGCCAGCACCCGGCGCGGTTGCAGGGCTGCGCGATCGGGGCTCACATGAGTTTCCTCCAGCCAGCGCAGGCTCGCCGCGGCCAGCACGAGCGCGAAGCCGGTGTGAATCATGAACGCCGCGCGCCAGCCGAACCACACCTGCGTGTAGCCGCCGGTGATCGGACCGAACAACGGCACGCAAACCAGGATGCTGCTGGCCCGCGCGATCACGGCGGCGCCGGCGGCCGGTGTGTAGCGGTCGCGGATGATGGTGCGCGCGGCCACGATCACGCAGTGGCAGCCGATCGCCTGCAACAGGCGGCCCCCGATCAGCAGCGTGATGACGGGCGCCGCCGCGCACATCACGCTGGCGGCCACATACAGCGCGCAGCCCCCGGGCGCGACCGGCCGGCGACCAAAGCGAACGGACAGCGGGCCGGCGATGAGCTGGGCGAGACCGAAACCGATCACGAAGATTGTCAGCGTCAGCTGTGCCGCCGAAGCGGGCACGCCGAAATAACGGGCGAGGTGCGGCAGTGAGCCAAGGTAGAGATCGGTCGACAGCGGTTGCAGGCTCATGCAGCCGGCGACCAACCACAGCAGCGCGCGATCGCTCATGCCGCTCGCGCGCGGAGCGGCGCTCAATCGTCGAAACGTGCGGGCCGCTTCTCGCGCAGGGCGCTTGCCGCTTCGATCACATCCGGCTGCCTGGAGCAGCGTGGCATTTAGCGCCGCCACCCGCGCGAGGCCCTCGGCAACGCCGTGTTCGCGGCTGTAATGCAGGACATCCTTGACGCCGCGCATCGCCAGCGGCGACTTCGCGGCCATGGCTCGGGCGACGTCGCGCACACGCGCCATCAGTGCGGCCGGATCCGGCTCACAGGCGCTGAGCAAGCCGATGCGCGCGGCTTCAGCAGCATCGAACTCACGCGCGGTGTAGATTAGTTCCCGCGCTACACCGTCGCCGACGATGGACGGCAGGCGCTGCAGGGTGCCGAGATCGGCGACGATCGCGAGGTCGATTTCCTTCGCCAAAAAACGTGCGTCGGCGCTCGCATAACGCAGATCGCAGGCACAGGCGATGTGGATGCCGCCACCGATACAGGCGCCGTGACGCACATCTGCAGGCCGACGATGGTGTCGCGCAGAAACTCCTCGTGACGGCCGCGCGTTGCGGCGTGGAGTCCGGCGTGGATTTCGTGCAAGAAATCGAGGTCGATGCCGGCCGTGAAATGCCGGCCGCGCCCGCTCAGCACCACGACCCGCGCCGCGGGCGTGGCGTCGACATGGCGCGTCGCGGCGCCGAGTTCGTGCCACATCGCAAAGTTGAGCGCGTTTGCGCGCGTCGGCCGGTTGAACTCGACGTGCGCGATACCGTCCGCCAGCGCGACGGCGACATGCGCGAATTCAGGCAGGGGGCTCATTTGGTGGCCCGCGCAGCCCGCGGCTTGCTGCGCCGACACTCTGCGCAGATGCCTTCGATTTCGATCGTTTCCCGCACCACTGCAAAACCCAGCCGCTCGGCGCACGTCGCGATGGTCTTCGACAGCCCCGGCTCGTCCAGTTCAGCCACCATGCCGCACTGGGCACAGATGAGAAACTGCCCGGCGTGTCCGACACCGGGCTCGCCACAGCCGACGAACGCGTTCATCGACGCGATGCGGTGCACGAGGCCGGCCTCCTGGAGGAAATCGAGCGCGCGGTAGACCGTCGGCGGCGCGGCCTGGTGGCGCTCCTTGCCGAGAATGGCGAGCAGGTCATAGGCCTTGACCGGCATGTGACTGCCCCAGACGAGCTCGAGCACGCGCCGACGCAGCGGCGTCAGCCGGCGGCCGGACGCGGTGCACGCGGCGTCCGCCTTGCTGAGTGCGGTCGACACGCAGCGGCGGTGGTCGTGCCGTTCGGGGGTAAAAGAGCGCAGGACGTTACTCGCCTTGGTGGTGCTCATCGAGGACTTACCTCCTTTCCGCTGCGGCTGGCCGCCGCCGGTCACGGCTGCGCGCCCCGACAAACAGTACGAACTTTGATGTTATCATCTAACCAAATTCCCCCGGCCAAGGTTTGACAGCGCGGCCCGCCGCAGGCCGCCCTACCAGCATGCACGCCCAAGACCCGACACTGCTCTACTGGATACTCGGCTTCGCGCTGTTCGGCTCCCTGCTGAGCCTTGGCGCGGGTGCGGGCTATCTGCTGCTGTCACCCGGGCTGCGCCAGCGGACGGTAGCACATCTGATCAGCTTCGCGACCGGCACCCTGCTCGGCGTGACCTTCATGGACTTGCTGCCCGAAGCGCTGGAACTGCACGAGGAGCAGGGGCCCCATTCGATCATGATGACGGTGCTGTTCGGCATCTGCCTGTTCTTCGTGCTGGAGAAGGCGCTGATCTGGCGTCACGCGCACCAGGTCGACGGTCACGGCCACGCGATGCACGGCATCAAGCCGGTGGGGCCGCTGGTGATCGTCGGCGATACCTTCCACAATTTTCTCGACGGCGTGCTGCTGACGGCGGTGTTCGTCACCGATTTCGAACTCGGCGTGGTCGCCGGCCTCGCGATGATCACCCACGAGATCCCCCAGGAGCTCGGTGACTTCGCGATCATGCTCGACAGCGGCTTCTCTCGGCTGCGCACCTTCATCTGGAATGGGCTCTCGAGCCTGGCGATGGTCTTCGGCGCGCTGCTCGCGTGGTGGAATGTCGCGCTGCTGGAACAGTATCTGGCGTATGTGATCGCGTTCACGGCGGCAAGCTTCATTTACATCGCGGTCGCCGATCTGATCCCGAGCCTGCATCGCGGCGTGAAGCTGCATGAGACGCTCGCCCAGTTGGCATTCATCCTCGCCGGCATTCTGCTGATCGGCCTGTTCCATGCGCACTGACGTGCCCGCCGACCGCCGCGCGCCACTGCCGTACGTCCTGCTGGCCGCGCTGTTGCTGATCGTCACTTCGTTCACGCTGTGGCATGAGGTTTCGCTCAGTGCCCACGCAGGCAATGAAACCTGTGCTATCTGTCTGACCGCCCACGGCGCGACTGCGCTGGCGTCCACTGCGGTAACCCTGCTCGACCTGCAGCCCGGCCTGCGGATCGACAGCCTGGCCCCGTCATCACTTCCCACCGCGGCGTCGCCGCAGTACCAAGCGCGCGCGCCCCCGAACTGATCTCCGCCGCACCGCCGCGCCGACCTTTGCGTCGGCTTCGTCAGTCTGTGAGCAGAGGGATCCCGTCATGCGCCTTCATTCGCCTTGTGCTGCGTTTACCGCAGCCGTTTTTTCGACCCAGGTCCTGGCCGCCGGGCCGGCCGTCAACAACGCGCCCGCCGACGCCATTGAACAGGTCATTGTCACCGCCGATCCCCTGGGCCGCTCGGATTCGCACCTCGCCCAGCCGGTGTCGGTGCTCCGCGGCGAGGAACTGCAGCGTCAGCCCCTGCGCAACATCGGGGAGGCCGTATCGAACCAGCTCGGTGTGAACAGCGCCGACTTCGGGCCCAACGTCGGCCGGCCTACGATCCGCGGTCTGTCCGGCGCGCGGGTGCGCGTGCTCGCCGACGGCATCGGCACGATGGACGTCTCGACCCTGAGCCCCGATCACGCGGTGGCAATCGAACCGCTGCTGGCACGGCAGATCGAAATCTTCCGCGGCCCGGCCACGCTGCTCTATGGCAGCGGGGCGAGCGGCGGCCTCGTCAATGTCGTCGACGATCGCATTCTGTCCGTGATGCCCGAACGCTGGGGCGGCGAAGCCGTGGGCCAGTACGACAGCGTCAACGACGGTCACGTTGGTGCATTCCGGCTCGAGGGCGGCGTCGGTTCGCACCTCGCGCTGCATCTCGACGGGCTGCGGATGTCGACCGACGACTACGACATCCCGAACTTCGCAGAGCGCGTGCCGGATGCCGGCGAACTGCCGGGCACGCTCATCAACAGCGATGCCGACCATGCGAATTACACCGGGGGCGCCTCGTTCATCGACGACCGCGGCTTCATCGGCTTCGCGCTCAGCCGCCTGGATCGCAACTATGGCGTGCCGGGCGCGCATGCGCATGAACATGAAGGCGAAGCGGAGGAAGGCCCGCTGCCGAACGACGGCGTGCGCATCGATCAGGCGCAGACCCGCGTCGATCTCAAGGGCGGACTCAATGCGCCGCTGCCGGGCATCCGCGAAATCCGCACGCGGTGGGGTATCAATGACCACACGCACAAGGAGCTTGAACCGACTGGCGAAACCGGCACGCTGTTGCTGAACAACGAGTGGGAAGGCCGCGTCGAAGCGCTGCATGAACCCTGGCTCGGCGTCGAGGGCGTCGTTGGCGTGCAGCTCCAGAACCGCGCCTTCGACGCGCGCGGCGAGGAAGCCTTCGTGCCGAAATCTTCGCAGGACTCCGTGGCGGTGTTCGTCGTCGAAAAGAAGGACTTCGGCCCGCTGCATGTCGATGCTGGCCTGCGCTACGAGGACAACCAGGCCGCGGATGAACTGACCGGCCGCGAGGTAGCGCACGACGTCTACTCGCTGTCCGGCGGCCTCAGCTATCGGCATGCGACGGGCGTCGAATTCGGCGGCGCCGCCACCCGCGCGGAGCGCGCGCCCGCGATCGAGGAACTGTTCGCGAACGGGCCCCATCTGGCGACCAACACGTTCGAAATCGGCGACGCGGATCTCGACCTCGAAACCTCGACCAACCTCGATCTCTTCGTACGCCGCGCCGAAGGCCGCTGGCGCTGGACGGCGGGCGTGTTCTACAACGATATCGGCAACTTCATTTTCGCGCTCGAACAGGATGGCAACGGCGATGGCATTGCCGATCGCGTGGAGCCCGATTTCGGTGACACCGGGCTCATCGTCGACGAAGCAGACGCGCTGCTGCTGGTCAGGCAGACACAGGACGATGCGCGCTTCTGGGGTTTCGAGCTGGAGTCGATGTTCGAACTGATGAACAACGCCTATGGCCAGCTCGACTGGCGGCTCTGGCTGGACGGCGTGGACGCCGAACTCAACGGTGGCAGCAACGTGCCGCGGATCCCGCCGCTGCGCATCGGCAGCGGCCTCGAATGGCACAAGGCCCGCTGGTCGGCCGGCTTCGCCGCGGTCCGCTACAGCCCGCAGGACGACATCAGCGCGCTCGAAACCGCCACCGACGGCTACACCGACATCAATCTGCATGCCGAGTACGCCGTGCCGCTGCCGGCAGATCGCGAGCTGCAGGTCTTCGCGCGCGGCTACAACCTCGGCGACGAAGAGCAGCGCCGACATACGTCGTTCCTGAAGGACAGCGTGCCGGCGCCGGGTATCGGCGCGCAGATCGGCCTGCGGGTCAGTTTCTGATCGCCCGCGCGCGGGGCCACCGGCCGGTCTCGCGCGCGTCTCTTGCGGTGTTGCCGATGGCGGGGCTTCCGCTGCCCGGCAACTGCTGACAAGCTGCACGGGTCCCGCCAGCACGGAGTCCCGCATGAAACCCAGCCTCGATGAACTGCGTCTGAAGAAGAGCGCGAAATGGACGGTCTTTGAACCGGACGTGATCCCAGCCTGGGTCGCCGACATGGACTTCGAGCTCGCGCCGCCGATCCGCGCCGCGCTGGATGCGCAGGTGGCGCGCCACGATCTCGGCTATCCACAGATGTATGAACGATCGGGGCTTGCCGAGCTGTTTTGCGCGCGGGCCGCAGAACGCTACGACTGGCAGATTGCGCCGGGTGACGTCGACTTCTTCAGCGATGTCGTGCAAACCATTTATCTGTGTCTGATGACGCTCGCTGAAGCCGGCGACGGCGTGCTGATCCAGACACCAATTTATCCGCCTTTCCTGCACGCCGTGGCCGAAACCGGGCGGCAGCCGCTGCTGTGCCCGCTCGTGCGCGGCGCCTCGTGCTATGAAATCGACTTCGACGCGCTCGATGCCGCGGCTGGCACCGCGCGCATCCTGCTGCTGTGTCATCCACACAATCCGACCGGCCGCGCCTATACCCGCGACGAACTGAACGGTCTCGCCGCCATCGTGCTGCGCCACGATCTGATCGTGATTTCGGACGAAATCCATGCCGATCTGATGCTCGACGATCGGCGTCATATTCCGTTTGCGAGCCTCGGCGCCGACCTCGCCGCGCGCACCGTCACGCTGACCGCCGCGAGCAAGGCGTTCAATATCGCGGGGTTGTGTCTGGCCTGCGCGGTGTTCGGCTCGAACGCATTGCGCGCACGCTTTGCGCGCCTGCCGAACCACATTCGCGGCGGCCGCAGCACGCTCGGCATGACGGCCGCAATAGCGGCCTGGCGCGACGGCGGGCCCTGGCTCGCCGCGACGCTTCAGATCCTGCGCGCCAACCGCACCACCCTCGCCGCGCACGTCGCGCGCGAGTGGCCGCTGATTCAGCATTTCCCGCCGGAAGCGACTTACCTCGGCTGGCTCGACTGCACGGGGCTGGGCCTGACCGAAGAAGCCCACCGCTTCTTTCTGCGCGAAGCGCGCGTCGCGCTCGGCGAAGGGCCGGCTTTCGGCCCCCCGGGCGCGGGCTTCGTGCGCGTGAACTTCGGCACGACGCCGGCCGTTCTGGATGAGGTGCTGCAACGCATGGGGGCTGCGCTGGCGCGGTTGGGGTGAGTACATGCGTTGAGTGCCAACATCCGACGCCTGAGCGGACCGGTTGTTTAACGCCTCGTAGCAAGGCACCTCGACGGGTGTGCCAGCATCGGCCGTTGTGCCGGCGGTCAGGTCGCGATTAGCCACCGAGAACACCGAGAAAATTGAGATAGATGAAGCCATGGGTTTTGCATGGCGGGATATTGCAGCGCTCGCCCTTGGAATCTCCCGTTCTTTCCTCGG
>Ga0163144_10005263_pt1 | contig 28786 bp, 21 predicted proteins | sample OliLak19BULKMAT1_FD_123175 | JGI IMG/M metagenome (GOLD analysis project Ga0163144, IMG submission 123175) | Freshwater microbial mat bacterial communities from Lake Vanda, McMurdo Dry Valleys, Antarctica - Oligotrophic Lake LV.19.BULKMAT1 | ecosystem: Environmental > Aquatic > Freshwater >...
CGCGCCCACATTTTTGTGCCGAAATAGAAAATAAGAGCGCAAGTACACCAAAGGAACAGGTCCGCCGTTGGGACGTGGGTATCGATGGAACCGAGGGTGTTGTGCGTTAGCAAATGGGCTTTGCGGACCGGTTCCCAGCCGCGAATGACTAACGCGACGATGATGATAAGGGCGAGGAAGGCGATGCGCTCGCTGGGTTGGGATTTACTGGGCATGACGGGACGATTTATACAGGCCGACACCGGCGGTGACGAGAATCGAAGCAACAAATAAGAGCGGCGCGGGGCCAAGCCCGTTGGCCCGGCCGTATGCCGTCTCGATAATTCGCCAAACCAGGAATGCTTTGAAGGTCACGACCTCGACTTTGACGAATCGGGTTAAAGAGATGGCCGAGGCGATGTTTTCAGGCGTGCGGGGACCGGGAACATTGATGAGCGACGGGTTGAACGGAACCGCGGTGAGCAGAGCGTAAATGGAAACACTGAGAATAAGCAGCAAAATGAGTGTCGACTTGTCGCCGAAGGCATCGGGTGTTCCGGCCAGGTTGAAGTGGGTCGGCACTTTCGCAGGCAGGCCGGAGTAGTTGGCGAGAATGACGACCGGTATGAAGACAAAGATGCAGAATGCAACGATTTCCAAAATCAGCCAGGGACCCTTGGGCATCAGGATTGCGACCTCCGGGCCAGTCGAACCTGGCAGGGAAATTTAGCGGAAAGCCTCGGGCCGCAGGTCGAGCGTAGAAGATACACCACATCTCCAGTGTACTTTCCTGAGATCTTTCCGCCGACGCCGCTACTACCTCTATATGGTAGCGACGCCGCCGGAGAAACGGATTGTCTGGAATGAGCCGATGCTGATTCCGGCAATTGGCGTGGCCGCCGGTGTGCTGCTGGAACGACTTGTGCCGTTCACTCTACTGGAAGCGGGCGTGGCGGGCGGGTTGTTCACGCTGCTTGCACTCGTGCCTGGACTGCAGTCCCGGAGGCGAGTCTGCGCAGGCCTCGCCTGCTGCGCGCTGGGTCTGGGCGCGGCTGTGTGGCATCGCCCAGGACCGCCGCCGGTTATCGAAGCGGGAGCCTCCGAGGCGGTGATTCTGGAAGGCTGTGTGGTGGAGCCGTCCGTATTTTCCGAGAACCGCGAGCAGTTCACAATGGAACTCGCGCCAGGGGCACGGGGACGGGTATCGCTCAATTTGCGCGAGGGGCAAGTACCGCCTCGGTTGCGTTACGGGCAGCGGGTGGAGCTGGAAGGGCGAGTGCGGCCGCCGCACAATTTCGGCAATCCCGGAGCGTTCGATTTTGAGGGGTATTTGGCGCGGCGGCAGATTTTTTGGAATATATCGACGCGGACAGGCGCGGCGGTAACAGTTCTGGACGGGGAGTGCGGATCGAAATTCGAAGGGTGGCTGTTCGGACTCCGGTCGGAAGCGTTGGAACGGCTGGAAACCCTATACGCGAACGACTCTTACAAAACGATCATGATGCAAGCGGTGCTGACGGGCGAAAATACGCGGCTGGAGAAGTCCTGGACAGAGCATTATCGGCGCACTGGGACGTATCACGCATTGGTAATCAGCGGCCTGCATTTGACGGTGCTGGCCGGGTACTCGCTGGCTGTATTGCGCTATTCCACGGGGCAGCCGGGCGTGTCTTTGGTTCTTGCGTTCTTTGCGGCATGGATCTACGCGGGCGCGAGCGGGATGACGGCGCCGGTCGGCCGCGCCGCGGGCGGCTTCACGCTGTTCTTAATCAGCCGGTTCTGGCACCGGCAAACCCACATACTCAATTCGCTGGCGACTGTCGTGGTCTGCTTCCTGCTCGTGGATCCGGGACAATCGTTCGATGGCAGCTTTCTATTGAGCGTTCTCAGCGTGCTGGCAATTGGAGCGTTGGCAGGTCCCCTGTTTGAGGCCTACACGCGCCCAGTGGTGATGGGCTTCCGTGACCTCGGCCGGGACCAGCACGATGTCGATCTGGAGTGGCGAATTTGTTCGATGCGAGTGGAGGCTCGCCTGTTGGCGCAGACTTTGGCCGTCTGGACGCGCATACCGGAACGGCATTGTGTCAAGGCAGTGGCGATAGGCGTGCGCGTGTTTTTTCATTTGTATGAAATCTTCATGCTTTCGGCGGTGGTGCAAGTGGCCCTGGCGCTGCCGATGGCCATGTTCTTCCATCGCGTCTCGCTCAGCGGCATGGCTGCGAACGTGATTATCGTGCCCGTAATGAACGCGGTGGTCGTGATCGGATTTCTGGCTATGTTGACGAAGCTTTCCCCCCTGGCCTGGGTGGCGGGCGGGCTTTTGGAGTTCTCGCGCAAGGTGGCCGAGTTCTTCTCACGACTGGAACCGGACTGGCGCATTCCCGATCCGCCTTTGTGGCTCGCGTTAGCATTCACGGGCGCGTTGATCGTTCTGGCGCTGGTGGCGCGGCGGCGTTCGCGGATCCGCTGGGTGGCGTTTTTGGCAGTCTGTGTGCTGTTTGGGGTATTGGTGGCGCACCCATTTTCTCCTGTTGTCGAGGGCGGGCAGTTGGAAGTGACGATGGTGGACGTTGGCCAGGGGGACAGTGTGCTGGTTGTCACTCCGGAAGGGAAGACCGTCATCGTCGATGGCGGGGGTGTGCCGGGGTTCAAAGGACGGCCAAAACCGAAGCTGGATATCGGCGAGGACGTGGTGTCGGCCTATTTGTGGACGCGGTCGATTCAGCGCGTCGATGCGCTGGCTTTGACACACGCTCACGAGGATCATAGCGGCGGTCTGGCGGCCCTGATCGCCAACTTTCATCCTCGCGAGTTGTGGGTTGGCGCAATGGGTGAGAGTCCGGTTTGGAAGCGGTTGCGGGCGGTGGCGGCGCAGTACGGAGTGACGATTGTAGCCAAGAAGGCGGGGGAAACCTTCGGCCTCGGCGGCGCGCAGTTCCGGGTGCTTGCGCCGTTCGCGGACCACGTTCCCGACGTCATTCCGCACAACAATGACTCGCTGGTGCTGACTGTCGGGCTCGGTTCGCGAACGTTTTTGCTAACCGGCGATGCGGAGAAGGAAATTGAGTGGAGGCTGACCGATGAACGCACCGTCGGACCGGTGGATGTACTGAAACTCGGTCACCATGGCAGCCGGACGTCAACGACGGCAGGATTTCTGGATCTCGCGCAGCCGAAATTCGCCGTGGTCTCAGCAGGCCTTGACAATCTGTACCGACACCCGCATCCGGATGTTCTGGCGAGGCTGGAAGAGCGCGGCGTGAGGGTTTTGCGTACGGATAAAGGCGGGCAGATTCGGTTTCTAACGGATGGGCGGCGGTTGGGGGTGACGGCGTTTTACGGGCTGCGGGCGGCGGGGGAGCAGCAGGTTTTGGCGGCGCGGTGACCTTCCATGGGCGATCCGCTTCCCTGGGCTTACGGATGAATTCTATGTTCTTCAGCCGTTTTCACAAAAGATATTCGTTTTTGTGACGCCAAGAGTGATGTTCAGACCAGTTCTTCGCCACGCCCGGGGCCATTTTGGCATATTCCGGTCAAATTTCACATTTTCGCCTGAAGCGTGACTTTGGCGCTCAACGTGCAGGTAGCATGGTGTGCGCCGGAGTAAGCATCTAAAGAATGCCGGTTTCCAGTCACGCTTAACTCAACTTGGAGGACAAGAAAATGAGAAACATACTTAAGACGGTCATCCTGACTGGTGCGCTCGCACTGGTGGCGGGATATGCCGACCAATGGGATAAAAAAACCATAATGACAATCGACGCGCCACTACGGTTGCCGACGATCACCTTAGAACCGGGAACCTACACTGTGAAGTTGCTTGAATCTCAATCCAACCGCCACATTGTGGGCATTTGGGACAAGGATGGGATGAAGCACCTGACCACGATTCTGGCGATTCCGAACTATCGCTTGAAGCCGACAGGTAAGTCGCAATTTACGATGTGGGAAACACCGGCAGGTCAAACGGCCGCGCTCCGAGCCTGGTTCTATCCTGGCGATAACTTCGGACAGGAGTTTGCTTATCCCAAAGATAAGTGGGCCCAGATGGCCATTGTAACCAAAGAAGAAGTTCCTACTCTGACGACGAATGATGAAACCACCATCACTTCCGCGGAGAGGAAAATCACGGAAACCAGGACGGAAGTTGCCGCGGCTCCCGTGCCCTCGCCGGTACCGGTAGAAATTGCCCAAGTGACGCCTCCGGCCGCTCCGGTGCAGCCGGAACCGACTCCGGAGCCAGTGCGAACTGCCAGGGCACAACCCGAACCAGCCCCGCTAGCCGCCGTTCCCGCCGATCGAGACGCGACTCTGCCTCAGACGGCGTCCAACTGGTTTGAAGTTACTCTCCTCGGTGCGCTGCTGGGCTTCGCCGGATTATTCCTGATCCGAAAAAGCGTTGTTGCTTAATCTAAATCGGGGGTGATTTATGAGATGGACTCGACGACAAGCAATCCGGTTCTTAGGACTGGGAGGCTTGTCGCCGATCGCCGTTTCTCAGGTTCATCCCGAGGCGAGCGATTTCGTCCTGCGGCTCAACTCGAATCTGGTTGTGCTCGACGTATCCGTAACCGACGGGGATGGAGTTCCCGTCGGCGGGATTGGCAAAGATCGCTTCCGGATTCACGAGGATGGCAAGTCGCAGACTATCTCTCAGTATTCGGCCGACGAGCGACCGGTGAGTTTGGGATTCGTCATTGACTCAAGTGGAAGCATGTTCAAGAAGGTGCTGCAGGTACGGCGGGCGGTTCATTCGTTCCTGACCGTCAGCAATCCAGAAGATTCATACTTCGTCCTTGGTTTCAATGATATTCCTCGACTGGGGCTTCCCGGCGAGACGCCTTTTACGAGCCAGCCCGAGCAAGTGAAAGACGCGGTGGCTTCCTTTCGGGCGGAGGGCAAAACAAGCCTCTACGACGGGCTTTCGGTGGCTCTGAACCATATCCAGAGCAGTAGTCTGGAACGGCGTTTCCTGGTGGTGGTGAGCGACGGTAAGGACACCTCGAGTTCGCTTCGCCTAGTAGATTCGATCCGGCAGTGCCGTTCGTCCCGGGTCACGATTTTTACGCTGGGGCTGTTCGAGGATGAAGACGAAGACCAGAATTCGGGCGTGCTCAAGCAGATGGCGCGGGTAACGGGCGGACAATATTTTCACCCGGCGGATTCGAAGGAATTGAGCGACGCCTGTGTTCGTATCGCGCGCGATATTCGCGCTCGATACACGTTGGCGTATACCCCGCCGGATAGCGCCAAGAGGGCGTTACGGCGGATCAAGGTTGAGCTCGCGGCGCGTCCGGATGAAGGCAAAAGAGTTGTGCGGACGCGAACAGAATACACGCTCGAGCCGGCAGCCCGGCAATAGGATGCTGACCATGGCAAAGCCATCGCTTCGAATATTCGCCGGCATAACCTTACTGGGACTGTCGTTCGTCTGCCTTGCCTGGAGCGCTTGGGACTGGAGCAGCCGGGAGCTCTCGCAGGCCACGGCTAAAAGCGAGTTTGAAAAGCTGGTGGAGGATCGCGCGGGCAACCCGGTGCGACGGGGAGCAAGAAAGCCGCTGAGCGGTCCAGTGGCTAAGTTGGAAATTGCGCGGCTTGGAGTGAGCGGGATTGTCGAAGTGGGACTTGACGCGAAGACGTTAAAGAGCGCGATTGGGATGTCAATGACTAGCTCGCGGCCGGGAGAGTACGGGAATGTTGTCCTGGCGGCGCATCGCGATACGTTCTTTGCCGGGTTGCAAAACGCAAAAGTAGGCGATCTAGTGTTGCTCAGCACAACCGATGGAAGGCAGCACAAATATCGAATTTCGAAGTTGTTCGTAGTGGATCCGTCGGCGCACTGGGTGATGAACTCGTCGCCAAAGAAGCGAATGTTGACGCTGATTACGTGCTATCCATTTCGATATGTCGGCAGCGCTCCGCGACGCTTTATCGTTCAGGCGGCTGCCATCTAGGCGCGCGCATGCTGAGAAATTGGGGGATCTATTCGCCCGAGGCCCAGGCAGTACGAAACTCCGGGAACAGCGTCAATCCGCCGCACGCGAATATGGTTTGTCCGGTAATGTAAGTCGCCTCGGAAGATGCCAAGAACGCGAACACCGTCGCGATCTCTTCCGACGCCCCAGGGCGTCCCATCGGAATATGGCTTTCGACCACACCGCGGGCGGCCTCGTCGTTGACCCACGCCATATTGATTGGCGTGACAATCGCGCCCGGCGCCACGGCATTCACGCGAATCCCGCGATCGGCGTACTCCAGCGCCAGCGTCCGCGTCAGATTCTCCATGCCGCCCTTCGAAATCGAGTAGCTTAAATACTTCGGTTTCGGAATGATTTCGTGGACCGAGGAGTTGTTGAGAATCACGCCTCCGTTCCCTTGCTTCAGAAAATAGCGAAGCGCTTCCCGCGCGCACAGAAACGGTCCGCGGAGATTGACTCCCAGAACCCGATCGAAGTCGGCGACCTCCATTTCATGCGACGGACAGGGTTTTTGAATTCCGGCATTGTTTACCAGGACGTCAATCGAACCGAATTCGGCGATGAACTTGTCGAACATCGCCTTCACTTGCGCTTCATCAGAAACATCCGCCTGCAGCGTGATCTGCCTGCCTTCGCTGACGCGCGCCGCTTCCGCCTGCTGGCGAGTTTGCTCAGCGCCGTCGGCTCCACGGTAGTAGTTGATGGCGACATTGGCGCCTTCTTTCGCGAATCGAATGGCCACCGCCTGCCCGATGCCCGAAGAAGCTCCGGTGATCAGTACGTTCTTGCCCTTTAGTCGTTCCATGCGTGCTCCTAATTCATCTTCGCGCACAAAATAGGGACCTCGAACCGTTGAGCCGCTTACGAACGTGGCAAAATGGTTAATTGGCGCGGTTTCTTCCGCCCACTCCCCTCAAATGAAGTCTGGCGATACTCTTTCTCTCTCCTTTGGCCTCCAGTTTAATGACCTCTACACGTCGGAGGGTCTGGCCAAGGTCGACGTAGCCTTCCAGCGTTTTCTGGAATCCGGCGATGCCGCGCTGCTGCCGCAAATGCTGGCGGCGCGAATTGATCCTAAGGCGCTGGCGCGGAAGGCCGAGTCCGAACTCATTCTGGCCACCGCGCCGCATCTTGAAGACTTCCTGGGCGAATTGTTCCAAATTCAAAAGGAAGTCCGGGAACTGCAACATCAGCATGCCGAGTTAGCGCCGCTCTATACGGTCAAGCGCAATTTCATTCAACGCAAGGCGCTGACGTCGGTCAAGGAAGCGGACGCGCAGCATCTGCATGGAAAGACGCTGAGAGTTGAGTTGGAGACGTACATGGGCGAGCCGCTCTCGGAGTTGGCTTACGCTCGCGCGGTCACGAAGTGGCTTGACGATCCCGCCGGTCACGCGCACCACCTCGACATCGCCGCCAAGTACGCAGCCTGGGCCCACTATTCGAAGCCCGGCCGGGAAAAACACAAGTCCGGAATTCTTTTCAAGAAGCCACACAAGCTGGAGTTCGAAAATCTGGTGCCGGTGGAGTCGATCACCGAAAACAGCGCCAATCGTTTCGTGTTTCCGGAACACGAATGGCGGCACCGTGAAGGCTTCGGCCTGACCGATCCCGGCACCGATCTGACCGGCGCGCTTGACGAAGCCAACTATTGCATTCATTGCCACAATCAGGGCAAGGACTCTTGTTCCACCGGCCTGCGCGAAAAGACCGGCGAGTTCAAGAAGTCCCACTTCGGCGTTACGCTTAATGGTTGCCCGCTGGAAGAGAAGATCTCCGAGTTCCACGCGGCGATGACCAAGGGCCACACCGTTGGCGCGTTGGGGATCATCACAATCGACAACCCGATGTGCGCCGGGACGGGACACCGCATTTGCAACGATTGCATGAAGTCCTGTGTGTTCCAGAAGCAGGAGCCGGTGAATATTCCGCAGGCGGAAACGCGGGCGTTGAAAGAGGTTCTGAACCTTCCATGGGGCTTCGAGATTTACTCCCTGCTCACGCGATGGAACCCGTTGAACTTCGTGCGTCCGCTGCCAAAGACCGATACCGGATACAAGGTACTCGTCGTCGGCCTTGGCCCCGCGGGCTACTCGTTAGCGCACCATTTGCTGAATGACGGGCATACCGTTTGCGCGATCGACGGATTAAAAATTGAGCCCTTGCCGTGCCATCTGTCCGGTGTTGACGCCCACGGGAATCCCGTTCCCTTCCTCGCCATTCGCGAGATTCACGAGATCTATGAGTCGCTGGACGATCGCGTCATGGCGGGCTTCGGAGGTGTTGCCGAGTATGGAATTACAGTTCGCTGGGACAAGAACTTCCTGAAGATCATTCGGCTGCTGATCGAACGCCGACGCCACTTTGCCATGTTCGGCGGTGTACGGTTCGGCGGGTCGATCACGGTTGACAGCGCCTTCGAACTTGGCTTCGACCACATCGCCCTATGCGCCGGCGCTGGCCGACCCACCGTGATTCCGATGAAGAACGGCCTGGCGCGCGGCGTGCGGCAGGCTTCCGATTTCCTGATGGCGTTGCAATTGACAGGCGCGGCGCGCGGGAATTCGATCGCGAATTTGCAGTTGCGCTTACCCGCTGTCGTGATCGGCGGCGGATTGACCGCGGTCGATACGGCCACCGAGTCTTTGGCGTACTACCCGGTTCAGGTTCGCAAGTTCCTTGAACGGTATGAAACTTTGGCCGCCTTGCGGGGCGACGCGGGTGTGCGCGCGGTTTGGAACGAAGAAGAGAATCTGATCGCCGACGAGTTTCTGGCCCACGCGCGCGCTATTCGCGCGGAGGATGAGGCCGCCGTTACCGAGGGCCGCAACCCGGTCTACCTGAGACTCTTGCAGTCCTGGGGCGGAGTGACATTAGCTTATCGCCGGCGGATGATCGACTCGCCTTCGTATACGTTGAACCACGAAGAAGTGGCCAAAGCACTGGAGGAAGGCATCCATTTCGCCGAATGCCTCTCGCCGGAAGAAGTAGGCGTGGACCGGTTCGGTCACGCGTTTTCGATAACCATGTCGAAGCTCGTCTTTGACACCGAAAAACAGAAATTGGTCAATACGGGCGAAACGGCCACGTTGCCTGCGAAGTCGATTCTTGTCGCAGCCGGAACTCAACCGAACACCGTGTTGGAACGGGAAGACAGCACCAACTTCATCCTGGACGGCAAGTACTTCCAAGCTTTGGACGAGAACGGCGATCCGGTGAAGCCGGAACGTGTCGCCAAGCCGAACGAAACGCGAGTGCTGACATCGCTACGCACCGACGGAAAGGCAATTAGCTTCTTTGGCGATCTCCATCCGTCGTTCAGCGGCAACGTTGTGAAAGCGATGGGCAGCGCCAAGCAAGGATATCCGGTTGTGAGCCGAATCCTGGCTGCGCGCCGTACTCCGGAAGGTATTAGCGGGCCGGCCTTGATCGAACAGTTGAACGGGGAAATGCGGGCCGTGGTGTCCGAGGTTATCCGCCTCACGCCAACGATTATCGAAATCGTTGTCAAAGCGCCGATGGCCGCGCGAGCCTTTCATCCCGGCCAGTTCTACCGGTTGCAGAACTTCGAGACTATTGCCCCACGCACGCCGGAAACGGTGCTGGCGATGGAGGGATTGGCCCTTACAGGCGCGTCGGTAGATCGGGAAGCGGGAACGCTTTCAACGATCGTGCTGGAAATGGGCGGGTCTTCGGATTTGTGTACCCTGCTGCGAAACGGCGAGCCGGTCGTCCTGATGGGCCCGACGGGGACGCCCACGGAGACGCCCGGCAAGGAGACCGTCCTTCTGGTTGGCGGCGGGTTGGGCAACGCGGTGTTGTTCTCAATCGGACAGACATTGCGGGCCAACGGAAGCCATGTCATCTATTTCGCCGGGTACAAGAAGTCGATCGACCGGTACAAAATCGAGGAGATTGAGCGCGCCGCCGATGTCATCGTCTGGTGCTGCGACGAGGCTCCCGGCTTCACTCCGACGCGGGCGCAGGACCGCGCTTTCGTGGGCAACATCGTCGCCGCCATGGAGGCGTACGGCAAAGGTGCGTTGCATAGCGATCTGGAAGAACCGTTGTTGCTGATGCAGGATGTGGACCGGGTAATTGCAATCGGTTCCGACGGAATGATGGCCGCGGTTGCCCGGGCCCGGCATAACGTCCTGGCGCCGTATCTTACGAAGAAACCGCAGGGAATTGGCTCTATTAACTCGCCGATGCAATGCATGATGAAGGAGATTTGCGCGCAGTGTCTTCAACTGCACCGCGATCCGGAAACGGGCAAGGAAACGGTCGTGTTCTCCTGCTTTAACCAGGATCAATCGCTCGATCATGTCGATTGGGCCAGCCTCCGTCAGCGGCTTTCGCAGAATTCCACTCAAGAAAAATTGACTAAACTGTGGATTGATCGCTGCTTACGGGAACTCGGAATGCGGGCCTGAGAATAGGCCCGGTTTCCTCCGGCTTTGTCGAATCCCGGAAGGCGGAGCCGCGACAATCCGCCATCCACCGAATAAAAAAAATCGATTTGCACGAAGCGGCATTGTGCTGCATACTACACCTCGTAGCCTCAGTTGCGCGAACAAACGGGTTCCTGACTGACGACTGTCTCCCTTCCAGCCCCCTGCACAGGCCCTGGACCGAAGACATGAGAATGAGGCCTGAGAGTTTTTCCCAGGAACCCGTCTTCCACTGTTCGCGTTTGCCCTCGTACCCCGCAAACACCTAGCCTAATCGCCTTGCGCCCCCTGTCTACCAGCGCTTGGTCTCTCGTTTATTTGTTCCAGGAGTTCGATAGCCGTGCGAAAAGTGTATCTGGTGGGAGCCGGTCCCGGCGACCCGGGCTTGCTCACGTGCAAAGCCGCTCAATTGCTGCAAAAAGCCGACGTCGTCATTTATGACCGGCTCGTCAGCCCTGAAGTTTTGAGCGTTGCCAACCCGGCCGCACTCTTCCTCTTCGCCGGGAAACTCCAGGGCGAGCAGGAACGCATACAGACCGAAATCAACGCGCTCCTCCTCACCCACGCCTCGGCAAACAAAACCATCATTCGCCTTAAAGGCGGCGACCCCATGGTCTTCGGCCGCGGCGCCGAAGAGTGGTCTTTCCTCAATAAAAACGGCATCGACGTCGAACTCGTGCCCGGTATCTCCTCCTCCCTCGCCGTCCCCGCGCTCTCCGGAATTCCGGTAACGCTCCGCGGCGTCGCCACCAGCTTTGCCGTCATCGCCGGCCACCGCCAGAACCTCAAACCGCAGGAATGGTCACGCTATCTGATGGTCGACACGCTGGTCCTTCTAATGGCCGTCGAAAACCGCGCGGCCATCGCTACCAACCTCATCAAGGCCGGCCGCAATCGCGAAGAGCCCGTCGCCTTCATCGAACGCGGCTCCACCGATCGCCAGCGCGTCGTGACATCCACTCTCTGTGAAGTCGCCCGCGGCCAAGTGGACGTTAACGCCCCCGCGGTCTTCGTGGTTGGCCAGGTCGTCCGGATGCGCCGTCATCTCAAACGCCTCGTCAATGAAGCCATTCCCGCCAGCGAGAAAGAGGTCACGCATGTCAGCCGCTGAACTCCCGCTCCTGGGCCGCCCGGACCTGCTCTCCATTGTCCCCGCCTCCGCCCGCATCGCCCTTACGCCCAACCGCCTTCCCGAGGCCGGCGAACAGTACCGCTTCCACTTCGACGTCGAAAAGTGCATCGGCTGCAAATGCTGCGTCGTCGCCTGCAACGAACAGAACGGCAACCCCGCCGAAATCAACTGGCGGCGTGTCGGTGAAATCGAAGGCGGTGTGTTCCCGCTCGCCCAGCGCTGGCACCTCTCCATGGGCTGCAACCACTGCGTCGAGCCCTCCTGCATGCTCGGCTGCCCAGTCGAAGCCTATACCAAGGACACCCTCACCGGCATCGTCGACCACAATCCCGACATGTGCATCGGCTGCCAATACTGCACCTGGAATTGTAGCTACGGCGTCCCTCAGTTCAACCCTGAACGCGGCGTCGTCGGCAAGTGCGATATGTGCCATTCGCGCCTCACTGCCGGCGCCCAGCCCGCCTGCGTCAACGCCTGCCCCTCCGGCGCGATCGCCATTGAAATTGTTGACGTCGCCGCCTGGCGCCTCAGCCCCGAAAACGGCAACGCCCCCGGACTTCCCTCGGTAACCGACAGCCTCTCCACCACCCGCATCACCATGCCGGAGCGAGCTTCGGAACTCTTCAACGCCATCAGCCGCGTTGACAGCGAACGCGTTCAACCCGAACACGCCCACGCCTCCTTAGTTTTCCTCCTCGTTCTGATTCAAATGGCCGCCGGCACGATGGGATCCATCGCCTTCGCCGGAATCGGAACCGCCTGGCTCGCCGCCGGCATCGCCATGATCGCCCTGGCCGCCGCGCCCATGCACCTCGGCCGCCCCATTCATGCCTACCGCGCCTGGCGCGGCTGGAAGACCTCCTGGCTCTCCCGCGAAGTCATCGCCTTCGGCCTCTTCGCCAAGGCCGCCATTGCCGCGGCCTGGTTCGGCACGCCCATCACCGCCGCCGCCGCCTGCGCCGCCGGCCTCTTCGGAATCTACTGCTCCGCCCGCATCTATACGGTCCCGGCCCGCCCGGCCTGGAATTCATGGCTGACGCTGGCTGACTTCTATCTGACGGCCTTCACCCTCGGCCCCACGCTGCTCCTCGCCCTCGGGATGATCGCGACCCCCATCCCATCCCTCATCGGACTCGCCGCCCAATTCGTCCTCACCGTCTACCGCCGCCGAACCTTCGAAATCTCGGATGTAGCCGAGCGCCGCTCCACCGCCCGCCTCCTCGACAACCAATTGCGCCCCGGCTTCATCATCCGCCTGGCCCTGACAATCGCGGCCATCATCGCCGTCCCCAACTTCCCCATCGCCGCCTTCGTCCTCGCCCTCGCCGCCGAAGCCACCGGCCGCGCCCTCTTCTTCCAAAGCGTCGTCGGCAAGTCCGCCGCCTCCGCCTTCTTAACCCCCGGAGGAAAAGCCGCATGAACCCCTTCCGCCTCCTCGGCCTCGACAACCTTTCCAAGGAATACGCCTACACCGACGACCCCGTTCTCGGTCACACCTCCGCCAAACGCGCCGCCGATAAATGGATCAAAACCACCTGCGGCTATTGCAGTGTCGGTTGCGGCATGGAAGTCGGCGTTCGCGACAATAAAGCCGTCGCCGTCCGCGGCTGGGAAGGCCATCCGGTCAGCTTAGGCAAATTGTGCCCCAAAGGACTTTCCGAGCACCACACACTCTCCGCGCCCAACCGCGCCCAGTTCCCGCTGCTCCGCAAAGGCGGCAAACTCGAACGCGTGTCTTGGACAGAAGCCATCGACGCACTGATCGCCAACTTCCAAACTTCCCAAGCCAAACACGGCCGGGAATCGATGGGTGTAATCAGCACCGGCCAACTTCTCACCGAAGAGTTCTACACCCTCGGCAAGCTCATCCAGCTCGGTTTCGGCACGCCGAACTACGACGGCAACACCACGCTCTGCATGGCCTCGGCCGTCTCCGGCTACAAGCTGACCTTCGGCAGCGACGGGCCGCCCGGCAACTACGACGATCTCCGCCACGCCGATTTCGTCCTCCTTGTCGGGGCCAACATCGCCGACAACCACCCCATCCTCGTCCAGCACCTCGGCGCCAACGACCACAAGTTCCTCGTCGTCGTCGACCCCCGCGTCACCAAGACCGCGATGCTCGCCGACCTCCATCTCCCGATCAAGCCACGCGGCGATATCGCCCTCCTCAACGCCATGGCCCACGTCATCCTCCGCGATGGCCTAGCCAACGAAACCTACATCGAAGCCCACACCAGCGGCGTAGCCGAGCTGAAAGCCCACCTCGAAAAGTACGCCCCCGAATTCGCCGAGGGGATATCGGGTATTAAGCCCCAACAGATCGTCGATCTCGCCCACCGCTACGCCAAATCCAAATCTGCCTTCATCGCCTGGACCATGGGCGTCAACCACTCCACCCAAGGTGCTGAGACCGTCAACGTCATCAACAACCTCGCCCTCATCACCGGCCACATCGGCCAGCGCGGTTCGGCTCCGTTCTCCATCACGGGCCAGTGCAACGCGATGGGCAGCCGCGAAACAAGCTACACTTCGTGCCCTCCCGGTTACCGGAAATTCGAGGACGCCAACGACCGCGAAGACCTCGCCAAACTCTGGAGCGTGGACGTCAACCGCCTCCCCGCCAAGCGTGGTTTCGCCTACCCCGACATCGTCAACGCCGCCGTCACCGGCGAGATCAAGTCGCTCTGGATCATCGCCACCAACCCCGTCGTCAGCTATCCCAACCAGACCCAGCTCCGCGCCGCCTTTGCGAATCTCGACTTCCTCGTCGTCCAGGACGGTTACCACCCGAACCCCACATCTGAGCTCGCCGACCTCGTTCTCCCCGCCGCCGTCTGGGGCGAAAAGGAAGGCGTCTACACTAACTCCGAGCGCCGCGTCGGCAAAGCCAACCCTGTCGTTACGCCGCCTGGCGAAGCCAAGTCCGATTTCGACATCTTCCTCGCCATCGCAGCGAAGCTGGGCTGCCGCGAAGAGCTCTTCCCCAACTGGACCAGCCCCGCCGATGCCTTCAACGAGATCAAGCTCGTCACCAAGGACCGCCTCTGCGACTACTCCGGCATGACCTACGAAGCCATCGAAGCCCATGGCGGCTTACAGTGGCCCTTCCCGGAAGGTACGAACCCCACTGAGCCTAGCCGGCTCTATGCCGACGGCGTCTTCCCCACCAAAGACGGCAAAGCCAAACTCATCCCCGTTCACTGGGAGCCGTTCCCCGATCAGCCCGGCAAAGGCTTCCCCTTCATCCTCAACACCGGCCGCACCGTCGAGCACTGGCACACCCGCACCAAGACGCAACAGGTAGCTCTGCTCGAACGCATGTCGCCCAACGCCTGGCTCGAAATGAACCCCGAGGATGCCCGCCGTCTGGGCCTCCGTTCTCACGAGCCCGTCTCTCTCGTCAGCCGCCGTGGCAAGGTTCACAACGTCGAACTGCGCCTTACGGAGATCATCGCTCCCGGCCAGTTGTTCATGCCTTTTCACTTCGTCGAAACCAATGTGAATGAGGTCACGCAGGACGCGTTCGACCCCATCTCGCGCGAACCCAACTACAAACAGTGTGCCGTCCGTGTCGAACGGTCCTCGAACAAAGGAACATTATGACCATCAATCGCAGAACCGTTCTCTCCCGCTTACTCGCCGGCCTGCCCGCCGGCTACATCGGCAACGCCTACGCCAGCGACGCCCCGGAATCGTCCACCGTCAAGTTCGGCATCATCGCGCTCACCGATTGCGCCTCAATCGTCATGGCCCATGAGCTCGGCCTCTTCAAGAAGTTCGGCGTGAACTCGGTTATCTCGAAGGAAGCCAGTTGGGCCGTCATTCGCGACAAACTCACCCTCGGCGAGAACCACGCCACGCACATGCTGCTCGGCATGCCATTCGCCTCCACGCTGGGCCTGCTCGGCTCGCCAAAACGGCCCATGGTCATCCCCTGGCTCATCAACCGCAACGGACAGGGAATCACCCTCGCCGGCAAGTTCAAGGGCGTGAAAACGGCCAAGGAGATGAAGCCCTACGTGGACCAGGCCAAGGCGGCCGGCTCTCCCCTGACCTTCGCCATGACCTTCCCTCCGGGCACGCACGCCATGTGGATGCGCTACTGGCTCGCTTCCGGCGGCATCCACCCCGATAAGGACGTTACCCTCATCACCATCCCGCCGCCGCAAATGGTAGCCAACATGAAGATCGGCAAGATGGACGGCTTCTGCGTCGGCGAACCGTGGAACAGCCGCGCCGTTACGGACGGGATCGGCTTCACCGTCACCACGACCCAAAAAATGTGGGTCGATCATCCCGAGAAGGTTTGCGCTTTCACCGAGGAGTTCTCGCAGAAAAACCCCAAAACCGTGAAGGCCATTTTGAAGGCGCTCCACCTCGCCAGCGTCCATATCGACACCATGGCCAACCGCCCCGCCGTCGCCGCCTCGATCAGCCAGGCGTCCTATCTGAACTGCCCCAAAGAGATCATCGCCGATCGCCTGATGGGCAAATACATCTACGGCGACGGCCGGGTGGAGCAGGATCCCAACTACATGATCTTCTCCAACCGGAACACGAATTTCCCCGCCAAAACCTACGCCTACTGGTGGCTCAGCCAGTTCCGCCGCTGGGGCATGGTGAAAGGCGACATCAACTACAAGCAGACCGTCGATCAAGTCATGCAGCCCGGCCTCTACCTCGAAGCCATGAAGGAACTTGGCGTCAAAACCATCGCTACCGACATGCAGACCATCCAGCTCGCCGACTCCACCTTCGACCCCAAGAACCCCGAAGCCTACGCCAAGGGCTTCCCGATTCACAGCGTTGCCTAGGAGCCACTCATGAAACAGTCCATCATCAATACCCTGCTCTCCTTCGTCGGTATCGTCCTGGTTCTCGGCCTCTGGTCCTTCACGAGCGCCAACATCGCGCCGGATCTTCCTTCACCCGTCAAGACCTGGGAAGAGAGCCGTCTCTACGTTATGCAGCCCTGGGAAAAGCGCGGCGAAATGGACCAGGGGATTGGGCTGATGACGGCTTATAGCCTGTTCCGCGTCGCCAAGGGCTTCCTGCTCGCGGTTCTCATCGGCACACCGCTCGGCTTCCTGCTGGGCTCCTCGCCACTCTTCTTCCGGATGTTCGACCCGACCATTCAAATTCTCCGGCCCATCTCGCCGCTGGCCTGGCTGCCATTGGGGCTGATCCTGTTCCGCCAGTCCGAGCCAGCCGCGCTCTTCACCATCGCGCTCTGTAGCATGTGGCCGACGGTCGTCAACACGATGCAAGGCGTCCGGGCCATCCCGCAGGACTACCACAACGTCGCGAAAGTCCTGCGCCTCTCGCCGTGGCGCAAGTTCACCAAGATCATGCTCCCGGCCACGCTGCCGTTCATGTTCTCCGGTTACCGGCTCAGCCTCGGCATCGCCTGGCTCGTCATCGTCGCCGCGGAAATGCTCACCGGCACACCCGGTGTCGGCGGCTTCCTCTGGCAGGAGTACAACAGCCTCATCTACTCGCACATCCTGCTCTGCATCCTCACCATCGGCATCGTGGGTTTCATCCTCGACCGCATGATGGGCTTCGCCGAAGCCCGCCTCCGCGCGGCTTAAACCAAGGAGAAAAATGTCTTTCCTTACCCTCGAAAACATAGCTAAATCCTTCGGCCCGCGCAGCATTCTGCACAACATCAACCTGGCGCTCGCCGAGGGCGAGTTCGTCTCCATCGTCGGCGCTTCCGCCAGCGGCAAAACGACGCTCGTCAAAATCGCCAGCGGCCTTCAAACGGCCGATAGCGGGACCGTCACCGTCGCCGGGCAAGCCGTCACCGGCTTCGTACCGGATGCCGGGATGGTCTTCCAAAACTACTCGCTGCTGCCCTGGCTCTCGGCGCTCGAAAACGTTCGGCTGGCGGTTGAGCCGGCCTTCCCGCAATGGACGCCGAAACAGCACACCGAACAGGCCATGAAGTACCTCGACATGGTCGGCCTTGGCAAGGCCGCTCTCAAGACGCCAGCCCAGCTCTCGGGCGGTATGCGGCAGCGCGTAGCGATTGCCCGCGCCTTCGCCGCTGAGCCGCGGATCCTGTTCCTCGATGAGCCTTTTGGGGCTCTCGACGCCCTCACCCGCGCCACGCTGCAGCAGGAATTGAAGACCCTTTGCGGAGCGATTGGCCGTCCGGTCACCGCGCTGATGATCACCAACAGCGTCGATGAAGCCATTCTGCTCTCGGATCGCATTCACGCCCTCGGCCGCGGCCCCGGCGCTACGCTGAGTCCCAGTTTCGCCGTGGAGAAGGACGCCGTCTCGCTCCGCCACCGCCTGGCCGAGTACCTGACTTCCGGCGCCATCGCGCCGCGGCTTGTGGAGAAGGTCGCATGAACTCCGAACGTCCTCTCGAAATCTCGTCGCTCTCCAAAACCTACGGCGCCGTCACGGTCGTCAAGGACTTCAATATCCGCGTACAACCGGGCGAATTCGTGGCGCTGCTCGGCCATTCCGGCTGCGGCAAATCCACCGTCCTCTCCATCGTCGCCGGGCTCCAAACGGCTACGTTTGGCGGCGTTGTCGTGGATGGCGTCGAAGTCACCGAACCGGGCCTGGAACGGGCATTCTGTTTCCAGTCGCCGTGCCTGCTTCCCTGGCTCACCGCCTTCGACAACGTGTTCCTCTCGGCCTCTCAGGCGCACGCTAAACTCCCCGTTGCGAAGCAGAAGGAACTGGCTACCAAGTACCTCAGTCTCGTCGGTGTCGCCGAATACGCCAACGAACTGCCGCCTGCCCTGTCGCAAGGCACCCAGCAGCGTGTGGCCATAGCCCGCGCGTTGGCGCAGGAGCCCCGCTTCCTGCTGCTCGATGAGCCGTTCGGGATGCTTGATTCCATCACCCGCTTCGAGCTGCAGGACCTGGTCCTCGATCTCTGGGAGAAGGACCGCAAGACCGTCCTCATGGTCACGCACGATATTGACGAAGCCCTCTATCTCTGTGACCGCATCATTCTGATGACGGACGGCCCCGACGCAACGGTCGGCCTGGACCTAAAGGTCAGTCTTCCGCGTCCGCGCCATCGGCACCAGGCGACGACACATCCCGAATACCAGCGCCTGCGCGACCGCATCATTGCGTTCCTGGAATCCCACTCCAAGCAGTTTCAACAGGAGGCCGCGTGAAACAACAACTCGCTGTCATCGGCAACGGCATGGCCGGGGTCTTCTGCGTCGAGCAGATCCTGAAGCACAATCACAACTTCGACATCACCATCTTCGGCGACGAAACGCACGTCAACTACAACCGCATCCTGCTTTCGTCGGTTCTGGCCGGTGAGAAGGACGTCGACGATATCGTCCTCAACGACATCGACTGGTACCGCCAGAACGCCATCCAGGCCCGGCTCGGCCTTCGGATTGACAAGATCGATCTGGCTGCCAAGACCATCCACTCCGCGCAGGGCTGCACCACCCCATTTGACAAGCTCCTGATTGCCACCGGCTCCAGCCCGTTCCTGCCGCCGATCAGCGGGATCGACAAGCAAGGCGTCTTCGTATTCCGCACGCTCGATGACGCCAAGCACTTGTTGGCGCTTTCCGGCGAGGGCGTGAAAGCTGTCGTGATCGGCGGCGGGCTACTTGGTCTGGAAGCCGCTCGCGGCCTGCAATTACAGGGCTGCGACGTCACCGTCCTCCACCTCGGCACGCATCTGATGGACCGGCAGCTTGACTTCACCGGCGGCCAGTTTCTGAAGCGCAAACTCGAATCGCTGGGCATCACCGTTCGATGCAACGCCTCCAGTAAAGACTTCACCGGCGGGACGCACGTCGATGGCGTAACGCTCGCGGATGGCACCCAGCTTCCGGCGAACCTCGTGGTCGTTGCCGCCGGTATCAAGCCCAATTCGGCTATTGCGAAGATGGCCGGCCTCGATGTGAACCGCGGCATCCTGGTGAACGAATTCCTGGAAACGTCGCACCCGGACGTTTACGCCGTCGGCGAATGCACCGAGTTTCAGGGCCAGCTTTTTGGTTTGGTCGCGCCACTGTTCGAACAGGGCAAGGTGCTGGCGGCCTCCATCACGGGCAATCGCGGGCCGGTTTTCACGGGCTATACGCCTGCTACGAAGCTCAAGATCATGGGTGCCGATGTCTTCAGCGCCGGCGACTTTGACGACCAGCGGGAAGGCGTCGAGTGTGTCCGGCTGGAAGATCCATCGCTCGGGATCTACAAGAAGCTCATCCTTAAGGACAACAAGCTGGAGGGAGTCATCCTTGTCGGCGATGCGTCGGACGACCACCGCTTCATGGACTGGCTCCGGAATGGAACCGACCTCACCGAGCAACGCCGTCATTTATTGAGCCCGCCCCCGTCTGCGGGTCCCGGCGAGGACGCGGCGGCGCTGCCCGACAGCTATACAGTCTGCGGCTGCAACGGTGTCTCCAAACGCGAGATCGTTGACGCGGTTCACGCGCACGGCGTCTGCACGCTGGCCCAATTGAAAGATAAGACCCGCGCCGCCACCGGTTGCGGCAGTTGTGCCGGGTTGTGCCAGTCACTGCTGAAAGCGGTCGCACCGGACTATGCGGAAGAGAAGGCCAAGGTTCTGTGCAGTTGTGTTCCTTTCCCGCAGGATCAGTTGCGAGAGATCATCCGCTCACAGAAGTTGAAGGGGGTGCAGGAAGTTCTCGATATTTATGGCAACGGGGTGGGCTGCGAAGTCTGCAAACCGGCGCTGAGCTATCTGGTGGATGTGGTCTGGCTCGGCGATCACGACGAGGACCGCTCGGCTCGATTCATCAACGATCGGGTGCACGCGAACATTCAAAAAGATGGCACGTTTTCGGTTATTCCGCGCATGCGCGGCGGGGTCACTACTCCCGCCGAACTCCGCAAGATTGCCGATGTGGCCGAGAAGTACAACGTCCCGCTGGTGAAGGTCACCGGCAGCCAGCGGATCGATCTGCTGGGGGTGAAAAAAGCGGACCTTCCCAAGATGTGGGAGGACCTCGGGATGCGCTCGGGGCAAGCCTATACAAAGGGCGTCCGCATGGTTAAGACCTGTGTAGGCTCCACGTTCTGCCGGTTTGGCACGCAGGATTCGATTACGACCGGCGTTGAGCTGGAACGGCGGCTGGAAGACCTGTTCACGCCGCATAAGACGAAGCTCGCCGTCGTCGGGTGTCCTCGTAATTGCGCCGAAGCGACGGTGAAGGATATTGGACTGATCGGGCAGGAGGGAAGCTGGCAAGTGGTCGTTGGCGGCGCCGCCGGCAAGGGCGTTAGGAAAGCCGATTTGCTTATAACCGTGGAGACGACGGAGGAGGCTTTAGACGCCGCTTCTCTATTCTTCCAGTACTACCGCGAGCATGGCGTTTATCTCGAGCGCACCTACGATTTCGTCGAGCGACTCGGCATGGAGAAAGTCCGCCGGGACACGGTTTATGCTACCGACGCGGTGAAACTGGGACTGCTGGATCGGTTAAAGCGTTCCAAAGACCGTGCGACCGACGCCTGGCTCGAACGCTACGATCCCCGCCCCTTTCAGTTCGAACCAATTCAAGTTGCCGACAACGGCTTGGTCCAAATCGAAATTGAGGAGAAAGTACATGTCTAGATCCAACTGGGTGCCGATTACCGCCATCGAGAACCTGCCGTTGAAAGAAGGCCGTTCGCTGCACTGGCAGGGCCTGGATATTGCCATCTTCAACCTCGGTACGCGTGTAGTCGCCGTCGAGAACAAGTGCCCGCATCAGGATGGCCCGCTGGTCGATGGCATTGTCTCGACGTTTGAAGGCCGCATCACCGTGACCTGCCCGCTGCACACGCGGCGGATCTGTCTGGAATCGGGCCATACAGTAAAGCCCGCGGTCGACGGACCCTGTGTCCGGACGTTTCCGGCGAAGATAGTAGATGGCATTGTGATGCTGCAGGAAAAACGACTGGAAGCGGAGGCCGCTTAGAACACTGGATGTCTTTTGAAGGATTGCGCGTGCTATCACTGGAGTCCCGCCGAGCCAAGGAAATGGAGGCTCTCATCCGACGTTGGAATGGGGAGCCATTCGTTGCCCCTTCGGTTCAGGAACGGGCCATCGATTCCCATGCCGAGGCGTTGGATTGGGCGGCGCGGCTTATCGCCGGCGAGTTCGATCTGGTGCTCTTCACCACCGGCGTGGGGCTGGCTTACCTGCGCGACGCGATCCTTACCAAGTACACCGCCGAGCAGTTTTCAGAAGCATTACGAAGCGTTACCATTGCCGTTCGCGGGCCAAAGCCACTGGCCATTCTGCATGAACTGGGGTGCCAGCCGCAGGTTCGCATCCCCGAGCCAAACACCTGGCGCGAGATGGTTCCGATCATGCAAGGCCGTCCCGAACGCCGTATCTCCATCCAGGAGTATGGCCGCCCGAATCCCGAATTCACCGCCGCCCTGGAAGCGCTCGGTGCTGTTGTCAACACAATCGCCATTTACCGTTGGGAGCTTCCCGACGATATTGGCCCGCTGAAGGAAGCGGCCCGCCGCATGGCCCGCGGCGACGTCGATGTCCTGGTCTTCACCACTTCCGTCCAGTACGTACATTTGATGGAAATCGCCGGAAATCTCGGGTTTCCCGAGAAGGTTTTTCAGGCGATGCAGTCCCATACTGTAGTCGCGTCCGTAGGTCCCATTATGACCGCCGCGCTGCGTGAGCACGGCATCGAACCCGATATCGAACCCGACTACCCCAAGATGGCGGCCCTCGTTCGTGCCGCCGCCGAACAGTCCCCAGCCGCGCTGCTCCGCAAGCGCCAACCGCGATATTAATCCACGCCCTACGGGCGTTCCATAAACCTTCAGGAGAACGCATGTTCTACGCTCGAATTCTATCTCTGCTCCTCCTGGCTCAGTTTCTCTGCGCTCAGGACAAACCCAAGGTCCATAAGATTGGCGGCGTCACGGTGACGGGGAGTTTCCGTACCCGTGTCGAGAGTTGGGACTGGTTCGAACCCAGTTCCGGCGATCCCTCTTATACCTATTCAGGCAGTACCCTGCGCCTGAATCTTTCGCAGGCCAAAGAGAAGTTTAGCTGGTCGACGGAGTTTGCGATTCCGGTTTTACTGAACCTGCCGGACAACGCGGTGGCTCCAGGGGCACAGGGTGCGATGGGTGTTGGCGCAAACTACTTCACGGCCAACAATCGCATATCGAACGTCGCGATGTTCTTTCCGAAGCAGGCCTGGCTGCAGTGGAAGACTTCGGCGGGGCAGTTCCGCATGGGCCGGGTGGAGTTTGCGGATGGGTCGGAGACGGCGCCGAAGAATGCGACGCTGGCGGCGTTGAAGGCGACACGAATCAACATGCGGCTGATCGGGCATTTCGGGTGGACGCATGTGGGCCGGTCGTTTGATGGGCTGCTGTATTCGAAGACGCGGGCGAAGGACCAGTTCACGTTCTTGGGCGCGATTCCGACGCGTGGCGTGTTTCAAACGGATGGTTGGGGCTGGAATCAGGCCGCTCTGGGCTATGCCGCCTTTACCAAGCCTTGGGGCAAGGGGGCACATACCGCCGATACACGGGTGTTCGCGCTCTACTATCAGGACTGGCGGACCAATGTCGTGAAGACGGACAACCGGGCGGCGGCGGCGCGGAATCTGGATCGGGCGAATGTCGCGATTACGACGTTTGGCGGGCATTCCATTCATGCCATCGATACCAAGTCCGCCACCTTTGACATTCTCTTTTGGGGTGCCGCCCAGACCGGTCGATGGGGGGTTCAGAATCACCGGGCCTATGCGTTCGACGCGGAGTCCGGCTTCCAGCCCAAGGCGAAAGCGTTACTCAAGTTGAAGCCCTGGATTCGCGGCGGCTTTGGCCAATCGAGCGGTGATGGCAACACAGGGGACGGGACGCACAATACGTTCTTCCAGGTGCTGCCGACGCCACGCCCGTTTGCGCGGTTCCCGTTCTTCAACATGATGAACAACCGCGATGTCTATGCCGGGGTGACGCTGCGGCCGCACGCGCGGGTGTCGATATCGAATGAGTTTCACGGGCTTTCGCTGACTAATAAGAACGACCTTTGGTACGTTGGCGGCGGCGTGTTCCAGCCGTGGAGCTTCGGGTATGTTGGGCGCTCGACGTCGGGTGCGCGGTCACTGGCGAACCTTTACGACACCAGTGTCGATTTCAAAATCAATCCCGCGGTCAGCCTGAACGTGTACTACGGCCATGCGCAAGGCCTGGCGGCGATTCAGACGATTTACCCGAAAGGGCGGTCGGGCAATCTGGGTTACGCCGAGCTTATATATAAGTTCTGATAACAATCGAACGCCGATCGCGCTGGGGGATGTGGGGACTTATGCATCTCTTTCATCTCCCGGCTGCTGGCGGGATCATCGCGACCATCACGCTGATCGTTGTGCTGATGAACCGGCGTACCGGTTTCGACTCGATTGGGACTTTTGTCGTTGCGACTGCCGTCTACATTGTGGCCTGGGTCTGCACATTCCAGGTTTTGCTGGTGCTGTTGAAGAACGGCGGCTTTTTTAGCGGAGGCGCTATTGTCTTTCTGCATGCGGCGATCGGCTACGCTTGCCTGCGGGGCATCATTGAGTTCACGAATTCCGGGATGCATTGGTGGGGCTGGCCGTGTTTGGGGCCTCGGCGCTCACCAAAACTTGACCACTTGTGCTCCGATAGAGTTGCCCACCCCCGGCACCGCACCTTGGCCCGTAAGCCGCAGATGGGCAAGGCATTATCATCCTCCCCGGCCCCGTTGGGCCGGTGGGTCACACTCCGTGAGCATACCCGGGTAATTTCTCGCGAGTGCCGAAGGTTTGGTGTTGGCAACGATGATTCCGTTGGCGGTTTCGTTGACGGCAATGCTTAGAAGGTAGCGGCTGATGAACCTTTCTCAGATATGCGCGGGGGTCGCGCTGCTGGCTACTGTCGCTTTGACGGTGCTGCTATTGAATCGGCCTCCGGGTCCGTTTGTCGATGTCACGGTGTTTGTCTATGCGGTGATTCTTCATGGCGCTGCCTGGGTGTTCACTCTGTTGGCGCTTCGGACTCCGGTGGGCTTGCCCTATCCGGCGGCTGTCCTCCTACATGTGATTGGTGGAGCGATTGGCCTGTTGGGGATCTTCTTTGTTCTGTCCCGTGACTCGGAGTGGTGGATTTTGCCTTGCGTCGCTTTTGCGACGGTTCTGCCGCTGCTCGTTCACGCCGCGATTTTTAGTGCGATATGCCGCCCCGCATTGTTGGCGGTTTTTGCACTGCAGGCCGCTTCGATTGTACTGGTTCCGGCAGGGTACTTTGCCAGGACGATAATGAAGGAGCGCGCTAACGCCGCCTACAACGTGAATTGGAGCGAAGAGCTTCATGAGCGGTCGAACGCGATTCCGTCTAACGCCCCGATCGCGCAGTACTTCCCCTTCGTTGCGGAGCCGCGGCATTTGGGAATCGCTGAACACGCGGCCAGAATACTGGCAAAGCGTGACGATCACGAGGCAATGCTGGTGGCGGCGTTGCATGGACCAAATCGTTATGAGGCGTTGTGTTTGCTGGCCATCAATGGGGTACCGCCTACGGCTGGTCTAGCCAGCGCGGTGAAGGACGCGATTGGAGCGGGGGCGAAGAACCTGAATCAGGAGCAGCAGCGCGACCGGGAGTGCAAGACGGCCGTGGAGGTCGCCATGCGCTTTGAGGCGTTCGCTCCGACGCTGATACCGGCTTTGCAGGAGCTGCGAATTGCCGCCGGCCCACAGCCAACCGATCATTCCTTTTCAGGCCGGAATCTGCTGGATAAGTGGCTTCGGAAGCACTAACCGGTTAAGCCAGTCCCGTCAAGTAATTCAAGCGTCCGGTAGCGTCGCCGAAGCGCTCGGCAGGTACTCCGGCGATGTCCAACAGCGACAGGTGCAGATTGGCGACCGGCGTATTTTTCGTATAGACGATGTGGCGGCCACCGCCGATTTTTCCGCCTGCGACGAGGGTGGGGAGGTTGTTGTGATCATGCGCATTCGGGTCGCCGATACCGGCGCCGTAGAGCGCGAGAGTATGATCCAGGAGCGTGCCGTCCCCGTCAGCGGTGGCCTGCAGTTTGTCGAGGAAATAGGCAAACTGCTCGACGTGAAAGGCGTTAATTTTCACCACTTTCTCGATCAACTCCGGGTCGCCGCGGTGATGGGTGCAGGAATGATGGGCCTCGGGCACGCCGGCTTCAGGATAGGTTCTTAAACCGCCTTCGCGCGCCAGCATGAAGGTGATCATTCGGGTCGCGCCGGATGCGAATGCCAGTGCGGATAGATCGAATAAAAGGCGCGCGTGCTCGCGATAACTGACGGGGATTCCGGCGGGCGCGGCGCCGGCGATGGCTGGTCCGGCCTTGTCCATGCGCGTTTCGATTTCCCGGATTGCCGTCAGGTATTCGTCGAGTTTGCGCTTGTCCGTAGCGCCGAGGTCCCGTGATAATCGCGCTGTCTCGGTTCGCGTCAAGTCCAGGACACTTCGCCGCGCGGCGCGCTGTCCGGGCGTCAGGCTGGCATCGCCGAACAGCCGTTCGAATATCGTTCGCGGGTTCATTTCCGGCGCCATGGGCTGCGTTTCGGACTTCCAGGAAATACTTTGATAGACGCAGCTATAGCTATCGCAAGACCCGACCTGGCGGCTGTCCTCGCACGTGATCTCGAGCGACGGAAACCGCGTGCTCTTGGCGAAGTGCGCCGCCGCAATCTGGTCCATGGACACGCCGCAGCGAATATCGGCGCCTTCGGTTTTGCGCGGATGCACGCCGGTGAGGTAGCTTGACGCGGCGCGGGCGTGATCGCCGGCGCCATCGCCGAGTGCGTTGCCTTGGTTGGCGGCGAGGCCGCTAAGAACTGAGACGTGTTTTCGGTGCTTCTCCAATGAGGCCAACGTTCGGGGAAATGTGAAGCCGGTACCGGGGGCGGTTGGCGTCCAGTGCGGCATGATTTTTCCGCTGGGTGCGTAGACGATCATCAGACGGGTTGCGGCCGTTGTCACGGGCATCGCCTCCAACAATGGCAGTCCGAAACTCGCACCGACACCGCGAATCAATCGCCTTCTGGAAATCTTCATAACGCGCCTCGCTCACTCCGCCGCTTCCGGAACGGCTCACTCTCAACCACGCCCAAAATTAACTCTTGCATGCGATACCCATTCGCGCGTACACGCTCGACGATCCGGCGAACGGCGGCGCGGTCGCTCAGTTCCAACCCGCGCCCCAGCGCGTAGGTCAACATCTTCTCGGTCAGTGCGCGGGTGAATGCTTGCGGGTCGGCCTTGAGGATTTGCTTCATTTCCGATGGAGTCGAGAACTTTTGTCCGCTGGGCAAAACTCCGGAGGCATCCTCTTCGCGCCACCGCCCGATGGCATCATAATTTTCCAGCCCGAAGCCTAGCGGATCCATCCGCGCATGGCAGCCCGCACACGCCGCGGAAGCCCGATGCTTCTCCAACTGTTGCCGCATCGATCCGCTATTCGCCGCTACCTTTTCATCCAGCGGAGGAACATCGACCGGAGGAGGGGGCGGCGGCTGGTTCAATAGATTGTCCAACACCCATTTGCCCCGGATCACTGCGCTGGTGCGCGTCGGATAGGATGACACGGTCAACACGCTGCCATGTGTCAACACGCCGCCGCGCTTCACGCCGTCCAGGGTGACGCGCCGGAATTCGTCACCGCTGACGCCGTCGATACCATAGTGGCCCGCGAGGCGCTCATTCAGATAGGTGAATGGGCCGTCCAGAAAATCGAGAATCGAACGATTCTCGCGGAGTACAGCCGCGAAGAACATTTCGGTTTCGGTTCGCATTGCGGCCGCGAGTTCTCCGGTGAATGCGGGGAATTTTGCGGCATCCGGTTTTAGGACTGAGAGGTTCCGCGTCTGGAGCCATTGGCCGGCGAAGCTCTCGACGAAGGCGGAGGAACGGGCGTCGTCCAGCATTCGCTGGGTCTGTTTCGGCAATGCGGCGTCCAGTTTTCCGGCGTCGGCGAGTCCCGCCAGGTCGTCATCGGGCAGGCTGCCCCAGAGGAAGTACGAGAGCCGCGTTGCCAGGTCGTGCGATTCCAATGGCCGCGCTCCGGCGCCGCGGTCCCGCTCTATGCGGAACAAGAAATGGGGCGAAACCAAAATGGCGGCGAGTGAGGTCCGCATGGCCTCTTCAAACGAGCCGGTTCGAGCCTGCTCCTTCGCGGCCAATCCCAGGAGTCCGTCCATCTCCGAGCCATTGACTGGACGACGCCAAGCTTTTCGCGCCAACGGGGCGAGAGTGCGGCGGGCACAGCTTGGGTCGTGTTTGCCCGGGGCATGTCCGCAGACGAAGAATCGAGGAGTGACGGCTGGATTAATCTCGGATGGACCGTATACCTGAAGGTACTCGAGGAACGGCGGAGTTCCTTTGTAGACCGGATCCGCCAGCACTTCGATGGCCGCTTCGACGCGGTGCCTGCCCGCGGTAACGCGCACGCCTTTGGATTCCGCGGCGCGGTCGATCTGATAGTAGAAGCGTAGCGTTTCCTCGGCGACCTGAGCGCCATCGAGGAACAGCCGAATCCGGACACGCGTGCCGTCTTTCAACGCTTGGTAGAAGGCTGAGCGCAGCGAGTAAACGCCGGACACCAGGAACACATGGTCGACACGCAGGCGGGTTTGCCGGTGCTGTCCGATTCGTTCCGCGAGGTAGCGCTGCATGACCGGGCGGGCTACCTCTCCATCGATGGGAATGGCTGCGTGCGCGACCTTTTCCGCGGCTTTAAGGTATTGCTCGGAGAGCCCGGCATTCATCGATAAAACGTCGCCGATGTTGTCGAAACCATAGCCGTAGGGATCGACCGGAAAATCTTCGCCGGGGTTCATGTCCAGGCCCAGAAGGTCACGCACGGAATTCGAATATTCGAAACGGTTGAGGCGGCGGGCAGTGACTCGGCCGGGGTCGATTGGAGTGGAGCGGTCGAGCGTTTCGTAGGAGGAATCGATCCAGGCCAGGACTGTGCGGAGCTGTCCTTCGTCGGGCCGGGCGGCACTTTTTGGAGGCATCTCCTGGGCGCGGAGGCGCTGCGCCATTTGCTCCCAGCGTTCGCGATGTTGGAGCGACTCGCTAGCGGATCCGCCTATGAGCGGCTCTATTGCGAATCCACCGGCAGGGGTTCTGACGCCGTGACAGCCGCTGCAATGGCTGCGGAGAAAGGGCTTAACGGTTTCGGCGAAAGGGTCGGCGGCGGCGCAAAGAAATCCCGCGGTTCCGCAGATGAACAGCGCGAGACGGCATTTCA
>Ga0163144_10005264_pt1 | contig 28786 bp, 25 predicted proteins | sample OliLak19BULKMAT1_FD_123175 | JGI IMG/M metagenome (GOLD analysis project Ga0163144, IMG submission 123175) | Freshwater microbial mat bacterial communities from Lake Vanda, McMurdo Dry Valleys, Antarctica - Oligotrophic Lake LV.19.BULKMAT1 | ecosystem: Environmental > Aquatic > Freshwater >...
AGCGGGAGATGTCCCTCAAGGGATTCCCGCAGTTGCCTCTCGCCTAGAGTCAGGCCATTGAGGCCCAAGAGGATGTGGTAAAAGACGTCTGGGTTACTCACATTGGGCCACGCCATGGGGGTTTCACGGTATTGTCCGCTTTTGTTAGTCGCCACAATCGGTCCGCGGCGTGCGTCGATCTGGCGCCGTACATCTGCGAGTACCGCCTCTAAGAGAAAGAGGTGATCTGCGTGACGATGATACACCTGAAACTGTCGGCGAAGCTTCGTGAGTCGCAGCAGTAAGTCTGCGGATTCTCGGCTGAACTGAGCAAGAGCAGTCATACGCTGGAAAGTAATAAATAGATTTAAATTGTGACTTAATGTAGTGGCTTTTCTCTTCTCGTGGCTCATGGCCTCCGGATTTGTCATGCCGTGCCCGTATATGGAGTGTGGTGGTGGGCACGCCCCGGCGGCGCTCGTACGTGAAAGCCACGTCTCACAGTGACCGTTTCGACGTGAGAAGAAGTAGTGTAAGGTGTTTATGAAGAGCGCTGTTCTCCCGACTCCTTTCTCCGTGTGGTTATCCATGTCGCCTGTCGCACCCGCTGCATCGCTGCAAGAAACCGTTCGCGCTCGTGCGATGGTGGCGCTCACCCGCCTCGGTCACCCGGGGCCTCTCGAACAGCAGTATCGTGAGCTACTTGACTATGAGCAGGAAGTTTCTCGTGCGCTGACGGAACATCTGAACGTCGAGCGGTCGCTTGGAATTGGATTTTGGGCGAGCCCGATGTCGGGGACACTGATGCCTCCAACGTCAGCACTGGGCGAGGTGGCATCGTCGGTGGTCGCGTTGACACTGGAGCAGGAGATGAGACGTGGAGTGCCTGTGCTGAATATGCTCCGTGTTCCATTTGCTCGACGTGCGCTGTGGACGCCGGCTATTGTGAGCGGGATTGATTGGATGCGCACGAAAGTGCTTGCAACCGAGGACGCGTCACGGGTCTGTGAGAGCGCTCCTCGGCAAAATCAAAGTCAATCCCCTGCTCGGTAAATCAAGCGCTCCGGCCTCATGAGCGAGCAGTAGATGGACGCTCGACGCCCGCTCAGAAGTGCCGTGAGACTGACACCCAGCCGCGTCTGGGAAGCGACGGACTGTGCGAGGAGTCCGGAGCGGGACGCTGTGCGGCGAGGAAGGTGCGAAACATGGTCGAGAGGTACCAGTTCGTTCGTACCCACTCGGTCACAGCACCTCGTGTCACACCGCCTTCGAGATCGAGATCGGTTTCAAGTGACGGGTCGCCATCATCATCGAGATAGGCCCGACTAAAGCGAAAGCCGCGATTCCACGCATTGATCTGTGCGGGGGCGAGGGGGACATTGGCCACGGCGTAGTAAAACGACAGAGTTTGATCCGAGATTGCAAAGACCATCACGCGTGCATCCTTGATAACAGTCACTCGACGCGCATCCATTGCCATCGGGATAAAGCCTTCTCCCACCAGCAGCGACAGAAGTTCCGGGAAGGAGAGCTCTGTGACCACCTCGCGAGCAGGCACAGGTTCTGCGGGTGACAGGGGGACAATCTGTGCTGAAAGTCCGCGGGGAGACCACGCGACCAGCACACTCACGAGGATCGCAAGATACAAAGAGAAACGACGCATAGAAAATATCTCAATCAAGAAGGACATACGACGTCGGTGAGGCGCGCGCCGCCGGGAGAGCAAAGTACCGAGGCGAAAGACGAGCAGGTACGACGTCTCTTCTAATAATACACGAGAGCGAGGCTCGCCTGCAGCGAACCTGTGGGGGAGGGGGCATTTGCGACAGGCCCAACACGACGGGGAATCGCTGCGGACGTATCGTCGGTGTCGGAGTGGCCCAAAAGAGACGCCAACGGTTCCAGAGCGTCATCAGCCAGAGACGCGAGGGGAGAAAGAGCGCGTATGATAGAAGAATGAATCACATTCTCGTCTGCGATCTCGACAATACGTTAGTGCCCTGCTCTGTGTACTACCAGCAGGCCCGAGATCACCTCTTTGAGCTCGTGCGCACGGCGTGGCCCTCCGTGACGGAGACGATCTTTCGTCACGCCTTACAGCACGGGCTGCGTGAAGCGCACCGAGATGGAGGCTACAGCGATACCGCGTTTGAAGTGGGCTGCCTCAAGACAGTTCACATCCTCAGTGCCCCCCACGGACCGCGTGTGGTTCCAGCCGCAATGGAGCAGGAGGCGCGCCATATCGGACGGAGTGTGTTCCAGCAAGCTTATCCCCTATACCCCGGCGTGCGAGAAGCGTTGGAGCAGGTGCGGGCGGCAGGCAATCGTCTCGTGTTGGCGACCAAGGGCGATGAGCGCATGCAGTGGAAGTTAAAAATTCTTCCGAACGGACTTGAGACCCTCTTCGACCATATTGAAGTCTGCCTGCATAAACCCCCAGCCACCCTGCAGCGTGCCTTCCAGCAGGGACGCCGCAGTCACACTGATATTGGCTGGATGATTGGGGACAGTCTCTCTGACGATATTCTCGGAGGGCAGTCGGTCGGGTTGCGCACGGTCTGGGTCAAGCCTGAGTTAGAGACAACGCACCAAGATCGCGCGTCGGAGGAGGTTGTGCCTGACTTTACCATTGACCGGTTTGCAGACATCATGACAACGCCGGCGTTGGAGAGCTTGGTGCGCGTGTCGCGCCCCGTGTCACCGATAATTTCCCCTGAGGGCACTCCGCCACGGGTGCGCTAGCCACGCGGTGCTCAGACGGGATGCGCAATCACGCGCGCCCTCTCTGCGCGAGCGAGACGCCCGTGGTGTGCTGCCTCCTGCGGGGCGGTTAGGCGTGCGCGGGGACGTCTACCGCACCGACGGCGACCTGTTCGACGTCCGTGCCTTCAACGTGTGCGACGAAAAGCGTGGTGACATACGCATTAAAGTCCTGCTGCATGGCGTCGTGGTCTTCTGCACACGCGTGCCCGAGTGCCGCAAGCTTGTGGTCGCCGATTTGGTCGCCAGCTGCAGCGAAGACCCGAAACGTGTCCTGCGACTGTCGAATCATGACAATGTCTCCCACGACACGGAGAAAATCCGTCTGTCGGAGCGCATCGACGGCGTCTCGCGTCCATCCCAAGGCGGCGCCAATGGCATTTTTGACTGTGCTCCCGCCCGGTGGGGTGCCGATGGTGTTCCCATAAGCTTCAATCAATACTTGGTGGTGCTCAAGCGTGGGAAGGTACTGCGTGCAGAGGTCCCGAAATACGGGATCATCGGCCTGTTTCTCGTGGTCTCGGATCGTGTGAATGAGAGTTTTGTGCTGCATGATGCAGTTATTGACTTGGGCGCGCAGAAAGTCGTGTCCTGTGTTCATGGAAGAGTCTCCAAAGAGGGAATGGGGCTGGAAGAAAGCGGTGTCGAGGGCGTCTCAGAAGGCTGACTGAGGGTGTGCAACCCTGCGGGGTCGTACGGTACGGCCGCCCCGGGCGCGGCGCGGCGTCGGTTCGGCGTCGGTGCGTTGGGGGAGGCTGCCACGGCGGTGCGCGTCGTGGGGCGAATCTTGAAGAGCGTGCCGCACTGATTGCCTCGTTCGGTGGTGTGTCGCGGGGCTACTGCTCAGCGGCGGCTCCCACAAGCTGGAGCGCGTCGAGATTGACGTGCTGCGCGATGCGGGTCAGTAGGAGATCTGTCGCCTGCTCTTCGTCGAGGGTCTGCTGCAGCAGGCGTTCGTGCGCATCGAGCCCGAGCAGGTTGGCGTAGGTTCGCACCGTGCCGTAGCCGGCCATTTTGTAGTGTTCGACGTGTTGCACAGACGAAATGAGTCCCGCGTCTAAAACGTCTGGCGCAGCGCCTTCGCCGAGCAGTTCGTTCGTTTCAAACAGAAGCCCTTCCATTCCTTTGCAATGTTTGCCCTTCGGGCTCACGCCTAGCTCGTCACAAATGGTGTCGAGGCGGGCGAGGTGGGTCTTTGACTGCGTTGAGTGCGACGCGAACGCGTCTGTGAGTTCCGTGTTCGTCGCGCGCTCCTGCAGTTTTGGTAGGACTTTGACAAATTGGGTTTCCGCGCTGTACAAATCGCGTACCCCTTCAATATACAGTGCGTGAAGCGAGTCGAGTTCCATCAATGTCTCCGAAAAGGGTGGCGCCGTCTCGCCGTCCATGCTCGACGTCTGTGAGGGCTCCCTCCAAGTTTGGCAACACTCGTGCCATCGCGGATCGTGTGTTTACGTCGTGTGTGCGTTGTCGTGTCAGCGGCTTCGACTCCGACAGGTGGGCGCGCGCCTTGGCGGTAGACGCTCGGAGCGTCGGGCGACTAGGGGGGGAGGGTACTCAGCGCGTGTCGTGTCAGCGGCTTCGACTCCGTATACTGTGCGCTGGATGCGGCACGACGGATGGCGTGACGTGTTCTCTCTCCCTATTGCCAGCTCATGTCTACTGTGCCGTTTCGCCTCAAAACCGTGACACATCCAACGCCGCGGGGCGTGACGAAACCGACGGCTGCGCGCCTAGCGGCTGACACGGCCGCTATTCGCCAATGGAAACAGGAGCTTGCCGCGTGGCGCATGGCACGCGAAGAAGTGTCACGCGCGCTCGATGCGGTCCGGCTGACGGTCATCCCGCGCTACGCAACGCCCCCCGTCGCGCAGCAGCAGATGTCCGACACGGTGCAGAAGATGATTGGACTGCTCCGTGCTGAGCGTACCCCGGAGACGCTCGACGCCTTGACGCGCGTGGTACATGAAGACATCCTGCCGATGTGCGACACAAATCTTCGACCAGACGTCGCCAAGACGCTGTTGGGTCTAGACATCTTTTGCGTGCCGCCCATCTGTCCCTCCGCGGCGGTCTTTCGTGTGCTCACCCATCGGTCGGAGCGAGTGCGACTTCGACTCTTTCGTGAAAAGGCAGAGGGCGTGTCCCTCTTGCCATGGATGAAGGAGATCCTCGGACAGGAAGCGGAGCGCATCTCCATGATTCACGTCAGCGCGACCGGCGTGCGATCCGTACGCGCGGCGCCGCCCTCTGACGCGGCGAGCCTGCAAGACCCCGTTGCCGCGATTCGGTCATTGACGTGGTGGCTGATGCGGGGGGATGAAACCCCGCTGTGGAACGCTCTGATTGCCGTGTGGTCAGAGGCCCTCGCGCAGTGGCACGATGAAATGCGGCGCGAGGGGGTCGAGTGGACGCCCCTGATGGATCGGCTGCAGACGATGCTGACGCCACGCCATCAGCACTACGGGATGGTCGTCTCGGCTGGGTGGGTGGCCACGAAGGCTGGGTGGTATGGGCAACCCCTCACGACGGGGCCCTTCCCCGTGGCGTATCCGCAGTCTGCACCGTGGCTCGCTGCAACCGAGTTGTCTGCGGCCGCGCGGAGCGAGCACTTGAGGCAAGCCCCCGTGTGGCGAGAGCTCGTCTGGGGGCAGAATCCGAGTGTGGTCCAGCCCGACGCGCTGGTGGGCCTCGTGCGGACGATGACGGACGTGGAGATGCGCGCCATGTTGCACAATCCGGCGATGACGGAAGAGAGCCGCCGCGTGGTGCGCAACTGGGCCCTGTTTGATCTGACACAGAGTACGAGCGGGAGTCCATCATGGCAGGAAGAAAGTTCACGCTCGATTCGTGCGCTGAATGCGCTGTCTGAGGCCGGCGCGCCGCTGAACGCGGAAGAGATCGAGCGTCTCATGCAATATCTCGATTTTTCGCCCTCTGCAGGGATCTCCGATAGACTCTGTCGCGTCAAAGATGTCAGGACACATCCGGGCGCGGTGGCGCGCGTTTTGGCCGACACCACGCGAGGACCGTTAGCTCGGGAGGTGGTCGGTCGCATCATCGGGGCGTCACCGCACTTGACGGCACACGACTGGATGGTACAGGCCCGACGTCTCGCGATGACGGAGCCCGCGGATGCGATCGCCTTCTCTGAAGAGCTGCATCAAGCGCTTCTGCTCTGCATTCAGCGCGCCAGCCCGCTGGTCATGCAGTCGATAGCGCGGCCCCAGTGGCGCGATCTATTATTGCATCCCTCCGCCCTCGTGCGGGAAGCGATCGTGCGCCGATTGGGAGAGAGTGTCTACACAAGGCAGAAGACGCGCGTGGTGACGCCGGCGGCCCCGTCGCGAAGCGCCTCGTAATCGACACGCGTGTGCGGCGTCGGTCAGGGGGCGGTAAACGCGGGACTGGGGAACAACCACTCCCCATACAACATCGTGTGGGAAGACACCGTGTGGGAGAGGTCTGGGCTTGCAATCGTACGTGCTGTGTATGAATGCGCTGTGTGAAAAAGGACTGGGGAACACCCGCCCATACAACAGCCCCGCAGAGGAGCACGCGTCGGTGGGTGGAGTACAAAACCTCGGAGCGTTGTGCCAAGAGAAGCGGGAGTGCATCGGGGCTCGGCACTCTTTGTGCCAATGAGACACACACAACCGCGAATCGTCTCCCCAGTGGCGCCTCTGGCGTTTGTGTGCTGCAGAAGTGGAGCGCGCCACGATGTCACACCACTCAACTATCACCCCCTCCAGATGCAGACACAAACCCCTGAGGTCACACCACAGCAGCTTGAAGAAGAACTCAAGCGTCGCACCAGTACTGATCGTATCCCTGCAGAGGGGGACGTTGCAAACCTCACCGACGCCGACATTGGGTGTTTGTGGGTTGAAGCCACACCAGAGATTGAGCAACGCGAGGCCTGCCCGTGCGTCCTCGATGACACATCGGACACACAGCCTGTCGAGTGAGGCCCACGGAGGAAAGACGCGGAGTGAATGGATGCCGCGCTGCGAGACCAGGCGATGCGCGGCGAGGGTGTTGCGTGGTGCACCGCGTACAGTGGAATCATCTCCGGGAAGTGCAGACTGCGCGTGAGCAGCTCTCCCGTCTCTTTCTCTTTAGGCGTCATGACAACACCAGCCTCCTCTTCGACCACCTCGGTCTCCCCGACATTCATGACGGCGGATGATGTTGAGCAGCATCTGCGACATCTCATCAGCCACTTGAAGCCAGTGCAAGAGCGCTATGCGAGCGGTCCTGGCACGACCACGGTCTATGATTCGACCCTCTGTGATGTGGCGGATCACCTCCCGGCGCTCCTCGACCCGCCGAGTCAGGGCGGCAAGGCACGCCACGGAGAGCGAGTGTTTCAGCGCGAGTGGACGAGCGGGGGTCGCACTGGGGGAAGCTGCTACACGGACAGCAGTACGGTGGAGTATGAAGCGATTACGCCCGATCAGGTGCCGGACTTTACGGATTTGAATGCGGTCTTGTTGACGGTGGTGCCGGATTTTCCCTACTTGTCGTATTTGGCTTTGATGCGCCATACGGAAACCTCATCTGAAACGGAGCGGAGTTACTACGGCAACTATTACGAGACGACGAAAGAGTTTATTGCGGTGTCGCGTGTGTTGAGCAGCATTGCGGACTATTGCAATCGTACGCAGCGCAGCCTCGCGCCACTACCCGTCTTGCCGGTCGTGCTCCCTCCGCGCGCAGCGCGCAAGCGGGCCTCGAAGCCCCCTGCCGCCCCCTCGGCCGTGAAAGGGTCCGTGAAGCGATAACGACAGACAGACAGACAGACAGATAGACAGATAGATAGATAGATAGAGAAGGAGAAAAGAAGGAAGAGGGAAAAATACAGAGGAAAAAAGCAACAGAAAAAAGGATGAAAGGGAGCGAGGCGACGTCAAAAGCCTTACTCCCTTTTTCCTTGTCACGGATGGGGCCAAGCGGATGCGCTGTCGCCCACGCGTTCGAGCGCTCTTCTGTAAGAAACAACCACGCGAGGCCCGCGTCCGCGTTCTATCACTTGGATCCGTTTCTGGCTCCGCCCCTAGGACAGGCTTCCCTCCCAGAGAAGGAGCCGAGAGGCGGTGATGATAATCCCGGTGCATTAGGGATTTTCCTCTCTCCTGGGTAAAGCGGGGCTTCTACTCCCCCTAGATATTGAGGTGACGGGGAGAGGGTTGATGCTTCGAGAGAGCAAGGGAGGGGGAGAGTAGACGGGGGAGAGTCTTTTACTCCCAAGTGGGTGGGACACCTACGGAAGCAGCATGACGTGCGTGTGAGGGAGTGACTCCTCCCCGAGGAATGGACACCTGTCCGGCTTGAGGAAGTGGGCAGGAGCTTTCCGGAGCTCTAAGGATCTCTACGGGGATGGAGTGCCTCTACTCCCCTGGATAGTGCCTCACTGTCTTTAGGTAGTGTCTCTACTCCCCTAGATAGTGCCTCACTGTCCCCTAGGCAGTGCTGCGCTAAACTGGTCGGCCTAGCGTGATGGCACAAGGAGGGCTGCTCGTGGCATGGAATAGAGAGGACGAGCAAGGTGCGTACAAAAGGAGGGAGAACAATGCTGTGCCTTGTCTCCTGAGGGGCGGGGGTAAGAGGGACTGGGGGAGCGCCGGTACGCAACCCAAATGGATAGCCTGAGTAGCCAGCTCGAAGTATCCGGTCTGGAAAAGAGAATCAAGGTGGCGATCTATCAGGTGGCGTGTCCAGAACGTGACTCCCCTGAGATACGGCCTACCTCCGAGGCGGCTCACTTCCGAGACGTCTTAGATGTTTCTAGACAGACAGTCAGAGCGACCCTAGTAAATGACCAGACCAAATGACCAGACCAAATGACCAGACCAAATGACCAGACCAAATGACCCCGTTGTAGCTGCTCGACAATCGAAGTCGCGTAATGAAGCTGTACTCGGAAGTCCGCTTCTGAGTACGGCTTCCGAGTACGGATTCTGAGGACGGATTCTGAGGACGGATTCTGCTTGACATCGGGTAGACAAGCAAGAGGATGACTTCGGAGTCATCCTCTTGCTTGTACGCACCACTGGGACGGATGGAGTAGAGCGCCGAAGCGAGCCCCATCCCGGGGGACTGTCCTGCTATGTATTTATCAAAAGAGGGCTTGCGCAAGAAGTGGATTATGCCCAACGCCGTGTACGGCGTTCGCTTGGGACCCAGCGAGCAGCGCAGCGGTCACTTGACTCGGGGTTGCCCTCGGGTTTACTCCTAACCAAGCCGCAGCCAACCCTGCGACAAAGGGAGAGGAAGCGGACGTGCCATCCCAAAACTCTCGAGTCACTGGACCCCATGACGACGCCCCAAGTACTTCATACCCGGGCGCAAAGACATCGACGCAGGGACCAAAATTTGAGAATGACGCTCGTTCGTCGGTGATGGTCGTCGCACCAACCGTGATAGCTTCCCGTACTCTTGCGGGGGTCACGTCGCAGGCATTCTTGTTTGAGTTCCCCGCACTCGCGACGACGGTAATGTTGTTTGCTACCGCTCTCCTCACGCTTTCATCGATGACATTAGCCCTGTTTGTGATCCGACGTAAAAACGTAGGTTCAAACATGAAGCTCATATTAATAATCATAGGGAGATTGGGTCGTCCTTGCTTTTGTTGAATCACGTAATTCACCCCCCCCGCGACATCAAAGAGAGAGCCATTCTCTTGGCAATCAAAGATACGGACGTCCACGAGTGCGGCTCGTGGAGCGGTTCCCGTTGTCCGGCCCCCAGCTGCTGAGGCGGAGAGCGTGCCGTGTCGTTGGCATGCGTGTGTGACGGATCCACCAACGAGGTCGATACCAAGCCTCGCGCGGCCATTGCGACCAAACTCTGCGTGGTCGAGACGAATGCCAGTATCAAAGATATAGATAACGACACCGTTGCCGCTTCCGACTGGATTTCGATATGTTCCGCTCAGCGGGAGCGTGGGTTGATCAAGGAGATCCAACGCCCAAGATTCCGTCTCGATTGACGCCAATTTTCCTGTCATTGGCCGCTCGATCGCCTCGACGCGAGGGTCTTGGGCGATTCGAGCAATATCCGCATCGGACACCCCGTCTACGATGGCCCCTCCGACCCCCTCTAGGACTTCTGGGTGCGTAGCATGCCGGGCTGAGGCAAACACGTCCTGTGTGAGTCTCGTTGCGGCTGACACGGTGGCGACACCCCCGTTGTTACCGCTCACCGAGGGGCTGAGCGAGGGGCTGAGCGCGACCATCGCAGCATCTCGATACAGGACGATGACTTGACCGAGCGGCGAGTTGTCTTGACTGACAGGAGGACTCACCGGTCCGCGGCTGTCCGCGTTGCAGGCACTGAGACTGACCAAAAAACTGGTTGCGACCAGTCGGTACAGAGGAGTGCGCATATGAGAAGGAAAAGGGAGGTGGTAGGCGAGCAGAACGTGCCGCACCCGGCGGTGAAGATCGGGAAAATCCCGGTGTGTTTCACACGAGGATTTTTGGTTTCTCCGAGATGCTTTTTATTATACATGAAGGGTTGACTCTGCACAAGCGTCGTGTCAGGTACTGTTCGATCGTACGGCACCGAGCGTGGGCGACCATGACAGTGTGAGATGACAGTGTGAGATGACAGTGTGAGATGACAGTGTGAGATGACAGCGTTGGTGTCCGTGACCCCGCGCGATCCCGGTTGAGGCGCGGGGCACTGGAGGAGCTCCTGAATCACGGTCTGCGGTGCGGTGTCACTCGTCTCGGGCAGCACGAGGGAAAAGGGCTATTGGACGACGGCCCGGGTGTGCGATTCCATCTCGGCACGTGGCGACGCCTTTTGAGGCCCAGCGCGACGCAATTCGGGCTCACCAGCGGGGCAGATCGCCACCCGCCGCCTATCCCATTGCGGGCATTTTCATCACAATTTGGATAAAGGAGCCTGCGAACCGGGCGGATAAGGATATTCTTATGTACAGAAAAGTATTTTTTGGTCTAGGTGTTTTCGCCCCTTCTTGAAGCCTTTCTCTGAAGTCCTTCTTTGTAGTCGTTCGCTGTAGTCCTTCGCTGTAGTCTTTTTTCACGTCAGACTAGATGCCTAAATCTCCGACAACCCGAGCAAGGAGCGTTGTCCTGTCGAATTCGATAGGACTCTTGAATTCGCGTATGCCATTGAATGTGATGAGCCCCGTGTGGCTGCGCTCCCTGTCGTCGTTGCTGATTGCTTCTGCTGTGATCGCACTCAGTGCGTGCGTCGGAGAGACTCCGTTCGAGCCAAATGAGGCCGATGTGTCTCTGACGGTCGTGTCGCCGCAGAAAGTGGGCGAGAGGTCCGCACTGATCCTCTTGCCGACGGCTGAAGAGTTGGGCGGCGAGGTGATCACATATCCGATCACACTGGTGGCGGTCGACAATCAGCCCGCGCGCCGGCTCATTATCACAAACGGATCACAGCTTGAAGCAACTGTGGCGATTGTGAAGCATGGTAGGACTCCTGCTGAGGACCAAGTGGAAGACATCAGGTGTTCGGTATCACAATCCACCAGAACCCTCTTTCGCAATGAGTGCCTCGTTCCCGCTCTCGCTGCAGGAGATAGTCTTCACACACGCGTGACGCTCACGCTGCCGGGGAGAGAGAGAAGAGAGAGGGAGGAGCTGGGACTGATTGGAACGGGTGGCGAGCGGAGAGAGTCGAGAGCTGCGAGTGAGCGCCCGCGGATGACGAACTACCCGCTCATGGTGACCTATGGACCAGCACAAATCATGGCGCGCCTCTCGATGTCCTCATCGGCTCCCTCAACGTGGCGGCTGGTCGGCACGACGACGGAGCGTGACGAGCACAAGCTGGAGTTTGATCGCCGGATCGGCTGGGGGTTTCGAGCCATCCGGTCGCCCGGCGTTGCGCCACGCTCTGCTAATCTCGTGGTTGAAGTTCGCCGCCAAGGTGAGGGAGCGCTCTCGGTGCGCGACGCGGAGAACGTTCGAGTGCGGGACGTGCGCCAAACCAATGCGAGACGAGAGACTGATATTCGCGTCGGCTCATGCAGCTGGTCGATTCGCGTCGATTATCAAAACGCCCGGGAGGAACGTGCGGCGAGAGGGAGAAGACAGGCGTTATTCGAGCGAGGTGAGCGAGGCGTCCGTGTCGAGAGGCCTGAGCAGCTTGATACATCCACCCCGCTGGATGTGGACCCAGAAACCGCGCTGAGCCGCGGACTGCAGTTATATGACCGATGGGAGTGTCCGCTCACGTCAATGGATGTGGGATCCACGTGGCTGACGATTGGGCTCCGTCCGCAGATTGAAGGATCGTTCTTCGTGAGCTCGTACCTTCAAATCAATGGAGTCCAGGTTGAGGGAACTACCGTGCACCTCGGCATGCTCCATGGGGGACGCCCTCCGCGCTAAAAGGCGGTGTCTGGGCTGCGCGCTAGAAGCGCGGTGTCTGGGCGGCGCACGGGAGGGGAAGAACGAAAGGGTGTGTGCTGTTTGCCCTAGCACCGGCTCGTCGAGCCCTTCTGCGCAGGATAGAGCCGGTTTTGCCGAGTGGTACGCGAGGATGAACGACGCCCTGACCCGATGCGTGTGTTTGCCGTGTGGCGTCCGTGCCCCCCGTTGGGCGGACCGTTGAGCGGCTCACTGCGAGGTGTGATCGAAGCCCCTCTCGGGAATATCCGCGCAGATGAAGACAGACAGACAGACAGACAGACAGACAGACAGACAGGCAGACAGACAGACAGGCAGGCAAACAGGCAGACGGCCGCCCACGACAAACCACCGGAAGAGAAGAAGCGGAGACCCGGAAAGAGGATGAACAGGCGGAAGAGTCAGGCGAGGGAAACCGCAAAATTCAGAGGGTGATCGCACCCGCACCCAGAACCGCAGTAGAGCCGACCGGCTTAGGTGTTTGGCATAAACGGATCGCCCACACCCGAACCTCTTTGTCAGGGTGAAGCATGGCGAGGCGAAAGACACGAGTGCCATGCGGTGTTGAAAGAAGAGCCCCCTCTCGATGCAACACGGTCACTAAAACACGAAGCCACATGTTCGCCATATCGCGGGTTGTTCCCTCGGAGGATGTGAGACCTCCAGACACGGCCTGTTCAGCCTGCGTCCACGCATCCGCTGCGTCAATAAACCACGACAAGCCGCCCCGCCGTGTGCTGGCGAGCATCGCCCACACGACATGGAGTCGAATCAAGGTTTCGGCGGAAGGGTCGATCTCGAGTGTGGCCGGCAAGGAGTCACGCAGTGCGCGCCGGACAGGAGGCAAATACAGAGCGGCCGCCCAACAGAGTCGCTCGACGCGCCGGAGGGGCAGTGCAAGAGAAAATGGCTGCAGCGGCTGGCTGAAAAGACCGAGCAGGGTGAGGAACGTCACGGCAACCGAGAAGAGCCCTTGTCCCCCAGCGGACCACTGCATCCACTGCCCGAAACACGCCGCCATTCCTCCAATGAGAAGCAAGACGGCGATCTGAGCTCCAAAAGAAATCCACCGGATGCGGTGGAAAACGTCTTCAGCGTTCAGCGGGAGGGATTGAGAGAACACGGAGAAGCAATGGCCGGAGAGAGAGCGTATCCCATGAGCCTGTCATGATACCCGCCGGCGCCACGCGTCTCGTCTGCTCGTGACGCATCAGGAAGAAGGACCAGCGGGCCGTAGCGTAAGGGGAGAAAGACGCTCACCGTATTTTATTCAGCAGGACACGATTCAGAATTTATGCTCTCACCACGCCTGTTGATGGTCGTACACACGCTCAGGAGAGTTGTCGCGCCCCTGTGGGGGTTGGCGGCACATCCGCTTGTTGTCGCGCCCCTTCGGCGACTCGCGGCACATCCGCTGTATGCGAGAATGGCGGAGTGGATGCCATCGCGAGTCGTCGTGATCACGGTGATCAACATGGCCTGCCTGTGGATTGCCGCGGCGTATTCGACCCTCGTTTGGGAACTAGTCACCGGGCTCGGCGTTCTGCTGATCGATTACGCTGCAGTGGCCGCGGCACTGTTCGGGTTCGTGTTGTGGGTCTGGCGCGCAGTGAAAATTGATGAAGCTCATGCGTATCCGAGTCTTGCGAGATCGGTGTACGTCATGCGGAATCGCGTCATAAATCAGGCAGGTGCGGTCGGGCTGGTCGCACTTGGGATCGCCGCCGCTTGGCGTCATGACACAGTGCGCCCGAGCGCGGTGGAGCCGATGTCGCTCGACGCCGCCGCGTCGTGGAAGCCGGCCACACAGTACACCCCGGAGCAAGTAACGGCCTCGGCACGCGCCGCCTTTCCGCACTGGGGGACGTCCCCGCCTGTATTGACAGTCCACAACGAGCAAGTCCTGTGGTGCCTGACCGTGGAATCGGTCACATCATCGACCAAGAGCGCCGAGAAGATGAGCACATCGGTGCGCGACGCTGCAGTGAAGGCGTTAGCAGAGCACGAAGACACACACCATCGATTTCTCCTGTTGCGAGGTATTGAAAAGCCGGACGGAATAATTGCGTGGAGCGAACACACTATTACCGAGACGTCGTTAGATCGGGCGGCCCCCTTCATGGCTGGATCCAGCCGGATCCGTCGCCAGGTGGCCCTGTCGAGGCTGGGCCCGGTCACGCTCCTTGATAGCGCCACGGCGATGCGCACGGCAGGGCAACGCACGTGGGGAAAGTTGGCCATCCAAGGCGCCATTGTCAGTCGGCTGGATACGAAAACCCCACAGATTCAGTGGATGTCGATCGACAGCGTCCTCTCGCGCTGGACGGGCGCCCGCCTCATCCCACGGGGCGCGGCCTACCTCGCGCGACACGGGGTGATGAATCCCACCCTGTTGAAAGACATCATGTATGACGTCAGTCCGTTCTCGGCACTCGCCCCCGTGTATCACAACGGACGGCTGCGCCTACGCTTTATCGTAGAACGTGGGGCATTGGTCAACCACATTATTGATATTGATGCGACGTCTGGCCTCGTGTATCAATATAGTTCCAAAGACACCGGCCTCTACTCGGCAGCTGCTCTTCGCCTGCTGGTCTATTCCGACATGCTCGAGCTGTGTTTTTCGGGCACGGAAGACACCGTCGAGGCCCACCGCCGACAGCTTGACCGATGCCACGACCTCATGCGGTCGGGACCGGAGTCGGAGTCTCTTCAAAAGATTGGGGACGAGACCCGATGGGTTTTTCGCAGTAATGATCCCAGCATCGCCGTGTCCGCGAGTATGACAGGCGGCGCTCTTGCCCCCTATCCCCCTGCGGCTCAACGAGCAGTGCGTTGAGGAGGACCTCCCCGCTTCGCATTCGAGGGCGAAATACGTGGCCACAAACTTGGCCACCACCTGAACCGTCAGATTGATGACGGCATCGTAGTATCTTATGTCTATCCACTGTGTCTTTGACCGCCGAGCAGATAGCAGCCTATCGCACTCTCGTCAAAGAGTTAAAGCAAGGCGGCGGCATGGCCGTGATGCAGCAAATGGAGCTACTCTGCCAAGACCCAGACAGCTTCTTTGGCTATCCTGGTTACAAAAACCCGAAGCTCGAGGCTACACTGGACCTACTCGCAAGCATCAGTCACAGGGGAGAGGAAGCCATTCTCTTTGCTACTCGCAGAAGCGCGCAACACCTCCTCGCGCAGGCTACGGCCAAGAAGTTCGGCAGCTCCATCATGAAAGGCCTGATCAACGGAGAAACGAAAGACCGCACCGGGCCGATGCGATCTTTTCGCAAGGCTGATGGATTTGCTCTACTCATCTTACCTCCTCGTGCAGCCGGAACAGGTCTGACACTCATCGAAGGAAACCACGTCATCCACTATGGCCGATGGTGGAACCCTGCCGTAGAGGACCAAGCAACCAGCCGAGCACACCGCATCGGCCAAACCCGGCTAGTTCATGTCCATCTCCCCATACTCTCCCCTCCGAAAGAAGAGCAGCTCTGGTCTATAGAGGAGCGCTTGGATGCATTTATTGAATCAAAGCGCGTCAGGGCCGACACCTTGCTCACCCTATCAAGTGGCTTAAATCTCTCCCCCGATGGTTTTTTGCTTCAAGCCCTTGCGGAAATCGGGCCTCAGGAAGTGCTGACATAACACTTTCCAGGCGCCTACTAGCACAACCCTATTCTATCCCAACCGCCAGAAGCTCTGGGAACTGGCGCCCTCTGCGTGGCGAGTGAGCCGTCCCGCCCCTGCCTGTCGTGCCTGTTGTCATCGACGGCATCGCTAGCTGAATATCGGATGTTGTTCGGAAAGAAGCTGAGATAGGCCCACATCCAGCCGCAGTGGGTGCCACCCTGCCACTGGCCTTCACAGAAACGGCAGAGGAGTCTTCCCTCAAGCACTCCGACTCGCCGAATCCGCCCCGTAGACTTATCAAGAGCACTCCTGTCACCAAGTACAGACCAGTACATCTCAACAAGTCTTTCAGCCTCTGGGATTTTGAATGACAAACAGCAACGATACCGCGAGCATCCCCGCTCCTGGCTGGATTCGCGCCGCAGTCCGAATCGCCGAATTCGCTACGATTCAGACGGTTCTCGTGTGGGTCCTAATGGCTCTTATCGCCCACCCAGGCGATACCGATGAATCTTTGGCAAACCAAGCACGTGCGCTTGGCCTGATCACAGCTCCAATCATTTGGTTTGTCTGGCTCCGCGTCCTCGAGCCTCTGGTGATTGAGAAGTACGGAGCCTCGCCCATTAAGAGGATGGTGGGCCTACAGGTCGTAGAGAAGGGAAGCCTCACCAAAGCGACGATTGATGCGCACCGAACGCGAAACAGAGCCCTCTGGCGCTCCCTGTGGCTTGGCCTGCCCATGCTCTGGGCTGTCGGGGCTATGATCCTGGTACTGAAGCTCAAGAGGGGCGTGGAAGAGCCCCACAACGTTGCTGGTAACACACGTGTCGTCATGCTAGACATTGAACGTGCCCAGATCTGGGGCGTCGTGATTTGGGTTCTTTACATCGCCATGTTCTTCTTTAAGTAAGACAAGCCACTCCTCCTCTCCAACTACGACCGACGAGAACCATGAACCAGCTCAAGAAGTACCTTGGCATTGCCTTTATTGCCGCCGTAGCCATCGGAGCCTTTCTGTCGCTGACAGCCATGGCAGACGGATCTCACAGAGACGGATTGGGCCGCTCTCTTAGCGAAGCACCCTTTTTCTTCCGTTTCTTCTTCGGCCAATCCAAGGAGTGGGCTGGATTTCTTTGGTTTCTCGGCGACATCGTATTTTTCTGGGGCGGCCTAGCGATCGGATTTAAGCTTATCAGCAGCTCCGGATCGAAGAGCGAGTCCCAGCCTCCGGAGAAGCAGGCCTACTAAGGAAACGAGGGTAGTGGCCCTGTCGGCAGGCGTGTCGGCAAGACCAGCGCCTGCTCGCACCGGAATGAAGTGGCCGAGAGTTCTACGCACCTCACGGCCCTGTTCCTTGCGCTGAAAAAGAGTATGTGGGCCGTCCCTCGATCAGTAATTTGCGCTTCAACAGGCTTTCTCCGCGACCCGGTAATCTTCATGCACTGGGCTAAGGCGAGAGACCGTCGAGACGCCGTCTCTCCCACTGTAGGCAGCCTTTCTTCGACCGCAACAACCCCGTATTCATAGTACAGAAATGCTATTGCACTCCATGTGTAGTAGACACAAACTCTTGCTTGCCAATTAGGAGACGTGCATTTTATGGTCGACGCTTTGGTTCTCTCAGCCCTACGGGACGGCAACTCCTCCAAGGAGTTCGAAGAAGCTGCCAATCGAAACGCCTCCAGTTTTTGGATATGGATCATTACTGGCGCCGGTTTTTACTTCTGGCTGCCTGGCTGGTGGGTGACCTTCCCCGTACTACTCGGCACCTGGCGCGCTTCTAACTCAGTCATGAGCACGCTTGTGGCTCGAAGGCTCAAAGAGCTTGGAGTATAGCTGTAAGGGCGGTGTAAGGACGGGGCGCAAACATGTGATTTGGCCGGTAGGACACAGGTCAAGAATCAAAAACCTCACATGTAGCCGCGAGAGACTTAAACACTGGCCAGGTGGCCGGGGGAGTTCTCCACTCCCTACTCCGGATGACTATTTCGCAAAGGCCCAGTTGTGGTGTCCAGCGAGTATTCCTCTTGCCAAGTCATAAAGCGCCATTGAGCCAAAAATGGACCTCACCCAAGGTCACGGGCCGCCATGCGGTAGTCGCCTGGGATGGCGAGGAGCCGAGTGAAAGAGCCCTGACGGCCCTCTGTCTTCTCGCGCCCGTGTTGGCCGTGTCGCATCTCACGCTGTTGTCCTATATCCCACCCGCCCCCTGGGGGAGACAATGGGGCAGAGACGGTGCCTGAGCCTGTTGTGATGGATCGTCTCGAAGGGTATCGACGCATTGTGGAGGAGCACTACCCGGCGCTGACGATCGCCACCGAACGAGTCAAGGGACCTACATTGGAAGGGGCTGTCCTAGATGCAGTCACCCGTCTGCAGGCGGACCTGCTCGTTGAGGGTACTCGGGCGGCGACGGGGTGGCGGCGACGGGGTGGCGGCATGTGGTCGGCGGAGCAGGGCTTTTGGACCACGTGATTGGACACTCCCCTGTGCCGATCCTGGTGCTCCATCCAGACCCGGATGCTTCATAAGAGCGCCAGCCAGGGGCGGCGAAGAGGGACCTCTAATCGGGGAACGTTGGCCCAATACCGCAACGACTGGAGAGGGCTCGGCGCACGAGTCGGTTGATCGAGCACCCTATGACGCCACGTTCCTCTGGTGCTTCAGGCGGCGGCGCGTTGAGCTCTGTCGCCGCACGCCCCCCGTGGGTCACTGTCGGGATTGCTATACAGTCCCTCATCTTTCGCAAGACCAGTGAACATGAACTGTGGGCCTGCATAGCACAAGACATACTCGTGGTCCTGTGAAAACAGCGTCTCGCCGTCCTGAGCGCCTCCCCGAGTGCGCCACGTGAAAGACCCCAAGCGACCCCAGCGGGCCTCGGTCGGCCCCCTAAGGTCTCCGAAGAGGCGGTCGCAGAGGACCGTCAGATAGGCGACTTCCTCCTCCGAGATATGGATGAGGCACACTCCATCATCCCGCAGCAGGTCCCGGATGAGGATCAGCCGGTCCTCCATGAACGTCAGCCACCGGGAGTGCTTCCACCGGTCATCCTTGTCCATGAACCGGTCCTTGTAGATGAAGTCCCCGTTGCCCGTGTTGTAGGGGGGTCAATGAGGACAGCCCGGATACGGCCCTGGTGAGTCCGGCGAAGGGCTTCAAGGGCTTCAAGGGCTTCAAGGGCATCCCGGTTGTCCCCTTCAATCAGAAGGTGTCCGGCAATGCCGATAGGAGACAGGGCGGCCTGGGTTTTTGATTGGGACGCGCGCTTACCAGTTCCCCCAAGAGAAGCGGAAGGGCCACCCGCAGCTAGTGCGAGATTCCCGGAAGCAGCTCCGAAAGCTAGGTCGGGCTGAACCGTCAAGAGGGCCACTTCTCCAGCCCTGCGGGCTTCCTCGTCCGCCCGGGTGCCGTCCGGATCCCGGTCCCACCGCAGGCCGAACCGGAGGGTGTCCTCCCGGTCTCGCTGTTCAAGGAGGCGTACCAGGGCCTCTGGGGTGTCAAGGAGATGGGAATAGCGACTCATCTGGGACGGCTGGGGAGAATAGTAACAGTGGGGGCCAAGCAGTCAATTGTCTTTGACAGGATACGCGGTGGGCTGTGGGCACACCACTCCCTTTATCTGCTCCCAACAATACATCCCCGTGCTACTTCTGTCCGACTAAACAGCTATCCGTTAGTATGGCGAGGCCCCTCTGAGGAACTAGTCACCGGAGCGAGATCGGCCCGAAAACCGATCAGCAGACTGTCGAGAGCGAGAAAGGAAAAGTGGAGCCTCCTGCCAGAAAGAACGATGAGAAGCCCCCTCGTCGATCTTGTCAACAAGAGAGGCATGCCGGCCCGTATATTAACTCAGACGGGAACAGCCCGTCACGCACGACGCGGCATGGGCTGTTGACCCGAGGAACACTTTTACGAGCACCGCTCATGACGAAGCTGACGATTCTGCCAGACCCCCAGATTTTTAACACATTTCGGCATATGAACTACTCGCTCGGCGATGCCTTTGCCGAGTTCATCGACAACGCCATTCAGAGCGCGCGCGACCATGAGTTGAAAGAAGTCAACGTCTCAATTGACATTTCATCAGTGTCGATCAGAATCCGAGACGATGCCGGTGGCATTGCAGCCCACAACTGGCAGCGTGCGCTGACCCCAGCGTCACGCCCGCCTGCCACCAAAGGCTCGTTGTGTGAATTTGGCATGGGGATGAAGACGGCCGCCATCTGGCTTGCGAGCAAGTGGACTGTCGAGAGCCGAGACCGCAATGAGCTGCCCCCGATGAAACGGACCGTGCCATTTTCGCTGCGTGCGATGGACACGGAAACGACAAGTGGGGCAGTGACTCTCAAGGTTGAAGACCACGCGCTGGCCAATGATGAAGACTTCCTGCCAGGAACCCAGATTATCCTCACGGATCTTGCTCGAAAGATCAATAGTCACGACGTCAAAGCCATGAAGGAGAGCCTGCGAGAGATTTACCCGCTCTTCCTAAACGGAGAAGAGGCAGAGAAGCACAATTTTCCGAAGTTGATTCTCACCGTGGATGGCGAGCTGCTGAATCCAGAAGATCTCGGCGTCCTCGAGAAGCCAGTCGTCGGCTCAGATGACCTCACGCCAGTGAAGTGGGACCGCACTAACACGCGAACCGTCACGCTTGGAGAAAAAGACATGACGGTGACGATCCGCACCTGGGTCCGAGAAACCGGGTCGAGTAAAACCGGGCGAGGATTTACACTGTTTCGCCGCGGACGTCGGGTACACCGATTCATTCCCGACATCCGGGGGGTGTTGTCACTGGCTAGCCCGACGAACCTCCTGTCGCAGCGACTCGCCGGCTACATCATTCTCCCAGATGACGTTGAAGTCTCTCATCTGAAAGATCACGTTGTCTTGAATGAAGACGACCAGCGCGCACTTGCTGAAATGTTGCGTGACTTCATGAGGGGAGATGTGCATGCGTCGGACGTGTCTTTGCGGCATGACATGGTGCGTCAAGCCAGAGACAGCCGTGTCCGGCAGTCTGCTGCCCAAGTTTCTGCGGAAGCCGCTGCAGAAATGGCCAAAGTCGCTGCAGTGATGACGAGCGCCACCAATGCGATGTCGGTTGAGTTCAACACAGAGATTGCATTGAATCAAGGAGTCGACGGAGACGACCTGCGAGATCGTCTGCCAGGTAGCACCCTGTTCGCGGGAGTGAAGGTCTCACACGAAGAGCGGCCCGGTGGAAAGTTTTTCATTATCAAAACAGAAAAGGAAAGCCCGGTCGATTCGCAAAGCGCAGAGACGATTCACGTGACCGTGAATTCGGACACAGACGCATATCCACATTTTCTCAGCGATACGAGCCCCTCAGTTCGGGAAGGGTTTGACACCTTTGTGGCTGCGGCCGCCATTTTTCTCAAGGTGTGCGTTGACCGCTATGACATGAATGTGGCTCCGCATGTTGCGCTCGAGGCCATGGGGGACGTGATGGCAGATCTTGTGCACACCGCCAGGAAAGCTGCTAACCACCAAGACGGGTCAGCAGGGGCCGTGCACTAAGCCATGCCATACCAGATTATCCTTCCGACAAATAGCACGACCATCCCGTCGACCACGGCGGGATCGGGCTCAGGGTCTGTGGGTGCGGTGACGGCGCGCTCGCAAGTCGAAGCAGCGTGGGGCCGAGAGGGCTCTGGCCGCCAGTGGACCAATGTGGGCTTTGACCTTGCAGGCCGAGCGGCGGAGACTCCTGGAAGTCCTATCTTGGTGTATGGCCAGGTGCAATCCGGGAAGACAGGAGCGATGCTTGAAGTGGTGGCAACAGTCGCAGACGTTGAGGCTCCTGCCTTTGTGCTGTTGGTTACGACCAACAGCGTCAGTCTGACGGGACAAACCATCGACCGATTTGCTGATGCGTTTCATCTTGACGCGACTCGTTTGGTGTGGTGCACTCCTGCGACTCTGTCAAATACGCGCCGCGGCCTAGGGATGAACGGCAGCACAGTGATTCCAAGCACTGCGGACTGGCGCCTTCAAATGATCAGGGCCGGCCTTCCCGGATATATGGGGAGGGCTGGAGTCATTATTGCCAAGAAAAACAAGTCTGACTTGCGCAATGCGCAGACCCTCATGAATGATGTAAACGCATCGCGCAAGAGCAAGGGTTTTGCTGAAATCACACGACTTGTCATTATCGACGACGAAGCGGATCAGGCCAGTCTGAATGGAAAGGCGAGTCGTCAGGATGACACGAGTACTGCGATCTACTCTATGTTGCGGCAAATGAGTGGGCAGTGGGCTGGCGACGTGTCCTATTACCAGTTTACAGCCACACCACAGGCCAACTTGAGTCTGTCTGCGGATAGCGACATGTCGCCGTCGTCCGTCTATTGCCTAACTCCTGGCACCAACTACCGCAGTATTGGAGACTTTTTCGGGATAGCCGGAGAATGTGTCAAGTCAGGCTCTCTGTATGAGAAGAGGATTGGATATCCCGTTCCGACGGACACAAAGAATGCCAAGAACGAGTGGAAGCTTCTGCTTGGAGATCCGTGGAATGATTACGCAGCGAGAGTCGCGCTTTCCGTGCTGCATGGGAAAGGAATACCGGCCTATTCTACCGACTTTTTGTTTCATCCATGCCAAAAGAAAGAGATGCATTACCGAGGAGCGGACGTACTTCGGACCCTCTCGCTGAAGCTCCAATCTCAGCTGCTCGCATCCACCGTCAAGAGTGACATCAGTGGCATTAATGGATTCATCAAGAGTTGCGAGCGGATAGATCTGCTTATGGCAAGCGATGGAAGCTCCACACTGGCGTTGAGTGTCAAAGAAAACCCAGCGTTTCGAGCCCAGATTGCGAACGCCCTAGAGAACCTTCAATGGGTGGTATTTAACAGCGACGAGCGCATTGAAAGCCGGGAGCGTCTCCCGAAGAAAAACGGCGCTACCTCCATTGTGTATATCGGCGGCACAGGGCTTGGGCGTGGGGTGTCGTTCCCTCATGTCTCTGTCATGGTGATGTGGCGGTGGTCTGATGCGGCAAAGATGACCCAGATTGACACGGCACTTCAGGCGGCCCGGTTTCTCGGGTATCGGTCTGATGAGAAGCAAAAGATGTTTGTGTTGTATATTCCCGAGGAGCTCAAGCGGACATATGCGAACATTGCAGAAAGCGACCGAGTGATGCGAGAACAACTGCTCGAAATGCATAACGAGACTGGCGGGATTCACGCCGGGAGAATTGAGCTATTGGGAGCAGAGAACCTGCGGCCATCAGCCACAGCCAAGCTCGACAAAGAGTATGACGAGACGAGCCATTCCGGCCACATTGTCTCGTTCCGTAATGTTCCAGACACGCTCGTGTCGAAAGCCACCCGCGCACAGTCAGATAACGCCATCCACCAAGAACTCATTCAGTCAGCCGTCTGGACCCTAGCGTATGGAGAAAAGCACCTGAAAGCGAGCATGCCTGGCAAGGCGATCGCCGCGGCGCTTCGGCGGGCATTCACTCGTCAGTACCTGACGAAGGATGAGCTCGTCCGAGCCAACAAGGCGCTTGCACAACTCGAGGCAAGCGAAACGGTCCCCGTCTATCGATTCTACGCGGCGAAGCCAAATAGCTCATCTACCAAGGGGTGTCGGGAATTCACTCTCAAGAATAGTGCCGTCAAAAACTTCAAGTTTCACCCACCCGGCGAGATGTCATCGGATGCAATTTTGCGTGAAGATTCACTGGGCGGGGTCGGATTGTCGTGGTTCGGCGTGAGGCACTCAAGTCTGAGCGAGGGACCGTATCTCGGAATTCAAATTGCCGTTCCCAGCACGGGGTATGGTGAGATGACGGTGTACACCCGAGACCATCGCAGTGCCTAATACAGAGTAAGAATCTCTTTGACTGAGGGGGGACTGTACCATGGGAGAAACGGATAGAGCGGCCAATAGGGCCTCTCTCGAAGACGCGCTATTGGCAGTGCTCACGTCTTCTGAGCACGCAACAGGGGCGACACTCACCATTGCGTCTAAGGCAGAAGCAGAAGGAGTTCGGTGTGTTCGCTTCGTCTTGAATAAAGATAGGGAGAACCCGATTGTCCATGTTGTTGTCGATCGGCACGCAGAAAGCCTAAGTGGTGCGCTTCCAGCAGGATGGGAGCGGTCGAATCCGGAGCCATCCATTTCCTTGGCCGTGTCTGAAAAGACAGAAGGAGAGACCGCCTGGCACGCGAGCATGATTGGCCACCTACTCATGGAAGACTTTCCATCGGCATGGACTGCTACCGGAGAGTCTCTCAAAGTTCTGCTCGAAAGAATTGCGAGATTGCGCTCGGCAGCGTCTCAACATCGGAGCCAGCGAACTGGCCTCTGGGGAGAAATTGCGTACCTGTCACAATTGTCCCACGAAGGATTCGTCGCGCTGGTCCGTGGATGGGCGGAAGGCGGTTCGACTACGGGGGATTCGACCTTAGACTTTTCTACCACGGATGAAAACCAACGGTCAGTCAGTATCGACGTCAAAACCACCGCCGGCTCATCGAGGCGACATTTTGTGAGCATCGCCCAGCTAAACACGAGCCGCTCTCCCCTCCTCGCATCAATGCTTGTTACGCCCTCGGGAAGCGGTCTCTCACTGCTAGATCTGTGGAATTTGGTGAAAACACAAAGGGGAGATCTTCTATCGCCACTGCCGACATGGGCATCCGAAGTGGAGGACCGCATTGCCGAACTCACTGGCGAGGTAGTCTCGGACACGCTAGAAAGATATAGCCTGCCAGCAGCGCTCGAGAGTCTTCAGCATTACTCGCTCAGCCCCATAGAGAAGCTTGCGTCGCACCCTGGCATCATCGGTGGCAAAGTTGAATTGGCGGCGTCAAGTCTTGAGGCGGTAGCAAGTCCATGGGGGAGGTGGGTCTCTAAAAACAATGAGTTGCCAGCAAGATCAGAGGTCTACAAGGAACGACTCGAGGCGGCGAGTCTCTCACTTAAAAGGCTTTTACAGGCATGAGTTTTCAGAGTAGGGCATAGAGGTTTCTACGGCAGCCCGTTTTGCGGCGATCCGTCTCTCACTTCAAAGTGACGTCATACACGAGGTGGCCGAGACCGTGTGCGGACCGGAGGAGCGACCCGCTAGTCGCCGCAGGCGGTTCGCGGGTGTCCGCACGGTCGGGAGCACGGAGCGTACGCATAAAAGATGGGGTGAAGAGTTTTGGCGGACTTTCTGCGCCTCGCCGAGTAGCATCAAAAGCTCGATGCCAAGGAGAGTACTGTACAAGGCCGGGTACCTCGAACGAGACCTACCGGAGGAGTATGGTAAGGCTCAAGACAGACACCGTGCCATTGACCCTCTGAAATGCCCGACCACACCACGAGCCCTACGAGCCCTACGAGCCCTACGAGCCCTACGAGCCCTACGAGCCAGCGAGGACTACAGGGCGAAAAGAAACGCGGGGTACTCAAAGAGATACAGAGTACCCTCGGGCGCATTGAAGGCGTGCTCCAGCGGGCGCAGACCTTCGAGTTAGCACAGGCGGAGTTCGTGAGCCTCAGGGAGGACTTCTCGGTACTGGCCGCAGTACTCCCCCTCGCGTCGGCACGAGAGAAGGCGAGCCTCTTGCGGACCGATATTGGAGGACGACTCAGAGCGCTCACACAGCGAACCGATGTGGTAGCGCATCGGTTGTTTCCAGCAATGAGTAACAGCGTGCTCGACTTGACCACCGTGTGGCTGGAACAGACTGGTGCCTCAGGAGAAGAGATCACCGCGGTGATACATGCGTGGAAACACCTCACCGCGGTGACCCCGAAACCTCTATTGGTGCGCATTCCGACGATGCCGAATGCGACGGCGGAGCACTGGGAGCGACTGTGGGGTCCGGAGAAGATTCCCATGTTTCCGGATCCGGTACACTTTTGGAGTGGCCTTATGAGCTATCGATGGGGAGACAGCTTACCACCGCGTGACCCGGCGTGTCCCGACATTGGACACCGACCGGCGCTCGCCGTGTGGTGTGTGCGGGCGCTGACACGAAACATGGTTGCCTATAAAGACTTCGTCAGAACAGAAGGCCAGCGGTATGTGGTGACAGAGCAGCAAATTGATGGAATGGTGCACGAACTCATTACGGCGCTTCCATGGCTGCCGCGGGAGGCCATCGTCGAAACGCTTCGACTCTGTGCGATGAGCGGCTACGGGGTGAAACCGCTCCGCAAACGCCTCACCGAGACACCACAGATCATCGAAGCCTGCGATGTATCCGTCATCAAAGCATTTCTCCTCTCCACATCCCCCCACAGTCGCGAACTAGGGGTTTGGCTCATGGCCCAGAGAGCGGCACATTCGCATCAGACACCACAAGAGATTGTATCCGATGCGGTGGCCCCTGTGTCGAATGGAGCCGAGGCGAGCGCCGCGTGTGAGAAGACACAATCACCCCCCGCAATCACGCAGGTCCGGCCGTCAAAGACGCGTTAACGGCAAGCAAGGAGCTTTTAGGTCTTCAGGTCAGGTAGATCTTTTAAACCCACTAAAAAGACCTCAAGATCGGTATTTAGTACTTTTGCTGCGTGCCCAATACCTAAAACACTATGAATCCATCGTGGAGTAAAAAAAAAGAAGTTAAGATCCGGGCCCTCCAAACCCTAAAACTTCTAGACGAATCCCTTTCTCTTTCTCCTAACGGGGGTATTGGAATACTGGACCCCGACTACAAAACGATGCTTGATATTCTAACCGAAACACTCGTTTTCTCGTCAGGCCTCATCAAAGAGTCGTGTTACAGGCTAGTTAAAGAGGCAGTCTTTTCCTGCGTTAGCTCTCGCGATGTCACAGAAGAAACATTTATCAAAGAGCTTGAGCAAGCATACAAGAAAAGGCAAGCGATACGAGTGAAATCCTTTCACCTGTTGACGCAAATTTCTCTACCGGGGCTAGGGAGCACACCAGACGCAGTTTTACCAATGGGCACAGTTCGTTTTTACAAAACGAGGCCTGATGTTTACGTGGATTCCGGCCTTGCCGCAATATCAAAATACCAGAACGAGATGACGACAACAATGCCTTCTCATTCGTGGGCCGTCGCTGAAATTACTGCCAAAGACTCAGTCGAAGCAATAGAGGTCGGTGTAAAAGCGATATCGCTACTCTGTTGCATTTGGAACATGCATCTTCGGACGTATGGCGCTATTCATCTAGGGAACGTCAGAGAGAATCAAATTGTTGCTGGTCCTTATTACACCCTCCACGAAACCACTGGGGCTGGCATTTCTATTCCCATGTGGATAAACCCAACGTACCGGGAGCTTGTGCCGAACTTTAACTCTTCGCAAAGATTGACACGATTGCGCCGGGATGAAAAGATTTGGCTAGGCCGACTACCCAGATTGACCTACAGCAAAAAGATAACCGAACTCCTTGTTCGGTACGACTCAGCCCTAGACGAGACCAACCCCGCTCAGGCATTTACTAGTATTTGGTCTGTTTTAGAAGAGCTAACAGGCGCCAGCAACGCCAATTACGATGGTATTATAAGGCGTGCTTCTTTCGTTTATCTTCGCAGCTCTGAAAGCAAACTATTTCTTCAGCACATGAGAGAGAGTCGCAATCGAATAGTTCATGACGGGGAAGACTTCGGTCCCGCTCGGAACCTCGTGACGATGATCATAAGAATCACGGACCGCATTCTAGGGATTCTGCGCAAACAATGTCGCCGATTTGAGAGTTTTGAGGACTTTGGCAACTTCTTGGACTTGTCCGTAGACAAAAAACAACTAGAGAAAGAAATAGCCCTGAGAGCGCTCGCCCTTCGCGTCATCCGGTAAATTTAGATATTGCCTCCGGATAAACGAAGGGCGCATATGTTAGTCTGTGTACTATTGGTTCATCCCTTAGGAACTTTCCGCGAGCCCGCAGATCAAGCATTAGATGAGGCGGGTCCGGATACTGGTGGGCGAAGAACAGCCAAGACCCGGACACTGCATTGCCACAGAGGTATTCCATCGCATAACGCCTCAACAGCACCACGTATAATACGATGTAGGCCAGAACCGGTACCTCTTTCCCTAGGGTATTTGATGAACATGACACACCTCACGCATGCAGTGACTGCGTATCTTGATCGCCTCGACATCACCGCGGATCAGCCTATCGCGGTTGGCGGTGTGCTCGTTGAGCGCTCCAAGGGTATTGAGCAACTCATGGCAATGGTCGACGTGCTCGGCATGCGAGTGGTCGCCGTCACCAAGACCATGTCGCCGCCCGTGACACACGTTGACATGTGCCGCACGACGGCTGATGCGGCGAGCATGGTGAATGAAATGCTTGCGTTCGAATCGCGAGTACTGGTTGGTGGATTTCACCTCGAGAGTGGTGCTCCGGTGAAGCTCCTCTAAGCCTCCCTCCTACGAGACGCGAGACGCAGTCAGAACAAGGGGGTTGCTACAGTGATGTGGCGACCCCCTTATGTCATGCGACCTACTCGTGTCGGGCTAATCCCCCGTGTCAGGCTAATCCCTCGTGCCAGGCGGGTCCTACCGACTGTACGCCGTCCCGTTCGGACTCCGCCGGGAGATGGAGAGCGCAGAGGCGACGTGACGTGATACGTCGGTGCCAACGTGGTGAGAACAGGGCGTGGTGGATGTGGAGGAGACCTGAGACGGGATTTCCCTAGTGGTACAGATCTCGCCGAGCACGCGCCTCCCTCAGCGCAGACTAGCGAATCGCTCTTGTGGCGTGTGCCCCTGCAGCGGCGACAGATCCTGGGTGCGGTGTCGCAGTGCGAGATAGTTTGCCAATCAGTCGAATCGCCTCTTCACGCACGTCCCGATCTGGCGAGACGAGGCACGGACGAAGATAGTGAGCCACATGGGACTGACTCGCGCCTGAAAAGCTTGGGAGGGATCCCGCAGCCGCCCATGCGCGACAGAGCTCCCCGCCAACGGCAGTCAGAAGAGAAGGGCTGGACCGGTGTTCGCTCAACAGCTCCACTGTCGAATCGATGGCGGCCGTCGGCCATTCGTTCGAAGGAATCACCACAGAC
>Ga0163144_10005265_pt1 | contig 28782 bp, 20 predicted proteins | sample OliLak19BULKMAT1_FD_123175 | JGI IMG/M metagenome (GOLD analysis project Ga0163144, IMG submission 123175) | Freshwater microbial mat bacterial communities from Lake Vanda, McMurdo Dry Valleys, Antarctica - Oligotrophic Lake LV.19.BULKMAT1 | ecosystem: Environmental > Aquatic > Freshwater >...
CCCCTCCCCTCCGCCTCCCCACCCCGGGGGTGCGCGATCGACCCGCGGGGCTTGGGTTCGCGAGCGCGATCGGTCGAAGAGGGGGGCGGTCCCTCTGGAGGTCCACGGCCGTGGGGGCGCGCGCGCTGGTGCTGTGCGGGCTCGCGGCGATCTCGATCGCCGGCGGGACAGCACGCGCGGACGAACCCCCGGCGCCGGCGACGCGAGGCCCGGCGACGCGAGGCCCGGCGACGCGAGGCCCGGCAGCCGCCGCGACGGTGGCCGCCGCTCGCGGGGCGCCGGCCGGCGACCTCGACGGTTCGGTCGAAGGGGTCGAGGTGGAGGCCCCCGACGACGAGCGGGGGCCGATCGCCGAGGTGTCCGGCGGGGTCGAGGTCTGGGGCGCGTACTTCGACCGGGGCTTCCTCGTGGAGGCCGCCGCGTTCGTCGTGCAGCCGTGGATCGCGGTGGACGTGCCGCTGCTGCGGTGCGCCGGCGCCGTGGACGACGTGCGCTTCGTGGCGGACGGGTTCGCCAGCCTTGAGGACGGCGAGACCGGGCTCGGCGGCGGGCCCCACGCCCCCAAGGGGTGGTACGAGGCCGACGTCTGGCTGGGCCTCGCGTCCCACGTGCGCGAACGGCTCGACGTCCGCCTCGACTACCAGCTCTCGTGGAGCCCGAACGGTTCGTTCGAGCGCTTCGAGGAGCTGGCGCTCCAACTCGACTACGACGACGAGGCGACGTTCGCGTCGCGCGGAGGGCGGTTCCGCGGGTTCGCGCCGACGATGCTCCTGGCGTGCGAGACGCGCGGGCAGAACGACGACGGCCGCCACCTCGGTCGCTACCTCGAACTCAGGGCGGAGCCGCGCTGGGCGTGCTGCGGCGAGGGCGAGCCGGCGCTCGACCTGTCCGTACCCGTACGCCTGGGCCTGAGCGTCGGGGACTATTACGAGGACGCGGACGGGCGCGACGAGACGTTCGGCTTCGTCGCGGTCGGCGTGCGCCTCGCCGTCGGCCTGGGGCGCCTCTCGCGGCCTCTCGACGACTGGACCGCGACCGCGACGGTCGGCGGGATCTGGCTCGGGGACCACGCGGCGGAGGCCGGGGACGGTCGCCGTTCGCGCCTGGTGACGGCGTTCGGCCTCGCCTGGGAGCCCTGACATGCCGGTCCGCCGCGCCCCGTCGATCCGCGCCCGCACCCTCTTTGCGATCCTCGCCGTGCTCGTCCCGGGCACCGCGAGCTTCCTCCTCGTCGGTCACCTCGTCGTGGACGCGAGCTTCGCGCGGCTGGAGCGGGCCGCAGCGACCGAGGACGTCGCGCGGTGCGTCGAAGCGCTCGGGTCGGAGGTCGAGGCGGTCCAGCGCATCGCGTCCGACTACGGCCAGTGGGACGACGCGTACGACTTCATGGAGGACCGCTCCGAGGCGTTCGTCACGTCGAATCTCACGGTCGAGACGTTCGCGGTGAATCGGCTCGAGGTCGTCTGGTTCGTTGACCCCTCCGGCGCCGTGATCTTCGGTCGGTGCTACGACCTGGCCACGAAACGGCCCCGCGAGCTCCCCGAGTTGCCGACGTCGGCCTGGCCGGCCACCCATCCGCTCCTCGGTCGCCCCGAAACGCGCGCGCTCGCCGGGTTCGTGCCGACGTCGCTCGGCACGCTCGTGGCCGCGGCGCGGCCCATCACGAAGAGCGACGGCTCCGGGGCGCCTCGGGGGCAACTCGTCATGGGGCGCTTCCTCTCGCCCGAGATCGTGCGCACGCTGCGCGAACGGGTGCGTGTCGACTTCGCCGTGCTCCCGGCGCGCGGCGACGGCGGCGTCGCCGTCCCCGTCCTCGACGAACTGCGGCGCGGGGCCGCGACCGCGATCCGGGAGGTCTCGTCCGACAGGATGGACGCGTATCGCGAGGTCCTCGACGTGAGCGGGCGACCAGTGCTCGTCGTCCGCGCGTCGCTCGGGCGCGAGATCCGCGCCCAGGGACGGGTCGCCGCCGCGTGGGCGACGGTCTACGGCGCGGTCGTCGCGGCCGGGATCCTCCTCGCGCTCTACCGGATCCTCGGCCGGAGCGTGGTGGGTCCCGTGACGGCGCTCGGCGGGCACGTGCGCGCGATCGCCGGCGATCTCGAGCGCGCAGCGGCGGTGCGGGTGCCCGTCGGCCGCCTCGACGAGGTCGGGCGGCTCGCCGAGGACGTCAACCTCCTCCTGTCGCGGCTCGACGAGACGCGCACGCACCTGCAGCACGCGAAGGAGCTCGCGGAGGCGGCGAGCGCGGCCAAGGGACGGTTCGTCGCGCACATGAGCCACGAGATCCGGACGCCCATCAACGGCGTCCTCGGCATGACGGAGGTGCTGCTCCGCTCGTCGTTAAACGCGGACCAGCGGCGCTGCGCCGAGACGGCCAAGGCGTGCTCCGAGGTCCTCCTCTCGATGATCGGCGACATCCTCGACTTCTCGAAGATCGAGGCCGGACGGCTCGACCTCGAGGCGATCCCGGCCGATGTGGAGGGGTTGCTCGACCAGGCGTTGACCGTCGTGGGCCACGCGGCCGAGTCGAAGGGGCTCGCCCTCTGGGTGCGGATCGAACCGGACGTCCCCGCGGAGCTCCTGACCGACCCGACCCGGGTGCGGCAGGTCCTCGTGAACCTGCTGGGCAACGCCGTGAAGTTCACCGCCTCCGGTGGGATCCGGGTCCGCGTCTCCGTCGACCGGGTGCCCGGGGCGCCGCCCACGGTCCGGTTCGCGATCACCGACTCCGGCGTCGGCATTCCGCGTGACCGCCTCGCCGTCCTCTTCCGCTCGTTCCAGCAGGTCGACACGGCCACCAATCGGCAGTTCGGGGGGACCGGCCTCGGCCTCGCCATCAGCCGGGGCATCGTGCGCGGGCTCGGGGGGCAGATCGGCGTCGAGAGCGAGGTCGGCCGGGGGGCGACGTTCTGGTTCACCCTCCCGACGACAGGCGTCGCGCCGGTCGCGCCCGAAGCGCCCCGTTGGCGCGGCCTGCGGGCGCTGGTCGCGATCCCGGTCGAGGAGGCGCGGAGCGCCGTCGCTGCGACGCTCGCGCGATGGGGTTTCGAGGTCGAGGACGTGCCGTCCCTCGACGCGGCGCAGGGTGCCCTCGAGCTGGCGCACGTCGTCGGCGCGCCCTTCGACGTGGCCGTGCTCCGCGTCGATCGCGACGATCCGGCGATGGGGGTGATCGAGCGAATCGGCGACGGGCACGCACGGCCGCGGGGGCTGGTGCTGCTCGCGCCGTCCTCCGCCCGCGACGAGCGCTTCGAGCGGATCCGCCGGCTCGCCGACGCGCAGGTCGTCGTCTCCCCGTTCGTGCCGCGCGCGTTCCGCGTCGCCCTCTCGGCGGCGCTCGACGGCGTCGCCGACGTGGCGCCCGCGGGTGTCGTGGTGACGCCGGCGACGCGGCGCCTCCGGATCCTCGTGGCCGAGGACAACGACGTGAACCAGGAGGTCGCGCGCCGACTGCTCACGGGCCTCGGGCACGAGGTGGTCGTCGCGCCCGACGGAGAGGAGGCGGTCCGGCGCTTCGACACCGCGCCGTTCGACGTCGTGCTCATGGACGTGCAGATGCCACGCAAGGACGGCTACGAGGCGACGGCCGCCATTCGGGCGCACGAGGCGGGCACGGGCCGGCGGGTGCCGATCGTCGCGCTCACCGCGACCGCGGTGGCGGGGGAGCGCGAGCGCTGCCTCGCCGCCGGGATGGACGACCTGCTGACGAAGCCCGTCCGGCTGCATGCGCTCGAGCGGACCCTGCGCGAGATCGCGTGCGGCGCCCCGCGGGCCGCCGTCGTGGACCGCTCGCCGTGCGTGGCGGAGCCCGCGGCCGACCCCGCGCCGGCGCCGGCCGCGCCCGCCGCCCCGAGCGCGCCCGCGCGGTCGGAGATCTTCGACCTCTCGGCGCTCGGCCTTCCGCCGGAGGAGACCGCGACGCTGGCGGTCGATGTCGCGAAGGCGTTCCTCGACAACGTGCCCCGCGTCTGCGCGCGCCTTCGCCTCGCCGTGGAGGCCCGCGACGTCCGCGAGATGGGACGGCAGGCGCACGCGTTGAGGGGGGCCTGCCTCAACTTGCGCGCGCCCGACGCGGTCCACGAACTCGCCGCGATCGAGCGGGCCGCGGCCGGTGGGGACGTGCAGGCGGGCGGCGACCGGCTCGACGCGGTCGAGACGGCCGTCGAGGAGATCCTGCGGGCGGCCGACGCGGTGGTGGCGCGCGGTTGACGCCGGACCCGGTCGTCACCGCTGCTCGAGCCAGGCGCGGAAGCCGGCCTCGAGTTTGCCGAGGTCGGCGCCGAACTCCTGCTGGAACGCCGCCGTGGACGGGAGCACGTCTTCCTGACGGGGCTTGCCGGCCTCGGCCCCGAGCGCGGCGCCGCGGCAGACGGGCTCCCAGCGCTGGAAACGCGCGGTCACGTCGGGCGGCGCGGCCGTGCGTAGCCAGCGGAGGAAGGCCCACGACTGCGTGTAGAAGGACGCGCCCTTCGCCCGCGCGGCGATCAGGAGTTTGAGCGCGTTCCCCTTCAGCAGGTCGGCCAAGGGGAGGTAGGCGCCGTCGGCGCGGATCGCGGCCAGCCGGCCGGCCGACATCATGCCCCCGGCGGCGAGCTTCCCGTCGGCCCAGGTGAACGTGCCGTCGCCGCCGAAGGTCTCGGCGAACCCCTCCGCGTACCACGACGGCATGACCGCGGGCGTGACGCCGTACTGGTACAGATGGGTCAGCTCGTGCAGGCACATGCCGCGCACCGACTCGGGCGGCAGGTCCTCGGCGCAGACGACGGCGGTGAACGTGGCGCCGTCGGCGAGCCCGGACGCCGCCGCGAAGCCCTCGCGGCCCGCCGCCTTGCACCACGTGCCGTACGTCGCGCGGTCCTTGAAGACGAACAGCTGCATCTTTCGCGTCGGGCGGCCGTCGGTCTCGGCCTCGAGCACCGGCAGCAGCGCGGTCGCGATCGCGTGGACGTCCTTCGCCTGCTCGGCGCTGGCCGCCGAGCGCACGCGGAGCCGCTCGCCGTCGGCCTCGAAGACCTCCGTCACCTCGGGAGTCAGGGCGAGGAACGCGTCGCGCAGGTACAGCTTGCCGTCGATGGTGATCGCCTCGGCCTTCATGCGGGCCGAGACGTCGGCGGGGATCTTCCCGGCCTCGATCAGCACCTGCCCGTTCGCGTCGAAGGCGAGCGGCAGGTCGGTCAGGCGGACGACGGCGCCGTATTCGCCGTAGCCCTCCTCGAGGAGGTCGGCCTTGATCGCGTCGCGGGCGAGCTTCATGCGCTGCCGCTGCATGTCGAGTTCGACCTGCCGGGCCTTCTTCTCGTAGGTGTCGAGGATCGCCTTGGGCTTCTTCTGGACGTACTTCCAGAACTTGTCGCCCCACGTCCGCATGATGTCGACGAGCTTGATCGCGAGCGGGTGCTGTCCCTCGCTGACCTCGACCGCGCGGAGGAACTCCGCGGTCGCCTGCGGCGGCAGCCCGGCGTCGCGGCACCAGATCCCGAGCTTCATGTGGGCCGCGCTCGCCTCGAGCTTGATCCCGCGCTGGGCGTTGGCGAACAGCGCGCGGGCGCGCGCCAGGTCGCGTTCGCCGCCGACGACGGCGCCGCCCGTCCACAGGAGCACGAGCCCGACCGCGATGGACCGCGTCCACGCTGTGCGCATCGGCCGTCCTCTTGCCGTCACGTCGAACGGGCCCATGGTGCCACGGAACGGGCGGCGTCGAAGTCCCGGGGGGCGTCCGGTGGCCCCCGGGCCTCGCGTCCCGTCGGCGGCTGCCGCTACTTCCGCTCGGCCTCGGCGGCGGCCTTCGCCCTCTCGTCGGACGCGAGCGCGGCGAGCAGCGCGGCCCAGCGGGCGTCGGGGGCCTTCGCCGCCGCGTAGGCGCGCCCCACCGCGGCGGCGAGCGTCGCGCGCGCCACCCCGGGGTCCTGCGGGACCCGCTCCGACGTCTCGACCTTCGGCGGCGCGGCGAACGCGCGCGCCACGACCGTCTTGTCGAGCACGTCGGCCGCGCCGCCACCGCCGAGCTCGGCCCATGCGTTCACGACGACCGCCAGCGTCCGGACGCTGCGCTCCCAGTCGGAGAAGCGCATCGTCTCGCCCATGCGCTTCCGGTCGAAGTAGGCGACCCACGCCGTGACCGCGCCGCCGAGCGCGGGCCCAGCCTCGGCGTCGCGCACCGCCGCGAGCGCGCGGGCCGCCGCCGCCACGAGGACGCTCGCCTCGCGCCGGGCCTCCGCCGCCACGACCTTGCGCAGCGTGGCCGCGGGCGCCGCGTCGCCGAGCAGGCCGAGGAGGCGCGCCGCCTGGGCGCGGCCGTGCGTCGGCGCCTTCTCGTCCTTCAGGACCTTCAGCGCGCCCTCGGCGACCCCCGCGGGCTTCTCGGCGGCGAGCGCGTCGACCTGCGCAACGCCGCGCCCGCCGCCGAGGCGGACGGCCGCGAGCCGCTCGTCGAGCGGCACCACGCGGCCCTCGAGGGCCGCGAGCGGGTCGCCGAGGTAGGTCTTCTCGTCCGGGGTCACCTTCCCGACGAACGACGAGCGCGGCCACAGGCCCTTCGACGCGGGGTCGAAGTTGCGGCGGGGCAGGAGGAAGTCGAAGAGCTCGACGCGCACGCTGTCGGGGCAGCCGTGGCCCTCGCGCTCGAGTTCGGTGTAGCGGTAATCGGGCTGCGACGGGTCGTCGTGCAGGCGCTTCGCCGCGGCGCGGTCCGGCGCCACGGGGATGAAGTCGTTGGCCGAGTGGTAGACGAACACCGGCGTCTTCGTGTCGATCAACGGCTTCAGGTTGCCGTCGCCCGCGCCGGCCATGGGGGAGACCGTCGCGAAGAGATCGGCCATCTTCGGTCCCAGCGACCACGTGCCGTAGCCGCCCATGGAATGGCCCGTGAGGTGGATGCGGTCGACGTCGACGTGGTAGAGGAGGCGCACCTCGGCGATCACGTCGCGGACGAGGCTCTCGTTGATCGGCTGACCCCACGTCGCACGCTGCGCCGTGGGGCAGACGACGATCACCCCGCGCTCCGCGGCGAGCCCGCGGTAGAACATCATCGCCGACGGCCCGCTGCCGACGACCTCGTCGCCCTCCTTGCCGTCCGGGCCGCCGCCGTGCAGGCCCACGAGCAGGGGCCAGGTCAGCGCGGCGTCGTACCTCTGCGGCCCGTCGTCCGGCACGAAGATCGTGTAGACGGCGCCGACGTACCGGTCGGCGTGGAGCGACAGCGGGACGTCTTCGCGCAGGCCCGTGGGCATCTTGCCGCTGCGGGCGTACCGTTCGAGCTCCTCGGGCTTCGCCACGAGCCCGCGGCGCAGGAGGTCGGCGTGGAGCGGCTTGCGCTGGGCGGGGTCGGCCTCGAGGATCAGCTTCCGCAGCCCGGTGACGAGATCGCCGTCGAGGTCGGGGTTGCCGCGCGCCAACTCGGCCGCGCGCACCGCGCCACCGACGGCGGCGAGCGCCTCCGCGTCGTCGGGCACCTCGGCCAGGAGGAGCAGCCAGGCCATCTCGGCGTGCGCCTTCAGCTTCTTGTCGCGGGCCCAGCGGGCCGTCGCCCGCAGTTCGTCTTGGTCGCCCGGCGTGCGCCCGCGCAGCCGGCGGAAGAACTCCGGCTCGGGGTGCGGCTCCACCTCGACGCGCTTCACCTGGTCGGCCGGCAGGCGCACGACCTCGTAGGTCATGCCGGGGTTCGTCGAGAAGTGCGGGTTGAACACCACCTGCGTCTCGGTCCGCGAGACGACGACGCCGCGCACCGGCGGCCCCTTCTTCGGCACGAGCAGGTCGGCGCGCGCGGGCGGGCTCGCCGCCACGAGGAGCCCCAGGCCGAGCGCGCGCGCGACGTGGACGGCGAGGGACGGGCGGCGGCGGGGCACGCGGGGATCCTACGGCGCGTCGCCCGGCGGCGCACGCCCGTGGTCGTCGCGTCGCTTGACGAGCCCTCGGGCCTCGGTACCGTCCCTTCCTTCGAGGAGCCCGTCGTGAACCGCTTCGTCACCGCCCCGTGTCCGATGCATCGAATGCCCACCCCGCTCCATCCGGAGCATGGTGGCTTCCGCATGCGTACCGGGCACGGTCGCGGTTGTTGACGAACCGCTGACGTCCCGACGCTGACGAGAGGCCACCGCGATGCGGTGGCCTCTTTCGTTTCCGGCCCGCATCGCTCCGCTGACGCCTCCGCGCGCGCCTCGCGCCGGGGACGCGCCGGCGTCCCCGACCCCCGACCCGAGGAGCGATCCATGTCCCCGTCCGCCGCGAACCCTGCCGCGTCCCCCGTCTCCCCCGTCTCCGCCGTCTCCCCCGCTTCCCCCCTCTCCCCGGTCTCCCCCGTCCCTGCGACCCACCGGGTCGCGCGGATCGACGCCCTGGCCTTCGTGCTCGCCACGTTCGCGGCCCTGGCCGCCAAGGCGGGATGGTTGCCGGTGCTGCCGTGGTAGCGACCTCCGTCGTCCGTGCGGCCGACGTCCGCGCGCGGCCGGCGCTCTCCGCCGCCGTCGCGGTCCCCCCAGGCGCGGGGCGGCACCGCGCCCGCGTCCGCACGTTCGTCGGCCTCGTGGCGTTGGTGGCGCTGGCCGCGCTCGGCCGCGGGGTGCACGGCGTCGTGGGCGGCCTGCAATTGCCGCTCACCACCCTGCTCCTCAGCATGGCCGTCGGCGCGCTGCTCGCACGCTCGCCGCGCACGCGCCACTTCGATCCGCCGGCCGAGGTGCCGCTCGCCCTCGGCATGATCCTCCTCGGCGTGCAATTCGAGGCGAGCACGTTCGGCAAGATCGGGTTCACCGGCGTCGCGGGGCTGCTCGCGCACTGGGCCGTGGTGGGCGGCCTCTTCGCGCTCGCCGCCCGCCGCGGTTGGCTGCCGGGACGCGAGGCCGGCGTGCTCGCGGTCGGGCTCACCGGGTGCGGTCTCTCGGCCGTGCTCTCGGCGGTCCGCGGCGACCCGCAGGCGCCGCACCACGTCCGCACGGTCGCGGTCGCCACCACGCTCGCGGCCGGAGCGTTGGGCTTCGCGATGATGCCGTGGGTCGGACCCGCGGTCGGGCTCTCCGGCGAGGGCCTGGCGCGCTGGGCGAGCACGAGCCTGCCCACGACCGCGGAGTCGGTCCTCGTGGCGGCGCCCCACGGTCCCGAAGCCCTGCGCCTCGCCGGCGCCTGGCGCTTCCTCGTGAACGCGCTGCAGTGGGCCCCGATCCTCGTCTACCTCGCCCGCTTCGGGCCGCGGGACGCGGCCGCGCGCGGCGTGCGCGGGGCGCTCCGTCGGGTGCCGACCTTCACGTGGGGGCTCGCCGCGTTCGGCGCGCTCGGCGTGGCGGGCGCGTTCGGCGCGGGGGAGCGCCTCGCGCTCGCGCGCCTCGTGAACTGGGCGTTCCTCGCGGCGCTCGCGGGCGTCGGCCTGCGCACGCGACTCGGACCGCTCGTGCGCAGCGGGGGACGCGGGGTGCTCGTCGCCCTCGTGGCCTGGGCGATCGCGTCCGCCGTGGCGCTCGGGGTCGTCCGCGCCACCGCGCCGGCGCAACCTTCCGCCCGCGCCGCCGCGTGGCACAACGACGCCATGTCCGCGCCGACCGCCGACGATCTCCCGCTGCAGAGCCGTACGTCGGCGGCGTGGGCCCGCGCGGCGCTCGCCGACCCGCTCGCCCTCCTCGACGACCACGCCCATCTCGAGCGGAAGGCGGCCGCGAACGCGCTCACGCTCCTCACGCGGATGCCGGCCGACGCGAAACCCGAGGCCCGCGCCGGATGGGCCCGCGCGCTCGCGGCGGTCGCCCGCGACGAGACGGAGCACCTGGCGCTCGTGCTCCGCGTGCTCGGCAAGCGCGGCGGCGCGCCCTCGCGCCTGCACCGCAACCCGTACGCCGCCGACCTCCACCGGCTCGTCCGCGTGGGGACGGGCCGCGACGAACTCCTCGACCACCTGCTCGTGTGCGCGCTCATCGAAGCCCGGTCGTGCGAGCGGTTCGAAGCGCTGGCCGCCGTGGCGCCGGAGATCGACCCCGAACTGGGCGCGCTGTTCCGCGGCCTCACCGCGTCGGAGCGAGGCCACCACCGCCTGTTCCTCGACCTCGCGGCCGGGCTCGTCGGCGCGCCGGCCGCGGCGGCGCGATGGGACGCCCTGCTCGCCGCGGAGGTCGGGGTCCTCGCGGCCCAGCCGCCCGGCGCCCGGATCCACGCCGGCGAGCCCACGCCCGCGTGACGCGGGGCCGCGGCGAGGCGCGCCGTGCCCGGACCGGCGTCGTCCCGTACCATCGTCTCCCTTCCTCGGAGGCTCCCATGGACGTCCCGTTCCGTCATCTCGCGCTCGCCCTCGTGTTCGCCGCGCCCGGCCTCGTCGCCGCGCGCGCCCGTGCGGAGGAGGCGCCGGCGCCGGCGCCCGCCCCGGCGCCCGCCCCGGCCCCGGCGCCCGCCCCAGCGGTGGCGACGCCGGCCCCGTACCTCTGGGTCGTCGACGGTCCGTCGCGCCTCTACCTGTTCGGGACGATCCACCTGCCCGACCCGCGGGTGATGGACTTCCCGGCGGTCGTCCGCGAGGCCCACGCGCAGGCCGACGTCGTGTGGGGCGAACTGTCGCTCGACGACCAAGCCTCGCCGAAGGTGCAGCAGGCGATGTTCCTGCCGAGCGGCAAGACGCTGAAGGACGTCGTCCCGGCGGCGACATACGCCAAGCTGAAGGCCTACCTCGACGCCCGCGGGACCCCCGCGATGATCGTGGACCGCATGAAGCCCATCTGGGCGGCGATCGTGCTGAGCCTCCTCGACGCGCTGCCGTTGCTCGCCCAAGGCACGCCCATGGACAAGCTCCTCCTCGAGCAAGCGAAGGCCGCCGGCAAGGTCGTCGGGGGCCTCGAGACCGTCGAGGAGCAGCTCCAGGTGTTCGAGGCGGCGTCCGCGGACGCGCAGGTGCGGTTCCTCGACCAGACGGTCGCCGACCTCGAGAAGGCGCGCGCGGAGGGCACGCAGCCCGTCGCGGCGCTGATCACGGCGTACGCCGAGGGGAACCTGCAGGCGCTCCACGACCAGATGGCGACGATGTCCGCGTCCGACGACCCGGACGTGCGGGCCCTCGCGAAGCGCCTGCTCGACGACCGCAACGTCCTCATGGTGGACCGGATGCTCGAGCGCGCGGCGAAGGCGCCCACGAAGACGTACTTCGTGCTCGTCGGCGCGGGCCACTTCCCGGGCCCGGAGGGCATCCTCGCGCTGCTGGAGAAGAAGGGCCTTAAGGCTCGGCGGCTCGCGGCCGGCGAACCGCTCCCCGCGAAGCCGGCGGTCGAGGCCCCGGCGGCGAAGTAGGCCCGCGTGGCGTCGTCGCCCCCGCCGCCCGCGCGCGGCGCGGGTGCCCGCGCGGTGCTCGCGGCGGTCGTCCTCGCCCTGCTCGTGGCCGCCGTCGGCCACGTGCGGGGCGCGGGCGAGCACCCGAACAACCAGGACCGCGAACTCGACCTCCTCCTCGCGCGCCGCATCGGGGCGCAGGGGATCCTCACGGACGGGTCGCGCAGCCCGTTGTTCCCGCTCCTGCTCGCGCCGATCGCGGGCGACGACGCGGGCTTCGTCCAACGCGCGCGCTGGGTGGCGCTGGTGCTCGGGGGGCTCGCGTTCGGCGGCACGTTCCTCCTCCTGCGCGCCACGCTCTCCGAACGCGTCGCCGTGGTCGCCGCGCTCGTGGCCGGTCCGGAGTGGACCTTCCAGATCTCGCGGATGCGGCCGGAGCCCCTCGTCGGGTTCCTGCTCGTCGCGTTCGCGGTGGCGCTCGCCCGGTCGGCGTCGTCGGCGCGGCCCCTGCGCCTCGTGGCGGTCGCGGGCGTGGCGGCGGGGCTCGCCCACCTCGGCAAGGGGAGCGGCCTCCTCACGGTCGCGGCCGGCGTCGTGGGGCTCGGGATGCCCGGGGCGTGGGGCGGGCTCGCCGGTCGCGGGCGGGCGCCGCTCCGGGCCGTGCTCGTGTTCCTGGGCGCATGTTTCGTCACGGTCGCGCCGCTCCTTTTCGACACCGCCCGGCAGTTCGGCGCGCCGTTCCACAACGCGAACGTCGCGCACGTGATGTGGGAGGCGGCGGGGGAGGACCAGCAGTGGCGCTGGAGCACCGCGACGGTCGGGTCGTGGTGGGCGGCCCACGGGTTCGCGGGGTCGCTCGCGCGGCTCGGCGACGGGTTGCGACGGGTGACGCACGGCCCGATCCTCTACGCGCTGCTGGCCGCGGCGGCGGTCGCCTTCGCCGTGCGTCGCCATCGGCGGGACGCCTTCCCGCCGGCCGCGACGTCGCCGGCACCGTCGGCGACGTCGGCCTACGTCGCGGTCGCCGTGGCGCTCACCGCGGCGTGGCTGCCGGCGTTCTCGTGGTACGTGCCGATCGCGAACGGCCGCCGCTACCTGTTCCCGGGGGTCGCCGTCGCGGTGCCGGCGCTCGTCGCGCTGTTCGACGCCGGCGTCGTGGGCTTGGCGCCGCGGCTCGTCGAACGGGTCACGCGCGCCGCCGCCGGCCTCGTGCGCGCGTGCGGCCACCCGGCCGCCGTGGCGGCGGCGGCGCTGGCGCTCGGGGCCGTCGAGATCCGCGAGGCGGCGCGCCCGCCGACGGTCGGGCCTCGCGTCCCCTTTGATGCCGCCACGCTCGCCACGGCGGCGCGCCTGCGTGCGTTGCCGGCCGGCACGCGCATCCTGGCGGGGCCCGCGGCGACCGTCCCGTCGCCCTGGCTCGTCAGCGACCGTCGCGACTACGTCCACCTGCCGCCCGACGTCGGCCCGGCCGAAGCGGCGGCCTGGGTCCGGGCGCACGCCGACGTCGTGCTCCTGTCCGACAACCTGCGCACGCGCCGCGCCGCGGTGTTCGGGGCGTGGGCCCGGCCCGACCCGGCCGGCGGGGGCCTCGCGCCGGCGGACGTGCCGGCGTGGGCGGAGCCGCTCGCGGGCGCCCCGACGACCGGGCCGCACCTGCTGTTCACCGTGCGCCGCTGACCTCCCCGGCTCGTCGCGGGCCCGCGGCCCGCATACGATCGTGGACTCCCGACGCGAGGACGCCATGAAGGACATCGAGCTGCTGGGCCAGTTCTACCTCGGGAAGCCCTACGACCTGGCCACCGGGACGCCGGTGGACGAGCCCGTCCTCTACGACGCGAAGGACCTCACGACGCACGCGGTCATCGTGGGCATGACGGGCAGCGGCAAGACCGGCCTCGCCATCGGGATGCTCGAGGAGGCCGCGATCGACGGCGTCCCCTGCATCGCGATCGACCCGAAGGGCGACCTCGGCAACCTCCTCCTCGCGTTCCCCGACTTCGCGCCCGCCGACTTCCGCCCCTGGGTGGACGAGGGCGAGGCGGTCCGCAAGGGGATGACGGCCGACGCGTACGCGGCGGAGACCGCCGCGAAGTGGAAGAAGGGGCTCGCCGACTGGGGGCAGGACGGCGCGCGCGTGCGCCGCTTCAAGGACGCGGCCCAGGCCACGATCTACACGCCCGGCAGCACGGCGGGGGTGCCGCTGACGGTGCTGAAGTCGTTCGACGCCCCGCCCGCGACCGTCGCCGACGACCCGGAGGCCCTGCGCGAGCGCGTCACGTCGACGACGTCGGGCCTGCTCACGCTGCTCGGGATCGATGCGGACCCGGTGAAGAGCCGCGAGCACATCCTCGTGAGCAACCTGCTCGAGGGCGCGTGGCGCGCCGGGCGGGGGCTCGACGTGGCCGGGCTGATCCGCGAGATCCAGCAGCCGCCGTTCGACCGCCTGGGCGTGCTCGACCTCGAGTCGTTTTTCCCGGCGAAGGACCGGTTCGGGCTCGCCATGGCGCTGAACGGCCTGGTGGCGTCGCCCGGCTTCGCCGCGTGGTCCCAGGGGGAGCCCCTCGACGTCGCGCGGTTGCTGTGGACGGCCGACGGCAAGCCGCGCGTCAGCGTCGTGTCGATCGCGCACCTGAACGACGCCGAGCGCATGTTCTTCGTGACGGCGCTCCTCAACGAGGTCGTCGCGTGGATGCGCGGCCAGTCGGGCACGTCGAGCCTGCGCGCGATCCTCTACATGGACGAAGTGTTCGGCTACTTCCCGCCGACGGCGAACCCGCCCAGCAAGACGCCGATGCTCACGCTGCTCAAGCAGGCGCGCGCGTACGGCCTCGGCGTGGTGCTCGCCACCCAGAACCCCGTGGACCTCGACTACAAGGGGCTCGGCAACGCGGGCACCTGGTTCCTCGGACGGCTGCAGACCGAGCGCGACAAGGCCCGCATCGTGGACGGGCTCGAGGGGGCGTCGGCGGCCGCCGCCACGTTCGACCGCGCGCGCCTCGAGGCCACGCTGTCGGCGCTCAAGCAGCGCGTGTTCCTCATGGTGAACGCGCACGACGACGCGCCGACGCTCTTCCAGACGCGCTGGACGCTCTCGTACCTGCGCGGACCGCTCACGAAGCCGCAGATCCAGGCCCTGACGGCCGGGCGCGGCGGCGGCTCGACCGTCGCGGCGGCCCCGGCCCCCGGCGCGTCCGTCGCGCCGTACGGCGCCCGCGTGACGGCCGGGCCCGGCGTGCCGCCGTCGGTGTCGCCGTCGGTGCCGCCGTCGGTGCCGCCGTCGGTGCCGACGGTCGTGCCGCGCGAGGCGCCCGCGGCGGCCGCCGGCGCGCGGCCGGTGCTGCCGCCCGAGGTGACCGAGGTGTTCCTGCCCGCGCGCGGCGCGGCCGGCGCCCACCGGTTGCGGTACGTGCCGAACGTCCTCGCGACCGCGCGGGTGCACTACGTAGACCCGAAGTCCGGCGTGGACCAGTGGGAGACGCTCGCGGTCCGCGCGGCGGTGCCGGGCGACCTGGCGACCGACCCGTGGGACGGCGCCGACGTCGCCGAGCGCGCGCCCGACGTCGTGCGCCAGCCCGAGGCGGGGGCCTCGTTTGCGCCGATCCCGACGGCGGCCATGCGCTGGAAGACGTTCCAGGGCTGGCAGAAGTCGCTCGAGGAGTGGATCTACCGCACGCGCGGGCTGACCGCGTTCCGGTGCCCGGCGCTGCGGCTCATGAGCCGGCCCGGCGAGGTCGAGTGCGACTTCCGCGCGCGGGTGGCGCAGGCGGTGCGCGAGCAGCGCGACGTCGAGGTCGAGGTGCTGCGCAAGAAGTATGAGGCGAAGGTGACGACGCTGACGGACCGGATCCGGGCGGCAGAGGAGCGCGTCGCGCGCGAGCAGTCCCAGGCGACGCAGGCGAAGGTCTCCACGACCCTCGGCTGGGGCGCCGCGATCCTCGGAGCGATCCTCGGCAAGGGGAAGCTCGCGAGCGCGGGCACGGTGGGGCGCGCGACGACGGCGGCGCGCGGGATGGGCCGGGCGGCGAAGGAGAAGGAGGACGTGGCACGGGCCGAGGAGAACGTGGACGTGCTGAAGGCGCGCCTCGACGAGCTCCAGACGGAGATCGCGGACGCGATCGGCAAGATCCAAGGCGGCGCCGACGCGTCGGCGCTCGAGGTGCTCCCGGTGAAGGTGGCCCCGCGCAAGGGCGACCTCACGGCCGGCACGGTGTGTCTGGCGTGGGTGCCGCACCGCCTGGACCCGGACGGAACCCTCACCTCCGTCGCGTGACGGCGCGCCAGGTCTTCTGCAGCGTCTTCTGCAGCGTCTTCTGCAGCGTCTTCTGCAGAGTCTTCTGCAGAAATCGCCCTCGCTCGGCTTCCGGTGGGCCCAGCCCCCTGGAAACCCGCGCGACGCGCGGCCCCTGCGGTCCCGCGCTTCGCGGCGGGGACGGAATCTTCGATTCCCTCCCCGCCGGTCAGGCCGTGGCGAGGAGCGCCTTCACCGCGCGCAGGAAGGCCCGGGCCGTCGAGCCGGCGGCCGACGGCAGGACGCCGCACTTCAGCGCGTCGAGGGCGGCATCGAGCGTGGCCTCGGTCCGTGCCGTGGCGAGGAGCCGGTCGAGCTCGGCCGCGGCCGCCGCGCGCGTCGCGGGCCTCACGTCGCGTGCGTAGGCCCGGACCGCGTCGAGCGGGTCGGGGCCGTGGACGTCGAAGTCCTGGTTCACGTAGGCCCGGAACAGGCGGGCCAGCTGCGGGTAGGGGCGGCGGGGGGGCGGGCTCACGGCAGCGTCACGTAGGCGGTGTGGATGCGGAAGCCCTCGGGGAACACGTCGCTCGCGGCGAGCACGACGATCACCGTCCGACCGGGCTGGGCCCGGCCGCGGTCGGCGCGCCAGATCGTGCCGACGTTCGCGTCGAGCGTCGCCTGGAAGTCCTCGAGGCCGTCGGGACCGCGCGTGAGCCATGCGGCGATCGCGGCCCGCTTGCGGTAGAGGACGCCGGCGACGGCGCGGTCGGCCGTCGCCTCGTCGGGAAACGTCGAGACCTCGCGTTTCGCCTCCGCGCGCGCGCGGGCCTGCAGGTCGTCGAGCGATCGACCGACGTGGCGGGCGAGCGTGTGCGCGCCGCCGCGGCCCTCATGGCGCGCGAGCCCGCCGCCGGGAATCGCGGCGACGGGGAGCGCGCTCTGCGGGTCGTAGCGGGCCGGGGCGGTGCGCGGGCGACCCGCGGCGCGGCCGGCGGAAGGCGCGTCCGCCGGAGGGGCTTCCGCCGGAGGAGCCCCCGCCGATGGGGTTCCCGCGTCGGGCGCGAGGATCCCGCGCGGTTGCAGCCACCACACCAGCACCAAGACGACGACGACGAGGACGGGTGTCCAGCGCCGACGGTCGAACGCGCCCGTTCGGGCCGAGGGGCCCGTTCGGGCCGAGGGGCCCGTTCGGGCGAAGGGGGCCATTCGGGCGAAGGAGGCCATTCGGGCGAAGGGGCCACTCCGGGGAAGGCGCCGGGCCGGTCAACGGAGTCGTGTGGGGCGACGCGGTCGGGGGGACCCACGCCGCCGGGCGAGCCGACGTGCGCGCGTCAGCCGGCCAGTTTGCCGAGGTCGCCCGCCTTGGCGAGCAGCGACTTCAGGAGGTCGGGCGAGAGCTTCGACTTCGCGAAGTTGAAGAACATCTCGCCGAAGCCACGGGCCTTGTCGAGCGAGATGCCGGCCTTGCCGAGCATCGCCGCGACACCCATAGCGCCGCCCGTCGACCCTCCGAGCAGGCCGCCGGCCTTCGCCATGAGCCCGCCGAGCATCCCACCGCCGCCTGCGGCCGGCGCCTTGCCGACGAGGTCCGCCGCCCCGGGAATCGCGGCGGCCACCTTGCCGAAGAGATCGCCGCCGACCTTGTCCTTCAGCATCGCGAGGAGCCCGCCGGCGCCCGACTGGGCGGCGCCCGTCGAGATGCCGAGTTGCTGGGTGGCCATGTCGATGAAGTCGCTGATGCCGGCCATGGGATGCCTCCGGGCAGGGGAGTGCGCACGGGGAGTGCGCACAGGGGAGCGCGCACAGGGGCGTGCGGGCAGGGGAGTGCGTGGGGGAGAGCTTGCGCCGGGGGACGCGTGGGGGACGTGAGCGGGCGTTAGGCCAGCAGTCCGTCGATCTGCTTGGCGTAGTCGGCCTTGCCGCGGAGACCGATGAGGCGGCCCTTCTCCTGGCCGCCCTTCACGAAGACGACCGTGGGCAGGCTCGTGACGTTGAACTTCACCGCGGTCGCGCGCGCCTTGTCGGCGTCCACGTAGACGATCTTGGCGCGGCCTGCGTAGGTCGGGGCGATGCCCTCGAGGATGGGCTTGAGCGCCTTGCAGGGGCCGCACCACGTGGCGCCGAAGTCGATCACCACAGGGATCGCGCTCTTCACGACCTCGGCGTCGAACGTCGTGTCGTTGATCTCGGGCAGGGCCATGGGGGTCTCTCCGGGAAGGTCGGGGGCGCGAGTCTACTCGTCCCCCCGACGGTCGCCCCCGTCGTCGACGACCGGGGGGGGGCATTGCCCCCGGATCTCGCCGGGCATCGGGCCGGGCGTAGGCTAGATCCCTTGCCCTCGACCCGGATGGTCGGCGGGCCCCCTCCGGAGACTTCGATGCGTCGCATTCTCGCCCTTTCGCTCGCCGCGCTGGCCACGTTCGGCGCGCGCGCCGTCCTTGCGGACGGCCCGACCTATACGTTCCCCGCCAAGACCACGTGGAAGGCCGGCGACGTCGTGACCCGTTCGGAGACCGAGAAGACGGTCCAGAAGCAGAAGGTCTCCATGGGGGAGCAGGTCCTCCAGGAAGGCGACACCTCCACCGAGATCGCCTACGAGGCGGTGCTTGCGGTGAAGGAAGTCAACGACACCGGCGAGTACACGAAGGCGCTCGTCTTCTTCAAGAGCTGGAAGCGCACCTCGGGCGAGGACGTCGACGAGAGCCTCGCCGGCGCGCACGTCGAGGTCACGGGCGCGGGCGGCACGCGCAACGCCAAGGTGATCACCCCCGATCACAAGGTGTCGGTCGAGGCCGCGCAGTGGCTCGACAATGAACTCGGCAAGGGCTCGAGCGATCGCGAGGGCAAGGCCGCCGAGGTCTTCAGCCCGGCCAAGCCGGTCGCGGTCGGCGAGACGTGGAACCCGGACATGGCGAAGGTCCGCGAGATGTTCGGCAAGGGCGAGGGCGGCCTGAAGTTCATCGAAGAGAAGTGCACGGCCGCGCTCACGCTGACGGGCGTCGAGGGCAAGGTCGCCACGATGACGCTCGAGTTCGACCTCCCGGTCGCGCCGATGGAGACCCCCGGCGGCAAGCTCGAGTGGAAGGACGGCGGCGTGTTCGTGATCCGCGCGACGGTCCGCAAGGGGATCGAGGCCGGCGTCCACGAGGAGGGCGGTCAGATGAACGCCCGCCTCCAGGGCACCGCGGTCGGCGAGGGCGGCGTGACGCTCGTCCTCGACGTGGATGTGACGAACACCGGCGGGGTCACGACCGGCGGCGAGATGCCGGCGCTCGAGGACGCGAACGCCGTCAAGTAGGCGCGCGAGTTCGCTCCGCGGCCCGGCCGTCCCGCGCGGACGGCCGGGCCGTTTCGTTCCCGGACGCCGGTCCGTGCCGGTCCGTGCCGGTCCGTGCCGGTCCGTGCCGGTCCGTGCCGGTCGGGGCCGGTCGGGGCCGGTCGAGGCCGGTCGATGCGGGCCGTCGCGGGCGCCACGTCAGGGCCGCGCGAGCGCCGCCGCGAGGGCGCGGGCGGCCGCCTCGACCTCGGCGAGCGGCCGCGCGTCGTCGGCCTGCGCCTGAAAGACCCGCGGCCCCCGCCACCGCTCCGGCGTGTCGGCGTACCGCGGGACCACGTGCAGGTGCGCGTGCCGCAGCACCTCGCCGAAGGCCGCGACGTAGCCGTGCTCGGCCCCGAGGGCGTCGCGCTGGGCGCGGGCCACGCGGTGGGCGAGCGCGAAGAGGCGGGCGTGCGCCGCGTCGTCGAGGTCGTGCACCGCGCGGACGTGGGCCTCGGGCGTGACGACGACCCACCCCGCGACCGGCGTGGGCCCGTCCACCGCGTGCACGACGAAGCCGCCTTCGCGCACGAGGACGCCGCCGGGCGGGGTCCGCCGGCCGGCCACGACGTCGCAGGCGGGGCAGGGCGAGGTCATGCGGACGAGTCTGCGACGGCGGGCGGCCCGACGCCACGGTCGTCCCGTCCTCCGGGGGCTGGGGGCGCCGCCCGGTAGCATCGGCCCGTGATCCACCTCGGCCTCGACGAAGCCGGCTACGGCCCCCTGCTGGGCCCGCTCGTGGTGGGGATGGCCGCGTTCCGGGTCGCCGACGTCGCCACCGCGGAAGACCTCCGGCCCCGCCTCGAAGGCCTCGTGACCCGGGCGAAAGGCCGGCGCCGCAAGGACGACCCCACCGTCGCGATCGACGACAGCAAGGAGGTCCACGGCCGCTATGGCGTCGAGGGCCTCGCGCGCGGGGTCCGCGCGGCGGCGGTCGCGGGCGGACTCGGCGCGCCGGAGGACCTCGCCGACCTTCTCGCGCGCTTCGGCGACCGGCCCCCCGAGGCCTTCGCGGGCGACCCGTGGTTCGCCGCGCCGCACGAGGCGCGCCTCGCGCCGTGGGACGCGCCGGCGGGCTGGCCCGCGGCCTTTCGCCTCCGTGGCGTCGAACCCGTGGGACTCCGCGTGGCGCCGGTGACCCCAGCCGAGCTCAACGAGGCCTTCGACGCCGTCGGCAACAAGGGGCGCGTGTTGTTCCTCGCCACCGCGGCGCTGCTGGCGTGGGCGCTCGAGGCGTGGCCGACCGACGACGTCGAGGCGGTCCTCGACCGCCAGGGCGGCCGGCTCGACTACGCCGCCGACCTCGCGTCGGTCTTCCCGTTCCACGACCTCGCGCGCGAGCCGGCGCCGGCCGGTGAGTCGCGCTACGCGTTCCGGACCGGCGGGCGCCGCGTGCGCCTGCGGTTCGTCACGAAGGGCGACGGCGTCTCGCTCGCGACGGGCCTCGCGTCCATGGCGGCGAAGCTGACCCGCGAGTTGTTCATGGCCCGCTTCAACGCGTGGTTCCTCGCGCGCCACCCCGGCCTCCGCTCCACCGCGGGCTACGTCGAGGACGGCCGCCGCTTCCTGGCCGACGCCGCCGCCGTGATCGACGGCGAGGGGATCGACCGCCGCCGCCTCGTCCGCTCGCGCTGACGCGTCCGGTCCGGGCGCGGGGGCGGCCGGCGATCCCGGGACGCGGGACGCGAGGCCGGGCCGCTCACGCGCTCGGGGGGGCAGCGGTGTCCGTGGGGCTCGGGCCGTCGGTGGCGAGGCCGTCGGGCAGGCCCAGCGTGAGGAGCGCGGCGCGCGTGCGCTCCGCGAGCAGCTTGCGGCCTGCGGAGCCTTCGAGGCCGGCGGTGGCGATCGGGGCGCCGACGCGCAACTCGATCGTCCCGGCGCGGCGGGGGAACCAGGCGCCCTTGGGGAGGATCGCGTGCGAGCCGAGGATCGCAATGGGCTGGACGTCGGCGCTGAGCATCACGGGGAGGTGGAAGGTGCCGGCCTTGAGTGCGGCGAGGCGGCCGTCGCGGCTGCGGGTGCCTTCGGGGAAGACCATGGGCGACTTGTGGTGGCGCCGCATGCGGTCGGCCATGGTGTGGGCGAGGGCGAGGGCCTGGCGGGGGTCGTCGCGGTCGATGGAGAAGTGGCCCGCGAGGCGGATGTACCAGCCGATGAACGGGAGCCACAGCAGGCTCTTGCGCGCGAGGAACCGGAGTTGGCCGGGGAACGCGGCGACGAGGGCGCAGATGTCGAGGTAGGAGGCGTGGTTGCCGACGAGGACGCGCGGGACGTCGGGCTGGAAGCGGTCGCCGTGGGTCACGACGAGGCGGGCGCCCGAGATCGCGAGCATGGCGCGGCCCCAGAGGCGCGCGACGGCGTGGGAGGCGCGTCCGCGACCCGGGTCGAAGACCAGGGCGAGGGTGGCGAACACGAACCCGAGGGCCGTCACCACGGGCGCGAAGACCGCGAACACCACCGCACGAACGACCCTCATGCCGCACCTCGTCGCGCAGGCCCTCGACCGCGAGCCCGCCTCGGCCCGCGATCGCGTCCGGATCCGTCCTCGGGGCACGCCCCGGGCAAACGACCGCGATTTCGGGAGCCCGCGCAAGCGCGGCTCACGCCCGGCAAGGGGCGGGGCGTGTTCGGCGGACGCGGCGCGAATCGGATCTGGACCCCGGAACCTGAGCGCCTGGGAAGGAATCGAAGATTCCGACACAGCCGCGAAGTGCGGACCCGCAGGGGCCGCGCGCCGAGCGGGTTTCCGGGGGGCTTGGCCCGCCGGAAACCGAGCGAAGGCGATGTCTTCACGAAACCTGAGCGCCTGGGAAGGAATCGAAGATTCCGACACAGCCGCGAAGTGCGGACCCGCAGGGGCCGTGCGCCGAGCGGGTTTCCGGGGGGCTTGGCCCGCCGGAAACCGAGCGAAGGCGATGTCTTCACGGAACCTGAGCGCCGCGTCCGCGCCGCACGGGCCGCGAAAGCGCGGTCGACGGGCCTCGGAGAGATCCCGCCGAAGGGGGATCGTCTCGAGGCGGTCGTCCCGCGTCGCCGGCCTCTCCGCATCCTAGAAGAGCCCGACGATGTTGCCGTCGGCGTCGAGGTCGACGTTTTCGAGGCCGGGGCGGCTGCCCAGGCCGGGCATGGTCTTCATCTCGCCGCAGAGGGGGTAGAGGAAGCCGGCGCCGGCGGAGAGCCGCACCTCGCGGACCGGCAGGCGGAAGCCCGTGGGACGGCCCTTCTTCTCGGGGTCGGCGGTCAGGGAGAGGTGCGTCTTCGCCATGCAGATCGGGAGCTTGCCGTAGCCCAGTTGCTCGTAGCGGGCGACGTCGGCGCTGGCCTGGTCGCTCCAGTCGACGCCGTCGGCCCCGTACATGCGGCGGGCGATGGTCTCGACCTTCTCCTTCACGGGCGCCTCGAGCGGGTAGAGGAACTGGAACTTGCCTCCGCCCTTCTCGCACGCGGCGTCGACGGCCCGGGCGAGGTCGAGGCCTCCCTCGCCGCCCTTGCCGAAGACCTCGCTGACCGCGGCGCCGTGGGCGCCGGCCGCCAGCGCGCGCTTGCGGACGAGTTCGTGCTCGCGGTCGGTGTCGGCCGGGAAGCGGTTGATCGCGACCACCGCCGGGATGCCGTGGGCCCGGACGTTCTCGAGCTGCTTCTCGAGGTTGCCGATGCCGGCCTCGACGGCGCCGAGGTCCTCGCGGTCGAGCGCGGGGTCGAGGGGCTTGCCGGGGACGATCTTGAAGCGTCCGCTGTGCATCTTCAGGGCGCGGATCGTCGTCACGACCACGGCGGCGTTCGGCACGAGGCCCGACGCGCGGCACTTGATGTTGAAGAACTTCTCGCAGCCGATGTCGGCGCCGAAGCCGGCCTCGGTGACCACGTAGTCGGCCAGCCGCAGGGCGATGCGGTCGGCGACGATGGACGAGTTGCCGTGGGCGATGTTCGCGAACGGGCCCGCGTGGACGAAGCAGGGCGTGCCCTCGGTGGTCTGCATCAGCGTCGGCTTGATCGCCTCGCGGAGGATGACCGCCGCCGCGCCGGCGGCGCGGACGTCGTCGGCCGTGATGCCGGTGCCGTCCTTGCGGTAGCCGAGGATCACGCGGCCGATGCGCTTGCGCATGTCCACGACGCCGTCGGCGAGCGCCAGGATGGCCATGAACTCGCTCGCCACCGCGATGTCGAAGCCCGTGCGGCGGGGCACGCCGTTCTCGGCGCCGCCGAGGCCGACGAGGATGTCGCGCATCACGCGGTCGTTGATGTCCACCACGCGGCGCCAGGTGACGCGGTCGGGGTCGAAGCCGAAGCGGTTCTTGAGGAGGATCGACGCGTCCACGTGGGCCGCGACGAGGTTATGGGCCGCCGAGACCGCGTGGATGTCGCCCGTGAGGTGGAGGTTGAACTCCTCCATGGGGATGACCTGGCTGTACCCGCCGCCGGCCGCGCCGCCCTTGATGCCGAAGAGGGGGCCCATGGACGGCTGGCGCAGGCAGGTGAAGACCTTCTTGCCGAGCTTCGCGAGGCCGAGCGACGTCCCGATGGTGTGGACCGTCTTGCCCTCGCCGAGCGGGGTCGGCGTGACCGCGGTCACGACCACGTACCGGCCCTGGGGGCGGTCCTTCACGCGCTCGAGCGCCGACAGCGCGATCTTGGCCTTGTGGTGGCCGTAGGGCTCCACCTCCGCGGGCAGGAACCCCGCCTGGGCCGCGATCTGCGTGATGGGCTGGAGGGGGATGGACCGGGCGATCTCGAGGTCGTTCTTCATCGGGGCTCTCGAAAGGGATGGAACACCGCCCGCTGGGTCGGGGACCCAGCGGGCGGCAGGGAAGCGGGACCGGGCCTCGCGGGGGGCCCGACCGTTCGGGCCGTCACTTGATCGTCGTGCTCTCGCTCTCGTTGGCGAGCTCCGCGCCGTCCGACGCGCGCTGGATCGAGGCGACCACCTTGAGCCAGTTGCCCGGGGGGACCGCGGTGGCCTTCACGCGGAACTCGAAGACGACCTTCTCGTTGACGTCGAGGCGGAACTCCTCGGAGACCGCGGCCTGGCCCTGGCCGGAGACGTTCACGTTGCGGCTGGAGGTGGCGCCGAGGAACTGGAGCTCGGGCGGCAGGTTGAAGACCACCTTGAGCGGCGGGGTCGCCTCGGTGCCGACGTCGTTCTGGACCGTCATCACGTAGAGGTACTCCTCGCCGACGACGAAGATGCCCTTCTCGACCCGGTTGATGTCCTGGTCGATCATCTCGCTCTGGATGGCGGGGAGGCCGGTGACCTCCACCTCGACCTCCTTGCGGACCTGGCAGCCCTGGCACGTGACCTCGGCGACCACGGTGCACTTCGAGTTCACGAGGCCCGAGGCGACCCAGTCGTGGGTCGAGGTCTGGCCCGGCTCGATCGTGCCGAGGTTGAAGTCCTTCACGCCGCCGTCGAGGCACGGGCCGTGCGTCACGCGGACGACGCAGCCGTTGGCGGTGCCGTCGCCCCGGTTCGTCACCTTCACGGTGAAGTTGCCGGGCTCGGCGAAGCCGATGCGGCCGGGGGCGATCATCTCCATGTCGAGGGCGCACTGGGTGGCCGCACACTCGCAGCCGCTCGTGACCTCGGCGAAGCCGTCGCCCGAGGCGCGCAGCGTCGCGGGGAGCTTGCCCGGACGGGTGGGCGTGCCCTGGAAGACGAACTCCTCGACGCGGCCCGGGGGCAGGTCGGGGAGGGCGACGACGTTCTGGGTGCCCGGGGTCATCCCCTCGGGCCACTCGAGCTTGACCGAGACGTTGCGGATGACGCCCTGGCCCGCGTTCGTGACCGTGCCGACGATCTGGATCGGCTGGCCGACGTCGACGGAGCCCGGCTCGCAGCGGCAGGTGACCTCGAGACGGCCGCGCACGACGGTGAGTTCGCACGCGCACTGCGTCGCGCTGCCGCCCTGGGCCGACGACGACGACCACTGCAGCGTCTGGACGCCCTCGCCGACGGTCGTGAAGCGGACCGACTTCTGGGCCGTCTGGCCGGGCCCGACCTCGCCGAGCGAGAGCGGGAACACCGTGCCGTCGGCGACCTGCAGGCCCGGGGGCGGCGCGGTCAGGATCGTCACGGCGCCGGCGGACGCGTCGCCCGTGTTGGTGACCGTGAACACCGCGTCGACGGGGTCGCCCTGCGGGACCGACGTGGCCGACAGCGCGCAGCGGCACTCGAGCGCGACCTTCTGCCACGTCTTGCGCACGATGGACGTGCGCGGGCACTCGGCGTCCTGGAAGCGGCCCTTGGCCGTGAAGCGCACGCGGTTCGTGCCCGCCTGGCCCGCGGCGTTGCGCAGCGTGAACGTGGCGTTGCCGTCCGCGCCCGTGGAGAGGGCGACGAGGCGCCCGCCGCCGTCGAAGGCGGCCTCGGGCCCGTCGAGGATCTCGGCCTCGACCGCCGTCCCCGCGATGCCCGCGCCGTCCGAGGCGCGGCTCACGGTGATCGTGAAGGCGTGGGCGGCGTTCGGGAGCAGGTTGACCGCGTCCTCGGCGAAGCGGACCGCGTAGTCGGCCCAGACCTTCTTGGCGAAGATCTTGTGCTTGCTGCCGTCCTTGATGCCCGGGACGTACGCGATGATGTCGGTGACGCCCTCGTAGAGCGACGTGACCGTGATCCACGACTGGCCCTTGCCGACGCGGATGTCGGGCATGCGGGCGCCGTTCTGGTCCATGAACGGGTAGTTGTTCGCGGCGTCGATCGTCTCGTCGCCCCAGTTCGTCACGGAGACGGCGTACTGGTTGTCGATCTTGTTGCCGCCGTTGCCCGGGCGGGCCGAGCCCAGCGGGGCGATGGACGCCTCGGTGTACTGGTCGTCCACCGCGACGATGTCGCCGACGGCCTTCGGCTGGCGGGCGAGCATCCACTCGACGCGCTGGCCCGGCATGGGGCAGCCGCAGTTGTCGAGCACGGTCACGACGACGGTGTGCTGCGTGCGCACCGGGTTGCAGTCGACGACGGGCGAGACGCGCTCGTCCCACACGACCACGGCGGGTGCTCGGAGGTTCGCCGCCGGCGCGGGGCGCACGGGGCCCTGCGGCACGACGACCGGGCGCTGTGCGATCACGGGCGCGCGCGGCGTCGGGTCCTCGGTGCGCGGTTCCGCGGGGGACAGCCGTGCGCCGCGGCACGATGTGGCCGCGAGCGAGAGGACGACCAGACCGAGGACTCGCAAGTTCATGCGCGCTCTCCCTGCGGGTCGCCCCCCGAGCGGGACGGACCCATGCCACGCCGGCCCCCGGGGGCCGGTCGCTGCCGACAAGGAGGGCCTGACGGACCGGACGGTCCGCGCAGACGCACTCCCACCCAACCGAGCGATCGGACGGAATCTAACCAGACTTCGGTGAGACCTCCCACCCCGGCCGTCGCGTCCCCCGGAAACGCCTAGCGTCACTTGGTATACGCCGGGGTCGTCCGGGGGGGATCAGGGCGGGGCGACGCCGGTCGGGCGTCCGTGGGGCGAGCCGAGGTTGCCCGGGGGGGCGTCCGCGGCCGAGGTCATGCGAACGGACCCACGGGCGTCGTGGCCATGGGGCACGTACACGGCGACGCGTGGCAGGCCGGACACCCGGCGGCGTACGCGCGCGCCGCGTCGGCGAGATCGACCCCGGCGAGGGACGCGAGCGACGACAGCCAGGCGAGCACGTCGCCGAACTCCTCGCGGAGGTTCTCGGGCTCGCCCCGCTTGAGCGCGCGGGCGAGCTCGCCGACCTCCTCCGTGAACCACACGAAGGTGCCAGCGAGCCCGCGCCGGCGGTCCCGCGCGAGGTAGGCCGCCTCGATCGCCCGCTGGAAGCCGGAGATCGTCGCCGGATCGCTCACTTCAGCCGCTTGACCGTCGAGATCGTGATGTCGTCGTTCTGCGGCGTGGTCGTGTGGAACAGGTCGATCGCCGAGCCGACGAAGTTGACGAAGGCCTGGGAGTTCATGGGGGCCTTCTGCTTGATGACGTCGTAGAGGCGGGCCTCGCCATATTCGTCGCCCGTCTCGTTCTGCACCTGCAGCGCGCCGTCCGTGTGCAGCACGAGGCGGTCGCCCACCCCGATGTCGACCTCGACCTCCGTGACCGAGCGGTCGAACACGGGGCCGACGTCGAGGCCGAGGGCGATGCCCTCGGGGTTCACGACGGCGGTCTTGCCGATGCCGTGGCGGTAGATCACGAGGGGCAGGTGCCCCGCGCTCGCCACCTTCGCGGTGCCGTTGCCCGTGTCGATGACCGCGTACAGCGCCGTGACGTACTGCCCCTGGGAGAGGTCGGCGGCGAGGAGGCGGTTCACGCGCATCAGCAGCTCGCCCGGCGAGAGCAGGCCCGGCGCGCTCGACCGCACGTACGCCCGCGCCATGGACATCACGAGCGCCGCGGGGATCCCGCGCACCGACGTGTCCATGATGATCACGCCGAGGTGGGTCTCGTCGATGCGGAAGTAGTCGAAGTGGTCGCCGCCGATCTCGAAGCCGGGCTTGAAGAGCGTTTCGACCTCCCAGCCCGGGATGCGCGGCGGGTTCTTCGGCATGAGGCCGTGGTGGATCTCGGCGGCCGTGCCCTGCACCTTCGCCGTGGCCTCCGCCAGGTCGGTCATCTGGTGCTGCTCGCGGAACTTGAGGTTGCTCACCATCCGCTCGACGCTCCGCGCGATGGCGTTGGCCTCGGGGCCGTGGGCGGCGATCCGCCGCGACGGGTCGCCCGACGAGCCCAGGCGGTCGAGTTCGCGCGCGAGGTCCTTCAGCGGCTTGCCGTGCCCGTTCGCGACCACGTACGCGAGCCCGCCCACGAGGACCGGCCCGAGGACGAGCAGGAGCAGCCCGAGCTTGTTGCCGCCGCCGCCCGCCGGCGCCGCCGGGTCCTGGAACGCGACGAACACCTGGCCCGTCCGCTGCCGGGCGGGCGACACCACGTCGGCCAGGAAGACCGTCGCGGCGACGTTCATCACCGGCGCGGCGTACCAACTCGCGGCGCCCGCCCGGACGATCTGGGTCGCCGCCGGAAGCGCGAGGTTCTTGTCGTTCTGCGCGACGATCTTCCCGCTCGCGTCGCGCCACCAGACGGCGATGGGGTTGAAGCCGGGCAGGCTCGCCGGGACCGGGATCCCCGCGCCCGGGGCCGCGCCGGGGGCGGCGGCGGGCGCCGCGCCCTCGAAGAGTTGCGCGATCTTCGTGTAGCGGTCCTTCTGCTCCCGCAGCGTCCTCATGCGGTCGGCGTCGCTGCCGGCCTTCTTCATCGCCTCGGACACGCCGTCGAGTTGCGCGTCGACGGCCTTCTGGATCGACCGGCCGCCGCCGACGTCCTTCAGCAGCGCCAGCGCGCCGAGCACCGACGACCGCAGGTCGCCGCCGAGTCCGGCCTCCTTGAGATCGGTCTCGAGGCCCGCCGCGAGGGTCTCGACGGCCGCGAGGCCCGGCGACTTCGCCGACCCGGACGGGGCGGACGGGGTCGCGACGCCGCCGAGGCCCGACGCGAGGCCCAGCGCGGCGTTCGCGCCCGCCGCGTGGTACGCCTCGAGGGGGTCGGTCGCGGCGTCGTTCTTGAGGGACGGCAGGACGGCCAGCGCCAGCACAAGCGCCGTCACGACGGCGGCGAGCAGGCCGACCTTGCCGCCGACGCCCATGCCGCCGCCGCCGGATCCGCCGCCGCCGCGCGCCGGGCGGTCCGACCTCTCCGCGCGCGCGCCGCTGTTGGCCCCGGCACGACCGCTCGACTTCCCGCCTCCGGCGGTCGCGCCGCCCTTGCTCGATCCGCCGCCGCTCATCGCCTTCATCGTCGGGGGGGCGGCCGGTGCCGTAGCGGCCACCGGCGCCATCTTGGGCGGCGCGGCGGGGGCGAACGGCGCCATCGTCGGAAGGACGGTCGGCGGGACCGTCGGCGCGACCGGGACCATCGTCGGCGCGACCGGCACCATCTTCGGCACGACCGGCACCACCGTCGGCACGACCGGCACCATCGTCGGCACGACCGGCACCATCGTCGGCGCGACCGGGACCATCGTCGGCGCGACCGGCACCATCTTC